>Ga0116178_10000928_pt1 | contig 25211 bp, 17 predicted proteins | sample AD_STIC12_MetaG_FD_89880 | JGI IMG/M metagenome (GOLD analysis project Ga0116178, IMG submission 89880) | Active sludge microbial communities of municipal wastewater-treating anaerobic digesters from USA - AD_STIC12_MetaG | ecosystem: Engineered > Bioreactor > Anaerobic > Digestate | place: USA... | reverse complement strand
TCGAAACTCGATTACGAGGAGGCGCAGGAAATCGCTTCCACCGGTGCGAAGGTGTTGCATCCGCGTTGTATCCATCCGTGTCGGGATTTGCGGGTACCGATCTGGATTCGCGATACCGAACGTCCCGACATGCTCGGCACCGTGATTGATGACCGCAGCGCCTCGGTCGCCGGCGTCAAGGCGATCAGTTCGCGCCGCGGCATCGTGCTGGTGTCGATGGAAACCATCGGCATGTGGCAACAAGTCGGTTTCCTAGCCGATGTGTTCGAGCGTTTCAAGAAACATGGTTTGTCGGTGGATTTGATCGGGTCTTCCGAAGCCAACGTGACCGTGTCGCTGGATCCATCAGACAATCTAGTGAATTCCAATGTGCTCGACGCCCTCTGCGCCGATTTGTCGGAAGTGTGCCGGGTCAAAGTCATCGCGCCTTGCAGTGCGATTACGCTGGTTGGTCGCGGCATGCGTTCATTGCTGCACAAGCTGACCGATGTCTGGAGCGAATTCGGGCGCGAACGCGTGCATCTTCTGTCGCAAAGCTCCAATGATTTGAATCTGACTTTCGTGGTCGATGAAGCCTTTGCCGATGATTTGATGCCGACCCTGCATGCATTGCTCATTGCCTCCGGAGCGATGCCGGTCGACGAAGGGCAGGTGTTTGGCCCGAGCTGGAATCAAATCGAATCGGCACAGAAGGAACGTATTGTTACCTGGTGGCAAACCAAGCGCGATCGCTTGATCGGCATGGCCGTCAAGCACACGCCGCTCTATGTCTATGATCTGCCCACGGTGCGTGCCCAAGCAAAAGCCCTGAAAGCGCTGCCGGCGATTGATCGGCATTTCTACGCGATCAAGGCAAACTCGCATCCGCAAATCCTGCAAACACTTTATGCCGAAGGTTTCGGCCTCGAGTGCGTCTCACAGGCCGAGTTGCAGCATGTATTCGCATCGGTTCCGAATATCAAACCGGGCGATATTCTATTTACGCCGAGTTTTGCACCGCGTTCCGAATATGCTTTTGCTTTCGAGCGCGGAGTGAATGTCACTATTGATAGTGTGACCTGCCTCCAGCAGTGGCCTGATGTATTCGCCGATAAAAACATTATTCTTCGAATTGATCCGGGCTTTGGCCAGGGGCATCACGCGAAAGTCAGAACGGGCGGCAAGGAAGCCAAATTCGGTCTGGCGATCAATGATGTTCCCGGCTTTGACGCCGAAGCAAAAAAACTCAACACACGTGTCATCGGCTTGCATTCGCATATCGGTAGCGGCATCGTCGATGCCCAGCATTGGGCAACTGTCTATTCGCAGCTTGCGGCGATTGCCGATCGCCTGGGTACGGTGTCGAGCATCGATGTTGGTGGCGGCATTGCGATTCCGTATAAACACGATGATGCCGAATTTGATCTGCAGGCTTACAACGCCGTACTGGCGGAATTGAAAGCGGCGTATCCTCAATACCAACTCTGGGTCGAGCCAGGACGTTTCATGGTGGCGCAGGCGGGTGTGCTGCTGGCCAAGGTCACACAAACCAATACCAAACAAGGTGTGCGCCGCGTCGGTCTTGATGCCGGCATGAATGCACTGATGCGACCTGCGCTCTACGATGCCTGGCACGAGATCGTGAATCTTTCTCGACTGGACGAACCCGATGGCGATATCGTCGAAGTGGTCGGGCCCATTTGCGAAAGCAGCGATGTGCTCGGTCACCGCCGTTGCCTGCCGAATACCACTTCAGAAAACGATATCGTGTTGATTGCAAATGCCGGTGCCTACGGCTACGCGATGGCGAATCGCTATAACCTGCGCGAACTGCCGCAGGAGGAAATTATCAATGATTAGTTTTGTCCGTGAAAAAATAAAAACCTTCCGTTTCGTCCGGCATGATTTCGATGCGCAAACCGGTATCGCTTCATTGGCCTACGCTTTCGATGATGGCGAAGCTCTGGTTGAAACCGTGCAATTTCCGGGCGCGCCATTCAATTTGAACTCGCAACAAAAGACTGCAGCGGAACAAGCCTTGAAATTGCTGCACCTGATTGCGGGTGTGAGCTATTACAAGGCGGCGGTACCGCCGGAAATCCGGATTGAATCGGGAGATATCGATACCGGTACCGCTCAATTCCTGCAAACGGTTTATGAAAATGGCCTCGGTGAATTCGCGTATCGAAACGGTTTGAATTTGCGCGGCAAGATCCAGTTTCCGCATTCGGATGAAACGCAGACCGTGGCCGGAAGCGCGGGTCTGAAACAACATGCCTTGGTCGCGATCGGCGGCGGCAAGGATTCTCTCGTCAGCATCGAAGCTTTGCGCGCGGCGGGCATCAATCAAACCGTTACCTGGATTGGCAGCTCGCCATTGATCAAGGCCTGCGCCGAGCGTACCGGCTTGCCTTTATTGAATATCGAAAGAAAGCTGCCGCTGGCATTGTTCGAAATAAACAAGCAGGGCGCGTTGAACGGACATATCCCAGTCACTGCCGTGAATTCCGCGATTTTGGTGATGGCAGCAGTGCTGAACCAATCCAATCAAGTCGTGTTTTCGAACGAACGTTCCGCCAGTTACGGCAGCATTATTCCTGGCACCGGTGAAGTGAATCACCAGTGGTCGAAAGGCTGGGTGTTCGAACAGGCATTTGCGGCGCAGGTGAAAAAATACGTGGCGTCGGATCTTAATTATTATTCCTTGCTGCGCCCGTTTTCCGAATTGGCCGTGGCGCGCGCCTTTGCGAATATTGATCGCTATGACGCGCATTTTTCATCCTGTAATCGCAATTTTCATATCCTGGGCGAGAAGCCGGCGCAGCGGTGGTGTGGTGTCTGCCCGAAATGCCATTTCGTTTTCCTGGCCCTGGCGCCGTTCATGCCAAAGCCGCGCTTGCTGAATATTTTTGGCCGCAATTTACTGGATGAAACCGAGCAGACTGCCGGTTTCGATGCCTTGATGGAATATCAGGACCACAAACCGTTTGAATGCGTGGGCGAGGGCAAGGAATCGCGTGCGGCCATGAATCTGTTGGCGGCCAGCGCCAGTTGGCGGGAAGATGCTATCGTTGCCCGGTTCGTGCGCGAAATAAAGCCGATGCTGAATGCCGAAGAATTGGCCATCGCACCCTTGATGCAAGCGGACGAGCAACATGGCATTCCCTCGACTGTCTGGAGTGTATTGCGTGAAAATTTCTGACCTGGAAAACAAGCGCGTTGCGATTTGGGGCTATGGCCGGGAAGGCCGGGCCGCTCTTGCCGCGTTGCGTTGGCGTTTGCCGCGTCAGGACATCACGGTTTTCTGCAATGAACACGAAGCACCGGCCTTGCTGGAAATGGAAGATCCCAATTGCCACGTCGAAACCGAAGTCAATGGCGACAAATTGGCGGCTTTCGAATACGTGATCAAATCACCCGGCATCAGTCCCTATTCTTCACCCGCTGTGGATGCCGCATTGCACGGCACCAAATTCATCGGCGGTACTTCACTGTGGTTTGCCGAGCATCCGCACGAGCGCACTATTTGCGTTACCGGCACCAAAGGCAAAAGTACTGTCACTGCACTCATTGCACATTTGCTTCGAAGTGCGGGACGCCGCACCGCGCTGGCGGGCAATATCGGTTTGCCGCTGCTCGAATTGCTCGATGTCGAACCGCCGCCGCAATTTTGGGCGATTGAGGTGTCAAGCTATCAGACGCGCGAAGTGTTTGACCCCGAAGTGGCGGTGATCCTGAATTTCTTTCCGGAACATCTCGACTGGCATGGCAGCGAGCAACGTTATTTCGATGACAAAATGTCGCTGGCCCTGAGCTCGGGTGCCCGCACGGTCGTGCTGAATGCCGCCGATCAACGTCTCGCCAGTCTGGCGATTGATCCGATGTGCGTACGTTATTTCAATCATCCCGATGGCTGGCATGTGGAGGAAAATTCGCTGTTCCGCGGCGAACAATTCGTGATGGACCTGCGCATGATTGCATTGCCGGGGTTGCACAACCGGATCAATCTTTGCGCGGCATTGACTGCCGTTGAGGCGCTGGGCATCGATGCCGTTCCCTTGGCCGCGAACGTCAACCTGTTCAAGATATTGCCGCACCGCTTGCAGAATCTTGGTGCCCGCGATGGCGTGCAATTCATCAACGATTCGATCAGCACTACGCCGCATGCCAGCATGGCCGCGCTGGATTCGCTGAAGGGCATGAAACTGGCGATCATCGTCGGTGGTTATGACCGCGGCGTGGATTGGGGCGCTTTCGCCGACCGCATGGCGGTGGACCCGCCGAAGCTGGTCATCACGATGGGGCAAAACGGCCCGCGCATTTTCGAACGCTTGAAACCGATCGTGCACAAGTCGCATTTCGTACTAATGGAAGCGAAAGAAATCGAAGATGCGATTCGCATCGGTCGCGAAGTACTTGAAAACGAGGGCGCCATTTTGTTGTCGCCGGGTGCACCGAGCTTTCCGCGTTACAAGGATTATGTCGAGCGCGGCAAACATTTTGCCAAGGCGGCCGGTTTTGATCCGGACATGATCAGCGCCATTCCGGGCATGGGCGTCAGCTAGCTGTACACATGGCTGTAACGCTGTCCTGCGTATAAATCACGCTTTCAAAAACCAACGGAGTTCGTCATGAGAATTTTACTGGCTCTATCGCTTTTATTGATCAGTAGCGTTTCCGTCGCCGCACAGCGCGCCGACAAAATATCCTGGGCGCATGGCGGAAAGAATTTTGACGGCTATCTTGTCTGGGATGATGCCAGCAACAAGGCGCGTCCGGGTTTGTTGATGGTGCCCAACTGGTACGGCATCACCGATAGCGCGATCAGCAAGGCGAAAACCATCGCCGGCAAAGATTACGTCGTGTTGTTGGTGGACATGTATGGTCGTGATCTGCGCCCGAAGAACCCGGATGAAGCCGGCAAGGCCGCCGGCGGTGTTTACGCCGACCCTGCCGAACTGCGCGCACGCATCACGACGGCTTTGGCGCAATTCAAAGCAGCCGGAAAAAAAGCTCCGGTGGATACCAAAAACATTGGCGCGATCGGTTTCTGTTTCGGTGGGGCAGTCGCGCTTGATCTGGCGCGTAGCGGTGCAAATATTGCCGGTGTTGCCACATTTCACGGGAATCTGTCGACCAAACTGCCTGCGACCAAGGCCGGCGATATCAAGACGGCAGTTTTGGTAATGAACGGCGGCGACGACAAATACGTATCGGCCGAATCCATTGTCGACTTCCAGAAAGAAATGCAGGTGACGAAAGCCGATTGGCAATTCGTGAATTTTGGTGGCGCGGTGCATTGTTTTGCCGAACCCGATGAAACCGGAACGGTACCCGGCTGCCTTTACCATGAGCCTAGTTACAAACGCAGCATGAAGATGATGCGCAATTTCTTTGCCGAGCGTTTTGCCGCATCGAAATAATTCTAGTTTTTGTAGGAGGCCGCTTGCGGGCGATTGCCGGGCCCAAGGGACCTCCTACAAACATGATTTAGTGCGTGCGTTCGATCGCGTAACGCGCCAAGCCCAGCATCGCTTCTTTCCACTCGCTATGCGGCACTTTGCTGATGGCTTGCTCGGCGCGTTTCGCGAATTCCACCGCGCGGGCATGGCTGTAGGCGACGCTTTGATGCGTGTTGATCGCCTTCATCACGAAAGGTAGCGCTGACGCATCACCGGTTTCGATGATATTCCTCAGCTGCGCGGCTTCGGCTTCATCCGCCAGTGACAGCGCATGAATCAGCGGCAGGGTCGCCTTGCCTTCGGCCAGATCATCGCCAAGATTCTTGCCGAGGGTTTCCGCATCCGAGGTGTAATCCAGAACATCGTCGGCGATTTGAAACGCCATGCCCAGATTCAAACCGTAATCGGAAAAACGTTGTTGCGTATCGGCATCAGCCCCTGCGACCAAGGCACCCAGACGGGTCGCTGCGGCGAACAATATCGCTGTCTTGCGTTCGATGACCCGCAAATATGTGGGTTCATCGGTATCCGGGTTATGGACGTGCAGCAGTTGCAGGACTTCACCTTCGGCAATCGCATTGGTGGCGTCGGCCAGCACGCGCTGGATGGTCATGTCGTTCAGTTCGACCATCAACTGGAATGCACGTGAATACAAAAAGTCGCCGACCAGCACACTAGGCGCATTGCCCCAGAGTGCATTGGCGGTTTTGCGGCCACGGCGCAGATTGGATTCGTCCACCACGTCGTCATGTAGCAAGGTGGCGGTGTGGATGAATTCGATGATGGCCGCCAATTGCGTCGGCTCGTTGCCTTGATGACCTAGGGCACGGGAGGCAATGGTGGCCAGCATGGGGCGCAGGCGTTTGCCGCCGGCGGCAATGATGTGCTCGGAAATCTGGTTGATCAGCGCGACTTCGGAACTCAGTCTATCGCGAATCAAATCGTTCACTGCGGCCATTTCATCGGCCGTCAGGGCTTGGATTTCTTTGATGCCGGGCAGGGCCGGATTCAGTATTTGAGCAGACATGGGTCAATTATAAAGGCTTTAGGGGAATTCTTACTCAAAATGAAGGTAAATCCCGACAGCCGCCACTTCGGCTTATAATTAAGCTGTATTTGAACTCCCAGAGAAGGATTAACCCATGGCTCGCGGTATCAACAAAGTAATTTTGGTCGGCAATCTAGGTAATGATCCGGAAGTGCGCTATTCACAGTCGGGCTCCGCCATGACCACGATCAGCATTGCCACTTCCGAGTCATGGAAAGACAAGGCTACTGGCGAACAAAAAGAACGCACCGAATGGCACCGCGTGAAATTTTTCGGCAAGCTGGCCGAAATTGCCGGTGAATACCTGAAAAAAGGCAGTCAAGTCTACGTTGAAGGAAGACTGCGCACCGACAAGTACACCGACAAGAACGGTATTGAACGCTACACCACCGACGTTTTTGCAGACGACATGCAAATGCTCGGCGGCAAGATGAGTGGCGGTGAGGGTGGCGGTGGCGGCAGCTCGCGCCCAATGGGTGGCGGTGCTCCACGCAGTAGCGGCGGTGGTGGCGGATACGGCGGCGGTTCGAATGAATCACGTGGCGGCGGCAGCAATCAAATGCCTCCATCCCGCAATGACGATCCGTTCCCGGAAGACGATATCCCGTTCTGAGTAATCGGCTGAACCGGATATGTGTTCGCTTCAATCGAGGCCGCATCGCATTTGATTGTGATGCGGCTTTTTTTGTTTGTTACCGATGTCCCCATGTCGCAGGCTTTGCGACAAGAAAGAATTAGCTTAAGCGTATGGACGACACACGCAAACCACTGGCACCTATCAAGGGGCGCGGCTCTGCCTCATGGGTAGCGGGTCGCTACGAAAAGACGATTGCCATTGGCGAGGATGATGGCTGGGGTTCTGCTTATGACAAGGAAGGTGATCCGGAACGGCTTCGGACCACGGTAAGTGAAGAACGTGCAAGGAGCATCATCAGTCGCAATAATTCTCCCGATATCGGCTTCAGCCAGTCGGTGAATCCATACCGGGGATGCGAACATGGCTGTGTTTACTGCTTTGCACGGCCCAGCCACGCCTATCTGGAATTGTCGCCGGGTCTGGATTTCGAAACGAAGTTGTTTGCCAAGACCAATGCCGCAGAGCAACTTCGGATTGAATTGGCCAAGCCCGGCTATACACCTGCTCCGATTGCACTCGGGATCAATACCGACAGTTATCAACCTATTGAACGCGATTACAAGGTAAGCCGCGAAATACTCGAAGTATTGGCCGAATGCCGGCATCCCGTGAGCTTTGTTACCAAGGGCTCGCTGATTACCCGCGATCTTGATTTACTCGCATCGATGGCAAAACAGAATCTGGTCAGCGTCTATCTATCGGTCACAAGCCTGGACAATAGATTATCGGCAAAACTGGAACCGAGAGCTTCCGCCCCGCATACCCGGCTAAAGACCATACAAGCCTTGCATGAGGCCGGTGTGCCGGTGGGTGTATTGGTGGCGCCGGTTATTCCGATGATTACCGATCGCGATCTCGAGCATATTCTGGAAGCCGCCCGCGAAGCAGGTGCGGCATCGGCGGGTTATGTGCTGCTTCGGCTGCCGCATGAGTTGAAACAAATCTGGCGCGAGTGGCTGGAACTGCATTATCCCGAACGTGCGGCCCATGTGATGAGCCTGATGCAACAGATGCACGGCGGCAAGGATTACGACAGTACTTTCGGAAACCGCATGCGTGGGCAAGGGCCATTCGCAGACCTGATTGCTCAACGGTTTGCCAAGGCCCACAAGCGACTCGGATTCGGGCGGCTAGGTCCGCTTGATTCCGGTAAGTTTATTCCCCCTCGCAAACCATCGCCCCAGTTCGACTTGTTTTAGACAATGAAAAACGGCGCCTCGGCGCCGTTTTGGGGTAATACATTTTCGTGCTGTCAGGCCGACTTGATTGCCTCGGCATTCTGCTCGAGCCGGTAACCATGCTGGAACACGCCGGAAAGCGTCCAGCCATGCTGGCCTTCCAATTCCAGCTTCTTGCGCAGGCGACTGATATGGGTGTCAACGGTGCGCGAGCTCACCAGACCTTGCATGTTCCAGACCTGCTTGAGCAGGGTTTCGCGGCTGACGATATTGCCGCGACGGCGGAACAGATATTGCATTAGATCGAATTCCCGGTCCGTGGTCGGAATGCGTTCGTTGTTGAGGTGGATCTCACGCAAATCTTCACGCAGGAAGTAAGGGGCGAATTCGTTATTGCTGGAGGTCTGTGCCGCAAAACCCGAACGACGCATCACGGCATTGATCCGGGCAAGCAATTGCGCCGGATGGGGTGGTTTGACGATGTAATCATCGGCACCGGCAGTCAGGCCGGTAACGACATCTTCATCGGTTTCGCGACCGGTGATCAGGATGACCGGCAGCTTCGATTGGTTCGATGCGCGAATCCATTCCAGCAATTCGAGGCCGCAGCCATCGGGCAACATCCAGTCGAGCAGCACCAGATCGACGGAACTGCCGCGCACATGTCGACGGAAACTGTCCGTATCGGCAAAGCTGTGAACTTCAAAACCGGCGCTTTCCAGTAAAGTAGCCACCAATAAGCGATGGCTGGGATCGTCTTCCACATGAGCCACTTGCGGGCGAGGGGATAGCTTGTTTTCCACTATTTTTCAACTCGCGATGTCAGAATAGTGATTAATGTAACAATTTGTAGCATGTTGCGATAGCGTACACCGGCTTCTATCTGAACGAATGGCTTATTTTCACAGGCTAACGGTCGTTCCGGCAATTGGCCTGTGTACAAAATTTCGATTGATTTGGCAGAAACGGCGAGTCCTGGACAAACATTATGCGGCTGAGTTCCATCTTTGGTGATAAGGGCAGTGTTGCTAGGAGATTGAGCCTAAGCGTCCTTGCCGCCAGCATGATTGCGGTTTTCCTGTTTTGCCTAGCCCTCCTGAGCGCAGAGGTTGTCGCCGACCGCAGCAAGGAAGAAAAGCATGTCCAGGATATCGCCAGGATCATGGCCCTGAACGTCGCGCCGGCCACCTTTTTCGATGACGAAAAGATGGCGAAAGAATATTTGCTCAATGTGATGGCCTACCCCGATATTGTGAATGCGCGGGTTTATCGAAAAGACGGCAGCGTGCTGTCCGAGGTGACCTGGGAAAAAGACAGTTTGGTCATCCCAGCCCAGGCCGCCAATCGAAGCAAGGCATACGAGCAGGCCGACAAGCTTGTGGCGACCCAGGACATCAAAATCAAGAACGATGTCATCGGCCGTCTTGAAATTACGGCGAATTACATTGAATTGCAGGATCGACCTTACTGGTTTTACTGGCTGGTACTGGCGGGATTTCTGATTGCAGTCTGGTTCGGCATCTATACCGCTTCGCGTACCCGGAAGTTGGTACACAAGCCCCTGCAAACGGTATTGGAAAAGATCAAACTGGTGACGACGTCCACTGATTTCAGTGAACGGGTTGATGTGCAGAGCAAGGATGAAATTGGTGATACCGCCATTGCCTTCAACCATCTTCTTGCGCATTTGCAGGAAAGGGAGGTGAGCTCCTACGGCTACCAGGACCAACTGGAAGCCTTGGTCAACAGACGTGCTCGGGAAGTCGAGGTGGCGAACGAAAGCCTGCAGAGGACCGTCTACGAGCTGGAAGTGGCGCGTGATACCGCGGAGGCTGCCAATCGCGCCAAGTCGCAGTTTCTTGCCAATATGAGCCATGAAATCCGGACACCCATGAATGGTGTGCTCGGAATGACGGAATTGCTGCTTGCGTCAAAGCTGCAGCCGGATCAGCGTCGATTGGCCGATACCGTGTGGCGTTCGGGGCATGCCTTGCTTGAAGTATTGAACGACATCCTCGATTTGTCGCGCATTGAAGCCGGCAAATTGACCCTGGAAGAAGCGGATTACGATCTGTGGGAATTGGCGGAAGACACCATTGGCCTGTTCGCCGAGCGCGCCGGCCGCAAGGGTTTGGACTTGTCGCTGGAAATCGATGAAGAAGTACCGGTCAGGGTGCGCGGCGACTCTATTCGCTTGAGGCAAATACTCAATAATCTTGTCAGCAATGCCATCAAGTTTACCGAGCAGGGTTGCGTCAGCGTCATCGTTTCGCACAATCAGGACAGCGACAACGAATACGGCTTGCGGATCGACGTCATGGATACCGGCATTGGCATCAGTGATGACGCCCAGTCCCGCATCTTCGATGCCTTTGCGCAGGCCGATAGTTCCACGGCCCGCCGTTTCGGCGGTACTGGCCTTGGCCTTGCAATTTCCAAGCAACTCGCCGAATTGATGGGCGGCAGTATCGGCATGATTGGCCAAATGGGCAGCGGTTCCCGCTTCTACGTCACGGTGCAACTGCAGGCCCCCAACACGCAAGACGAAGAAATCGATGTTGGCGAGCCTGTTTTTGAAATTCCGATGCGCGTGCTGATCGTGGAGTCCAACCCGCGTGTGGGCGGCATGTTGCAGCGCATTTTGCAAAAATGGCGAATCTCCAGTTTGCTGGTGCAAACTTCGAACGAAGCTACGCTGGTGCTCGCCACTGCGGAAAAATACCCGCTCGCGATCAATCTTGTTTTGCTTGACTGGAGCTTGCCCGACAGCAATGCGGCCATTCTTGCCAAGGACATACAGCAGGGAGTCTTTCCGATTCATCCCAAAGTCATTGCAATGACTCCTGCGTCGAGCATTTACGCCACCATGGAAATATCGCAGCTGGATGTGCTCGCGAGAATCCTGAAGCCGATTGACCGATCTTCTTTGCGAAATACCCTGCAGGAATTCGTCCGTATCAATTCAGACAGGCCGGCAATGGAGGAGGGCGATGAAAACGCTGCCAATTCCTACGAAGGCACCAAAGTGCTGTTGGTCGAAGACAATCCCGTAAATCAGGAATTCGCCTCGCTGCTGTTGCAGAACATGGGGTGCGAGGTATCACTGGCATCGGATGGGTTTTCCGCGATTGAGGAAGCCAAGAAATCGGCGTTCGATATCATTTTCATGGATTGCCAGATGCCGGGCATGGATGGTTTTGAAGCCACGGAAAAAATCCGCAAAATGGAAGCCAATCCGGCCTTGAGAATGAAACACACGCCGATCATCGCACTGACCGCGCATGCCACTTCCGGTTATCGCGATCTGTGTATAGCCAAAGGCATGGATGACTATCTTAGCAAGCCGTTCAATAGCCAGCAGATTCTCGAAAAACTCGATCGCTGGGTGAAAAATCCGCAGGAGCAAATTCTGGTCGATCAACCGGAGCATGTGTTGCCTGGCCAACTTGACAGGATGCTGGAAACACCATTGCGCGACGTGAAGCCTGCCGCCTCCGAACGTTTCAATGAAAGCAGACTTGAGCAAATGGCCATGATCAAATTGCCTGGCAAGCCGGATTTGCGTGAAGGCCTGCTGAAACTCTATTTTGAAAATGCGCCCGAGCTGGCAAGCCAGATGCAAAACGCCTGGGTGCAAAAGGACATGGAAACGCTCCATCGCGCGAGCCACAGCCTGAAATCCACCAGTGCCAATATGGGGCTGGATCACCTGTCGAAGCTGGCAGGCAAAATTGAGGAAAGCGTGCATGCAAAACGGCTCGACGATATCACGCAGCAACTGGATGCCTTAATATACGAACACGAGTGGGCTCTTGAAACTTTGCGCAGCTATCATCAACGTTGCACGACAGCCAGCCGTGATACCCATCGTTCCTGACCCCACCTCCACCGAAGCGGCAATATCAAAAAAACAGACATGAATATATTGGTGACCGGCGGTGCAGGTTTTATCGGCAGTAATTTCGTCCAGATGGCGGTGGCAAAGGGTCACCGCATCCTCAATGTCGATGCATTGACGTACGCGGGCAATCTGGAATCGCTGAAAAACATTACCCGGGATTCCGCTTATGTTTTTACCCGTGCCGATATTGCCGACAAGAGCAGGATGGCCGAGCTGCTGAATCGCTACGAGCCGGATGCCATCGTCAACTTTGCCGCGGAAAGCCATGTCGACAGATCGATTGACGGGCCTGCCGCCTTCATTCAAACCAATGTAGTCGGCACTCTGAATTTGCTGGAATGTGCGCGCGATTATTGGCTAGCATTGGCCAGTGACATGCAAAACCGTTTTCGTTTTCTGCATGTATCGACCGATGAAGTGTATGGCTCATTGGGCGATACGGGAGCATTTACCGAACAAACCGCGTTTGCCCCCAACTCGCCCTATGCCGCGAGCAAGGCAGCTTCCGATCATCTGGTGCGTGCTTTCCATCACACCTATGGGCTGCCGACCTTGACCACCAATTGCTCGAATAATTACGGCCCCTTCCAGTTTCCGGAAAAACTGATTCCACTGGTCATTCAAAAAGCATTGGAAGGCGCGCCATTGCCAATTTACGGTGACGGCAGGAATGTCCGTGACTGGCTTTATGTCAGCGACCATTGCAGCGCGATTTTGCGCGTACTGGAAGCGGGGCGTATCGGTGAAGCCTATAACGTTGGTGGTGATGCCGAGCGTGAAAATATTGCCGTCGTGGATGCCATTTGTTCGATACTCGATTCCAGACGCCCGCGTGCCGATGGCGAATCTTATGCGAACCAGAAGGTGTTCGTGAAAGACCGGCCCGGCCATGATCGTCGCTATGCGATCGATGCTGCAAAAATCAGGAAAGAATTGTCCTGGCAGCCGACGGTGAATTTCGAGCAGGGCATGGAACTTACCGTGCAGTGGTATCTCGATCACCAGGACTGGGTAAAGCATGTGCTCGACGGCAGTTACCGGCTGGAACGAATTGGACAGGGAGTGTCGGCATGAAACGCAAGGGAATCATTCTCGCCGGTGGATCCGGAACGCGCCTATATCCCATTACCCAGGCCGTGAGTAAACAGCTCCTGCCGGTGTACGACAAACCGATGATCTACTATCCGCTCGCGGTATTGATGCAAGCGGGTATTCGTGAAGTGCTGGTCATCAATACACCGCACGAGCAGGAACAGTTCAAGCGCCTGCTGGGGGATGGCACGCAATGGGGCATGAAGATCGAATACGCCGTGCAGGCCTCCCCTGACGGTCTTGCACAGGCCTTGTTGATCGCAAAGGATTTCCTTGCCGGCGCTCCATGCTGCCTGGTACTGGGCGATAATATTTTTCACGGGCAAGGCCTTAATTTATTGCTGAGCAAGGCCGATGCGCAGATAGATGGCGCAACCGTATTCGGCTACTGGGTACGTGATCCGGAACGTTACGGCGTCGCGGAATTCGACGATTCCGGGCATGTGGTTGGTCTCGAGGAAAAACCCGAAAAGCCGAGATCCCATTACGCCGTCACCGGCCTGTATTTTTATGATGGTCGTGCGCCGGAGCTGGCCGCACAATTGAAGCCATCCGCGCGAGGTGAACTGGAAATTACCGATTTGAACCGGCTCTATCTGCAACAGGCGAATCTGCGACTCGAGAAAATGGGACGAGGTTATGCCTGGCTGGATACCGGTACGCACGAGTCGCTGCTGCAGGCGTCGAACTTCATCGAAACCATCGAACAACGCCAGGGACTACGTGTTTGCTGTCCCGAGGAAATCGCCTACTTCAATCACTGGATCGATGCCGACCAATTGAAAAAATTGGCGGCCCCCTTGTCGAAGAATGGCTACGGACAATATCTGCTTGCCTTGCTCGAATACGGTGCGGCGGAATGAGAGTGATAGAGACCCGTTTACCTGGTTGTCTGGTACTGGAGCCAAAGGTATTCGCCGACGAACGCGGTTTTTTTTACGAGACATGGAACAAGCAAGTCTTTGCTGGCCTGGGATTGAATCTTGAATTCACACAATCCAATGTTTCCTCGTCGGCACGCGGCGTACTGCGTGGCCTGCATTATCAATGGCCAAAACCACAGGGGAAGCTGGTCCATGTGCTTGAAGGCGAGGTGTACGATGTTGCGGTGGATATTCGACGCGGTTCCCCCACGTTCGGGCACTGGGAATCGGTAATTCTTTCGGCTGACAATAAGCGCCAGTTCTGGATTCCGCCCGGTTTCGCGCATGGCTTCCTGGCGCTCAGCGAGCGCGTACTCTTCAGCTACCTGTGTACCGAAATGTATGATCCCGAATGTGACGCCAGCCTGCGATGGGATGATGCCGAGTTGGCCATCGACTGGCCTGTCGGCAAGCCTTTGCTTTCCGGCAAGGATGCCAAAGCCCCGTTTTTATGTGATATTGCGCCGGAAAAATTGCCAAGAGTGGAAGCATGAAAATCTTGTTACTGGGTGCAGATGGTCAGGTTGGATTCGAGTTGCACCGCGCTTTTGCACCGCTCGGAGAAATTATTGCCTGCACCTATAGCGGCCTGCTGCCGGGCGGGAATGCCTGCACTAAAATCGATTTCGAAAAACCGGGCGATCTGGAGCGGCTTGTGCAGCATGAAAAACCGGATCTTGTGCTCAATGCCGTTGCCCATACCCAGGTGGATCGCGCCGAAGACGAGCCCGCCCTGTCGCAACGCGTGAATGCGGATGCTGTCGCCGAACTCGCTCTGGCCTGCAAGGCAAACAAAAGCAAATTGGTTCACTACTCGACCGATTATGTTTTCAGCGGTACTTTGTTGCGACCGATTCGCGAAGACGATCCGACCGCACCGGTAAGCGTGTATGGCAAGACAAAGCTCGCAGGCGAGCTGGCGATTCGTGAAGCGGATTGCTCGCATTTCATCTTTCGAACTGCATGGCTTTATGCCGCACGCGGGCAGAATTTCCTGCGTACTGCGCTGAAATTGGCGAAAGAACGTGACGAGTTGAGAATCGTCAATGACCAGATCGGTTCGCCGACACCGGCCCGCTGGTTGGCAGCAGCAACTGCTTTGGCCGTCAGCAAGAATTTCGATGCCAGTGGTACCTGGCATGTTGCCGCTGAAGGGGAATGCAGCTGGCATCAATTTGCCCAGACGATTTATCAGGAAGCTCTGTCGGCAGGCGTGCTTGATAAGGCTCCGAGGTTGGTGGGAATTCCGAGCAATGAATATCCCACCAAGGCCCGGCGCCCCATGTATTCACGACTGGATTGCAGCCGTTTTGAAACAGATTTCGGCATGCGACTTCCTAACTGGCGGCTGGGCTTGAATCAGGTATTGGCGGAGATGGTTTGATTTCATGTTGCTGAATTCAGCATCCGGCAGCTAGAACTAATGGCACAGCCATAAGCGCAAATAGCTTTGTATGATCAGCAGGCGAATTTGCTTGCGGTGTTTAATTTTCGTTTCAACACAGGGGTTTTTTATGAATAAATTTTTATCCGGTCTGGCCATAGCATTGCTTGGCCTCAGTCCGGTCCATGTAAATGCTCAAGTGAAAGCACCGATTCCGTTGGAGCAGTTCCTGAAGCGAGATGTATTCGGAACCATGAGCATTTCTCCGACAGGCGAATATTTTGCCGCCACCATTCCGAAAGACGACGGCTCAAGTCTGGTTATCCTGCGCCGGTCCGACATGAAACTGACCGGGAAAGTCGTACTGCCCAAAGACACCTATGTTGTCGGTTTTAACTGGGTGAATCCCAACAGGATTTTGTTCTCCATTGGTGAAAAAGCCGGTGAGCTGGAAAGGCCAACCTCGTTCGGCGAAATATATGGTGTCAATGCAGATGGCAAGGGACAGGGCAATGCGCTGGTCGGCGCCCGCTCTTCAGCCAGCGGCAGCCGATTTGTTTCTGCCTCGCTCCTCAGCACGCTGCTGAAAGTGGATGACTATGTATTGGTCACCATTCGCGGTGAGGGAGGTACCAGTCAAGTCGCCAAAATGAATGTGAATACCGGCAAATATATTACGGTCGTGAAGTCACCCGTTCGCAATGGCAGTTTTGCTGCTGATCCATTGGGTCACGTAAGACTGGTAACCGGTGCAGGCAGTGACAATCGTTCCAAGACCTATTATCGCAAGGACGACAAGTCGGATTGGGAACTGATCAATGATGAAGCCGTTACCGAAAAATCCGTCACATCGGCAGGGTTTTCTGCCGATGGTAAAATCGTCTATCTTGAATCCGAAGAAGCAGAAGGCCCCAACGGCGTCTACATCTTCGACGATACAACAAAAAAAATGAGCTTGTTACGCAAAGACGACAATGTTGATCCTGCCGGTTATTTAAGGTCCCCGGTTGATGGTGGCATGTACGGCATCGCTTACGACGATGGAAAGCCGCGTTATGATTATTTCGATCCGGAAAATCCGTTTGCGGTGATGCACGCTAGTCTGCAAAAGACTTTGCCCTCTCAGGTTATGTCGCCGACTTCCTACACCGCCGACGGCAATCTGGCCTTGGTAATTGGTTATGCCGACAATGTACCAGGAGATTTTTACCTTTTTGATCGGACTAAGAACAAGCTGGAATATCTGGTCAGCAAGAATGCCTGGTTCAAGCCGGAAATGCTGGCAAAAATGGAGCCGATTTATTTCATTGCGAGAGACGGTACGCCGATCAGTGGTTTCTTGACGGTTCCCGTGGGTAGCAACGGCAAGAATTTACCCTTGGTGGTAAACCCGCATGGCGGCCCGTTTGGACCGAAAGATGATTGGGGTTATAACCCGGACGTCCAGATTCTTGCTGCAAATGGTTATGCGGTACTGCAAATCAACTTCCGTGGTTCTGGTGGCTACGGACGCAGCTTCATGCATCTGGGCTACAAGCAATGGGGCCGTACCATGCAGGATGATTTGACTGATGCCACACGCTGGGCAATCAGTGAAGGTATTGCAAACAAAAATCGCATTTGCATGTACGGTGCAAGCTACGGCGGTTATTCGTCAATCATGGCGGTTGCCAAAGAGCCGGACCTTTACCGCTGCGCATTCGGCAATGTGGGTGTTTATGACATGACGGCGATGTACCACACGGGTGATATTCCCGAATCAAAGTCGGGCGAGAATTTTCTTGATGAAACCCTGGGTCATAAAGATCTCGATTCGATCTCGCCGAATAAATTGGTTGATCGCATCAAGGCTCCGGTTTACCTCGCGGCAGGCCGTGAAGACGCGCGTGCTGCACCGAAACATACCGAAATGATGCACGCTGCCTTGCTCAAAGCCGGAAAACAATCCGAAATGGTGATTTACGATGGCGAGGGGCACGGCAATTTTCTGCTCAAGAATCAGATCGATTTTTACCAGCGACTGCTCGGATTCCTGAACAAACACATAGGTTCTGGCGGCCAGCAGGTCAAGGCAAATTAAATCCTGAACACAGACCACAAAAACGGCATCCAATGGATGCCGTTTTCGTTTTTGGATGTCAAAGCACGTATCATGCCGACACTCGCGAACAATCGGCAAAGTACCGTCTTTCGCAACCATCAATAATGGATATATTTATGCGTTCAACATTTTTTAGCCTCTGCCTGATGCTCGGCGGTATAGGTATTTCTGGCAATGCGGTAGCAGTCGAGACTATTCCGGTCGAGAAATTCCTCGCATTGAATCAGTTCGAGGACATCAAGCTGTCGCCCACGGGGGAGTTTCTGGCGGCAACACTGCCAGCAGAGAATCGTACCGTTCTGGTTATTCTTCGTCGCGACAATTTGTCGGTTACTGGCAAGGTCGTACTGGAAGAAAAAGCCCACGTGAAATGGTTTGATTGGGTGAACGACAAACGTGTGCTGTTTACCGCTGCGAAAAAGCAGGGGCGTCTCAGTTCACCGCGCGGAACACGAGGCGTGTTTTCAGTGAATGCCGATGGCAGTGGTCAGGGTCGGGTGGATAATTTTTCGGCGCCCAGCACGCATTTCGACAGCTACTACGTATTGGCTGTTCTCGACACCCTGCGTTACGACGATAACCGTGCGCTCGTGTTGCTTTTCAACGATACCTGGAACGAATACCAGGTCGCCCGCATGAACGTGAATACCGGCAAGCTGACCGAAGTGCCGACTCGCGCGCCCGGGAAAAACGTTGACTTCTACAGCGACAATAAAGGCGACGTGCGTTTCGCGACCAGCTTGAACGAATTCCTCGACACCACGATGTATTACCGCGAGAGCGAAAGCAAAGATTGGACTGTCATCAACAACCAACAGCAAACTTCCCTCAACGTCGAGCCCATCGCTTACTCTGCCGACGGCGTGATTGCGTATTTGAAGATCGAGGAAGAGACGGGTCCAGATGCCGTTTACGAGTTCAATACCGTAACGAAGGAAAGAAAATTGCTGTTCAAGGATGACACGGTAGATCCTGAATTCGCCTTGTCTTCGCCGCTTGACGGTGGTGTTTACGCCATTCGCTATCTGGATGGCATTCCGAAGTACCGATACGTCAATCCGGAAAATCCTTATGCGAAAGTACTGCGTGGCATGCAGGCCAGCTTTCCTGGTGCTGCCGTAGTTCCGACATCCTTCACCAAGGACGGGAATCTTGGTCTGTATTACGTCTATTCCGATACCAATTCCGGTGATTATTATTTGTATGACTTGAAGACGAAGGATGCCACCTATCTCGCCTCCGGATCTCCCGATCTGGATCCTGACCTGATGAGCAATACCAAGCCGGTCAAGTTTACGGCGCGCGATAACATGCCTTTGAATGGTTTACTGACTCTGCCGAAAGGTAGCGATGGCAAAAATCTGCCGCTGGTCATCAATGTGCATGGCGGCCCTTTCGGTGAAGCCGATGAGTGGGGCCTGGATCGCGAGGTGCAGCTGCTTGCCAATCGAGGTTATGCCGTCCTGCAAGTGAACTTCCGTGGCTCGGGCAACCATGGCCGGAATTTTGAAGTCAGTGGCTATGGCCAGTGGGGCGGTGCCATGCAGGACGACCTTACCGATGCCACAAAATGGGCGATTGCGCAGGGCCTTGCGAATCCAAAACGCATTTGCATCTACGGAGCCAGTTACGGTGCCTACGCAGCCTTGATGGGGGCTGTCAAAGAGCCCAACCTGTATGCCTGCGCAGTCGGCAATGTGGGTGTCTATGATCTGGCGAAAACTTACACGGATGGTGCAGCTGATTCCAATTACGGAAAAGCCAGGATGGATCGCTGGTTCGGTTCGTCGGCAACGGCAGCCAATTCACCCAACAAGATGGCGGACAAGATCCAGATTCCGGTATTGCTCGCTGCCGGTGATGAAGACGATGTCGCACCCGTTGCCCATTCCAGAATGATGAATGACGCACTGAAAAGATTGAACAAGCCGGTCGAACTGGTCATCTATGAAAAAGAAGGCCACGGCAATTACCTGATGAAAAATCGTCTCGATTTTGCCAATCGGCTGCTTGCCTTTTTGGACAGGAATATCGGTTCCGGCAGTCAAGCCAAGTAAAAACAAAAAATCCTGTATCAATAAAAACGGCACCTTGCGGTGCCGTTTTTTTATGCATGATGATGTATGGCTTATTTCACGCCATGCATTCCTCGCTTGATCAAGGGGGATGCAATAAATGCCAGGGCGGCGAAACCGAGTCCGATCCACATCATCAGCCAGAAGAGGTGTTCGTATTTGGCGGCCGCCGATGTCCATTCGGCACTGTGTTGAACCAGTGTGCCGCCATCTTCGATTTCAATGGCTGCCAGTTTTCCAAACAGAGCGGCCAATGTTTCAGAGAAAGCCGTTGCCAGAAACCAGGTGCCCATCATCAGGCTAACGACACGCGGCATGGATAATTGCGTAACGGCCGACAGTCCCACCGGCGATAAACACATTTCGCCTACTTCAAGAATGAAATAAGCCAACACCAGCCACCAGACGCTTGCCTGTTCTCCGCTTGCGCCGGTTTGTTGCGCAGCCATGGCGAGCGGGATGAAACTCAAGCCTGCAAACATCAAGCCCAGCGCGCTTTTAATAGGCTTCGAGGGGTCGGCGCCCACTTTGTCCAGCCAGCCCCATAAGCCTGTGAATATTGGCGCCAACAACACCAGGAACATTGCTCCCAGATAGGTCAGCGAGCCGCCGGTTTGTGGCAACACCACCGAGTCGCGAATCAGGAAAATCAGCATCAATGCGAAAGCACCGGCAAATAATAATTTAGGTGCTTTCGATGCCGGGTTTCGATCCGAGAGCGTTGCCGCCAACATGAAGGAGGCCGGTGCCAGCAGCAGTGAAACAATCGACCACGGAACGGTTTTCAGGAACATGCTGAAGTTAGACATCCAGTCATTCGACCAAACAATTTGCGATTGCGCATGCACCATGGAAGGCGCGATGTCCTTGGTCAGCAAGCGGTCGGTAAACGTGACCCAGCTACCGTAGGTTTGCTCGTATAAAACGAAGAACACCAGGCACATGAAAATCAGTGTCATTAGGGAAATCATCTGGTGGCGTTGTACCGGCGTGCATTTGCTCAGGATGAACCACATGAACCAGATCAGTACGCCGATCATCACCAGAATCATCAGGCCCAGTGCCAGCGAAATATCGCCGGGTAATTTGAATGCACCGTTTGCGACTGCCCACATCAGGCCAGCCAAAGGTAGCAATCCGGCAATCGCACCAGCGTAGATCGAAAATTCTTTTGAACGCTGCAAAGTCTGTGGTGGCTCAGCATGACCGTGGAGATATTTCTGACCCCAGAGAAATTGCAGCAGGCCGAGAATCATACCGATACCGGCAGCACCGAAACCGTATTTCCATCCGAAAGTCTGGCCGAGGTAACCGCAAACCAATGACGCAAACAGCGCCCCGAGATTGATGCCGGCGTAGAACAGCGAGAAGCCCGAATCACGGCGTGGATCGTCTTGTGCATAAAGCTTGCCGACAATGGTGGAAATATTGGGTTTCAGAAAACCCACGCCCATGATGATCAATGACAGTGATAGATAGAAAACCTGCAGTGCGCCTTCATCACGCACCATGGTTCCGTTAACCAAAGTGGCTGTATTGCCTTCAACCGCCATGCCAATATGGCCGCAAACCAGCAGCAACCCGCCGAAGATCACCGCTTTACGCATACCCAGATAACGATCAGCCAGCATGCCGCCGAAGACCGGAATGCAGTAGACCAAGCCGCCATAGGCACCGAGTACGTCGAGACCGACGGAGTCGCCGAATTTGTGATGCTGGATGAGATAAAGCAGTAACAGCGCCTTCATTCCGTAGAACGAAAACCGCTCCCACATTTCCGTGAAAAAACAGACGAACACCCCTTTCGGGTGTCCGAGAAAATTATCGTCCGAGGGCAGGGCCACAGTATTCACAAACCAACTCCGGTAACCGTAAAAACCCGAGTATAGCCTGAGCCCGGCAGGGTAAGGCTAGGCCAAAGCTTGGCGTATCGGCCGCCTGGGCCTAAACTGTGGGCTTCCTAATACTCGGTGCTTTTATGAATAGCCGTTTTGCTCCTATTGCCCTGATGCTGCCCATGTTGATTTCATCGCAAGCATTTGCTGCTCGCGGTATGGATGTTCGCGACATGGTGAATTTCGACCGGGTTTCCGAACCTACGCTTTCACCCGATGGCAAAACGGTTGTCTATGGTTTGAGAAAAGTCGATTACGAAGCGAACAAGGCCAAGACCGGTCTGTGGAAACAATCGCTGAATTCAAAGCAGGCACCGGTGCGGCTAACGGCAGAAGGTTTCAGCGTTAACAGTCCGACCTTTTCCAGCGATGGCGCAATTGTGTATTTCCTGAGTGCAAAATCAGGCTCGATGCAATTGTGGAAGCAATCGCTTGCAGGCGGCGATGCTGCCCAACTGTCGAATTATCCGCTCGACATCGGCAGCTACAAGATTTCTCCGGACGGAAAATCGGTCGCTTTCAATCTGGAAGTTTTCAATGACTGCAATGATTTGGCCTGTACTAAAAAACGTCTGGACGACACCGCTGCCGCCAAAGTGACCGGCGTTTTGTACGACAAGATTTTCATTCGTCACTGGGATACCTGGGCCGATGGCCGCCGCAATCAATTGTTCACGGCCAGTTTTTCGGGCGACGGCAAATTAAGCGGGGAACCGAAAAAAATTACCAATGGCATTGATGGCGATGTGCCATCGAAACCTTTCGGCGATGCCAGCGAGTATGCGTTTTCGCCCGACAGCAAAACCATCGTGTTCAATGCTCGTATCGCCGGGAAAACCGAGCCATGGTCGACCAATTTCGATTTGTATTCCGTTGCCGCTGACGGCAGCACGACACCGAAAAACCTGACGCCGGAAAATCTTGCCTGGGATACCGGTCCGGTATTCAGCCATGACGGCAAGACCCTGTATTACCGTGCGATGAAACGCGCCACTTTCGAAGCCGACCGTTTCGGCGTGATGGCAATGGATCTGGCAAGCGGCGACAAGCATGAAATCAATGCCGCCTGGGACCGAAGTGCCGACAGCCTGTTGTTGAGTGCCGATGGTAAATCGCTTTACACGGTGACCGATGATGTCGGTAATCATGGCCTCTTTGCCATCGATACTGCGACTGGTGCAGCCCGCAAACTGGTCAGCAACGGCACCGTTTCCGGATTTGATATCGTCGGTAACACCCTGGTATTTGCCCGCAGCACTTTGACTTCGCCAGCACAGTTGTTTGTCGGCAGTTCAGAAGGTGCGAAGGTCAAGCAGATCTCGAATTTCAATGCCGACAAATTGAAAGACATCGCGATGGGTGGCTACGAGCAATTCAATTTCAAGGGCTGGAATAACGAAACTGTTTACGGTTACGTGGTGAAGCCGGCGAACTTCGACAAGAACAAAAAATACCCGGTCGCGTTTCTGATTCACGGCGGGCCGCAGGGCAGCTTCGGCAATAATTTCCATTATCGCTGGAACGCACAAACCTATGCGGGCATGGGTTTTGCCGTCGTCATGATCGATTTCCATGGTTCTACCGGTTACGGCCAGGCATTTACCGATGGCATTTCCGGCGACTGGGGTGGCAAGCCACTGGAAGATTTGCAGAAAGGCTGGGCTGCAGCACTCGGTAAGTATTCATTCCTCAATGGCGAACGTGCATGCGCCTTGGGCGGCAGTTACGGCGGCTATATGGTGAACTGGATTGCCGGCAACTGGCAGGCGCCATGGAAATGCCTGGTCTCGCATTCCGGCGTATTCGATAGCCGCAGCATGGGTTACTCGACCGAAGAACTCTGGTTCGACGAATGGGAACACAAGGGTACCGTGTACGAAAAACCGGAATCCTACGAAGTCAGCAATCCCGTCAACCATGTAGCCGACTGGAAAGTGCCTATGCTCGTGATTCACGGCCAACTCGACTACCGCATTCCGGTCGAACAGGGCATCGGCGCATTCACCGCCTTGCAACGTCGCGGTATCGACAGCCAGTTCCTGACTTTCCCGGATGAAAACCACTGGATTCTGAAACCGCATAACAGCGTGCTGTGGCATGACACCGTCAATGCATGGCTCAAGAAATATACGGCGGAATAGTCCAATCATGACCCAGAATTCTGGAGAACCCGATATTTTCCAGAATTGGCTTAGTGAAACGCTCGCCATAAATGGCGAGCCGGAAATACCTGACGTTCTTTACAAGTTTGTCTCCTGTGAGTCGAAGTATTTCGCTCTGTCAGCACATGAACTTCTTTTGCATAGCAGGATTAGATTGTCATCTCGGAGTGAGTTTAACGATCCTTTTGACACTGTTGTAAAGATTACTCCTCCTACAATTGAGGAGATGGCGCATATAATTATCACAGCTAATGGGAATTCGTCAGAGGTGCTGGATTCGCTGCCTCAGATGCAAAGTAGTTTAAGGCCAGAGAGATTTATAGAATCTATTTCTAGATCCCTCGATGAATTAGGTATTTTTTCATTGGCTGCCAAAATACATAATCCCTTAATGTGGGCACATTACGGCTGTTCCCATAAAGGACTTGCATTTGTATTTAGTCAAAACTCATTAAACGCGATTGGTGCTCTGCCTGTCAGATATGAAAGGGACAATAAGAAAATAGTACCCTTCAATTATCATGCTATTGCATTAGCGGCGATGAGTAAGGGATATGACTGGTTGTATGAAAGTGAATGGAGAGTTGTCCAGCCCAGTCAGGCAAAAAAATGGATTAAGATTGAGCCGACTGTCTTAAAAGGAGTTGTATTTGGTGCGAAATGTAATTCTTCTGATAAGGAATTTATCGAAGAACTGATTGCTCGCAGAATAGAATCTCAATTGCCTGATCTCGAGATTTATACTGCATCTATTGATAATGATGAATTCGAACTCCAGTTTAAAAAAACCAGGTCAATTGCTAAAGCATAGATAGCTAACTTTTTATATTTACAAAGGGATAGATCGCACTAATTTTAACATTGCCTCAGAGCCACTTCGCTTTTTTCAAATAAGCATACAAACCGCCGGTCAAGGTCAGGGTGACGCCGATCAGTGCCCAGTAACTGTATTTGCCGGCCAGTTCGGGCATATGCGTGAAGTTCATGCCATACCAACTCGCGATGAGTGTCGGTGCTGCCAGTAATCCTGCCCAGCCGGCCAGTCGCTTCACGATTTCGCCCTGTGCCACCGTGACCAAGGCAAGATTGACCGACATCGCCGCAGTCAGCATTTCGCGCATGGTATCGGTTCCTTCCGATACGCGAATCACGTGGTCGAAAACGTCTCGTAAATACACCCGGACTTCCTCTTTTACCAATTGCGGGTGATAGAGCATCAGCTGGTTAACGATGTCCTGGGTGGGCGAAACCACCATCCGGTAATTGGTGAGTTCGCGTTTCAGTTCGTACAAATGCTGGATGGTTTCTTTCTTGTAGGTCTCGGCGAAGATGTCCTGTTCCAGTTCGTTCAATTCGCGCTTGAATTCTTCGACG
>Ga0116178_10000924_pt1 | contig 25262 bp, 17 predicted proteins | sample AD_STIC12_MetaG_FD_89880 | JGI IMG/M metagenome (GOLD analysis project Ga0116178, IMG submission 89880) | Active sludge microbial communities of municipal wastewater-treating anaerobic digesters from USA - AD_STIC12_MetaG | ecosystem: Engineered > Bioreactor > Anaerobic > Digestate | place: USA... | reverse complement strand
CATGTCGCCCGCGTGGGCGCCGATGGCGAGGATGGTGCGCGCCGGCACGCGTGGCGCGCTCTCCTGTGCCCCCGCGACGGTTGATGCCGCGGCCGCGATCCCCACGAGGAATGCGGCGACCGCGCGAGCGAGTGCGTGGCAAGCCACGGGCTCACGAGCCACTACCGGACGAGCGAGCATGCTGGGAGGGACGAGAAGCGTCGACGGACGGCCATGAGAGAGTCTACCTCACGCCGTCTGCGGCGTCACCATCGCCCGCGCGCTCGAGCGGCTTTCGTACTCCCCGTCTCGCGTGGCCACGCGTACGCCAGCACTCCGCGTGCGTGCCGTCGCGCCCGATGGCGTGACCCGCCGCCGTCGATCGCCGGCAGCCGGCGAGGTGCGTCCCGGCCGCCAAACGGATCGGGCTCGCGACCCGTCAGTCGCGACGATAGAGCAGGTTGAGGTACGAGTCCTCGCCCGGGATGCGAAAGCGCACCCGCACGCCGCCGGAGACCGCCTCCGCGGTGTGATGCAACGGCGAGATGAACTCCGACGTCATGAGCAGGTCGCCGCGCGCATCGTACTGCACGATACCGAAGTCGCGCTCGCGCCAGGTGGCGCGAAGCGTGTAGGTGCGCCCACCGGCCGGTCCGGTGACATGGTACTCGGCGTAGCGAATGTCGATCGCGTAGCGCGGCGTCGTGCCGCCGCTGAGTCGCAGTTCACCACCCTCGACCAAGACCTCATGGTACTCGCGCGCGCCGTTCCACGAGACGGTATCCCCGGCGACCAGCAGTGGCAGGCGCCCGTCGTCCACGCGTGACAGCGACAGCGTGGCCTGCCCTCCGGCCACGTCGACGCGCGCCGTCCCCTCCGTCCCCTCGGCAGACGCGCGAATCGTGGTCGTTCCCACCGAGACGGCACGCAGGCGCCCCGACGCGTCGATGACGGCCACGCTGGGGTCGTCGGACGAGAGGGTCACGGGCCGCCCCGTCACGTCACGGCCACCTTCGCCCCGCACGCGAATGCCCAGGACTGCCACATCGCCAGGCGCAAAGGCGAGTGGCGTGGGCAGGATCGTCACCGACAGCACCGAGAGGCGCCGCACGTCGATCACGCGGCTCGCCGACAGCGTACCCGACTTGGCGGTGATGGTCACCGGTCCCGGCGACACGAAGGTCGTGACACCGTTAGGCGCGATCTCGGCGCGCGTCGGATGACTCACCGACCAGGCGATCGGGGCGCCCGGCAGCTCGACGCCGCGCGCATCGCGCACGACGGCGCGCAACGTCGTCACGTCCCCCTCGTACCAGTCGCCCGCTGGCACGAGGACGTCGAGCGTGGCGGACGGAGGCGGCACGGGGGCGCTCGAATCGTTCCCGCAGGCGGCCAGGAAGACCGCCGCTACCACGAACGCGCCAAACCGGGATGTGCGGGCGAGTGTCGACATGTGGCTCTCTCTCAGTATGACTGCACCGATGCGTCGACCGCCCACGTTCCCGTGACGCGCGCGACGACTCTCGACGACGTGAAGGTTGTGGCGACTACGACGTGCGGGGCGCGCTCGACATAGCGCACGACGCCCTGGATGAACGTTGCCGGACCTGACCCGGCGGAGGCATGGGTCAAGTCACCCATGGGGCGGGAGCACTCCCGGGGTGGTGTCGTTCCGGGACGTGGTGCTGCGCAGCACCGCCACGCGCCCCGGCGCCTCGCCGCGGTCCTCAGAACCGCGACGACGCGATCGACACGTCGGCCATTCGCCACGCCCTGACGAGGCGTCGCTCCACCTGCTCTGCCTCAGCGCCGCGTCCCTGCGCCGCGAGCGACACCGCGAGTCCGCGCAGCGCCCACCCGTTCTCCGGAAAACGACGCAGATCCTCGCGATACACCCGTTCGGCATCGCGCGGCTGTCCCGCGGCGAGCAGTGCCTTTCCTAACGAGTGCCGCACCGGGTAGTACCAGGTCGGCGGTTCCATGTACGACAGTCCATCCTCCAGCGCCGCTGCCTTCGTGAATGCTCGTACCGCCGTCCCCGCTTCCTGCGCCCGCAGCGCGATCTCTCCTTCGACCGAGAAGGCGGCGATGTCGAGCGCCGTACGTGTCTCGCCGGGTTCGAGTGCGGCCACCACGGCGCGGATCGAGTCGATGGTCGCCCTGGCCTCGGCAACACGTCCGGTGGCGGCGAAGGCGACACCGCGCGCGTACCAGAAGTGGGCCAGCGCCACGCGCAGCGTCGCGGGAGGGAGCGGCGTGCGCAGCACCTCGTCCCACCGACCGAAGGTCACGAGCGTCTGCACCGGGATGGCGAGCATCGGCTGCAACGACGGCGCCCCGCGCACGACGTCGGCGGTGACGGTTTTCGCGACTTCGCGGCTCGCCTCGAAGGCGATGGCACTGGCCCCGGCCATCGTCGCGCTGAAGGTGAGAAAGTGGTGATTGTGCGAGCGATACGCGGCCGAGTAGAACGCGTCGTCGGGGGCATGCGGGGCATCGAAGTAGCTGTCGTCGGCGTGGATCGCGTGCCGGTTGCTCTCGATGGCGTCGGCCCACCGCCCCACACGCACGTAGATGTGCGCCGGCATGTGCACGAGGTGTCCCGCCCCCGGCATCAGCGCCGCCAGGCGCTCGGCACAACGTACGGCGCGCTCGGGCTGCGCCGCTTCCACCGCATGGATGTAGAAGTGACAGATCCCCGGATGATCGGGAGAGGTCATCATGCCGCGCTCGAGCCAGCGCAGCATGGTGGGGGTGCCGGGGCGCGCCCGCCCCTCGCGCGTCCAGTAGCGCCAGGGCGAGAGATCCATCGTGGCCTCCGCGGCCAGCGCCAGCGCATCGGGATCGTTAGGGTTGTCGTCGGCGATCCGCGCCATGGCTCCCGCATACGCCGAGTCGCGACCGCGCCGTGTCGTCGCGGCACTGCCCATGTAGCGGGCGGCGAGGGCGCGCACCCAACGCCCGTCTTCATCGTCCACGCGCACATCCTTCACGAGCGCGAGCGCTCGCCGCGTTGCGGCGATTGCCTGCTGCTCGGCCGCCGAGTCCATCGGTGCGTTGACGTTTGGGCCGAGGGCGAGCGCCTCGCCCCAGACGCACATCACACAGCGGGGATCGAGGCGCTGCGCTTCGCGAAACGCACGGACCGCTTCCGCGTGATTGAAGGCGTAGTAAAGCCGGAGTCCCTGGTCGAAGAAGCGCTGGGCGAGCGGCACGCGCGTCTCGATGCGGCGTCGCCAGCTTCCGAGCCTGGGGAGGAGTGCTACGGCGCCGGGCTCATTCGCGGCGGCGCGTGCGACCTCGCCGTGCGCGACGTGTGTCGTTTGCGCACACACGGCAGTGACGGACAACACGGACAAAGCGACCACAACCGCGGCGCTGCGTGCGGCGTCGCGCTGAAGCGGGGCGCTGGGTTTGCAGGAGTGGGGCGTCATGATTCTGCGGAGCGTGGGGGTTGCGTCGAAGCCACAGGGTGGCTTGCGGCGCGCGACCCCGGTACGTTCCGCTTGCGTAGCACGCCGTCCGATCACGACAGGTGTGCGTGCGCGATCAGGGGAACAGGGCAATGAGTCAGACCGAAACAACCGAGATCACGCGACTGCTGGCGGCCATGCGCGCCGGCGATGCGCAGGCAGGCGAGCGCATCTTCCCGATGGTGTACGATGAACTGCGCCGGGTGGCGGGGCGCATTCTCTCCGGCGAGCGCGCCGATCACACGCTCAACCCGACCGACCTGGTCCACGAGGCGTGGTTGCGCCTGGGGATGTCGCCGGGGAACGAGTCGCCGGTGCCGGCGGCCGATCGCTCGCACTTCGTTGGGATCACCATTCGGGCCATGCGCCAGGTGTTGATCGACCACGCGCGCCGGCGCGGGGCCCACAAGCGCGGTGCCGGTGCGGTGCGCGTGACGCTCGGCGACAGCGTGGGGGCGCAGCAGACGTCGCCCGAGGACCTGCTGGCGCTGTTTGATGCGCTGGAGCGGTTGGGTGAAGTGGACGCGCGGCTCCGCCAGGTGGTGGAGTATCGCTACTTCGGCGGACTCACCGAGGACGAGACGGCCGACGTGCTCGGCATCACCACACGCACCGTGCAGCGTGACTGGGTGAAGGCGCGCGCGTGGCTCTATCGCCAGCTGTACGCGGTGCAGGAGGCCTGATGGGAGACACCGTGCTTGCTCGCCGTGCGCTCGCGATCCTCGATGCGGCGCTGGAGCGCCCCGATGCGGAGCGTGCATCGTGGCTCGAGCATGAGTGCGACGGCGACGCCACGCTGCTGCGCGAGGTGCAAGCCTTGCTCGAGGCCACGCGCCGTTCCGACGGTATCCTCGACGCCGATGCATTGGCGCCCGAGCCGGGAGGGCTCGTCACGGCGTTAGGCAGCGCGCTGGCCGGTTCGTATGCCATCGCCCACGAGATCGGGCGCGGCGGCATGGCGACGGTCTTCAAGGCGCACGAGCACAAGCACGACCGCGACGTCGTCATCAAGGTGCTCGATCCATCCATCGCCCACCTCTTCGGCGCCGATCGCTTCCTGCGTGAGGTGCGCATCGCCGCCACGCTCGCCCATCCGCACATCGTCCCGCTCATCGACTCCGGCGATGCGGACGGGCTGCTGTACTACGTGATGCCCTGGATGGAGGGCGAGACGCTGCGCGAGCGCCTGCGCCGAGGCCGCCCGTCGCGGGAAGAGGCGTTGTCGATCCTGTGTGACGTGGCCGGGGCGCTGGCGTTCGCGCACGACGCGGGAATCGTCCATCGCGACCTCAAGCCCGAAAACGTCCTGCTCACCGCCGGCCACGCGTACCTGCTCGACTTCGGGATCGCCAAGCTCCTCGAGCAGTCGCCCGAGGCGCTGGTGATCACCACGCCGGGATTGCCGTTAGGCACGCGCCGCTACATGGCCCCCGAGCAGGCGGTGGGGGCCGCCGACGTCGACGCGCGCGCCGACATCTATGCGTGGGGGATCCTCGGCATCGAACTCCTCACGGGCGTGCCGCTTCCCACCGCCGACGCCGAAGGAGCGGCCGCGCGCCTCCTGGCGACGCACCCGGAGTTTCCCACCACGCTCGTCGCCCTGCTGCAGGCGTGCGTGGCCACCGCTCCCGACCGGCGCCCGGCCACGATGACCGACGTGGTGGAGTGGCTCAACGCGGCATCGATCCCCCGCGCCCACCCTGCGCCGCGGGAGGCACCGCGGCCGGACCGCCGCACCCTCGCCATGGTCGGCACCGTCGCGGTGGCGTTGCTGCTGGCGGTGTTCGCCGTCTGGCGTCGCGGCGATACGTCGCCACCGCAGGTCGCCACTGCACCCGGGACGATCGCCGAACCCGTGGCGGTGGCCGTCCTGCGCAACGAGACGGGTGACAGCACGCTCGACGTCATGGGGCGCTTTGCCGGCGACTGGGTCACTGAAGGGTTGCAACGCACCGGACTGGTGCGCGTCGTCCCGTGGTCCGAGGCGCGCCTCGCCTCCGATCGCGCGACGGCGGCCGGCGCTCCGCTCGTTGCATCGCTTCGCGATGAGGTCCACGCCGGGACGATCGTCACCGGGTCGATCTATCGGCGGCGCGATTCGCTCCACTTCCATGGGGCGCTCATCGATGCGGGCTCGGGGCGGCAGATCGCTTCGCTCCCCGCCGTCATCGTCCCCTTCGACAGCACCGAAGCCGGGATCGCGCAACTGCGGGACCGGGTCATGGGCGCCGTGGCCTCGATGCGCGACGAGCGCGTCGCGTCGCTCCCCGGCCTTTCCCACTCGCCCCCCTCCTTCTCGGCGTATCAGGCGTACGACATCGGCTCCGATCACTTCGTCGCGCAGCGCTACGCCGAGTCGCTCGCATCGTTCCGCGATGCCTTCGCACGCGACACGACGTTCACCCTGTCGCTGTTCATGGCGGCGCGCGCCGCCTGGAACGTCGGGGACTACGCTGTGGCCGAATCGCTCGTCGCGCGCGCCCGGCTGCAACGGCGCGATCTCGGGACGTACCACGAGTCGTCGATGCGCTACCTCGAGGCGCTGCTGGCCGGCGACGGCGAGGCGGCGCGTGCCGCGATCCAGCGGGCGGTGGCGGCGGCGCCCAATTCCCGCGGCGGCTACGACTACGCAGCGGCCCTGCTCAACGCCGGCTACGCGCGTGCCGCGCGCCAGGTGCTGACGTCGATGGACCCGGATCGCGGCGAACTACGCGGGTGGAGCTCATACTGGACGCAGCGGGCACACGCCGCCTACATGCTCGGGCGACACGACGAGGAACTCGCAGCGGCGCGCGAGATGGCGCGACGCTACCCCGATCGCCGAGTGGCACTCGTCCTCGAAGCGCGCGCCCTCGCCTCCATGGGCGACGTGGCCCGCATCGATTCGGCGCTCGCTGCGTGGGACTCCCTTCCGGCCAACGTCTATTGGTCGCAGGGGGCGGCGATGGTGGTCGCCACGGAGGAGCTGCTGCGCCGCGGGCGCGAAGCCGACGGACGTCGCCTTGGCAATCGCGCCGTCGCGTGGCTCTCCAACCGCCTCGTCGCGATGCCCACCGATCGCGCGCACCGCTACTGGCTCGGGAGCGTCTTCTACGACCTGGGCGACTACCAGGCCGCGCGCCCCTACTTCGAGTCGCTGGCGAACGAGAACCCCGACCGGTTGCTCTATCGCGGCCTCGCGGCGCTCGTGGCCGCCCGTCGCGGCGAGCGCGACGGCGCGCAGCGCTGGCTCGGCCGGGCGTCGCCGCGCCAGACTGGCGAGTACCTCGCGTATCAGGCGCGTCTCGCCGCCATCGCCGGCGACACCGAGCAGGCGGTCATCCACCTCACCGCGGCGATCAATCACGGCGTCGAGGGATACTCCTGGCTGCCGGGGTCCGCGTTCCGCGACCTGGCCCCGCTTCAGGCCGACCCGCGCGGACGGGCGCTCCTGCGCGGTCGTTAGGCGCCACGCGGTCGGTGTCAGGCGCCGGGTCGTCGCCCCGCCGCCCCTACTTCTTCTCGGCCAACCTGGCCAGCGCCGCCTCGAACGCCTTGCGAGCCTCGTCGTCGACCGCCACGCGATGCGTGAGCCGCGTGAAGGCGTCTTCGGTGAGCCCGTGTTCCTTGAGCAGTCGGAGGCGCTCGGTGCGCAGCTTCTCGCGCAGCTCGGCCTGCACTTCCGGCTTCTTGCTCTTGGGTTCCGCCAGCTCGGCTTGGACGCGGTCGCGCAGGGCGGCGATTGCGGCGTGGGTCCTTGCAAACGTTTCCATCGTCGCCTGGGCCGCCAGGCTGTCGCCCTGCTGCGCGGAAACCCCCGCGGGGGTGAGGCTCCCCAACGCCAGTGAGAAGACGAAGAGTCCAACGAGGCGAACCAGCCGCATGCCAGGAGACGTCAGGGTGCAGGGCGCACAGGGACCAATGCCGACCAACTTCGGCGCCGTCACCCACGTCGTCAACCAGTCGTCATCCCACGACGCGGGCAGCAGGGCATCTCGCGCATCGGCGCTCGCCCCGAGCCGTCGACCTTTGGTGTGATGGTGTCGAGGCTTGCGGGGGGGCGCGACCGGGGGGCAACTTCGCCCGGCTTGACCCGCAGGCATGGGTTCCCAGAGAACGAGGTCGTGCATGAAGACGTTGCCCGCGCTGGCTGTGACGCTCGGACTGGTGCTGGTGCTCCCGGAGCACACCAACTCACGAACGCCGCCGCGTCCCGCACCGGCCGAACTCAACGCCGTCGTCAAGCAGTATTGCGGGCGGTGTCACAACCCCACGGCCAAGCGCGGCAATCTCTCGCTGTCGGCCTTTGACGTCGGGACCGCCCCCGCGCAGTCCGAGGTCGCCGAGAAGGTGATCGCCAAGCTGCGCTCGGGAATGATGCCCCCACCGGGCTCGGCGCGCCCCGCCCCCGACACGATCGCGGCGCTCGTGCAGTCGCTCGAGCTGCAACTCGACTCGGCCTTCGCGGCCAACCCCAACCCCGGCCACCGCACCTTCCAGCGCCTCAACCGCGCCGAGTATCGCGCGTCGGTGAAGCAACTGCTCGGCCTGGAGCTCGATGCCGGCATCTACCTCCCGCCCGATACCAAGAGCGACAACTTCGACAACATCGCCGACGTGCAGGCGCTCTCGCCCACGCTGCTCGACGGCTACCTGCGGGCAGCGAGCGACATCAGCTGGCTCGCCATGGGGAACCCCAGGGCTAGCGCCGCCTCGCACACGTACACTGTCCCCAAGACGGCGTCGCAGGTGGAGCATGTCGAGGGAACACCGTTCGGCACGCGCGGGGGGATCTCGGTGGAACACATCTTCCCCGCCGACGGCGAGTATCGCTTCACGATGAACTTCTTCCACGAGACCACCGGCGCCTTTGCCGGCGGCCTCGCACGCGGCGAGAAGCTCGAGGTGTCCATCGACGGCGAGCGCGCCGCGCTCCTCGGCATCGATCGTTTCATGCACGCCTCGGATCCCAATGGCGTCTCGATGTCGACCGAACCCGTGCGCGTGACGGCGGGTCCGCACCGTGTCTCGGCCGCCTTCGTCCCGCCCGGCTTCCAGGGGGTGGTGCAGGACCTCATCTCCCCGCTCAAGTATTCGCTGAGCAGCACGTCGAATGCGACGGCATACGGCTTCTCGCTCCTGCCGCACTTGCGCGACGTCACCGTCAAGGGACCGTTTGTCACCACGGGAGTGTCCGAAACGCCCGTGCGTCGCCGACTGCTCATCTGTCGGCCGGCCACGCCGGCGCAGGCGCGCCCGTGCGCGCAGTCAATCATCACGCGCCTTGCGACCGAGGCCTATCGTCGCCCGCTTACCGACGAAGATCGCCGCGGCCTGATGTCGCTGTACGAGGCCGCCAGCGCCGACGGTGGCTTCGAGGCCGGAGTGCGCGGCGCGCTGGAGGGGCTCCTCGCCTCGCCCGACTTCGTCTTCCGCTTCGAACGCGCGCCGGCAGATGCAACGGCGGGCAAGGCGTATCGCCTGCGCGACATCGACCTGGCCTCGCGCCTCTCGTTCTTCCTCTGGTCGTCCCCGCCCGACCGTGCGCTCCTCGCCGCCGCCCAGCGTGGGGCGCTGTCGCAGCCGGCCGGGCTCGAGCGCGAAGTGCGCCGCATGCTCGCCGACCCGCGGGCCAGCGCGCTCTCGACGCGCTTTGCCGCGCAGTGGTTGCGGCTGCCGGACCTCGACATCGTGCAGCCTGACGTCCGCCAGTATCCGGACTTCGACGAGCAGCTGCGCCGCGCCATGCGCCGCGAGACCGAGATCTTCTTCGACGATCTCGTGCGCGGCGATCGCAATGTGCTCGACCTCTATCGCGCCGACTACACCTTCGTGAACGAACGGTTGGCGCAGCACTACGGCATTCCCAATGTCGCCGGCGACCAGTTCCGTCGGGTGCAATACAGCGATACCCTGCGCCGGGGGCTCCTGGGGCACGCCAGCGTCCTCACCCTCACCTCGCACGCCACGCGCACCTCGGCGGTCGAGCGCGGCAAGTGGGTGATGGAGGTGCTGCTCAACTCACCGCCGCCGCCGCCGCCGCCGGGGGTCCCCGACCTCGAGGCGACGCCGGGGAACCAGGGGGCCCGCCTCCTCACCGTGCGCGAACGCATGGAGGAGCACCGGAAGAACCCCGCCTGCAGCTCCTGCCACAAGATGATGGACCCGATCGGGCTGGCGATGGAGCAGTTCGACGTCACCGGGCGCGTGCGCCTGCGCGACAACGGCATGCCGATCGACTCGCGCGGCGACCTGTGGGACGGCACGAAGGCGCAGAACCTCAATCAGCTGCAAGCGGCCCTCCTGCGCCGCGAGGAAACGCTCCTGCGCACCTTCACGCGCAACCTGATGGCGTACGCCGTCGGACGCCGCGTGGAAGCGTACGACATGCCGACCGTGCGCCAGATCGTGCGCGACGCGGCGGCGCAGGACCACAAGATGTCGGCCTACATTCTCGGCGTCGTGCGAAGCCCGGCCTTCCGCATGCAGCGCGTCGAGGATGCCGCGACCAAGGCGACCGACGCGCTGCAGGGCGCGCCGTCGTCGTCCCGCTGAGGAACCCGAGGACTTACCCGATGGCGATCATCACCCGTCAGCCCCTCCCGCGCCGCACCTTCCTGAAGGGGATGGGGGCCATGGTGGCACTCCCCTACCTCGACGCCATGGCGCCGCTGCGCAGCGTTGGGGGACGCGTGGCCGCCGCCGCCGATCCCGCGCGCCTCCTTTGCCTGGAGATGGTGCACGGCGCCGCCGGCTGCTCGCCCTTCGGCCTCACCGAGCACCTGTGGGCGCCGCCCACGACCGGGAGTGCCTTCGACCTGGGCGCCACCTCGCTCTCCCCGCTCGAGCCCTGGCGCAAGTACCTCACCATCGTCAGCAACACCGACGTGCGCATGGCCGAGGCCTACAAGTCCGAGGAGATCGGCGGCGATCACTTCCGGTCCAGCGCCGTCTTCCTCACGCAGTCGCACCCCACGCAGACCGAGGGCTCGGACATCTACGTGGGGACGTCGCTCGACCAGATGTACGCCCAGCGCTTCGGGCAGGCGACGCCGATCCCGTCCATGCAGCTGTGCATCGAGCCGCTGGACCGCGCCGGCGGCTGCGCGTACGGCTACTCGTGCATGTACACCGACTCCATCTCGTGGGCGTCGCCCACCGAACCGCTCCCGATGATCCGCGACCCGCGCGTCGCCTTCGAGCAGCTCTTCGGCACGGGGGGGACGCCGGCAGAGCGCGCGGCGCGCACCCGCAGCACGGGGAGCGTACTCGACTGGATCACGACGCGTGTGGCGCAGCTCAAGCGCGAACTCGGCGCCAGCGACCGCGCGCGCATGGACCAGTACCTCGACAACATCCGCGAGATCGAACGCCGCATCCAGCAGGTCGAGAAGCGCAACTCCAGCGGCGAGGTGCGCGACCTCGCCGGCGCGCCGGCGGGGGTCCCCGATTCGTTCGGCGAGCATGTGAAGCTCATGTTCGACTTGCAGGTGCTAGCGCTGCAGTCCGACATGACGCGCGTCTTCTCGTTCAAGATGGGACGCGATGCCTCGGCCCGCGTGTACCCCGACAGCGGCATCATGACCGGCTTCCACCCCGCCTCGCACCATGGCAACAACCCGGCGCGCGTGAAGGAGTTCGCCGAGATCAACCGCTATCACGTGAGCCTCCTCCCGTACCTGCTGGACAAGCTCCAGTCGACGATGGACGGCGAGAAGTCGCTGCTCGACAAGACGACCATCGTGTATGGCTCGCCCATGTCCGACAGCAACACGCACAACCACCGTCGCTGTCCGCTCATCCTGCTCGGCGGCGGCAACGGCAAGTTTGCCGGCAACCAGCACCTCAAGGCGCCCGATGGGACGCCGATGGCCAACGCCATGCTGTCGCTCATGCACAAGCTCGGGATGGACGACCTGCAGAGCTTTGGCGACAGCACCGGCGAGTTCACGTTCTGACCCGACGCATTCCGCGGAACGCCCGGTGCCCCGACGGGCTGCGGCGTCGCCCGCTGACGGAGCGCGCGCCCTGACACGAGCCTGACGAGAACGATGAGACGAGATCGAACCGCGCAGTCGCTGCGTATCGTGGGGGTGCTGGCGCTGGCGCTTCCGGCGTCGAGCGCTGGCGCCTTCCCCCGCCTGTCGTTGCACCTCCCGGTGTCGGCGCGCATTGCGTCGACGCCCGCCGCTCCCGTCGCCCCGGTCGCGGATGCCGCCATGCGTGGCGATGCGGCGGCGGTGCGGGCGTTGTTGGCCAAGGGGAGTGACGTGAACGGGGCGCAGGGCGACGGGATGACCGCGCTGCACTGGGCGGCGAGCCGCGGCGACGTGGCGCTGGCCACCCTCCTGCTGCGCGCCAAGGCGAACGTGAAGGCCACGACGCGCATCGGGGCGTACACGCCGCTGCACGTGGCCAGCCAGGGCGGTAGCGCTCCGATCGTGAAGGCGCTGCTCGCGTCGGGCGCCGATGCCCGGGCGGTCACCACGGACGGGGTGTCGGCGTTGCATCTGGCGGCGATGGGGGGCGACGCGGCGGTGGTGCATGCGCTCGTCGCGGCCGGCGCCGACGTCAACGCGTCCGAGCCGTTGTGGGGGCAGACGCCGCTGATGGTGGCCAGCGCCCGTGGGCGCGCGCCGGCCGTGCGCGCCCTGCTCGCGCGCGGGGCCACGCCCGACCTCCGGGCCCGCACCATCGACCCGATGGCCAGCTCCGCCCAGGACCGGCAGGCCAAGAACACGCGCAATGCCGTGCTCGCGCAGCTGCGCGAGGCGCAGGGCAAGGCGAAAGACCCCAACTGGCAGCCCGACGCCCGTCAGGTGCAGGCTGCCGTGCAGGCCGCACGTGCGACCGAGCGCGAATCGGCGACGGCCACGGCCCTCGCTAGTGCGGCCGCGGCGTCGGCCGCCGAAGAGGCGCGACTGGCGGCGCAGGGCGGGCCGGGACTCGACGACGACTCGCCGGGCTACACCGAACTCCTCGGCCCGCAGGGCGGGCACTCGGCGTTGCTGCTGGCGGTGAGGGAAGGGCATGCCGAGGTGATCGCGGCCCTGCTGGATGGCGGGGCCAGCGTCAACCTGGTGAGCGCGGGCGACCACACCTCGCCGCTCCTGATGGCCGCCATCAACGGACAGTACGACGCCGCCATGGCGCTCCTCGCGCGCGGGGCCGATCCCAATCTCGCCAGCGACGCCGGGGCCGCCCCGTTGTACGGGATCCTCAACAAGGAATGGGCCCCCTCGACGCGCACGCCGCAGCCGGCTTATCAGCTGCAACAGAAGGCGACCTACCTCGAGGTGATGGCCGCGCTGCTCAAGGCCAAGGCCGACCCCAACGCACGCCTCAAGCGCTCGCTCTGGTACACGACGTACAACCGCGACAACCTGCGCGTCGACTTCACCGGTGCCACGCCCTTCTTCCGCGCGGCCTACGCCACCGACGTCGCGGCCATGAAGTTGCTGCTGGCGGCCGGCGCCGACCCCAAGATCGGGACCATCAAGCCCGTCGCCCGCGCGCGTCGCGGGGGGGGCGGCGCGCCGCGTGAGGATCCGTCAGGACTCCCGCCTGTCCCCGATGGGGGGCCTGGCGTACTCGCCATTCACGCGGCGTCCGGCGTGGGCTATGGGCAGGGTTTCGCCGCCAACGACCACCGCCATGTGCCCGACGGATGGCTCCCCTCGGTCAAGTTCCTCATCGAGGAACTCGGCGCCGACGTCAATGCCCGCGACTTCAGCGGCTACACCCCGCTGCACCACGCGGCGGCCCGCGGCGACAACGAGATGATCAAGTACCTCGTCTCCAAGGGCGCCGACGTCACCGCGGTGGCGCGCACCGGGCAGACCACGGCCGACATGGCCAACGGCCCCGTGCAGCGCATCTCCCCCTATCTGGACACCGTGAAGCTGCTGGAGAGCCTCGGCTCGAAGAACAACCACAAGTGCGTGTCCTGCTGAGACACCAGAAAGTCGCGCCGGCCGTTCTTCGCGGCTTCGCGGCTTCGCGTGACATCGCAGTTGCCTTTCTCACGCGAAGCCACGAAGCCACGAAGAACTGGCCACGGCGACGCTGGCGCCGAGTGCGCCCCCCTACTTCCCCGAGAGCGCCCGGTACTGCGCCACCGCCGCCTCGACCTTGAGGTCGATCGCGACCTTCCCGATCGCCGCCGAGGCCTTGGTCGGGTCGCCGTTCACCCCGGAGTCGGGGCCGCCACCGCCAGGCGCAAGGCGGTCGGTGCGGATCCCCTCGGGGTGGACGTAGAGGAGCTGTGACGTGTCGGTCGTGCCGGCGTGCGTCCCCACCGTCTGCGCGTCCCAGCCGTACGTCTTGAGCAGGTAGTCCCGGAGCTGCACGCGCCCCTTCTGGTAGTAGTCCACGAGGGCGAAGACGCGCACACCGCTCCCCGCCCACTCCGCGTTCAGCGCATCGGCCACCGCGACCAATCCCTGCTGGTTCCCCCCCGAGTCGCCGATGAGGAGGATGTCGGTGAAGCCGTGCACCTTGAGCGAGCGCACCGCCGCATCGAGCAGCCGCTCATAGGCGGGCGATGGCAGCGAGATGACCCCCGGCTTGTCGCCAAACCCCGGCCGGGCCCAGTCACCCTCGGGGACGTACTGCACCGTCGGCGCCACCAGCGCGTTGCCCAGCCGCTGGGCGAGCTGCCCGGCAGCAAAGGTGACGATGTAGTTGTGCTTCCCCAGGACCATGTGCGGGCCGTTCTGTTCCGTCCCCCCGGTGGGGATGATCACCGCCTTCTTCCCCCCGGCGATCGCGTCGCGGATCTCGGTCCACGTCATCGCCTCGAGGAAGGGCGGGCCCTGCACCAGCGGGCGGCGTCCCTGCGCGCCTAACGGGGCGGCCGACAGCAGGAGCGCCCCGGCGGTGATCCACGTGCGTACGCGCATCATCGGCTCCCCCCGGCGGACAGCAGGGCACGGATCTGCGCGAGCGCGTTGTCGACCTTGATCTGCGCCAGCTTCTTCCCCAGCTCTGGAGTCGCCTTGGTGGGGTCGCCGCTCACGCCGCTGTCCGGGAAGCCACCGCCAGGTGCAAGCTTGTCGCGCCGCACGAAGGGCGCATGCACGTACATGAGCTCCGACGTGTCGATCATCCCCGCATGGCTCCCCGACACCTCGGGAGGAAAGCCGAGCCCCGTGAGGTAGGCGCGGATGTCCGCCACCGACTTGGTGTAGTAGTCGCCCACGAACAGGGCGCGCGCCGCCGTCCCCTGCCACGCGGCGTTGAGCCGCTCCACCGCCGCCTTCATCCCCGACTGGTTGCCGCCGGAATCGCCGATGTAGATGACCGTCGTGAAGCCACCGGCCCGCAGGCTCTGCCCCGCGTGCACGAGCAGCTCGACGAAACGATCCTCCGGGAGGGTGATCGACCCCGCCTTGGCCATGTGGCCGCGCAGCGGCGCCTCCCAGCTCCCCTCCGGGACATAGGTGATGATCGGTGCCACCAGGGTGTTGCCCAGCGCGCGGGCAATGTCTTCCGACGTGTGCTCGAGGACGAAGTGATGCTCCCCGGTCACCATGTGCGGCCCCTTCTGCTCCTGCCCCGCCGTCCCGATCAGGATCGTCGTCTTGCCGGCGCGCTGAAGATCGCGCACCTCGGTCCACGTGAGCTCTTCGAGGAAGACCGTGTCGGGGGGACGCTGCCCCTGCGCCGGCTGCACCGGGGCGCCGGCGAGGGTGAGGAACGCGAACGCGAAGGTGAGTCTCTGCATCTGCCGGATCTCCGGGAGGGGACGGGGTCCGGGAACATGCGCCGCCGCTCGCCAGGCGGCTAGCACGGCTGGACGGTCACCTCGAAACGTCGCACCGTTCTGTCCGTACAGGCCATCTCACCGATCGTCGCCGTCGAACCGTCGCCGTTGCACCGTCGCTCCGCACCGCCCACGCGACGTCGACTCGTCGTGCAGTGAGCCGCGTACACACGTCCTCCCCTGTCGCACCTCCGGGTGCCGACCTCGCCCCCTCGTCATGTCCTGGTTGCTCTCCTTCGTCGTCGCCATCCTCACTGGGCTCGTGGGGATGCTGCTCAGTGGATTCGTCGCCAATCTCGCCGTCAGCTGGTACCGCATCTCGTCGTTCGAGGGCGGCTCCGGCTACTTCGTGGTCGGCATGGCGCTGCTCGGCTTCATCGGTGGTTGCGTCATCGGCCTGGTTACGGCTCGTGTGATGGGCGCTGCGGCCCCCGGCTTCGCGAAGGTGCTGGGCGTGTCGCTCGGGATCGTGGTGGTGATCGCGGGTGGCGTTGGTGGCGTGAGTCGCGCACTGGCCGATGTCGAACCCACGATCGACGGTGCAGGGCTCTATCTCGCCTTCGAGCTGCGATGGCCGGCGACCGCGATGCGCGCCCCCGCCGACTTTGCCGGCACGGGCTACGCACGACTCGGCAGCGGCACCTCGGCGCGCGTGATCAGGAAGTGGGGCGATGGGATCCTCTTCACCGACGACGCGCATCTCGTCGAGGGACGATGGGTCGTCCCCGGTGTTGTGGATGTCTGGACCGCGCGCGGATCGCGCCTGCTCGACATCGGAATCGGCGATTCCTCGCTTGCCGGCTTCCTGGTCCCCCTGCCCGACCACCCGGGGCCTAACGAGCAGGAGTGGAGCGACTGGCTTCCGCATCCGCGCCCCGGGGCACCGTCGCTCCCCGACCAGTTCACCTATCGCTTCCGCGTCGTGAAGGCCGGGGAGGCGATGCGGCGGGAGACGGCCGGCGCGTTCGAGGTCGCGACCGGCATCCTGTCGCTCTTCAACGTCTCGGGAACCACGCGCAAGGCGGCCACCTCGCGCTTTCACGTGACGTACAAGGGCGCGCCGATTGCCGGCCTCGATACGGTCGGCGCCGTCGCCCTCCTCCCCGGCGCATCACCAGCCTTGCTGGTGCGCCCCGGCGGACCACAGGAGGGAGGAACGTGCCTCCTGGTGCGCGACGAGGGGGGGCGCGCCACGCTCACGCCCATCGGCCAGTGCACGGGATCCATTCGCGGCGAACTGCTGACCGCCGATTCGGTCGCGTGGCACGGCGTGTACGATCGCGTCGTCCCTCCGGGCTGGTTCGATCGCACGACGTTCGCGAACGTTGGGCTCTATCGCCTCGAGCACGGGATCCTCGATACGCGCACGCTGACCTTCACCGCGGTCGAGGCACCGACGGAGCCGTATCCCATCAACGGCCTCCCGCCGGTCGGCCTGTCGCCTGACGAGTCGCACTACGTCTGGTTCACCCACGATGGGTCGGAGGAGCGTCCCGTGCTCGTCGTGACCGACTGGAGGGCACAGCGGAGCTACACCGTCCCCATCGATCGCGCTCGCATGCGGTACAACGAGTACCAGCAGATCGACCCCGCGTGGGTGGCGTATCACTTCGAGTGGCGATCGCGCGACGGCGCACCATTGCGACTGACGGAGCGCCCCGGCTTCACGCCGTTGCCCTACCGCGGAGACCGCGAGACCGACGCCAAGGGTGTCATCTCGAGCTACTACCTGCGCCCCGGCGCCACCGAGCTGCGCAACGCCATCGTCGACGCGATGGTGCGTGAGCTGGGCGCCGAGCGTATGCCTGACGTGTTGAACGGGTACCATCAGGTCGTGCGCATCGATGGCAAGCTGGTGAAGGCTGCCGTCGTGGATGGGGGCGGCTTCATCTCCATCGGGATGGACTATGGCTCCGTCGACTCGGCGCTCATGAAGACCCTCGCCGACCAACTCGATCGTCTGGTCGCCACCGGGAAGTACGACGCCCTCTTTCATCTCGACCCCAAACCGAACGAACCGTGATCCCCGTACGTCGCCTGTCCGTCTCCCTTCCGCTCGTGCTCCTCGCGGGGAGCCTGTCGCAACGCACCCCGGCCGACGCGGCCCGCGAACTCATCGCGGCCGATCGGGCCTTCGCCGCCGAGGGCGCGAAGGGCGATCTGGTGACCTCGCTCGCGCGCACCTTCGCGCGCGACGTCGTGCTCCCGGATCGCGCCAACAGTGGGTTTGCCCGCGGGCGCGACGCGGCCGTGGCACTCCTGCGGCGCGATACGCTGGCCGCGCGGTCGCGTCTCACCTGGACGCCGATTCGTGCCGGTGTCTCGGCCGATGCGATGCACGGCTTCACGTACGGGTACACGACGCTCACGCGCCCCGACGGGAGCGTCGTGCCCGGGAAGTACGTCGCGTACTGGGAGCGCGAGGAGGGTGCGTGGCGTATCTCGGTGTATCGCCGCGTCGGACGCCCCGCGGGCGACGTGTCGCTGGACGTGCGCCCGGCCGCGCTTCCGCCTCGCCTCGTGGCGCCGGTGCGTGATGCACCCTCGCACACGCGCCTCGTCGAGGAACTGGCGGAGGCCGAGCGCGCCTTCTCGCGAGAAGCGACTGGCGGGCCGACCATCGGGGCTGCCTTCGCGAAGTACGGTGACCCGACGGCGGCCAACGTCGGCAACGGCGCGCCGTTCACCTTCGGCGCCGACTCGATCGGCGCGGCGGTCCAGGCAACCACCGACGCTGGCTCGCGCATCACCTGGGCGCCTGACGAGACGCGCGTCGCATCGAGTGGCGACGTGGGCGTGACGATCGGCATCATCCTCATCGAGCCGCGTGCACCGGCCGCGACGCCGGCGCCGCCACTTCGCCTCCCCTACTTCACCATCTGGCGTCGCGACGGCGTCACGCGCCCCTGGCGCTACATCGCCGAGTAGCCGAGTCACATCGTCGTGGGACGGCAAGGGCGGGGCCTGCCTTTCGCATGCCCCGCCCTATGTCGTCCCGGACCATCGGTTGCGGAAGGCCTAACGAACCCGCACCGAGATCGTGCCCGACGACGCCACGGCGCCGCGCGCGTCGGTGACCGTCATCCTCACCGAGAAGGTCCCGGTGCGCGTAAAGGTCTTGGTTGCGGTCACCGTCCCCGGAGCTGCGAGGCTCCCGGTCGACTGTCCGTTGCCGCTCCCCCACGAGATGGTCCACGGCCACGGGCCGTCGCCGACGTCGGGATCGGTCACCACGCCGCGCATCGTCACACTCTGCCCTCGGCGGATCGACGTGGAGGTGGTGGCCGCGAGCGTGACCCTGGGGGCGGTGTTGACCGTTCCGCCGCCACCGCCGCCACCGCCGACCGGGGTGACCGTCCACATGACGGCATGTACCCCCTGCCCAGCCTCGAAGTACGACTCGCCGACGACGGCACCGTTGTTGTTGATCCCTCGGGCGACCGAGTTGTTCACCGCCGCGTTAGGCCATGGGGCCAATGGGATGTACTCGCCGTTGCGCCAGAGCACCCCGGTGCTTCCCACCGTCCCGACTACGTCGCCGGTGTCGTTGATCTCGTAGATCGTGTTGGCCAGGCGCACCGGCATCGGGAGCGCCTGCACCGCGCCGTTCTTCCAGACCACAGGCATGCCGCCATTGCTCTGGCCGGCGACGTCGCCGCGCGCGTTGATCGAGCGCCCCACCGACTGCAGGAACGAGCCCGGCAGGTCGGGGAGGATGGTGTACGTCCCGTTCTCCCAGCGCCACGCGTACTCGCGTGCACCGGTCGCCCCCAAGGTGCCCGTCCCGGTGACCTGCCCGACGTCGTTGATGTCGTAAGCCATCGCGAACGAACCCCCGGCCATGGTGCCGATGTCGCGATAGAGCAGGCCGTTGCGCCAGATGCCGGCGTGCCGGTAGAGCGGCTCCGTCGTGCCGCCGCCGGTGCCACCACCCGCCACCTCGCCCAGGGCGTTGATGCCGTTGGCCGCGGCCCCTGACGCCGCCGTGCCGGGGAACGCCTGGATCTTGAATGCCGTCCCCTGGCTCCAGAAGACACCGTAGCCGATCCCGCCACTCCCCTGGTTGGCGAAGCCGACGAACTGCCGGTTTTCGTTCATTTGCCACGCCTTGGTGACCGCGGAACCCGGCTGCGGGAGCGTGTCGACGATCACCCCGTTCTTCCAGACCACGCGCCGGTTCATCCCAGAGGGATCGCTCGCAATTCCGACGACCTCGCCGAGGTTGTTGACGTCGTAGGCGCTGGAATACGTCCCGCCCGACCACAGGCCGAGGTCGGTGATGGTCACCTGCCAGTTGCCGACGGTGCGAGTGACCGACCCGCGCGTCGTGACGGGGATGGGCGTGGCGAGGTCGGCAAACGGCACGACGGCGTCACTCCGGTCGAGCGGCGAAGGGGGAGCCGACGGATCGGCGGCGCACGCCGCAAGCAGCGTGAGTCCGCAAGTCGCCAGCGCCCGGACAGGCAGGCGGCGCATGGGAGTTTCTCCTGGTTAGGTCGTGGTGAAGACGCGCGGCGCTTTGCCGCGTCGGCGTGCAACGCATGCCGTGTGCCGCCACCATGCCTAACGTACGCTGGGAGAAACGTGTCGACAGTCAGGGTTCCGTGTGCGCCAAGGCGTTGCAGGTGCAACGCCGCAATACACCGAGCGACTTCGCATCTTTCGCGGGTGGGGCGCCGCATGTTCATCCGGCGACCGTCCGCGTGGACCCCGCGCCAGGCGCGTGCCCCCGGAAGCGCGCCCCCGGCGTCAGCCGGCGGAGCCCTCCGCGCGTTTCCAGCGCCCGTACGCCAGCGCCCCGCGGGCCACGAAGAAGACGCCAAAGGCGAGATCCAACCATGCCGTGCCGGTGAGCGGCGGCAGTCCGGCGAGCACGATGCGCCCGGCGATGTAGACACCGAGCGCGACCATGACCGCACCGATCGCCAATCCCACCCGCGCGCCAGCGGGGGGCGTCATGCCGCCCCCTTCGCGGTGTCGGTCGTGGCGCCAGCGCGGTCCTGCGCCCCAGACCCCGGGCGGCGTTGCAGCCGACGGAGCAACGGGACGCTCACCCGGTCCTCGCTCCGCCCCGCCGCCTCCTTCGACCGGATCACGTCGGCCAGCGATGCCACCACGACCGCGCCCCCCTCGAGTTGCATGAGTGCCCCCTGCTGGCGGAGGTCGTCGTAGCCGGCCGTCCCCGTTGGTTCGAATAGCAGGTCGAGCGGCCCGAAGCGCGTCTCCAACCGGTGCACCAACCCGCGCGCCAACCCGTTGGCCGACAAGTCGGGGGTCCACGCGCGCGGGTCACCACCACCGCGCACCATCGCCCCGAGTTCGCGCAGCGCCACCGCCAGTCGCTCCAGGTTCGCCTCGCCACCCTCCGGCGCGATATCCACGTCGCCGGTGAGGATCGGCGATCCGTACAGCGTGGCCGCCAGCCCCCCGATCAGCACATACCGCACCTCGTGGCGCCGCAGTGTGGCCAGCAGCGCGACGGGCTCGAAGCGCTCGTCCTCGTCCGCCGCCCCCGTCGCATCGGCGGCGACCTCCCCTCCGGCAAACGGAATCGCTGCCAACAGTCGCTGCAGTCGCTGCTCCGGCGTCAACGCCCGCAGTTGGTCCAGGAGCCGCTCCTCAGCGTCTCTCCGCTCGCCCAGCGAAACGCCGAGCTCCAGACCGCAGCACTCGACCAGCTCCTGCAGCTTCTCCAACGACGGGAGCGACCGTCCCGCCTCCCAGCGCGCGACCGCCGACTGCGTCGTCCCGGCACGCATCGCCAACTCCGACTGCGTCAGTCGGGCCCGGCGCCGCGCCTCGCGAATGAGGTGATGGCTCAGCATCCCCCTACATAGCGAATGAGGTATGGCAAAGTAAAGGACCCGTTAGGCCTCGGTCTCCAACCCGCCTCAACTGGGACCGCGATCGCCGACGAGCCGCCCGCCGGGAGCGAGTCGCACTCGCAACTCATCCCCCGCACGCACGATCGTCCCCCCGCTCCAGCGCCCGCGCCCCCCGTCGAACGGATCGCGCAGTCGCAGCTCCCCGCCGCGCGGAGCGTGTACCTCCACGCGCATCGTCCGACCGCCCGACCGCGACGCACTCACCTCGAAGCCCCCCTCGGCTCGCAATCGCGTGAACGACACGTCGCGCCATCGGTCGCTCACCGCGGGAAAGACGCGCACCACGCCTCCCCAGCTCTGCAGCACCATCTCCTGCGCGGCGTGGAGGGCGAGGAAGTTCCCCTCCAACGTGAACGGGCGATACGTGTAGCGCGACAGCCCGCTCTTCGTCTGGTCGCCGTTGGCGTGAAAGCCGTTCCGCAGGATGAAGGCACGGCGATACATCTCGAGCTGTCGCAACGCCTCCTCCGCGCGCCCGCCACGCGCCAGCATCGCGCTGAACCAGGAAAACGAGTACCCCGTCCACCACGAGGTGCCGTGTGCGGTGATGCCGTCGAGCGTGGCGCGCACAGTCGCCGAATCGCTCGGCGCGTCGACGGCGAGGAGCGCCAGCGGATGGAGCGCCATCGCATGCGAGAAGTGCCGGTGCGACTCGTCGTACGGGAGCCCCGACGCGAAGCCAAGTGCCCCCGACGCGTCGGTGGTGAGCGGGTCGAGCGCGCCGAGCGTCGCGCGCCAAGCTGCGGCCGCCCGCCGCTCCCCGCGCGCGTCGGCCATCTCGCCGAGGGCACCAAAGAGCCAGCGCAGGAGCGCCACGTCGAAGTTGGAGGGCGTGGCGAGCCACGCCTTCATGGAGTTGTCGAAGATTTCCGGCGACGACGAGAGTGGCAGGCGCAGGCGCCCGTCGGCGCTGCGCACCAGCAGCCCCCGGATCGCCTCGCCGATTCCGGCGGTGAACGGATATGCCCGCTCCCGCAGGAAGCGCGCGTCGTTGGTGTAGCGCCAATGGAGATAGAACGACTGCGCGACCCAGGCGCCCATCGTGGGCGAGAGCGAGTACTGCGCCCACCCGCCTAACGGTGCGCCGCCCAGCGTCATCACCCCGGGGACGGCGAGCCCCGCGACGCCGTAGAAGTCGCGCGCAAAGGCGCGATAGGCCTCACGCCGCGACCAGTTGAAGTCGAGCCAGCCCAGCATCGACTCGTCGTGCCCCGCGGCGTGGGCAGCGAGGTACGTCATCTGCGTGTTGAGGTCGTTGTGGAAGTCGCCCTTCCACGGCGGGAGCGCGTCGCTGTCGGCGGTCCAGATCCCCTGCAGCGGCATGGGCGGCGCCCCACGGACCGCGGCGGCGCCGTAGAAGTACTTCACGAGGTCGAGATGCTGCTGCAGCGCGGTATCGGGGACGGTGAGGCGCGAGCGCTGCCAGAAGTGGCGCCACCACGCCGCGTGCGGGCGAAAGGCGGCGTCGTAGCCGGTGGCCAGCGCACGCGTGAGTCGGCCTCGCGCAACGCCGGCCGGGTCGGCGCCATCGGTCGTGCTGGTGACGGTCGTCGCCAGCAGCAACTGGTCACCCACCCGGCGCTCGCCCACGGCCACCACGTAGCGGAGCCCCTGCGCCGCGACCTGCTCCATGAACTGGAGCGTCCCCTCGCGCCACGTGCGCGCCGGGCCGTATCCCAGCTTGTCGAGCGAAACGGGGCGCGTGATGGTGACGGTCGCCGGCGCCGGCAGGCGGACGAAGGCCACGCGCTGCACCGCGCTGAAGAACGCACGCCCGCTCCCGCGCGTCAGGGCGACCGCCGCTTCGGCCTCGGCCAGGTGCAACGTGAATCTTGAGGGCTGCTGCGCCGCGTCGAGCGTGATGGTCAGGCGCCCGGCAGGGATCTTGGTGGGGAAGGGGATGTTGTCGTACGGCTCGTCGAATCGATGGTGGAGCGAATCCTCCTTCCCTTCGCGTACCAGGCGGACGATGTCCGCATAGCGGTAGCCCGGCGTCCCGAACGGCGCCGCCGCGCGTTGGTCCCAGAGGTCCCCGCGGTCGAGCGACAGCACGAGGCGGCGCCCCTCGCCCCAGAGGAGCCCGCCGAGCATCCCGTTGCCGAGCGGGATCGCCTCGTCCCACGTGGTGATGGGGGCGGCGAGCCGGAGGTCGGATGCCGGCGGGGGGAGTTGCGCCCGGAGCGCGCACGGCGAGGCGATCGCCAGGAGCCAGGTCGAGAGCAGAGCGAGTCGCATCGTCACGTCGCGCGGGGGGCTGGACGAATCAACGTGCGCCGGGACGCCGTGCGCACACCGGCCCCTCACATACGCCGATTGCCGGCCGGGCGCCAGCGCGGCCCGTCGGCCGATCGAGCGCGCCAGGAGCGCGAACCCAGCGCGAAACGGAGGGCGGGATTCGGGAATCGCCGAAACCTCGCGGTCTCCCCTCGCGTATCTAGGAGAGCGATTGTACTCTTCCTAGAAATCCTAGGGAACGACATTGTGCAGACTGAAACGCTCGAACTCCTCCGCGGGACCCTCGACCTCCTGATCCTCCGGGCCCTGAAAGTCGAGCCCACGCATGGATATGGCGTGCTCAAGTGGATCGAGCGCGCCACCGGCGACCAGATCAAGATCGAGGAAGGGTCGCTCTATCCGGCGCTTTACCGGCTGCAAAAGCGGGGGTGGATCTCCTCGGAGTGGGGGCTCTCGGAGAACAACCGGCGGGCGCGCTTCTACGCGCTCACCCCGCAAGGGCGTACCCAGCTCGACACCGAAGTCGACGACTTCGTCCGGTTCGCCAGCGTGGTCTTCCGCGCCCTCGACCTCAAGTTGACCCCGGCCTAGCGAGCGCCATGATGAATCCCGACCGGCACCGCCGTTACCTCCGCTTCTTCGGGGCGCGCCCCGAGGCCGACGTCGAGGACGAGATCGCCTTCCACCTTGAGATGCGCGAGCGCGAACTCGTGGCGCTCGGGATGGACCCCGCGAGCGCGAAGGACGAAGCGCGCCGCCGTTTCGGCGACCGGGCGCGCGTGCAGGCGCAGATGCAACGGATGGAGCGCGAGCAGTCGCGCGCCGACACGCGCCGTGCCGGGTGGCAGACGCTGTGGAGCGACGCCGCCTTCGTGGCCCGCACCCTCGTCAGGCAGCCACTGTTCTCCCTCTCGGTCATCATCACCCTCGGCCTCTCGATCGGCGCCAACGCTTCGATCTTCTCGGCGGTCAACGCCTTCCTGCTCAAACCGCTGGCGGTGCGTGACGCTGATCGCCTCACCGTGGTCGCTGCCGGCGAACGGACCAGCGACATGGTGGGGAGCGTCTCCTATCCCATGTATCGCGAGGTGAAGCAGCTCTCCGGCGTCTTCGAGGACGCCGTGGCCTGGATGGGGTGGGAGATGGCGGTTCGCACCGGCGATGAATCGGTGCGCTCCTTCATTCTCGCGGGGAGCGACAACTACTTCACCGCACTCGGCGTGCGCCCCGCCCTCGGCCGCCTCTACACGCCGCAGGATGCCGCCACGCGCGCGCAGGTCGTCGTGCTCAACGACTCCTACTGGGAGCGCGCCTTCAATCGCGACCCGTCGGTGATCGGTACGGTGATGCACCTGAACGAGCTCCCGTTCACGATCATTGGCGTGCTCCCGCGCGGCTTTCGCGGGACGCAGCCGCTCATCGAGCCCGACGCCATCATCCCGGTTGAGACCACGGTCTCGGTCGATCCGGCGATGCGAGCGAACATGGAGTCGATGGGGTGGGGATCGTTCCGGATCCTCGCGTACCTGCAGCCGGGGGTCTCGCTGGCGCAGGCACGCGGCGCGCTCACGCGCCTCTCCGACGAGCTGACCAAGAAGTACCCGCTGGAGTTCGCCGACCAGCGTCTGATCATGGAACGCGAACTGCGGACGCGCCCCGAGTACGCGGTGTCGCGGCTGACACCGTGGGTAGCCGGTGTCTTCTACGGGATGGTCGGGCTGGCATTGCTGGTGGCCTGTGCCAACGTGGCCAACCTCCTGCTGGTGCGCGCAACCGTGCGTCGCGGCGAGATCGCCATCCGGTCGGCGTTAGGCGCCTCGCCGGGTCGTGTCGTGCGCCTCCTCCTCACCGAGAGTGTCCTGCTGGGCGTCGCGAGCCTGGCGCTGGCGTTCTTCGTGGCTCGCTTCTGCATCGGGTGGCTCAATACCCTGCAGATCGCGGTCGATT
>Ga0116178_10000922_pt1 | contig 25267 bp, 23 predicted proteins | sample AD_STIC12_MetaG_FD_89880 | JGI IMG/M metagenome (GOLD analysis project Ga0116178, IMG submission 89880) | Active sludge microbial communities of municipal wastewater-treating anaerobic digesters from USA - AD_STIC12_MetaG | ecosystem: Engineered > Bioreactor > Anaerobic > Digestate | place: USA... | reverse complement strand
GTCTTCTGAAGCACCCCCCGAGATATTCGACCGGAAACGGCGGTACGCGATGCGGCAACGTGCGCATCGCCATGCGGCGCGCGCCTTTCTCTGGCAATATATAGCGCAGGAGTTGAAGGAGCGGCTCGCCCTTGTGACCCGCGAGCTTCAGGATGTGCTCTTGATCGGCCCCATCGCGGCCTTTGCCGGGGAAATTCTCGGGGACCGGAGCTGCGCCGTGCACATCGTCGATATAGTCGACCCGACCCTGCCCTCGATGGTGCGGGCGGAGGAAGACAGGCTATCCTATAAGCAGCACAGCTTTGATCTGGTGGTATCGGCCGGTGTGCTGGACAGCGTGAACGATCTGCCGGGTGCCCTCATTCAGATCCGGCATATTCTCAAGCCCGATGGACTGTTTCTGGGGCATATGTTTGGTGCGGGCTCGCTCGCCACCCTGAAATCCCGAATGGTGGCGGCGGAAGCGCCTGTGGCGACACCCCATATCCATCCGCAGATTGATTTGCGCAGCGCCGCTGATCTTTTGTCGCGCGCGGGATTTACCCTGCCGGTGGCAGACGGCGATATGTTGCCGGTACGCTATGGCGATTGGCGCACGCTCGTTCGCGATCTGCGGGATGCAGGGATCGGGAACGCACTGACGGGACCCCGGCGCTATCTGGGGCGCGACTATCTGGCGCGGCTGGACCGCGCATGGCACGAGGGTGCCGATCCAAGCGGGCGCAGCGAAGAACAATTTATGCACCTGTTCCTGAGCGGATGGTCGCCGTCCACGAATCAACCCAAACCTGCCCGGCGTGGAAGCGGTGAGGTTTCCTTGGCGTCGATCTTGCGACCTGCCGACAAGGGCTAAGGCAAATTTTCCAAAAAATGCACCAGTGGTTCATCGGCGGGTGGCATCGGCAAGGCATGCATGTCGGCAGGTTTAAGCCAACAGAGCTCCGGACTTTCCAAAGCGGTCGGCTGCCCCTGCCAGCTTGTGCAGCGATATAGGAGCAGGACCATATAACGGTCCCCATTTTGTGCACTGGCAAAGGTCAAAGGAATCAGATCCGGACCGGCAACATCGATGCCCAATTCTTCTTTCAGCTCGCGAACCAATGCTGATTCGGGTGATTCGCCGCTTTCGACCTTGCCGCCAGGGAACTCCCACAGCCCTGCCATTTGACGACCCTCGGGCCGCTTTTGCAGCAATATTTCACCCACTTCGTTGGTTAACGCAGCGGCAACCACAAATAGCATTGTCGGATTTTTTTCCATTTTCTCATCGCCTTGCAAGTTTTTGTTAACGCTTCTGTGGGAAATCCTGACTGCTCGCAACCAGGGAAAGAAGTGGGGCCAAATATGTTGGATCTAATTCGTCGTATCACGCGATGCGAACAGGGGGCGACGGCTGTGGAGTATGGTTTGATTGTTTCACTGATTGTTATCGCAATCGTGGCATCGCTTGGTGAATTCGGTGAGGGATCCACAAGTATGTGGAACCAAGTCTCGAATAAAATAATTAATGCAAGCTAAGTGACGTTAACGATTTGGTATAGATTTAGGAATAATCAGGCCAAAGTCGGATAGTTTTATAAGTAATAAAAATATCCGCTCGGGTGAATTGAACAAGCAACAGGAGACCTAAAATGAAAGTTATCAAGAAACTCTTCAAGAACGAAGACGGCGCGACTGCAATTGAATACGGCCTGATCGCCGCTCTGATCGCAGTTGCAGCTATCACTGCCATGGGCAGCCTCGGCAACAACTTGTCGAACACCTTCACTGAAGTCAGCAACAGCCTCTAATAGAAGCTGTGCTGCTCGGGCACTAGTTGCCTGACAGGAAATAGAGGGCGGTAACTTCGGTTACCGCCCTTTTTTGTTCGAACGTGCCGAATATTAGTAGGTGACGATTTTGACCTTCTGTCCAATCGTCACATTTTGATTGGCAGAAAAGCCGTTCAACGCCCGAAATCGTTCCGTCTGCAACGATGTGTAGGCCATGCGCGCTGACAAGGTCGAAAGGGTATCGCCCTTGGCCACCGTCACCACGCGCAACTTACGCGGCTTGATGGCCGCCGCCTGAGAATCGGACAAACGGGCCATGCTGCTGAACATCGAATTGAACGGGCTGGAATTCGCAGCGGTTATGGTGACGAAATGATAGCCGACATTGCCGCCCCACTCATAGGCGAACACCGTTACCTCACGCGCGCCTTGCTGCGTATTGACGATGGTGGAGGAGTAGAAGGCAGGTATGCCGTTGACGGTAGTCTGCCTTATATCACCCACTGGAATGGACATATTCTGCCCGGAAACGGATTTGAAGGCTGCAGCCACATAGGCCTGCCGGTCGCCGGTGAAATTGCCCTGTGAAAAGATAGCCTTTCCGCTGTTGCCGTTGATGGAAACCGCTTCCGTTCCGTTCTGCATGCCGAATCCGGTCGGTGCGGCAAATTTCAATTTAATCAGCGGATGGAGAAACTCCTGCCCTTCCACCACACCTTGGGCCGGATCATCCCCGTAGAGCATTCCGTTGATGGCCGCCAAATGCGAGTCTGCCTTTCGCACGCTATTGACCGGATAAGCCTTCGCTCCGTTCGCGGCGCGCACGACGCGCTTTGCCGGGTCAGGGTGCGTACTTGCCCATTCGGGCACGCGATTATCGCCCATGCCCGCAACCCGCACATCGACAGCGGTTTGCAATGCCAGCGAATTCAGCATGGAGGACAAGGCCGAGGGATCATAGCCTGCTTTGCTCAGATAGCGGATGCCGTAATCGTCCGCTTCTTCTTCCTGGCCACGCGAATATTTGAGGCTGAATAATTGCGCCAAGGTTCCGGAATATTGCTTTAATCCGCCACCCACCGCGCCAAGCAAACCACCGCTATCTCCGATAACGGCACCTAAAATGGAGCCGCCGATACCCAGGATATTTGCCCAGTTCGCGTTTTTCTGGCGCTTTTGGCTGTGGCGGGCCGCGGTGTGACCGACTTCATGACCGAGAACCCCAGCCATCTCCGCCTCACTGTTGCACAAGGCGACCAACTGCCGCGTAATGTACACATAGCCACCGGGAATCGCGAACGCGTTGTTCACCGGGGAATTGAGAAGCGTAACCGTGAAATCACTTTCGGCGTTGCCCAGTCCGGACTGGACGGCAATCCCCTTGCCCACCCGCACCACATAAGCGGTTTGCGGGCTCTGCATGGCGCCGCCAAATTCTTTCAGGATTTCAGGATGATATTTGGCACCTTCGGACTTTTCCTGCGCCGTAAAGGGCTTGGGTACAGAAGCGGCGGATTTCTTTTGCGCTGCTACGGGTGTAGCGGTGTTCACGGCCGCCAGCGACAATATTGCCCCGCCTAGAATCAAAGTCTTCTTGCTGAAATGCATATCGGGTCTCCTTGGGTCGCGAGAACCAGAATAGCATGATTTATGTTCCGCGGGCGTAAAATCTCGACCCGCAGCAAAGGCTTACCTTCGAACCGTCAGGCACCCATTGACAGAAACTTGGCCCGCCGCTGCTGCAAAAGCTCTTTGCTGCTGAACGCGGACAAGGCGTCCAGTTCTTCACCAATTGCCTTGCCCAAGGATGCTGCCGCCATACCATGGTCGCGATGAGCACCGCCCATCGGCTCTTTGACGATACGGTCAATCACGCCCAGGGATTTCAGATCCTCGGCGGTCATTTTCATGGCCTGCGCTGCATCGGCTGCCTTGTCACCGGTACGCCACAAGATGGATGCGCAGCCCTCCGGTGAAATCACCGAATAAACGGCATGTTCAAACATCAACACCCGATCGGCCGCAGCAAGCGCCACTGCGCCCCCGGACCCGCCCTCGCCCACGATGCAGGCAATCATCGGAACGCCCAGTTGCAGACATTTTTCGGTCGAACGGGCAATCGCTTCGGCTTGGCCGCGCTCTTCTGCCTGAATACCGGGAAAGGCACCGGACGTGTCCACGAGACTGACGACGGGAATAGAAAAGCGATCTGCCAATTCCATCAGGCGAATGGCTTTGCGATAGCCCTCCGGCTTTCCCATACCGAAATTATGGCGCAGGCGGCTTTGTGTATCGTCGCCCTTTTCATGCCCGATCACCATCACCTTGCGGTCGTTCAACCGTGCAAGACCGCCCAAAATCGCCTGATCATCGGCAAAGGCCCGATCGCCCGCCAAGGGCAGAAAATCGTCGAACATCGACGCGATAAAATGCTTGAAATGGGGCCGCTCCGGATGCCGCGCGACCTGCGTTTTCTGCCATGCGGTCAGCTTGCTGTAAGTGTCCTTCAGCTGCTTGTCGGCTTTGTCACGTAGCTTGCCAATCTCTGCGTCTACGTCGACTTCACTCTCATCCGCAGCTTCCTGCAGTTCGATGATACGCGCTTCCAACGCCGCGATGGGTTTTTCAAAATCCAGATAGACGGTCATGGCAGCGGGTTAGAACCTGAAGCGCCTCGGGTCAACGTGCGGTTTGCCAATGGATGACGCTTGTTCACAAGTTCGACAAGCCGGCTGCTGTCGACATGCGTATAAATTTGCGTTGTCGCGATATCGGCATGGCCCAGCATCGCCTGCAAAGCTCGCAAATTGGCACCCCCTGCCAGCAGATGCGTGGCAAAGGCATGGCGAAGTACGTGTGGGCTTACTTTTTCGGGATCCAATCCAGCCTTGGCTGCCAAGGATTTGATGATCTGGTAGAGCCGGATGCGGCTGATATGCTTCCCACGCGATGGGAAAAGATAGCGGGAATCTTTGGGGACAAAGGCGAGCCAGGCACCAACCGCATGCCGCGCCCTGTCCGAAATGGGAACCAGCCGTTCCTTGTCGCCCTTGCCCGTCAGAATGACGAACGGACGATCGGAAACAACCGAACTGCGCGGCAGGGCAACAAGTTCGGTTGCGCGCAGCCCGGATCCGTAGAGAAGCTCCACAAGCGCAGCGAGACGATAGTCCCTTTCCCCCGGCTCGGGTTTCGACAACGCCTGTTCCACAATCTGGAAAAGCAGATCAACCTCGTGCGGGTCGAGTATTTTGGGCAATGCACGCCCCTGCGACGGCTTGGGCAGCGCAGATGACGGGTTATCGTCGCGCAGGCCCTCTTCCTGCAAAAATGCATAGAAGCGCCGGAGTGCGGACACCTTGCGTGCGACTGAGCTGTTGGCCAGACCTCCCCATTGATGCGCAAGATCGGCAAGGACAGCGGCATCGGCGGACGCTAGTCTTCCGCCAGTCAAAGTGGACGCCGCGCTCAAATCGCTTTGATAGGCCAGCATCGTGTTACGGGCGACCCCGCGTTCGGCCGCCATCATTTCGAGAAAGCGATCAATCAGGTTCGCGTCGGTTGAGGACATTCAACCGAAGGCTACCGCCTCGGCCGCAATCATTCGCGCCTCTGCGTCCAACCCAACCTGCTTTAACGCGCGCACGATATAGTAAAGATGGTTCGCCGGGACGAGGCTCCAGTTCGGTGCCTGCATTCCGGCAATGGCCATCAATGCGACAGTGCCCTGCTCCCCGCGTTCGGCAGCAGCGGTGATGGCGCGGCTCCACGGTGTCTGACGCGTCACATTCACTTCCAGATCGCGTCCGAAATCCGATTGGGCACCTGCGTCAACCCGGCCCAGTCCCGCGAGACCCGCAAGCAACAGGGCTGACTTATGGGCTTTTTCACTATTGTCATTGCCATAGAAATCGCCAAGCGCACCGGAATCAACAGCCGCAATATTTGTGGGGGTTCCCAGAGCAAGCAGCGCCCAGCCCAGTGAGCCTTCATCGACAATGCCTGCCCATGCGGAAGCGTTTCGATCGAGCCCGGCGGTCAACATGGATGCGATCAAACGGTCCGCCGCACCGGCATGTGCCTCATCCGGCCGGATGAGCGCCGCAGCCCGCGCCGTCATGACCAAAGCGCCATGATAATCCGCACCTGCGGCGGCACCTGTCCATAAGGACGCCATCGCCGCAACTTTTGCGGCATCGCCCGATGCAGTATAGGCCGATCGCAAGCCTTCCGCACGGCTCTTTACGGGATCCGGCGCCTCTTCATCGTCGATCACCTGGCCGTACAGATCGACCATTTCACGATTGGAATATATTCCCAACGCAGCAGCCTGAGGGGCATATTTGGCCCGGACTGCTGCCTGGAACATCGGCAATTGCACGCGCCAGCCCGCCATTTGACGGCCGCTTTTGGCGAACAGCCGTTCGGGTGGTTCAAGCCCGGTTGCCGAGGCCAAGCCAAAGCGCCAGGGATTCATCCCTTCGACGCTTTCCCACTCGATCTTCACCGACCGGCGTCCGTTGATACCCGCGCCGACGGCCTTTTCGGTCAGGCGATAGTCAACACCCCGGACCCAACCCTGATACCGGCCCTGATTGATGAAGGCAGTGGCACTTCCCTGCTCGCCGGATAAAGACGCGCATATCGCGCGGGCCATTTTCCAGCGGCCGTCGTTGACGAGACGAACACCATTTTCGACAAGTGGGCACATGCCCGACAGATCGCCATTGGCGAGATACACCTGAAGCGCGACCTCGTGCATGCGCTTCGTATAATTGCCCGCGTCCACTTCCTGGATCAGGTGGCGGGCCGACACCGAATCGCCCATCCGCAGCAAAAGCCATGCTCTTTCCGCAGTCCAGTCCGCGCCATTGACACCCTTGGGGGTGTTTGTGCGGCTTATCAGCAGGCGGCGGCCCAATATTGTCCCCCAACGCGACGCGATCGGACCCGTTGTTCGGTTGACCACCTGATTGAGAAAGGTGCCATTAAGCGCACCGAAGGATTCCGCCGGAAACCCGCCAGATGCGTTCGAAATAATGCCGACAGCCGAGAGTGAGCGCCGCGCCGCGGGCGGCACGTCATACCGAATGACGAGTTCTTCCTCTTCCTCGTCTTCTTCCTCATCCTCTTCTTTGGCATCATCGGGATTGTCGGTCGTTGCCGTAGCCAGAGGATCCCCCGGCGTTGTCGGTCGTGCCGATGTCGTCGGCGTTGCTTGTCCGGTCGTGTTGGGCGTTGGCCGGTTACTCGGCGGTGGCGGCGCGGGATCGCCAAATCCTTCAGGCAAAAGGGACTCGGGACCTTGCTGACCCAAGGCTGGCAACGCAAAAACCAGCGCAAGCGCGCTGGCGGCAAATAACACTGTTTTTGTAGCTTTTTTGGTCAACTTTGCGGGCCCGCTTCTTCTGCCGGTGCTTGTACCGGAATTTCCTTGTACTGCAATGGCCGCTCGCCACCGGACCATCCCGGTGCATTTAACGTCGCGACGTTCAATCCGACAGCGGGAAAAATGCCAACAGCCATGCGTTTCCTCTTGCCTGCTTACGTCGTTTCCGCCGGACTTTGTTTTAAAGGCATGTCCGGTTTTGCGGCAAATTGCTTTCCGGTTCCACCTAGCCGATATATAGCCCCCATCGCAATGGGTTCACATGATGATCTGAATAGCCCCACCGCGGGACCGGCGATGAAGACGCCCCTGGAGCGTTCTGTGGTGCTCGTCGGCATGATGGGTGTCGGAAAAACCAGCATCGGCAAAAGACTTGCTGCGCGGCTGGGGTGCGAATTTGTCGATGCCGATGAGGAAATCGAAACCGCGGCAGGCATGTCGATCGCAGAGATTTTTGAAAAATTCGGCGAGACTTACTTTAGAGACGGCGAACGGCGCGTCGTCGCCCGCCTGATTGAAGGCAAGCCCAAAATCATCGCAACGGGCGGCGGTGCCTTCGTCAATGATGCGACCCGCGCACTGATCCGCGAGCGTGCGCTTTCGATATGGCTGGATGCAGATATCCAGATATTGGCGGACCGTGTATCGCGGCGGAACAACCGGCCACTGCTGAAAGGACGCGACCCGGTTGAAGTGCTGACCGAACTTGGCAGGGTCCGAAACCCGCTCTATGCCGAGGCCAACATCCACATCAGAAGCGACGCGTCGCCGCACGCCCGCACCGTCGAAAATATCCTGAAAGCCATTTCTGCATGAGCACTGTCACCGTCGATCTCGCCGACCGGCCCTATGACATCCGGATTGAGGCCGGCCTGCTTCAGGATATCGGGCAACAGCTTTCGGGTTATGCCCGATCCGGTCGTTTCCTTGTCGTTACCGACGCGAATGTCGCCAACGATGTATGGCCAGACGTGCTCGCGTCACTCACGCGCGCAAATCTTGCCGCCGAATTGTTCATATTGCCCGCCGGAGAAGACGGGAAAAGCTGGGAACAGCTCGAAAAGCTGACCGATTGGCTGTTGGAAAAACATATTGAACGCAGCGACCACATCCTTGCATTGGGAGGCGGGGTTGTCGGCGACATCACAGGATTTGCCGCCCACATCATCAAGCGGGGCTGTTCCTTCATCCAGATTCCTACGACCCTGTTGGCGCAGGTCGACAGCAGCGTCGGGGGCAAGACCGCGATCAACAGCAAAGCGGGGAAGAATCTGGTGGGTGCGTTCCATCAGCCTTCGCTGGTGCTCATTGATCCCGATGTGCTCGAATCGCTTCCCCGCCGCCAACTGGCCGCTGGTTTCGCCGAAGTGGTGAAATATGGCTTGATCGATGATCAGGAATTTTTCGACTGGTGCGACAGCCATCTGGACTCGTTCTTTGCCGGTGATGCCGAGGCACGGCGCTATGCCATACAACATTCGGTCACGTCCAAGGCCCGCATTGTCGCGGCGGATGAAAAGGAACTGACCGGCACACGCGCGCTCCTCAATCTGGGCCATACCTTCGGGCATGCGTTGGAGGCGGATACCGGTTTTTCCGATCGGCTTTTCCATGGGGAAGCTGTCGCGACGGGAATGGCCTTGGCCTTCCGCTATTCGGTGCGGCTCGGCCTGTGCGATCAAGACGATGCCGACAGGGCTGCGGATGTGTTGCACAGGGCCGGTCTGCCGGTCACATTAGCGGACGCAGGCGTGACCGCCAATGGTGCGAAGCTGGTGGAGTATATGCTCCACGACAAGAAAATGGCGGGCGGGAAATTGCCGTTCCTGCTGGCCCGCGGCATTGGCCGGACCTTTCTTTCGAAAGATGTCGACCTTGCTGATGTTGCTACATTTCTGGACGGCCAAGCCTAATCGTACATAAAATCGTCGGAATCATCACCGCCGAAACTGTGCCGCTGGCCCGCGTGCATGTCGCCACTTTCAAACTGCGCGGTAAGACGGCTTCGGTCGCGAACGCGAAATTCGCTAACAATTTTTTCAATCTGCGGCTTGGCAACGCCTAGGGATTTCAAACCCTCGACTGCCAACCTGATCGAGGATTCAAACACCTCGCGCACTATCGTGATCTCTTTGTCGTGCATCAACTCAATGGCCTGCCGCCGGTCATAGGCGCGGGCAAAGATACGCGTCTTGGGAAATGCCTGGTGCACAGGTGTCAGCGTTTCCGCATCAAGATCGCGGTCGTTGATGCAAAAGAATAGGGCGCACGCCTTGTCCGCTCCGGCACGTTGCAGCAGATCGATGCGCGTGCCGTCGCCATAAAAGACCTTCCGCCCGAACTCTCCGCTGATGTCGATCGTTTCCGGATTTATGTCGATCAGCGTAACGCTTCGGCCGGCGGCAAACATGATCTGCGCGACCTGTTGGCCGAAGCGGCCGTGCCCGACGACAATCACATTGGCCTGCGCCGCCAATTCCGGATCATCAAGCTGCACTTCGCTCGCCTGCTTGCGGGACGCAAGCCTGCCCGCGAGGATCATCAGGAACGGGGTCGCCGCCATTGACAGCGTCACGACCGCACCAAAAAGGCTCGCGGCCTCTGGCTCAATCAACAATGCCCCCTGCGCTGCGGCAAACAGCACGAAACCGAACTCGCCCCCTTGGCTGAGCAACAAGGCCGTGATGATGGATGCCGAGCCACTGAGGCCGAAAAACCGCGCCAGCAAAAAGATCACGCTCGTTTTGACGAGGATCAGGGCGACAGCAAGGCCCAGCACAACCCCCGGTTGCGCTGCGATGACGTCCAGATCGAGCAGCATCCCCACGGCAAGGAAGAACAGACCCAGCAGGATCGAGCGGAACGGGTCAATATCGGCCTCCAGCTCATGCCTGTAAGGAGACTCGGCGAGCATGACACCCGCCACGAAAGCACCCAAGGCGGCGGAAACGCCAATCATCTGCATGACGGCGGCGCTTGCACAGACCGTGAAAAGTCCGGTTACGATGAACAATTCGCGTTCCGAAATTTTTCCGACCAGCTTCAGCAAGGGCGAGAGAAGATAGCGACCCGCGAGGACCAGCCCGACAATCGCCAACAGGGCGTAGACCACCAGCAGCCATCCGCTAACCGCGCCTTCTTCGGCTGGCGCGCGGGAGAGTGCGGCGACGATTGTCAGAAGCGGGACAATCGATAAATCCTGAAACAGCAGGATCGAGAAGCTCTTTTCCCCATAATCTGTTTTCAGGCGGCCTCTCGATTGCAGCAGGGGGAGCACCTGAGCCGTGGATGACAGAGCCAGCGGCAGCCCCAAAACCAGTGCGGCTTCCCAACTGAAACTCGGCATAACCAGTTGGATGACGGCGAACATCGCAAGCCCGCACAACGCCACCTGCAGAGGGCCGAACAATAATATGTCTCGCCGCATCAGCCAGAGTCGGCTCGGCGACAGTTCCAGCCCCACCAAGAAGAGCAGCAGAATGATGCCGATTTCCGAATAAGCGAGGATTGTCTCGGCTTCGCCAATCAGGCCCAGTCCGTCCGGTCCAATCGCGATCCCCGCGACCAGATAGCCGAGGACAGCGCCCAAACCCAAACGTCGGAAAATCAGAACCGCGATTAATGCAGCGCCCAGCAGAACGACGCCGCCGAACATGACATCGGCGGCCAGATGGTGGGTCGATTCCTCCATCAGCTCGCCAGTTTCATTTGCGCCGCGGCGGCCAGTAATGCGTCATAAGGCAGCAAAATGGCGGCGTGGCGGGACGGATAATCCCTCGCGCGTGCAAGCAAGGCCAATTCGGGCCATTTCGTTGGCATTTCCGCACTTTGTTTCAAGGCTTGCTCTACCGCGTCACGGATTTCGGCAATGCTTTGAAGGTCCGAGCCGGCGGCATGTGCGCGGACGATCGCGGCTGAGGCCTGACCCAAAGCACAGGCATTGGCACGTAGCGCGATAGCGGCGATTGTTCCGTCACCCGCCATCGCGATTTCGGCGTGAATTCGGCTACCGCAGACAGGGGAGCGGCTCTCGGCAACGCCGTTCGGATTTTCAAGACGCTCGCCTGCGACCAACGAGGATGCGAGCCGTAAAATATCCCTATTGTAGAGCGCGCTATCCATCACTCGGCCGTATTGGTTTCAAGAGTGTCGCGCTGTTGACGCACGAATTCGGACATGGCGTTCCCGCTGGCGTTCAAAAGCGGATATGTCCGGGATTTCACCATCCAATCGGGTCGGGGTTCCTTGTCGCCAAAAAGCGTTTCATAGCCCATCACGAGGAGCAGGAATATCAGCGTGGAAAATATCAAGCCTTTCAGCATCCCGAACCCGAACCCAAGCACGCGGTCAATGGGTCCGAGCACCGATTTCCGGGACTTTTTCCCGATCGATTTCGCGATCCATTTGCCCAGCGCATAGGTGACAATCACAATGGCCAGGAATGCGAGGACGGCAGCGCCGGAATCGGTCCCTATCGGTTCGCTCAATGCCGCGGATGCGGGCGCATGAAAAATGCGTACCGCCGCAATGATCATTATCCAGGCGATCAGAGACAGCGCTTCCTGCACAAATCCGCGAATAAAGCCGAATACAGCCCCGCTCCCGAGCAAAAAGAGCACGATGATATCGAGAGCCGTCATGCTGCTGTTGCTAAGGGTGACAGGATGCAAAGACAAGAGCGAGATTGAAATTTGCTCGCATCATGTTCGCCTTTTCTATTCTCAATTTCGGCCGAGCATATGATCGACAAGCTGGGCCAAAGTGCGGAATTCCTGCGTCGAAACCCCTGACTGCGCCTTTACCGATGGAGGCACCAGAGCTCGGCTGAAGCCAAGCTTGGCCGACTCTTTCAGGCGCAAGGCCGCATGCGCCACCGGCCTGATCTCGCCGGAAAGGGCGACTTCGCCAAACAGGACAGCATCCGACGGCAATGGCCGCTCCGACAAGGCCGACACCAATGCGGCTGCAACCGCGAGATCGGCGGCAGGGTCAGAGATGCGATATCCGCCAGCGATATTTAGATAGACTTCTGCTGTCGAAAAACTGAGGCCACAGCGCGCCTCGAGAACCGCAAGGATCATGGCCAAACGCCCACTGTCCCACCCGACAACCGCTCTTCGCGGCGTCGCACCGCTGGATAGCCGCACGACGAGCGCCTGGATTTCCACCAAAACCGGGCGCGTGCCCTCAAGCGCGGGAAATACGGTAGCGCCCGTGACCTGCTCGGCGCGATCAGTGAGAAAAAGGGCACTTGGATTACCGACCTCAGCCAGCCCTTCTTCCTGCATTGCAAAGACACCAATTTCATCGGTGCCGCCAAAACGGTTTTTGGACGCCCGCAAGATCCGGTACTGATGACTACGCTCACCTTCAAAGGCGAGCACGGTATCGACCATATGTTCGAGAACACGGGGCCCCGCGATTGTGCCGTCTTTGGTAACATGACCGACAAGCATGAGAGCCGAACCACGCTCCTTTGCAAAACGTATCAGCTCCTGCGCCGAAGCGCGCACTTGGCTCACTGTCCCCGGCGCGCCTTCGATAAGATCGCTATGCATCGTCTGGATAGAATCGATCACCAATAATGCCGGCGGCGCGCCCTGACTGATCGTTGTCAGTATGTCGCGCACCGATGTCGCAGATGCGAGCTGCACGGGCGCATCGCCCAAGCCGAGCCTTCTGGCGCGCAACCGCACCTGATCAACGGCCTCTTCCCCGGAAATATAAGCGACGGACAGACCGCGTCGCGCAAGATTGGCGGCGGCTTGCAACAGCAAGGTCGATTTTCCGATCCCCGGGTCGCCGCCCAGCAATGTGGCCGAACCGGGCACCAGTCCCCCGCCCAGTGCGCGGTCAAATTCGGCTATGCCCGTCGACGCCCGTTCGGGAAGCTTGATATCGCTATCGAGGCCCGACAATTCTACGGAACGACCACCCGAACGCAGGTGATGCTTCATTTCAAAAACAGTCGCGCTTGCTTCCTCGGCGAGTGTGTTCCACTCCCCGCAATCGTCGCATTGCCCTTGCCAGCGCGAGGCTTCCGAGCCGCATGCCTGACATACATATCTGCGTTTTGCTTTTGCCATGGAGGATGAATAACAGAACATAACAGGAACTCAAGCCCCAATCCGGTCGCTTCTGTGCTTGCGCGCATGGCCGACCGGTGCCACATCCCTGTCATGCGGGAGAAAGAACTAAGACTGGCGCTGATCTGTTACGGTGGGGTCAGTCTCGCAATTTATATGCACGGCGTAACGCGCGAGATCTGGCATCTCATCCGTGCCAGCCGTGCCTACCATGATGGTGACGATGATCTGGGCGGCAGCGAGAAAGTCTATCGCGACTTGCTGGCAAAAATCGAAGATGCTGCCGGAACAAAATTGCGTATTTTTACCGACATCATCGCTGGGTCCAGCGCTGGCGGAATCAACGGTGTGTTTTTGGCACAGGCCATTGTCACGGGACAGTCGCTGGCACCGCTGACCGACCTTTGGCTGGAAAAGGCTGATGTCGAAGTCCTGCTCGATCCCGACGCACGCCCCCTTTCCCGCTTCTCAAAATTCTGGGCCATTCCGATTGCCTGGATGATACTGCGCCGAAAAGGCGGGGCGATTGACCGGCTGGTCGCCGACGAAGCAAAAGAGGAAGTCGCCACCAAGTTGTCACGATTTGTGCGTGCGCGATGGTTTGCGCCGCCATTTGGAGGTCGGGTCTTTTCAGGTCTTTTGCTTGATGCGTTCGACGCGATGGCGAAGGGCATGACCGGCAAGACCCTCTTGCCGCAGCACCAGCCGCTAGACCTGTTCGTAACGGTCACCGACTTTGCCGGGCACGACCAGATCCTAATGCTCAACAGCCCGTCGATGGTCGTTGAATCGGAACATCGCATCACCATCAGCTTTTCGACCCGCGGACGCGTAGGTGCGGACATTGGTGCAATCCCTGAGTTGGTATTTGCCGCGCGGGCAACAGCCAGCTTTCCTGGTGCCTTTCCTCCCTTTTCCGCGCATGAGCTGGATGCCCAGATCACGGCGCGCAATCTGGTTTGGGAAGGTCGCGACAGCTTTTTGCAGCGGATATTGCCACAGCAATTCGCGGCGGGTGTTGCGGCCGATACGATGCTGATTGACGGCTCCGTGTTGGCGAACGCGCCCTTCAATCAGGCGATTGAAGCACTGCGAAACAGGCCCGCCCGGCGCGAAGTCGACCGCCGCTTCGTTTATATCGATCCAAAACCCGGTCGGCCAAGCTTTCGCTTCGGCAAGCGCGGCGGTTCGAACGCGAAAGACGGGATGCGCATGAAGCCCCCCGGCTTTTTCTCGACCATTTTCGGGGCCACGTCGAATATCCCCCGCGAACAACCCATCCGCGACAGTCTGGAAAAATTGGAGGGCCGCACCGAGCGCGTCGAACGTATGCGCCAGATCACTGACAGCTTGCGTCAGGAGGTCGAAAACACGATCGAGAAAATGCTCGGGAAAACATGGTTCCTTTCGCAACCAACCCCGCAGCGGCTGGAGAAATGGCGTGCGACGGCCAACCAGAAGGGCGCGTTGGCCGCCGGTTATAGCTATCCTGCGTACGGGCATCTCAAAATGGCGGGCGTCGTCGATGACATCATCGCCATCGCCCGGCGCGCCTATCCTGATGCGCCTTCCATGCATTATCGCAAGCTGCGCGCCGCTATTTGGGAGGAGATACGCCGCAGGGGACTGGAAGCTATGTCGGGCGACCAAGGCGTGGGCGCGACCAAGCAATCCATCGAGTTTTTCCGCGATCACGACATCCGATTTCGTATCCGTCGGTTACGCTTCCTTGCGCGCCGGTTGGCACATGAAATCGAGGCGGATTACGGGACCGAGGGCATTGGCACAAAGGCGATGCACGACAATATCTATGCCTGCCTGTCGCTGTTTCTGGAACGGGAGACATCGGAATATCTAGGCGATGATTTTGTGCAGTTGGTGCAGGACGGGATCGACGAACCTGGCTTGTTGATCGACGCGCTGGCCGATCGGCGTAAGCTTATTGAAACCGACCGCCTTGCCGACCGCATGCTGTGCGATGCTCTGCTGCAGATGCCCGACGAGAACCGCCGGATCATGCTGCTCGGCTATATCGGCTACCCGCTTTACGACATTGCCACATTGCCCCTGCTGCAAGGCGAAGGTCTGGATGAATTTGATCCTGTCAAAGTGGACCGCATCTCACCCGAAGATTGCAACGCCATCCGGACCGGAGGCGCTGCAAACGTCCTGAAAGGGATAGAGTTCAACAACTTCGGCGCATTTTTCAGCCGGACCTACCGGGAAAATGACTATCTGTGGGGCCGCCTGCATGGTGCGGAGCGTTTGATCGACATAACACTCTCGTCCCTGCCCCAATCCCTAACGCTACCAGACGCCGAGATTCGCAATTTCAAACGGGCCATGTTCGGCGCAATATTAGACGAGGAGTCACCTCGCCTGCACCGGATCCAGCCGTTAATCCGGTCGCTGCGTTCCGAAATCGAGGCGTTGGGCGGGACTGCGCCCTAGTTTTTCAGGTTGTTAAAAACGGTTTCAACAAAGCGGTCGGCCGTTATGAAGCCGTCGGCATTGATGCCAAAACCTTCAGTCGGTTTGCCCGCCTTAATCTGATCAAGCGTTTTGCCGGCCTTTATTCCCGCTTCCACTTTCGCGATGACGGTTGCGACCATGTTCCGGTGATTCTGCAAATCTGCCTTGGTGGCGACTGCGCCGTGACCTGGAATGATTTTGGTTTGGTCGTTTGCGATGGCCAGGGCCTTATCGGCGGCCGTTACAAATCCCCGAACGTCGCCACCACTTCCCACATCGACAAAGGGAAAGCTGATTTTGAACATGAAAAGATCACCCATGTGGATGACATTTGATTTGGTCCAGTGGATGAAAGAGTCGCCATCGGTGTGGGCCGCAGGGACATGAACCACACGCACTTCCTCACCATTCAAATGCAGCTTCAGTCCGTCGGAATAGGTGATGACGGGCAACGCAGCCTTTGGCGCAGGCGGAACGGTGTTTCCGGCGACCGTTGCCCCTGCCGCCATGCGAACACGGACATTGTCGTGCGCCATGATCACGGCCCCGGCTTTACCGAGATTCTCGTTTCCGCCGCTATGGTCGAAATGCCAATGCGTGTTGATCAGGAACTTGACGGGCTGCGCGCCCAGATCAGTGATGGCCTTCTGGATTTTCGGGGTTAGCGGCGCGAATTGATCATCAATCAATATGGTGCCATCTTCGCCATAGGAAACGCCGATATTGCCACCTGCACCGAACAAGACCGCCACACCGGGCGCCAGTTGTTCGGCCTTGATCTCGACCTTTGACATATCCTGCGCGTAAACCGCCGCTGGAGACAGCGCTGCAGCAGCGCACAGGATGGCCGAAAGCTTTTTCACGATACACTCTCCCAATGAAGTTGGGGGAAAGTTAGCGACCATGCGCAGCAAAAGCCAGCGCCGAGATGCCTTCGACACCCCGGAACGCAAACTCAGTCGGTCAATTCGTCCCAAATGCCCTTGAGCTTGTCAAAAAATCCCGCGGACTGCGGGCTTTCGGCGCCCGTTTCGGTTTCCCGGAACTCGCGCAGCAATTCCTTTTGCCGTGCGGTCAAGCGGGTCGGTGTTTCGACATCAATTTGGACCACCATGTCACCGCGACCCCGTCCCTGCAACACGGGCATGCCTGCCCCGCGCTGACGCAATTGCTTGCCGGACTGAATTCCTTCGGGAACAATGATGATATGCTCGGCCCCGTCCAATCCCGGAATGCGGATTTCGCCGCCTAGCGAGGCCGTCGTAAAGCTGATCGGGGCGCGGCAGAATAAAGTGGTTCCTTCGCGCTCGAATACTTTGTGCCGCGACATGTGGATAAAAATATACAGGTCACCTGCTGCCGCACCATTGGGGCCGGCTTCGCCGCGACCCGCCACGCGGATGCGTGTGCCCTCATCCATACCGGGCGGGATCGTGACCGAAATAGTCTTGCGTTCATCCACCCGGCCTTCGCCACGGCAAACCTTGCACGGATCTTCGATAACTTCGCCGCGCCCATGGCAGGTCGGGCATGTGCGTTCGACGACAAAAAAGCCCTGTTGTGCGCGCACTTTGCCATGCCCGCCGCACAGATTGCACCGCCGCTTGCCAGAACCGGGGGTCGCGCCGGACCCTTCACAGGTTCCACAGGGCGAAGCGACATCGATCGTGATTTCGGCTTCTTTGCCATGAAAGGCTTCGTCCAGCGAGATTTCGAGGTCATAGCGCAAGTCTGCGCCACGCGCAGGCCCACGTTGACGGCCGCCAAAGGCATCGCCGAAAAAGCTTTCGAAGATATCCGAAAAATCGCCAAAGCCAGCGCCACCTTGACCGCCGCCCATTCCGCCATTTTCAAAGGCCGCTTTACCAAAGCGGTCATAAGCGGCGCGCTTTTGCGGGTCCTTCAGGACGTCATAGGCTTCGCTAATGGCTTTGAACTTGGCTTCGGACTTGTCACAGCCTGGATTGCGATCGGGATGGCATTCCATCGCCAAGCGGCGGTAGGACGTCTTCAGCGTCTTTTCATCCGCCGTCCGGTCAACCTGCAACAATTCATAATAATCAACATCGAGACTCATAGCTGATTAAACCCCCGGTCCCGACCGCCACCCGCGTTTCGAAAGGTGACGGCCGGAAGCTCCTTTAAAATCAGTCTTTTTTGTCGTCTTCGACTTCGGAGAACTCGGCATCGACCACATTTTCATCGGCCGGTGCATCTTCTGCAGCGTCACTTGTTGACGTGGCTGAAGCTTGCTGCTCCTCTTTGTAAATGGCTTCGCCAAGCTTCATGGCGATCTGGGCCAAGGCGGTTGCCTTTTCCTTCATCGCTTCGGCATCGCCGCTTTCGATGGCGGTCTTGGTCTCGGCTACGGCGGCTTCGATCTCGCTCTTCAGGCCGGCATCGATTTTGCTGCCATGCTCTTCAAGCTGCTTCTCGGTCGTGTGGACGAGGCTTTCCGCATTATTCTTGGCTTCGGCCGCTTCGCGACGCTTCTTGTCTTCTTCGGCAAATGCTTCGGCATCGCGAACCATCTGATCGATATCCGCATCGGACAAACCGCCCGAGGCCTGGATCTTGATCTGCTGTTCCTTGCCGGTGCCCTTGTCCTTCGCGGTAACGCTTACAAGACCGTTGGCGTCGATGTCGAAAGTCACTTCGACCTGCGGAACGCCACGTGGTGCGGGCGGGATACCAACGAGGTCGAAATTGCCGAGCAACTTGTTGTCGGCCGCCATTTCACGCTCGCCCTGGAAGACGCGGATGGTCACCGCATTCTGATTGTCTTCCGCAGTCGAATAGACCTGGCTCTTCTTGGTCGGGATCGTCGTGTTACGGTCGATCATGCGGGTAAACACACCGCCCAGCGTTTCGATCCCCAGCGAAAGCGGGGTAACGTCAAGCAACAGCACGTCCTTCACGTCGCCTTGCAAAACGCCAGCCTGAATGGCAGCGCCCATGGCAACGACTTCATCAGGGTTCACGCCGGTGTGCGGTTCCTTGCCGAAGAAACTCTTCACAACTTCGCGCACCTTGGGCATGCGGGTCATACCGCCAACCATCACAACTTCGTCAATCGCGTCGGCCTTGATCCCGGCGTCGGCAATGGCCTTCTTGCAAGGCTCCAGCGTGCGCTTGATCAGGTCGTCGACCAGCTTTTCAAGGTCGGCACGGGTGATGGTTTTCACCAAGTGCTTCGGACCATTCTGGTCAGCGGTAATGAACGGCAGGTTCACTTCAGTCGTCTGGGTCGAAGACAGCTCGATCTTCGCCTTTTCAGCCGATTCCTTCAAACGCTGCAGCGCCAACTTGTCCTTGGTAAGATCAATGCCTTCGGCCTTCTGGAAATCAGCCGCGAGGAATTCGACGAGCTTGCTGTCGAAATCTTCACCGCCCAGGAAGGTGTCGCCGTTGGTCGACTTCACTTCGAAAACGCCGTCGCCGACTTCGAGGATCGAAATGTCGAACGTGCCACCACCAAGGTCATAAACCGCGATGGTCTTGTTTTCGTCCTTGTCGAGGCCGTAGGCCAATGCAGCGGCGGTCGGCTCGTTGATGATGCGCAGCACTTCAAGGCCGGCAATCTGGCCAGCATCCTTGGTTGCCTGACGCTGGGCATCGTTGAAATAGGCAGGGACCGTGATAACGGCCTGCGTCACGGTTTCGCCCAGATAGGCTTCCGCAGTTTCCTTCATCTTTTGCAGGATGAACGCCGAAATCTGCGAAGGCGAATAATCATCGCCGCCTGCCTTGACCCATGCGTCGCCATTCTTGCCCTTGACGATGCTGTAAGGAACCAGTTCGGTATCTTTCTTGGTGATTGGGTCGTCAAAACGACGGCCAATCAGACGCTTCACTGCGAAAACAGTGCTTTCCGGATTGGTTACGGCCTGACGCTTGGCAGGCTGCCCGATCAGACGCTCGCCATCCTTGGCGAAGGCAACAATCGACGGTGTGGTGCGCGCACCTTCTGCATTCTCAATGACCTTGGGCTTGCCACCGTCCATAACCGCAACGCAGCTGTTTGTCGTGCCCAAGTCGATACCAATAACTTTAGCCATAAAAACTTACCCCGAAATTCTATATTGAACTATAAACCGGACTTTTCCGTAAGGGCCCCATCAGGCACCCTTATTGTCGGAAAATTGTCCTTGCTGCGGCGATATAGGTGCCAATTCGCTTGGCACAAGGCTTGGGGGCACCTAGATAAGCAAAAAGCGATGTATCGCCCCAGTTTTGGACAATTTTTAAAGGACGCACATGAGGTCGCATATGAACAAGCCGGTTTTAGCCCTATTCGGCGCTGCCACAGCGCTTTTTCTGACTTCCTGCGGCCCGACACCCCAATTGAAAGTGAAGGAAGCCGTGCTGACACTGTCGCCTGTCGACAGCAATCCGTCCTCCTACCATTTTAACGTCTATGGCGGCCCGACGGACGTGTATTTGCTGCGTGTCAGCTCGCCTTCCGCCATTCGCACCGAGATGCACGATGTAGGGGTTGACCCCAAAACCGGCGCCGTGACCATGAAGCCGATGAACCGGGTCCTTATCCCTTCTGGTGAAAAGATCGAGTTCAAAAAAGGTGGCAAACACGTCATGATGTGGGGCGTAAACCTGATCCCGCGCCGCCTTGGCGAGATTGAGACCGAATTCCTTTTTTCGAATAATGAACGCATCCTGGTAAAGGCGCGCGTTCAGGAAATGGACGGCACAGACCCGGACGAGAAAAAGGCGCTTAACTAAACGGATGTTCGGTCCGCATAAATCCGGCCGTCCCCTGACAGTGCGCGAACGTGCACTGGCGAAATCCGTATTTGGCGATGCGCTGGATTATGACAAAATCCGTATCCACAACCGCAAATGGTGGTGGTTTCAACCCTCGCGTGTGACGATGGCCCCCGACGGGCACCTTTGGTTCCATCCGAAAAACCAAATGTTTTGCGACGATTTTTGCGACCGCGATCTGGGCTTACAAGGGCTGTTCATCCATGAGCTTGTCCATGTCTGGCAGCATCAAAAGGGTGTGTTCCTACCCCTTCGCCGCCATCCCTTTTCCCGATATGATTACAGCCTGAAACCGGGATGGACGTTAGAGCGATACGGGATTGAGCAGCAGGCCGAGATCGTGCGCCACATATTCCTGCTGCGCAACGGAGCAAAGGTGGCAGGTGCGCCGCCGCTTTCCCAATATGATGGAATTCTACCCTTTTAAGGGCAACAGTCCGAGCCGTTCGCGCATCAACCAGCGGGTCAGCACGAGCGCTGCGACAATGCCGAGACCGACCGCAAGCCCGATCCAGATCCCAGCGCCATCCCAGCCGCGGTAAAAGGCGAGCCAGCAGCCAAAGCCGATGCCAATCACCCAATAGCCGAGTGCCGCGAACAGCATGGGCCAGGTCGTATCCTGCAGCCCGCGCAACATCCCGGTGCCGACCACTTGCGCACCGTCGACAATCTGGAAAACAGCCGCGACCAACAGGAATGAAACCGCAAGGTTCAACACCTCCACATTTCCTTTGAGCTCAGGATCGAGGAAAAATCCGGCGAGTGTTGCGGGAAAAAGCCAGATGATCAGCGCCATTGCCGACATGAAACCGACGCCCAAAATATAGGCCGTCCAGCCCGCGCGTCGGATCGCGTCCTTGTCTAGGCGACCAAAGCCCAGCCCGACCCGAACGGTCGCCGCCTGCCCCAGCCCCATCGGGACCATAAAGGTCATCGAAGCAATCTGGATCGCAACCGCATGCGCCGCGACCGAACTGGTACCGATATAGCCCATCAGGAACACCGCTGCGGCAAATACCATGGCCTCAAATCCCATATGCAGCCCGATTGGAAAACCGAGCCGCCAGATGGTGAAAAAGCGAGTCCAGTCGGCACGCCACCAGCGGCCAAACAGATGGTAGCGGCGGAATTTCGGGTGGCGCATGACGACGGCGGCTAGGAAGATGAACTGGAAAAGCGCGGTCAGCGAGCTGCCAATACCCGCGCCAACAAGCTCCAGTCGTGGCAGGCCGAAATGGCCGAAAATCAGCCCGTAATTGATGACGGCATTGACGATCACCGCGGCGATTCCGGCGGCCATCGCCCAATTGGGCCGTTCGAGCGCCGCCATGAACGACCGAAGCACAACCACACCGAGCGTGGGCAGGATCATCCATTGGAGGGCCCGCACAAAAAGCCCCGTGTCCTCCGCAAGGCGCACCGGTTGCCCCGCCCAGATCAGGAAGGGACCTGTAAACCAGAGAATGAGCCAGAGCGGTATACACACCGCGACCGAAGCCCAGAACGCCTGCCGCACCGTGCGGCGGACATCGCGCACCGAATGGGCCTTGCGCCCGATCTCTGCCGCCATCAGGGGCGAGGCCGCTGTGATCACGCCAATGCCGAACAGCAGCACCGCAATCACAATGCCCGACCCTAGAGCCGAAGCCGCCAACGCGTCCGGACTGAGCCGCGCCAGAAGGAAAACATCGGTCGAGTTGATCAGGACCATGGTCACATTAGTCAGCACCAACGGCCACGCCAACGCCAAGGTCGCCCGAAACTCGTCGCGCCACGGGGACGGGAGGTTAGGAGAGGTTGCGTGGGCGGTCATGGGACGGGCCGGATAGCGGAATGGGGGCCTTGCGGCTAGCAAAACTAGACAGCAGATTAACTTAGCGTTGAGACCTTTCAATTAGCCCGTCTCAAATGACTGCCGCTAAAAAAACCAAGCCTTCTGAACGTCCGGAAAATGCAGCACGCCCATGCCTAACGGAGATGCCTTATCGCGCAGTGGTTTTTGCTGAACTTAATCAGCACAATGTTCCTCTCTATTTTGTAGGAGGATCAAGCGCTCCAAAATGCAAGGCAGAAAAAGCGCTAAAGGTCGCTTTTGGTATTCACGGTGGAAGTTGCTTCTATTGCAAAAAAGCCATTTTGGAAGCTGACTTGTCCATCGACCATGTGGAACCGACGTCCAATGAAGGCGGCAAAGCAATCCAAAATTTGCTGATTGCCCATCGTAAATGCAATCAGAAAAAGGCGGCATTGCCGATTGAGGCTTTTCATCCGGATGCTGGCAAAGAATGGCTGACCGCTCTTCTTGCGCAAGTGGAAGATCGATTAAAACGGATCGATACCTCTAAATGACAATCACGTCCCTGTGACGTATGGTTATTTGACGGACGCGCAAGTCGTCGAAAGGCAAGGCATAGTCTAACCTTTCAAACGAGCAACCCTCAATCCGGGTTCTTCGCCACCCCGACCAAAGCAGGCCGCAACAGCCGGTCCTTGATCATATAGCCCGCCTGCATTTCGGTTATGATCGTGCCCGGCTCGCTTTCTGCATTCGGGATTTCGACCATCGCCTGGTGGAGATTGGGATCAAGCGGCAGGCCCATGGCGGCGATGCGCGTGATGCCGTTCTTGGCGAAGACGCTTTCCAGTTCGCGGCCGGTTGCTTCCAATCCGGTGACCAGCGGCTTCATCTTTTCATCTTCGCGCAATTCTGCAGGGATCGCATCCAGCGCACGTGTCAGATTGTCGGAAACCGAGAGGATATCGCGCGCAAAATTAGTCGCGGCATAGGCCCGCGCATCGGCGGCTTCCTTTTCCATACGGCGGCGGACATTTTGCGTGTCGGCCTGCGCATAGAGCACGTCCTGCTTGGAAGCGGCCAGTTGTTCTTCGAGCATCGCGATGCGTTCGGCATCGGCGTTCGCGGCGGGCTCATCCCCGCCTTCGCGCAAATGTTCGGGAACGCCTTCCATTTCCTTTTCGGCGGCGCTGTCGGCTGCTTCGTTTTTCTTATCTGTCATAACCTGCATTAACCTGTTCGTTGAGCGGCGGACAAAGCCGCGTCTTGCGATGCGCATATAGGTAGTTGGCGGGAATCATCAAGCACCCCAATAGTTTCGGTGCGTCAGAATTTTACTTCATGAGCCGGCTAAGCGCCTGGGCGGTAAAATCGACCATCGGAACAATGCGCGCATAATTGAGACGGGTAGGCCCAATGACCCCGACCACGCCGACCACCTTGCCGCCCGCTTCGCGATAGGGCGCCGCGATGACCGAGGACCCCGAAAGCGAGAACAGATTATTCTCCGACCCGATGAAAATCCGCGTCGATTGCGCCTCGCGGGCGCTGTCGACCAGTCGGGCAATCTCTTCTTTGCTTTCCAGTTCGTCGAGCAATTGCCGGACCCGGTCGAGATCCGCCGCCGCGGCTTCGTCGATCAGGTTCGATTGCCCCCGGACTATCAGGACGGGGCGGTCATTGGCGTCGAGTGACCAGACCACCAATCCGGCGCGCACCAGCTTTTCGCTGGCATTGTCCAGTTCGGCCTTTTCGGCACGGATCTCGCTGTCGAGACGGGACAGTGCTTCGGACAATGTAAGTCCCGATAGCCGCGCCGAAATATAATTGGATGCTTCGACCAATGCGCTGTCGCTGACCGCGGGGTCGATGGAGACCACCCGATTTTCGACGCTATTGTCCGTGCCAACCATGATCGCGAGCACCTGTGTCGCTGACAATCGGGCGAAACTAAAAGCTTTTAACACGGCATCGCGTTTGGGCACCAGAACCACACCAGCGCATGCGGACAATCCAGACAGAGCAGATGTTGCCGCTGCCAGCGCCTCTTCGATCGGGCCATCCTCGGTTATCTGGGATTCAATGGCGCGGCGTTCTTCAGCGGACGGTTCAGCCGCTTGCATCATACCGTCCACGAACAGACGCAACCCGGTTTCGGTCGGCATACGGCCAGCGCTTGTATGCGGTGCAGCGAGCAGACCCGCCTCTTCCAGATCCTGCATGACGTTCCGGATCGATGCCGGCGACAGGTTAAGTCCGGCAAATTTCGAAATGGTCCGCGACCCCACGGGCGTGCCGCTATCCAGATAGCTTTCCACCACCATCCGGAAAATGGTGCGTGTACGGTCGTTCAGTTCATTGATCGGTGTCTGGCTCACAACCATAGATGTAGCGCAGCACGCTTGCAAAGCAAGCGGGGGAGGCTATGGCGGCCCTCAACCCGTTATCAGGAGATTATCATGCGTCCATCTGGCCGTGCGCCCGACGAAATGCGTCCCATTTCAATCGAAACCCATTTTACCAAGCATGCCGAAGGTAGCTGCCTTATCGGATTCGGCGATACCCGCGTTCTGGTGACCGCCAGTGTCGAAGACCGCCTTCCGCCATGGTTGCGCGGCAAGGGTGAAGGTTGGGTGACGGCGGAATATTCCATGCTGCCCCGCGCCACCCACACCCGTGGTCAGCGTGAAGCGGCAAAGGGTAAGCAATCCGGCCGAACACAGGAAATCCAGCGCCTTATCGGCCGGTCCTTGCGTGCAGTTGTCGACCTCAAGAAGCTGGGCGAGCATCAGATCACGCTCGACTGCGATGTGCTGCAGGCCGATGGCGGCACGCGCACAGCGGCGATTTCCGGCGCTTGGGTGGCTTTGCGGCTGGCGGTTGATGGCTTGCTGGCGTCGGGAGCAATCAAGGAAGACCCGATCAACAGCCGCGTCGCAGCGATCAGCTGCGGCATCTACAACGGCACCCC
>Ga0116178_10000920_pt1 | contig 25267 bp, 27 predicted proteins | sample AD_STIC12_MetaG_FD_89880 | JGI IMG/M metagenome (GOLD analysis project Ga0116178, IMG submission 89880) | Active sludge microbial communities of municipal wastewater-treating anaerobic digesters from USA - AD_STIC12_MetaG | ecosystem: Engineered > Bioreactor > Anaerobic > Digestate | place: USA... | reverse complement strand
GGCGGCACGTGCAACAGGGTGTTGCCGGCGATGATCAGGAAGACCAGGGCGAGGCGCAGGGGCAGCATGCGGTGACCAGTCGATACGAGAGCCGCCATTTTCGCCGATCGCGCGCGATCGCGCCCGCCCCGTGCATCGGCGACGACGCAGCTCGGGTATGTTGGCCGTATCGCGCCGCCGCAGGAGCCACGCCATGACCCGCATGACCGCAAGCGATTTCCCGCCCGCTTTGCTCGAGCTGTACGACGGCTACGTGCATGGCCGGATCAGTCGCCGCCAGTTCCTCGACCGCGCCAGCCTGCTGGCCCTGGGCGGCATGACGGCAGTGGGTGCGCTCGCCGCGCTCACGCCCAACTATGCGTGGGCCCAGCACGTCAAATTCACCGATCCCGACATCGTCGCCGAATACATCACCTATCCCTCGCCGAATGGCCATGGCCAGGTGCGGGCCTACCGCGTGCGCCCCGCAAAGGCCGACGGCAAGCTGGCCGGCGTGGTGGTCGTCCACGAGAACCGCGGCCTGAATCCCTACATCGAGGACGTGGCGCGGCGCGTGGCCAAGGCCGGCTTCATCGCCCTGGCACCGGATGGACTGAGCTCGCTCGGCGGCTACCCCGGCAACGACGACAAGGGCCGCGAACTGCAGAAGCAGGTCGATCCCGCCAAGCTCATGAACGATTTCTTCGCCGCCATCGAGTTCCTTGCGAAGGATCCCGACGCCACCGGCAAGGTCGGGATTACCGGCTTCTGCTACGGCGGCGGCGTATCCAATGCGGCGGCGGTCGCTTACCCGGAGCTCGCCGCGGCGGTGCCGTTCTATGGCCGCCAGGCCAAGCCGGAGGATGTGCCGCGGATCAAGGCACCGCTGCTGCTGCACTTCGCCGAGACCGACCCCAACGTCAATGCGACCTGGCCTGCCTACGAGGCCGCACTGAAGGCCGCCGGCACCACCTACGAGGCGCATGTCTATCCCGGCACCGGCCACGGCTTCCACAACGATTCCACCCCGCGCTACGACGAAGCCGCGGCCAAGCTCGCATGGGAACGCACCCTGTCGTGGTTCCGCCGGCACCTGGCCTGACGATCGGCTTTCAGCGCATCCCGAGGTGCGCCAGCAAGGCGCGCCTGACCTTCTCCGCATACGCCGCGCTGGTGTAGTCGCCGGTTTCGAACCCGCCGTCGTGGGCGGCCATGCGCAACCCGGAATCGCTGGCCTTGGGCACGATCACGACGCGCCAGATGTCTTCGCCCTCGCTGGCGCCGAGGCGCCGGACCTCGATCGCGGCGATGTTGTTCGCGGTCAGTCGGACGATCCACGCGTTGCGCCAGGCCTTGTGATGGATCACCACGGCATTCGGTGGAAACGTCCACACCTGCGACTCGCCCGCCAGCGCCGCACGCAGCATGGCGATGCCCAGGCTCGCCGCACCGATGACGATGATCCCGAACACCGGCGTTGCGATCGACAACGGCCATAGCCCGCGCCCCAGTTCCCACGCAGGCACGACCATCGCGAACACACCGAACCCCGCCACGATCAGCCGCAGCGGCCAGGGAAATCCATGCCGGACCACGGGCAAGTCGTCATCCGACCTTGGCAGGTGCGAGTTCGGCTCCACCCTGCGATTGTGCCGCGTCGTCCCACAGTCGCTGCAACCCATCGCCCTGCACCCGTATCCCTGCTGCATCCTCATTGCAGGTCGCCCCGATGCACGCAACGCCCGCTTCCCCGACACACCCTCGCATCTCCGTGTTTGCTCGCTGGTTGCCGCTCGCCTTGGCCATCCTGCTGCCGCAGGCGCAAGCCGCGCCCGCGAATCCCGCTGGCTTCAACGCACTCGCGCAAGCCATCGACCAGTTCAAGCAAGACACCCGTTACCCGGCCGGCACTGCGGTGATCGTGGTGAAGGACGGCAAGATTGCGTACCAGGGTTACTTCGGTTTCGCCGACATCGCGGCGAAGACCCCGGTGGATGCCGAGACCGTGTTCTACATCGCCTCGGCGACCAAGCCGTTCTTCGCCTTGAATGCATTGCTGGCACAAGACGCGGGCCGGCTCGATACCGGCACCACGCTGCAGGCGATGTTTCCCGACGCGCATTTCAGCGAGGTCGATCCCAGCGCGGTCACCCTGCGGCACCTGCTGACCCATACCTCCGGCATCGACAACGTCGCGCTGGGTTGGGCGACCGCGTTCAGCGGCGTGCACGATGCGACTTCGCGTCAACGCCTTGTCCTGCAGTCCCGACCGAATGCGGAATCGCCGCTCGGAACCTTTGACTACACCAACATCGGCTACAACATCGCCAGCGTGTGGCTGGACCGCATCGACGCCGCGCCATGGCAGGCGCAACTCGATGCGCGCATTTTCGCGCCGTTGCGCATGCGCCACACCACCGCGCTTGCCAGCCAGGCAGACGCACGTGGATGGACCGTCGCCAAGCCCTATGCCTTCGTCTCCGCCTACCGGACCGTGCCGCTCTACCTGCGCAAGACCGACGCGACCATGCATGCCGCGGGCGGCATGCTGTCCACGGCGCCCGACCTGGCGAACTTCCTCATCGCGCAACTCGCGAACGGCAAACTGGATGGGACGCAGCGCCTGCCGGCATCAGTCATCCATGCGTCGCAGCAACGACAGGCGACCACCGACAGCAAGTACCTGGACTTCCCGCGCGACGGCTATGCCTGGGGCTGGTACACCGGCGACTACAAGGGCCGGCGCATGCTCCACCACTTCGGCGGCTTCGCCGGCTTCCACGCGCACCTGTCGTTCATGCCGGACGCCAACATCGGCCTGGTGGTCCTGAACAACGAGGACGTGCTGGGCGCGCGCCTGACCAACCTGATCGCCGACTGCGCGTATGGCATCGCGCTGGACGAACCGGAGATCGCGACAAAGGCGAAGGAACGCTTCGTCCAACTCGCGGAGGACACGGCAACGCTTGAGCAGGCCGCGATCCGCCAGCGCGATGCCTTGCGGGCGCGACCCTGGCGCCTCTCGCTGCCGCGCGAGACCTATGCGGGCCGCTACGTGCATGCCGACCTCGGCGAGATGTCGGTGACGCGACAGGACGACGACGCATTGGCGCTGCGCTGGGGCCAGCTGCAGGCCGTGGCCAGCGGCTACGACAAGCCCGACCACGTGCGCGTCGAGTTCGTGCCGAACTCAGGCCAGGTGCTCGAATTCGTGGTCGATGCCGGCAAGGTCCAGGGACTCGTGCTGGACGGCATGCGTTTCGACAAGGTGCGCTGACGGACGCATGGCTGGCGACACTCAGCGAGCGGCACCACCCGCTTCGCTCGCATCGCGCAGCTCGACGCGGCGATTGAGCGCGCGGCCTTCGCCGGTCTCGTTGTTGGCGACCGGCCGCGATTCACCATGGCCCTCTGCACGCAGGCGCGAGGCATCCACGCCATGTTCGACCAACCAGGCCACGACCGCCTCGGCGCGACGGCCCGACAAGGTCAGGTTGTGCGCCTCGCTGCCATCGGCATCGGTGTGCCCCCCCACGATCAACGGCAGCTGTGGACGCGCTTCCAGAAGCGCCAGCACCTGTTCCAGCACCGCCGTGGATTCGTCCTTCAACGTGGCCTTGTCGGTGTCGAAATAGATCCCGTACAGGTCGACCTTGCCCTGCTTGTCGAGCTGCTCGCCCAGACTCTCGCCGGACTTCGCCGACGGTTCCAGTTCCAGCCGGACCTCGATGCGCTCACCGGCGACAAGATCGGAGGTCTCGGTGTCCGCCTGGTAGTCCGGATGGCTGCCGGAGACCACGGCCAGGCCGGCCGGCGCGCCTTCCAGCACGAAGGCGCCATCGGCCGAGGTCGTGGCCTGGCGGGTATTGCTGGCCGAGACCAGCACGCCCGCCAGCGGTTCGCCCGTGGCCTTGTCCACCGCGATGCCGTGGATCGTGCCGGCATAGCGCCACGGCTTCGGGTTGACCAGCAGGCGGGCGAAGTCGAAGGCGAAGCCGTCGGCCACGTCGTTGATCGGATCGTCGATGGCGACTTCCAGTTTCCCTTCGCGCAGCAGGCTCAATTGCTCCGGCAGCAGTTGCACGGTGACCAGCTTGCCGATCGGACCGGTCTGGTCGAGCGCGTTGAGCGTGGTCGCCAGCAGCGGCACCTCCACGCCGTTGATCCGCGCCTGGTAGCGCGTGCCCCAGACCGGTGCCTGGAAATCGTCGACGAACAATTGCAGGGCCGCGCCGGTGACCTCGATGCCACCCAGGTCGAACGCGACCCGCAGCGCTTGCGGCAGGTTGCCGGGGCGCTCGGTGCCGCTGGTGTAGCCATCGCCGTCGGCGGCCTTGAAGCCACTGACCACCATGATCCGGTCGGTGCCGCGTGCGTCCTTGGCGCCGGGCTGGAACGGGAACGGATGCACCGGCGTGGACTTGCCGGTGAACGGATCGAACCCGTCCGGGAAGCCGAAGCCGAAATTGTCGAGGTCGCCCACCTGCACCACCAGTTCCGCATCGGGGCCGTCGCGTTCGACCTTGTCCGGTGCCGGCCAGGCCTCGTCCTTCGCCGGTCCTGCGCCAGCCGGCAGCGCTGCCGGCGTGGCGGCGTCGGCACTGGCGGCAGGCGCGGGTTGCTGCGGCTTGCAGGCCCCCAGGACGAGCAGGAGGCAACAGGCCAAAACACGCAGGGAACGCGAGAAGGACAAGCTCAGCATCGTGGATCACCCAGGGCATTCGGACCGGGGGAGTTACGCAAGGTCGACGCGAACGCGGACATCCTCACGCTTCGTCGTCGCCCCCTGCCGCTGGGTCGGCGTCGCCACGCGGCACGTGGCGCGCCGCCCACATGTTGTCGACCAGGTTGGGGTAGCGCCGTCCGGCCTGCGCGGCGCGCTCGCGCGCGGCATCGATCTGCAGTGCACTCAGCGGACGCGATTTGCCGGGCGGCGACTTGCGCTTCCACGGCGGCAGGCTGGCGGGGTCGACGGGGCGGATGGGCATGGGCGGATGGTAGCCGCCCCGGCCCGCCGGCTACAGGTCGAGGCCGTCACGCACCTTCACGATGAAGGTCAGCGCCGCGCCGCTGCGCAACTTGCCCTTCTCCACCCGCACGAAGAACGGGATGGTGCCGTTGCCGACCACCGACCAGGTCTTCTGCACCAGGTGGTACATGCCTTCCAGCCCGGGGATGTTCTCGATCTCGACCACGAAGAAGCTGGTCGACTGGTCGAACAGGTGGGCCATCTGCCACAGTTTGAAGTTGGCCTTCTTCAAGCCGGTCACCGGCAAGCCCTCGTCGTCCAGCACCCGCACCACGATGATCAGGCGGTCGTCGTCCTTGAGGATCGCGCCCTGCGCGGTGACCGTCAGCGGACCGGTCGCCAGCTTCGGGCGCGGCGTTTTCCCGACGGTGATGTCCGGCTTCCTGGAGGGCGTGGTGTCGCCGGCTTTCTTCCTGGCCATGTGCAGGCTCCTTCGCGTGGGTGGTCTCCCTGCCAACGCGAGGTGCCCGCGAGACTGGCCACTCAGGCCTGGAACACCGGCTCCAGCAGGCGGAAGGTACCGGCATCCGCATCCAGTTCGACCTTGCCGCCCACGGGCACGATGAACTGTTCGCGGAGGTGGCCGATCATCGCGCCGCGGTAGGCCGGGATCCCCAGCGGCAGCAGGTAGTCGTCGAGGATCTGCTCCAGCGTCAGCGAGCCGTAGCCGTCGCCCGGATTGCAGTCGCTGCACTCGCCGAAGATCACCCCGGCCACCTGGTCCAGCGCGCCCATCAGCTTGAGCGTACTGAACATGCGGTCGACCCGATACGGCGCTTCGGAGACGTCTTCCAGAAACAGGATCCTGCCGCGGAAATCCGGCAGGTACGGCGAACCTGCCAGCGCCGTCAGCACCGTGAGGTTGCCGCCGATCAACTCGCCGCGCGCCTTGCCGCCCCGGATCGTGAGCGTGCGGTTGCGACGCGGCACCAGCTCGTCGCCGGCCTCGACCTTGTTGCGGTAGTCGACCAGCTCGCGGTCCAGCAGCACGCGCCTGAACTGGTCGACGTTGAACGGGTTCCAGCTGCCCGAGCCGATCGGCCCGTGGAAGGTCACCAGTCCGGCCTGCGCCTGGATCGCGCAATGCAGCGCGGTGATGTCGGAATAGCCGAGCAGGACCTTCGGATTGCGGCGGATGACCGCGTAGTCCAGCAGCGGCAACAGCCGTGCGGCACCCGAGCCACCACGGGTGCAGACGATCGCCTTGACCGCCTTGTCGGCGAACATCGCGTTGAGGTCGCCGGCACGCTGCGCATCGGTGCCGGCCAGGTGGCCGCGGCGGGCGTCGTAGTGCGCGCCGGTCTTCACCGTGAAGCCGAGCGCCTCCATCGCCTCGCGGGCGAGTTGCAGGTTCAGGCTGTCGTCGGTGGCCGAGGACGGGCTGACCAGGCCGATGGTGTCGCCCTTGGCGAGCGGCACCGGCAACAGGCGCGGTCTTGCTGCCGCGCTCGCCGCGCCGATGCCCCCGAGCGACGGCAGCACCGCCGTCATTGCCGCAGTCCGGATGAAGCCTCGCCTGTCCATGTCGCCGCCTGCTGCTGGTGTGCGCGCCAGACTAACGCAGGACTGGCGGCACCCGCAGCGCCGACGAACCGATCGCTGCCGCAGGCGCGCGGGCTACAGCATCCTGCGCAGGGTGTCGTCGCGGCGGACCAGGTGATGCCACAGCGCAGCCAGCACATGGGCGCCGATGACCCAGTAGAACGCTTCGCCGATGCTGCCGTGCAGGTCTTCGAGGGTGTGCGCCAGCGCTTCGTTCTCGGGCAGCAGCGCCGGCAGCGCGATCCCGGTGAATGGCACCAGGACGGCCTTGCCGTCGCTCCATGCCGTGGCCAGCCCGAGCATGGGCATGACCACCAGGAACGCGTACAGCGCGACGTGGAACGCCTTGGAGGCCAGCGCAGTGGCGCGCCCCAGCGGCGGCGTGATCGCCGGCGCGCCATCGGCCCGACGGCGCAGCAACCGCCACCAAACCAGCACGAACACCAGCAGGCCCACCCAGAAATGCCCCTGCACCATCGCGCTGCGTCCCGCGCTGCCGCGCGGGAACAGCCCGCGTTGCTCGATCAGCAGGTAACCCGCCAGCACCAGGATGGCCATCAGCCAGTGCAGGCGCCGGAGCGTGGGGGTGTAGCGCGGGCGATCCAGTGTGTTCATGGTGTGTCTCCGGGAGGCATCGGCTCGGCCGTGTACCGGGATGCGGCGACACGCTCGCCGCGGCGGCTCCAGATTTCCAGCAGCAGGCGGGTGATGGCGAATATCACCGGGCCCAGGATCAGGCCCGCGGATCCGAACAGCGCCAAACCGCCGACGATCGAGACGAAGGCCAGCACGGTGTGCATCTGCATCCGCCTGCCCACCAGCATCGGGTACAGCAGGTTGTCGATGCCGCCAACCACGATCGCGCCCCAAAGCGTCAGCACCAGCGCCTTGCCGCCACTGCCGTCCAGCAGCAGGAACAGCGCGGCCGGGATCCAGACGATGAACGCCCCCAGCACCGGCACGATCGCCAGCAGGCCCATCACCACGCCCCAGAACAACGGTGCGGACAGGCCCAGCCACCAGAACATCAGCCCGCCCAGCGTGCCCTGCACCATCGCGATCACCAGCGTCCCGTACACCGTGGCGTGCACGGTGTCGTCGACCACCCCGAACAGGCGCTGCGTATCCGCGCGGGCCAGCGGCGACAAGGCCTCGATGGACGCGAGGATGGCGCGTCGATCACGCAGGAAATAGAACAGCAGGTACAGGGTCAGGATCATGCCGATGGCCTGCAGCAGCGACTCGCGGGCCAGCGACGCCACGGCCGTGGTCAGCCATGCGGTCATCGCGTTCGCGGTCTCCGGGAGGTCGAACTGGGCTTCCATCCAGTCGGCGGCGGGCACCAGCAGCGGATAGGCGGAGATGCTTCTGCGCCACTGCCCGGACTCGAGCATCGCGGTGATCGCGCCGCCGCCACGGGCCACCTCGTCCAGCAGCCGGTCGGCGACCAGCATGGCCGGGAACAGGACGCCCACCCCGCCCAGCAGGACCAGCAGTCCCGCGGCGGTGCCGGGGGAGCGCAACCTCGGCTCGAGCCAGCGTTGCACGGGCACCAGCAGCAGCGCGAACGCCAGCGCCCAGGCCAGTGCAGGCAGCAAGGGCAACGCCATCCGGTAGCACAGGTACAGGCCGGCCAGGGTCACCGCCATCAGCACCAGCGAATGGATGTGCCCGGGCGAACTCCAGTCGCCGGGATCCTGGGGCGAAGGCACCGGGATGTCCGCTCCGCTCATGTCACGAAGCAACGCGCGCGGCGTGCGCGCAATCCACGCCCGCGACGTCGTTGCGCAGCTTGCGTACCTGCGCTATCGACGGGGACATGGCGTGGCGTGGCGCTTGGCATCGCCCCAACCTACGCCTTCGGCCGGCGCATGTCTTGATCCCGGTCAAGACGGCGAGGCCCCGTGCGCCTGCGAAACCACTTAATCCATCGCGTCTGCGGCCTCGCGGCCCTGCTGGCGGATCAGCGCTTCCTCGCGCGCATCGTTGATCGCATGGCGCACGCCATCCACGTCGACCGCGGATTCGTCGTGCACGAACACGCCGGTCAGTTCGGTGTCCGGGCGCAACTCGCCTGCCTCGAACAACGCCCACATCTCCTCGCCGTACCAAGTGTCGAGCAGCTCGGGCGCCCACGCGCCAAGGCTGGCGGTCAGGTTATTGACGTCGCGCAGCAGCATCGTGCGGGCGGCATTGTTGCCGGCGGCGCTCACCACCTGCGGGAAATCGATGAGGACCGGGCCGTCCGGCGCGACCAGCACGTTGTATTCCGACAGGTCGCCGTGGATCAGGCCGATGCACAGCATCTTCTGCACCTGGTGGACCAGGAAGCGGTGGAACCCGCGCGCCTGCAGCGCCGACAGTTCCACTTCGCCCAGCCGCGGCGCGGAATGGCCGTCCGCATCGACCACCAGCTCCATCACCAGCACGCCGTGGAAATACCCGAACGGCTCCGGCACGCGCACGCCGGCGTCGCGCAGCTGGTACAGCGCATCGACCTCGGTGTTCTTCCAGGCGGTCTCCTGCTGCTTGCGGCCATATTTGCTGGCCTTGCCGATCGCCCGCGCCTCGCGGCTGCCGCGCACCTTGCGGCCTTCCTGGTATTGCACGCGCTGCTGGAAACTGCGCTGGGCCATGTCCTTGTAGACCTTGGCGCAGCGGATGTCGTCGCCGGCACGCACCACGTACACGGCGGCTTCCTTGCCGCTCTTGAGCGGGCGCATCACGGCATCGATCACGCCGTCGTCGATCAGGGGCTGCAGGCCCGATGGGGTTTTCATGGGGCGATAGCGTGCCTGATCGCTACACTGCCTGTCCCGATTCCGTGGTGTCGATGCATGTCCGATCCAGTGCGACTGGCCAAATGCGTGGCCGACCTGGCCCGATGCTCGCGCATCGAGGCCGAGCAATACATCAAGGGCGGCTGGGTATCGGTGGACGGCCGCGTGGTCGAGGATCCTGCCTATCCGGTGACCGGCGAAAGCGTGTCGATCGATCCCGCCGCGCAACTGGAAACCGTGGAGCCGGCGACGATCCTGCTGCACAAGCCGGTCGGCTACGACACCATCAGTGGTCGCAAGGCCGCAGCGGCGCTGGTGCAGCCGGACACGCGCTGGGCCGAGGATCCGTCTGGGGTGCGCATGCTCGATCGGCACTTCCATCGCCTCACTCCGCTGGTGCCACTGGATGCCGAGGCCAGCGGCCTGATGGTGCTGACCCAGGACGGCCGCGTGTGGCGCCGGCTGACCGAGGACGGCGACGAGATCGAACAGGAATTCGTGGTCGAGGTCAGCGGCGAGATCGCTCCGTACGGACTGCGCAAGCTCAACCATGGCCTGCATTACAACGGCCGCGCGCTGCCGCCGTGCAAGGTCAGCTGGCAGAACGAGATCCGCCTGCGCTTCGCCCTGAAGGGCGTGCAGGCTGGGCAGTTGCGCGACATGTGCAAGCAGGTCGGACTGGAGGTCGTGGCGATCCGCCGCCTGCGCATCGGCAAGGTCTCGCTGGCGAAGATGCCGGTTGGCGCCTGGCGTTACCTGCCGGTCGGCGAGCGCTTCTGAGGCGCCGCCGAACGCAGGTCTCCGCTCAGCGCGTTTCCATCCGTGGCCAGCCGATTGCCAGGATCGCCAGTGCCAGCGGCAATCCGAGCAGATGCCAGCGCAATGTGTCCATTGGCGCCACCGCGACGTTCAACAGCAAACCGCCCTGCACGCCGATGTAGGCGAGCGCCAGCAACGCCAGCTCGAACATGCGGCCGTTGCGGAACAGCACGCCGGTCGCCATCCCCCATGCAGCCAACGAAGCGCCAACGACCAGCGCGGACAGCGCGGCCTGCGGATTGACCACGGCCAGGCGCAGGATCGCCGGCAGCACCAGCAGCCAGGCCAGGCCCACGGCCACGAGCGCGCGGACCTGCAGCAGCCGCGTGCGCATGCCCGGCGCCGTGAACACCAGGGCTGCGGTGCGGGTCTCGTGTTCGCGCAACACGAGCCGTGCGAACACGTCCATCGCCAGCACCCATGCCACGATCACCGCGACCGCCATCGCCTTCTCCGGCGCGAAGGCCTGCACGCCCATCGCCGCCAGCAACGCCAGCCACCACCACGCCTTGCGGGGACGCAACGCCAGGCGGACTTCCGCGGCCAGCAAGGTTCCGAAGGTGCCGCGTTGCAAGGGCGAGAGCGCCGCATCCAGCCAGCGCAGGCGTGCGCCATCGCCCAGCGCCTTGCGCGGATTGCCGACGTGCGCCGCGCACCGGTCGAGGAACGGCACGGCCAGCACCAGCAACACGAGCGCTAGGCCAAGCCACGCACCACGCGCACGCAGGGTGGCGGCGCTGAGCTGCCAATGCGTCCAGTCCAGCAAGACCGGCGCCTTGCCCTCCAGCGCCTGCGAGCCGACGCTCAGGCCAAGCTCCTTGCCGGCATCCACCGTTGGCCACGCATGCGACAGGTCGTATTCGGCCACCAGCAGGCCATGCGGGTCGCCGGGCCAGGGCAGCGCCGCGCCGGGCGCCTGTTCGGCCTGCGACACGCCGAACGTCAGCAGCATCACCCACACCACGAAGAACAGCAGGTTGCCCGCGCTGCGACGCAACCACGGCACGAGGTCGAACCACACCGCCAGCGCAGCGGTCAGTGCCAGCGACGGCATCGTCAGCACCAGCACCGGCTTGACCAGTTCCAGCAGGTCGATGCGCAGGTCTTCCGCGCGCAACATCTGTGCGACAAGCCCCACGGCGAGCCCGGCACCGATCAGCAACGCGAACACCACCATGTGGCTCAGCCACTTCGCCAGCAGGTAAGCGCCGCGGCTCATCGTGGTGGCCACCAGCAATTGCCAGGTGCGCGTTTCGAGGTCGCGCACCACGGTGCCACGCACCAGGTAGAACCCGGCCACCGACAGCGTCGAGCTGTACATCAGCGCGGACACCATCCCGATCCATGCGCTGGAATACCGTCCGCGCATGCCCTCGCCCACCGAGACCGTCAGGTAGTCGCGGTCGATCGCGGGGAAGCACCACCACATCAATCCGGCCAGCCCCGCGATCAGCAACCAGAAGCGCGGCGTGCGCAGGCGCTGGCGCAGGTCCGTGGCCAGGATGGCAGCGACGGCGCGCGCACCGCTCACGATTGCGCGCCGCTGCGATGCAGGAGCCACAGATAGGCGTCTTCGAGATCCGGCGCGACCGGGATTGCATCCGCTGCCGGGGCGTCATCGCCGACCACGCGCACCTCCACGCCATGCGCGCGGCGTTGCGCGCGGCTGATCCGCAACCTCGCGCGTGCCTCTGCCAGCTGTTCGGCAGGCAGCGTCCATTGCCAGACATGGCCCTCGGCCTGGGCCATCAGCGTTTCCGGGGTGCCGTGGAAACGCAGGCGACCGCCACTCATGATCGCCAGCATGCCGGCACTGGCTTCGATGTCGGACACGATGTGGGTGGAGAGGATCACCAGGCGTTCGCCGGCCAGCTCCGCGAGCAGGTGGCGGAAGCGCACGCGTTCCTCCGGATCCAGGCCCACCGTGGGTTCGTCGACGATCAGCAGCTTCGGGTCGTTGAGCAGGGCCTGGGCGATGCCGACGCGCTGGCGCATGCCACCGGAATAGCCGCCGAGGCGTCGATCCGCCACGTCGCCCAGCCCGACCATCTCCAGGCATGCGTCCACGCGGGCGGCCACCGTCCGCGATGGCAAGCCCTTCACCGCCGACAGGAAGGCCAGGAACTCGCGCGCCGACAGCGCCTCGTACACGCCGAAGTCCTGCGGCAGATAGCCCAGCTCGCGCCGCAATACATCCGGCTTGCGGGCGATGTCCTCGCCCCGCCACAGCACCCGTCCGCTGCTGGGCTTGGCCAGGGTGGACAGCACCCGCATCAGGGTCGACTTGCCGGCACCATTCGGCCCCAGCAGGCCGACGATGCCGGGGGCCATCGTCAAGCCCACCCCCGCGACCGCTTCGTGGCCACCGCGATAGCGATATCCCACCGATTCCAGTGCCAATTGCAGCGCCATGCCCGCACATCCCGACTTAGATGAGCTGGTATGTTAGTGAAGTAACACACCAAAACATGTGCCGATGGTCAGGGTCTGCGGCGTTCCCGTCGTGGGGCGAGTGATCTCAAGGACTGGCATGCGCGCCTTGAGCGCAAGGCAGCAGCATGGTTGCCTGCCGGCACACGGGGAAGTCGCGGCAACGCCGCGATGGATCGCGCCTGCATCCGGGGCCCGGCGGTTGGCGGGCCCCGGATGGGTCGGTCAGAAGCGCATCTGGAAGCGGAGGCTCACCGGGAACGACGTGCGCGACCCGGTGTTGTTGATCGAGGCCAGGCCGAGGCCGCCGATGGCACTGTCGTTGCCGTCCAGATCACCGTGGTAGCGCGCACCGACCTCGACGCCCAGCGAGGCCGCATCGGAGAGCGCCCACATCACGCCCAGGTCGCCACCCCCGCTCAGGTTCCATCCGCCGTCGAAGAACGGCACGTCGCTGATGAGGATGTTGGCATCGGGGATCGAGAACGTGGCGTTGATGTCGTCGACGCGCGTCGCACCCAGTCGGCCTGCCACGTAGGGACGCAGCTTGCCGGTGGACAGGTAGTGGCGGTAGCCGCCCTCCAGCGCAAGGCTCCTGTAACCGTCGAAACGACCGTACACCGGCAGCGTGGTGTTCAGGGCCGGCACGAAGGCGCCGCCGACCTGCACCTCGCCGTCGCTGGAGCGACTGCTGCGCAACTGGCCGAAGACTTCTCCGCCGGCCATCGGCCAGCTCATTTCCACGCCGAAGGTATTGGCATTCCCGTAGATGTCGTCGTAGGAACGCGATTCGATCCGCAATTCCGCCGAAACCCCGGCCAGTGCCGGGTTGAGTGGACCGAGGTCGGCGATGGGCGAAATCGCGCCCTTGTGCACATCGCCGCTGACGGACACGTCGCGCCCGGCGATGAGGGAAAAACTGGGGCCATCCTGCGCCATTGCGGCCATGGGGGCGAGGCTGGCAAGGACGAGTACCGGGACAAGGGCACGCTTCATCGGAAGTCTCCTGACTGCTGGTCGTGGTGAGGGTTGTTGGCCGGCGCGGGCGCCGACCCATGGGCATACGGGATCGCACGCGATCCGGATGCACCCACGACCGTATTCAGGTGGAACCTGTCGTCCTTGGCGGCAAGGTACCCCGCCAGACCGGCACCGCCGCGGCGCCCGCTGCCCTATCCGTGCCCGGGCGGACGCCTTGCGCCGTCAACCTCCCGGCGCTCACGCCCCGCGCATGCGCAGGGTCAGTCCCTTGAGGAAATTGCGCAGCAGCTGGTCGCCGCACTGGCGGAAGTTCTTGTGCCCCGGTTGCCGGAACAGCGCCGACAGTTCCGGCTTGGACACCGGGAACCCGGCGTCGGCGAAGGCCCGGTGCATGTCCACGTCGGTGAACTGGAAGGCGACCCGCAGCTTCTTCAGCACCACGTTGTTGTTGATCCGCTTCTCGACCGGTCGCGGCGGCAGGGATTCGTCGCGCCCACGCCGGTAGATGACCAGCCCATCGAGGAAATGCGCCATCACCCGATCGCCGCAGGCGACGTGGCCCGGCTCGTCTTCCTTCAACAGGTAGCCCCGCAACTCGTCCTTCTCGATCGCGAATTCGGGATCCGCCAGGCGGATGATCTCGATGACCTTGTTGTCGCTGAGGTCCAGCATGTAACGGATGCTGCGCAGGATGTCGTTGTTGATCATGTGCCAGGCTTGCGCGCGGGAGTGGCGGCCAGTCTACCGAGTGCGCCTTCAGCAGTCGTCCGACTGTCGCGTTGCGTAGCGCAAGCCGCGCAGCAGGTGTGTGCGGAACCCCGCATCCGCGTACAGCGGGATGTCATGGCCCAGCCCGGTGTACCAGGCGCGGCCGCCCATGCGCTGGTGGCACCAGGCGATGGGATGGTCGGTGCCCATCTTGCCGCCGGCATAGGCGGATTCGTCGACGGTGGCGATGACATCGACCCATGCGCGTGGATTGCGTCGGTAGTTGTAGAGCTCGTCGCGCACTTGCCAGTCCGGCTCGCCAGGTAGCGCGTGCCGCGCCTCGAAGCGCACCGGCGAGGCCTGCAAGCCGGGTGGATGGCTGTCGAACCATGCACCCACCAGCTCGCCGTACCACGGCCAGTCGTATTCGGTATCCGCCGCGGAATGGATGCCGACATAGCCGCCACCCGCGCCGACGAACCGCTCGAACGCCCGCTGCTGCGCGTCATCCAGCACGTCCAGCGTGGTGTTGGCGAAGACCACGGCACGATAGCGCGCCAACGTGGCGGCACTGAACTGCATCGGGTCTTCGCTGTGCTCGACCTGCAACCCGGCCTCTTCGCCGAGATCGCGCAGCGTTTCGATCGCGACCGGGATCGAATCGTGTCGCCAGCCCGTCGTGCGGGTGAACACCAGGATGCGGGGTGGCGACACCGACGGGCGGGCGATGTCCGCCTGCACCGCCCCTCCGCTGCAACCGCCCGTCAGCGCGAGCAGCAGGACCAGGCCGAAGGGACCGAACACGCCCGTCCGCATCGATCAGGCCCGCAACAGCACGACCGGCAATGCGACCAACCCCAGCAGCAGGACGATCGCCACCACGGTGAGCAACACGCGCAGCGGTTCTTCCCGCAACTGTGACCAGAACGTCTCCGCGGTGCCATCGCGCACGGCGGCGGCGTATTCCGCACGGGCACGCGCGCCGCGCGCCAGCTGGTACTCGGCCATCAAGCGCTTGGCCTCCACGATCGCGGCATCCTGGCTGATCCAGATGCCGCCCACCGAAATCCGCCATGGACCCGGCTTTGTCTCGTAAAAGGCGATGCCGTTCGCATCGAGCATCTCGCGCACGTCGTCGGCCTCGTCGTCGGGGACGTGGCGCAGGTTGAGGAGGAGCTTGGCCATGCGCGGATCATAGCCGGCCGTCGAGGTCGAGCTCAGTCCAGTGGCTGCAAGCGATGTTCGGTGCGCTCGCAAACCACAAGCGCGCGGTCGTCGATGACGGTACCGATGGCACGCACGCGCTGGCCGGTGCGCATCGCGGCGACATCGACCGACGCCGCCTTGCACAGGTTCCAGCGCGCCGGCAGTTGCACCGGGACCTGTCCGTGGGTGGTGGTGTCCAGCAGGACGACCGCATTGCCGTCGTAGGTCCACGGCTGGGTGTCGATCGACGCGATGGTGCCTTCCAGCGAGGCCTGGCTGCCCGGCGCGAGCGCGGCGGTCGAGCGCTGGCTCGCGCAACCCACGCTGGCGAGCGCCATGACAGCGATGGCGGCCGGCAGGCCACGATGGAAAAGGAAGGACATGCGGACTCCGATGCGAGCGAAGGAAGCGCGACCCTAGCCGATCGAATGAAAACGCGGTGACAACGCCACCGCTGGTTGCATGCCCGCGGGATCCACGGGGATGTCGTGAACCTGCATTTGCACGGACAATGCGCGCGTGCCGGCCGCGCATTGGTGGCGGGCCTTTCGACCGGGACACACATGCGAACCTTCGTACTGCGCGCGCGCGCGGCACCCACCGACAGCCGCAAACTCCTGGATGCCGTCGGCCAGGAGGCGCATACCGAGATCCTGGCGCACACGCTGATGAACGCGATCTTCGTGGCACAGTCGCACCGTGCGGATGTGGTGGTCTACCTGGTGCTGGAAAGCACGCAGGATTTCTCGCGGACGATCCGCTTCGAGGCCAACGCCATGCACGACATCGGCGGCTTCGACGAACGCTCCCTGCTGGGCAAGGTGGCCAGGGCGCTGGACGCATCGCGCGGCATGGGCAAGGACGAAGCGCGACCGGTCGAATGCGGCGTGGACGTGCGTACGCTCAGCTTCGAGCGGCTGGTGCAGGAACTGGCGCAGGACCACCAGTTGTTCGTGATGGATCCCAAGGGCACCTCGATCCGCGAACAGGCCTTCGCCGGGAACCCCTGCTTCCTGCTGACCGACCACATTCCCATGCCCAAGAAGATCTTCCCCAGCCTGGAACGCCTCGGGGCGAAGAAGCTCACCCTGGGTTCGAAGATGCTGTTCGCGTCGCAGTGCGTGGTGCTGATCCACCACGAACTCGACCAGCGCTGACCTGCCCGCGCCGCGCGTGGTTCAGGCCAGGAACTCGGTCATCCGCTGCAGCTCGTCATCCAGTGCAGCGCGGAACGCGCGACCCCTTGGTGCGCCGCCGACGTAGCCGACCTCCGCTTCAACGCGGCCGCCGCGCAGGCTGATGTTGGCCCAACCCGGCACCTGCCCCTGCCAGAGCATCGGCAGCGCGTAGTAGCCGAAGCTGCGTTTCGCCGCCGGCGTGTAGGCCTCGAACTTGTAGGTCCAGCCCCAGAACAGTTCGAAACGGCGGCGATCCCAGACCACCGGATCGAACGGCGCCAGCAGGCGCAACGTGTCGTCGATCGCATGCCTGCGCGCAGCAGGATCCTCGCCTTCCGACCAATACCAGGTGGTGCCGTCGATGCGGCAGCTCGGCAATCGCGCACGCGCCTGCGCAAGGGCATCGCGGATCTCGCTCGCCAGGTGCGGCGCACCGTAGCCCAACAGGCGGGCGAGATAGGTCAGGCTGGCCGCCGGCAACGGGGCGTACTTGCGCACGACCAGGTCGACCAGCGCGGCAGCACGGCGCGCGCGTCCCTCGCGGCTGTCGTCGGTCGGCGCATGCGCCGTCGCGGCATACACGCGGACGCCCCCATCGCGGCGCTGCACGCGCAGCAGGCCGCGGTAATGCAAGCCATCCAGCAACTGCGTGCTGGCATTGCTGGAACCGCCCCAGTAATTGCGCACGCGGCCGTGGGCGAAATGCTGGTCGACCTCGCGCGGATGCACGGGTCCGCGCTCGCGCACGAACGCGAGTACCTCGTCGGCGCGACGCCGGGTCGCGGCATCCCAGGCCTTGCGCGGTTCGCGCGGGTGCATCAGCGCCAGGTGTTCGCGCGGCAGGAAGCCGTAATTGACCAGGCAGTCTTCTTCCACCGCCAGCCGAGGGTAGCGTCGTTCCAGGTCGCCGGCGCGGTAACCCGTGACCCGAAGGCGCAGGGTGAGGTCCTGGGCACGCGCCGGCGACCGGATCGGATCGGCCTGGAGGAAGCCCAGGCGCTGGATCGCGCGCGCCAGCGTGGTCGGCTTGAACAGCGTGCGGGCGACGGCGTAGCGGCGCAGCGCGTCGAGGGTGGGATCGGGCATGTGCGGGATTGCAGCACAGCCCGCCACGCTTCGTCATGCGACGGGCCGTGGCGATGGCCCCTGTTTCCGCGCGGGAACGTATAGTTCGGGGAGCAAGCCGGGCAAGGTGCCCGGACATCAATCGCGGAGAGCGGTCATGGGTCTGATTCAAGCGGTGGCGGGTGCGGTCGGCGGCATGCTCGGCGACCAGTGGAAGGACTTCTACACGGTGCCGGCAGGACTGCCGTCCACGGCGGCCCTGTTCGCCGCAGTGCCGCAGGGCACCAATGCGGGGCGCGGCTCCAACACCAGCGCCTCCTCCAACATCATCACCAACGGCTCGAAGATCGTGGTGCCGGAAGGCTATGGCCTGCTGCTGTTCCAGGACGGCAAGATCACCGGCTTCGTCGCCGAGCCCGGCGGCTACGAATGGCGCTCCGACGACATCAACTCGAAGTCGATCTTCGCCGGGGACGGCATCGTCAGCCCGCTGATCATGCAGAGCTGGGAGCGCTTCAAGTTCGGCGGCCAGCCCGGTTCGCAGCAGGCGGCGTTCTACGTCTCGCTGAAGGAACTGCCGGACAACCGCTTCGGCACCCAGTCCGAGATCTACTGGGACGATGGCTTCCTGAATACGCAGGTCGGCGCGGTCACCCGCGGCTCGTACACGCTGAAGATCGTCGACCCGATCCTGTTCGTGAAGAACTTCGTGCCGGCCAGCTACCTGCAGCCCGGCAAGGTCTTCGATTTCACCGACCTCGACAACGCCGCCGCGGCGCAACTGTTCAACGAGGTGGTGGGCTCGCTGGCGCCGGCCTTCAGCCTGTACACGAACGACCCGTCCAAGGGCAACCGCATCACCAAGCTGCAGCAGGATTCGATTGGCTTCGCCAGGAGCCTGTCGGATGCGGTCGAGGCCGGCTACCAGTGGAAGTCGGATCGCGGCCTGGTCATCGCCAAGACCGCCATCGTCTCGATCGAATACGACGCCAACACCAAGGAACTGCTGAAGACCGTGCAGCGCGCGGATGCGCTGTCCGGCGCGCGCGGCAATTCCAACCTGCAGGCCAGCGTCGCCCAGGGCATCCAGTCGGCCGGCGAGAACGGCGGCGCGGCGGGCCTGATGGGCGTGGGCATGGCCAGCGGCATGATGGGCATCGGCAACATGCAACAGCCGGTAGCACCGCCCGCACCGGCGGCCGACGATCCGATCGCCAAACTGAAGAAGGCCAAGGAGATGCTCGACCTGGGCCTGATCTCGCAGGCCGATTACGACGCCCTCAAGGCCAAGGCACTGGGCCTGTAACCCGCGGATCGCGCAGCCACCATGTCCAACACCACACCACCGCCGGTGCCACCCACCGGCCCGGGCTCGCCGCGGGACGTCCCACCGGTGCCGGGCAGCTACCCCATCGACCCCGCCACCCTGCCCGACCCCATCCGTGATGAATTGCTGGCGCCTGATCCGGTCGCCATCGACACCGCGGCGGCGGAACTGAAGGACGGCGCCAACCGTTGTCCCAAGTGCGGCGCCACCGACATCAGGCAGCGCCCGGGCACCGACCTGCTGATCTGCCTGTACTGCCGCAACGAGTGGCATGGGCAACGGGTGGAGGAGGAATTCGGCTTCGGCGAGGGCCTGGATGAACTGACCGGCACGGTCATCGCCTCCGGTGCACGCGACATCGACACCGATGTCTCCAGCCTGATGACCTACAAGTGCACCGGCTGCGGCGCCGAGGTCACGGTCAACACCGAAAGCACGATGACCGCGCGCTGCCACTGGTGCCGCCACGTGTTCGGCGTCAACGAGCAAGTGGCGAACGGCGCGGTGCCCGACGCGGTGTTGCCCTTCCACATCAAGAAGGACGATGCGGTCGCGCGGATCCGCCAGTTCGTGGACAAGCGGCGGCTGTTCGCGCTGAAGGAATTCAAGGAACAGTTCACCCCGGAGAACGTGGTCGGCGTGTACCTGCCCTACATGATCGTGGACGGCAAGGCGAGCGCGGACGTGGCCGGGCGCGGCGAGATCAAGACCCGCGAGTACACCCAGGGCAGCGGCGACAAGAAGAAGACCTACTACGACGCCGACATCTACGAGGTGGAACGGCACGTGGACTTCACCGTCGACGACCTGCCGCTGGAGTCCTCCACCGAACGCGGCAACCTGGACACCGGCGTCAACACCAACAACATCATCAACACGATCCTGCCGTTCGACACCAAGAACGCGGTGAAGTGGAATGCGTCCTACCTCTCCGGCTACACCTCGGAGAAGCGCGACACCGACGTGGAGCAGTTGCGCCCGCGCCTGGAGGACCAGTTGCTGTCGATCGCCCGCTGCCAGGTCGAGGAATCGGTGAACCGCTTCGATCGCGGCGTGCGCTGGGAACAGGAACGCCTGGACGTGCACGGCACCCGCTGGGTGGCGATGTACCTGCCCGTGTGGCTGTACTCCTACCAGCAGGGCGGCAAGGGCGGGATGCTGCACTACATCGCGGTCAACGGCCGCACCGGCGAGACCATGGGCAGCGTGCCGGTACAGCAATGGAAACTGCTGCTGGCCGCGATCACCGTCGGCACCTTCCTGGAAGGCATTGCACTCTGGATGTTGGGGAGTTCCACATGAGCGACGATGGTGGCTTGGCCCTGCTCCTGCTCGGCCCGGCCGGTGGTGCCGGCCTGTACTGGATGCTGTATCGCTATTACCGCAACACGGACAAGTCCCACGCCTTCGAGCGCGAGACCGTGGTCGATGCCAAGCCGGTCACCGGCGCGGAGCGCGACCGCAAGGTCGACGAGATCAAGGGCACGCGCGAGTCGCGGATCCAGGGCGACAACCTGCGCGACTACCGCAAGCGGGTACAGCGCATCCGGGGCGATTCATCCTGAAACCGCCTTGTCGCCCGGCCAAGCGGGACACGGTTCGTTGAAGTAACGTGGCGTCCCTGTCCCGTTGCCTGGAACACCGCATGAAGACACGATGGATTGCCGCAGGCTTCGTGGTCCTGCTCTCGGCCAGCGCCAGCGTGGTCCGCGCCCAGGAGACGCACTACTACCAGGCGGACTTCCCGAAGGAAGAATTCCTGCAACGGCGGGCGACGGTCTTCGCGAAGATCGGCGACAACGCGATCGCCCTCGTGCAAGGCGCGAAAGGCACCGCCGACTTCAACATCTTCCGGCAGTCGAACGAGTTCTATTACCTGAGCGGCATCGAGACGCCGCACGCCTACCTGATGCTGGACGGGCGCAGCCGCACCGCGACCTTGTACCTGCCGCACCGGGATGCCGAGCGGGAACGCAACGAGGGCAAGATCCTCTCCGTCGAGGACGAGGCCCTGGTCAAGTCGCTGACCGGCGTCGATGCGGTGCGGAGCATCGAGTCGCTGTCGCTCGACCTGGTCGGCAAGGGCCTGGTGCGTCCGCCCGCGTTGCAGCTGTTCACGCCGCTGAGCCCGGCGGAAACCGGGACCGACAGCCGCGACGAGCTCCTGAACGAGCAGGCGCGGGTCTCGTCCAACCCGTGGGATGGCCTGGCATCGCGCGAGGCGCGCTTCCGTGCGCTCCTGCAGGCACGGGTGCCGCAGTTCGAGGTGCGCGACCTGTCGCCGATCCTGGACGCGATGCGCAACATCAAGTCGCCGCGGGAAATCGCGATGATCCGCCGCGCCACCCGGATCGCGGGGATGGCGATCATCGAAGCGATGCGCTCCACCGAACCCGGCGTCTTCGAATACCAGCTGGATGCCGCGGCGAAGTACGTGTTCTACCTGCACGGCGCCCGCGGCGACGGCTATGCCTCGATCATCGGCGGCGGCAGCAATGCGTACCTGGGCCACTACTTCCGCAAGGCCGACCGGCTGAAGGACGGCGACATGGTCCTGATGGACTACGCGCCCGACTACCGCTACTACACCAGCGACGTCACCCGCATGTGGCCGGTCAACGGCGCGTACAGCGCGGGACAGCGCGCGTTGTCGGACTTCATCCTCGCGTACCGGGATGCGCTGCTCCGGCATATCCGCCCGGGGGTGACCTCGGATTTCGTGCTCGATTCGGCGGCGCGCGACATGGCGCGCTACCTGGTCGGCAAGCGATTCGACAATCCGGCGCACCTGCAAGCGGTGACGGACAGCCTGAAGTTCCGTGGCCATTTCCAGCATCCGGTGGGCATGGCCGTCCACGATGTCGGGCTTGTGCGCGGCGTGAAACTGCAGCCGGGCATGGTGTTCACCATCGACCCGATGATCTGGATCCATGGGGAGCGCCTGTACGTGCGCATGGAGGACGTGGTGGTGGTGACCGAGGACGGTGCGGAGAACCTGAGCGCCTTCGTCCCCGCGACGACCACCGAGATCGAACGGACGATGAAGGACACCGGCCTGGTCCAGTTCCGCCCCGCCATCGACGTGCCGGCGCCGGACCTGCACGACTCGCCCTAGGCATGCCGCGGGGCACGGTTTCCAGCGCAATCGCGGCGTATCCTGCCGTGGACAGGCCGTCGGGGCTCCCTTGGCGAGGCGCGATGTGAACCCGCTGATCCACCTGATCTACTGCAGCGCCGCGCCGCGGCCACTGGGTCGCGACGAACTCGCTACGCTGCTTGCCGGCGCGCGCGCGTACAACGAACGCCACGGGATCACCGGCATGCTGCTGCATGTCGACGGCAGTTTCTTCCAGGTGCTGGAGGGCGCACCGGAGGATGTCGAACGCCTGTTCGCGCGGATTGGCGCGGACCCGCGCCACGACCATGTCACCGTGATCATCCGCGAACCGGTGGCGGTCCGCGCGTTCGGCGAATGGACGATGGGCCACGCGGAAATGAGCCGTCATGAACTGGACGGGATCGTCGGCGCCAACGACTTCTTCGCGGGCGGCCGCTCGTTGGCCGAGATCGGCGACGGGCGTGCCAAGAAGCTGCTGGCGGCCTTCCGCGACGGGCGCTGGCGGACGGCCCCGGCCGGTCCGATCGCGGCAGTCGAAGACGCGGCGACGCTGCGCTACGCCTTCGCATTCCAGCCGATCGTGCATGCGCCCACCCGTTCGATCTTTTCCCATGAAGCGCTGATTCGCGGCCCGGACGGCGAGAACGCCGCGTCGATCCTGCAGCGCAGCCAGCCAGTGGAAATGCATGCATTGCGCGAACGGCAACGCATCGCAGCGCTGGAATCGGCGGCGCGACTTGGCCTGCGCACACGCATCAACATCAATTTCCAGCCATCGGACATCGCGCACTCGCCGACGGCGATCACATCCCTGCTGGACGCAGCAGCGCGATGCGGCATTCCCCCCGAGTCGATCGTGCTGGAAGTGCTGGAGAGCGAAATCATCCGCGACTCCGGCGACTTCTCGGCGCGGATGAATCCGTACCGCGCGTCTGGCCTGACCTTCGCCATCGACGACTTCGGCGCCGGCTACGCGGGCCTCAACCTGCTGGCCGATTTCCAGCCCGACCTGCTCAAGATCGACATGAACCTGGTGCGCGGGATCGAGCGCAATGGCCCGCGCCAGGCGATCCTGCGCGGCATCGTCCGCACCTGCCTCGACCTGGGCATCGACCTCATCGCCGAGGGCGTGGAAACCGTCGAGGAATATGCGTGGTTCCGCGGCGAAGGCATCGAGCTGTTCCAGGGCTTCCTGCTGGCCAAACCCATGTTCGACAGGCTGTCCACGGAGTTCCACCTACCCTGACGCGAGGCCATCACCACGGCACGTCGGTGCCGTCCCAGGCGATGAAACGACCGCTGTCGCGTGGCTGCAATCCCGCGATGATGTCCAGCAACTGGCGGGCGGCACGCGCAGGCGTGAACAGCGCCTCCGCCGGGACGCGCGACTGGAAGGGCCGCGACAGCGGCGTGTCCACGGTGCCCGGATGCAGCAGCACGCAGGTGGCGAGCGGATGGCTGCGCCGCAGTTCGATGGACAGCGTCCGCAGCAACTGGTTCTGCGCGGCCTTGGCTGCGCGGTAGGCATACCAGCCACCGAGGCGGTTGTCGCCGATCGACCCCACCCGCGCCGACAGCGAGGCCACCACGCAGCGCGAACGCGCATCCAGCAGGGGCAGCAACGCACGCGCCAGCAGGATCGGGGCGAACGCATTCAACGCGAACACCTGCTCCAGCGCCGCCCGGTCCAGCGTGGCCAGCGATTTCTCCGGATGCACCGCATCGCCATGCAACAGGCCCGCGCCATTCACCACCACGTGCAGGACATCCGTCACCTGGCTGGCACCGGCCGCCACGGCCTCGATCCCGGCATCGGTGGCCAAGTCGGCATCGATGCGATGCAGTCGCCCGGGATGCCCGGCCGCCAGTGCCTGCAATGCGGGAGATGCCAGCGCATGGCGGGACACCGCGCAGACGCCGGCCACGCCGTCGTTGTCCAGCAAGGCCTCGACCATCGCCAGGCCAATACCGCTGCTGGCGCCGGTCACCAGCACCTGCGCTGGCACATCCAGGCCCTCCACGGGTGTTCGCATGCGTCTTCGCTCCCGGCTCAGCCACTACGGCGGACGCGATCGCGCCGATGCGCAATCCGTGAAGCAATCCCGCGGCGCTGGCCGACCGCTCCCCGCATGGCGATACTCCCCACAACGACACTGACGGACCACGAGCATGCGCATCCTCCTCACGGGCGCGACCGGACTGGTGGGGCAAGGCGTCCTCCACGAGCTCCTGGCTGACCCTGCCGTCACCCACATCGGCCTGCTCGGCAGGCGCCCGGTCGAACACGCCGATCCCCGGGTGCAATCGCTGGTGGTCGAGCGATTCGATGCGCTCGATGCGGTCTCGGACCGACTCGCGCCCTGGGATGCCTGCTTCTATTGCGCGGGCGCACCGCCGGTGGGTACCGCGGAGCGCGAGTACCGGCACGTGACCGTCGACCTGACCCTGCACGTGGCGCGCGCTTTCGCCGAACGCAACCCGCAGGCCAGGTTCCTGTACATCTCGGGCGCCAACGCCAACCTGCGCAGCAGGCTGATGCCGCTACGGGTGAAGGGCGAGGCGGAAGCTGCGCTGCAGGCGCTGCCGATCACGACCGCGATGCTGCGCCCCGGCGGCGTGCAACCCGCCCACGGTGAACGCAGTCCGCATGCATGGATGCGCCCGATGTACGCACTGGGACGCCCAATGATGGGACTGGGCGTGCGCCTGCTGCCGGGCCTGATGACCAGCACTGCCGCGATCGGCCGCACGCTGCTGGCCTTGGCGGCGATGCCGCAACCACCCCGCGTCGTGGAGAACCTGGAGATCAACCGCATCGCCGGCAGCGACCAGGGCTGAGCGAGGTCCGCGATATCAGGCGACCTCGGCCATCGAGGTCCGACGCTCCGCGCCCGACAGCAGGCTCTGGTGGCGATTCAGTTGGGCGACAAAGCGCGAGAACACCGCGCCGGCAGGCTGCTCCGGCTGGGTCGCGGCCGCGCTCGACTGGCGATAGCGCTGGGCGGGGCTTTCCACCGGCCCGCCCTCGCGCAAGGCCTGGGCGAATTGCAGGGAGCGCAGTTCGGCTTCCGCTTCCAGTGCGACGCAACCCTGCGGATGCGGCTG
>Ga0116178_10000908_pt1 | contig 25458 bp, 20 predicted proteins | sample AD_STIC12_MetaG_FD_89880 | JGI IMG/M metagenome (GOLD analysis project Ga0116178, IMG submission 89880) | Active sludge microbial communities of municipal wastewater-treating anaerobic digesters from USA - AD_STIC12_MetaG | ecosystem: Engineered > Bioreactor > Anaerobic > Digestate | place: USA... | reverse complement strand
CAATGCCATGCCGAAAGGCGAGCGCAATCCGCTGATGAACGTGCTGCGTGACTCGGCGACCCCGTCACCGTCGGCGTCGCGCAGCAGCGTGATCCGATCCGCGCTCGGTACGCCGGCGCCGGCTCGCTTCATGACTTTCGCCATGAACCAGCCGCGCAGTGAGAACTTCGTCTCGCTGCGGGCCGGTGCATTGGACTCGGCCACCAGTACGTCGCCGTTGGGCAGCGCCAGCAGCCAGCGCGGATGATCGAGTCCACGTGCGAATGCGCGCACCTCGAGACCCTCGGCGGCCGTGGGCGTGGCGTTTTCAGGCCAGCCGCGTGCGGGTGCGATCACCACTGTGGGCAGCAGCGAAGTTCTCGGAGCCTGCAATGCAGGCATCGGCCCGGTGCCGTCAGCGATGGAAAGCCTCGCCGTGTCGCCGCAGCCTGCCGCGAGCAGCGCGAGCGTCAACCCGCAGAGTATGCGCAGCGTCACGCCGCACGCCGTGCCGAGGCGTCCTGCCATCGTCGCTCGACACCGCTCCAGTCGACCACCGTCCACCATGCCTGCATCCAGCGCGCACGCTCCTGGTGATACTGAAGGTAATACGCGTGCTCCCACAGATCGAATGCCAGCAGCGGCGTCGACCCTTGCGAGAGCGGGCTATCCTGGTTCGGCAGCGAGACGATCTCGAGTTTGCCCTCGTCAGCGCTGCGGTTCAGGAATGTCCAGCCCGAGCCGAACAGGCCTTCCGCCGACTTCTGCATTGCCGTCTGAAGGCCGGCGAGCGAGCCGAAGGGACTGCTGATCTGCGTCAGGAACGCGCTGCTCGGCGCTTGTCCGCTCGGTCCCATCGATTCCCAGAAGAGCGTGTGATTCGCATGCCCGCCGCCGAAGTCCCGTACCGGTGCGCGCAATGGCGCCGGCAGCGTCTTCAATTGCCGCAACAGCACGTCGATGGGCATGTCCAGATACTGCGGGTGATCGACCAGCGCGGCATTCAGCTTGTCGACGTAGCCGCGATGGTGTTTGGCGTGATGCAGGTGCAGCGTCTCGGCGCTGATGACAGGTTCGAGTGCATCGAGTTCGTAGCGCAGTGGCGGAAGGGTGTGGGGCATCGTGATCTCCAGAGAAAAGTGCGTTGCAGGCACGCTGGACGACATTGGACGCCGCGCGTCCGGGTGGCTCGGTCGGTGTGTGGCGCTCAAGCCCGTAGGAACAAACCTACGAACGCATAGGCGCTCGCGTCCGCATTGCGCCGTCCCTGTCTGACAGGCGCGAGCGTTGGCAAAACCTAGGCTGTAGTCCACCAGTTCCCAACCCCCGGAGATGCCCATGAATTATTCCAAGCTGATGCTGATTTCGGTCCTGAGCGTGATGACGCTCGCCGCCTGTGCGAAAAAGGAAACCCCCGCCGAGACGCAGCAGGATGTCGCTGAAGCCGCGTCCGAGGGCGCGAAGGATGTGGCCGCTGAACAGCAGGATGCGGCGGCAGTGGCTACGGATGCGCAGGCCGCGATGACCGAAGCCAATGCCGATGTGGATCTCGAGCGTGCGAAGGCCGATTACAAGGTCGCGATCGAGAAATGCGACGCTGACACCGGCATGACCAAGGATGCTTGCAAGAGCGCAGCCCAGGCGGCACTCGATGCCGTTCAGGCGCGGGTCGACGCGCGCACGCCGTAACTCCGGATGAAACTGCCTCAAGAGACAGGCCGGCAGAATGGCGGCACGCTTCCGAAGATCTCGGACGTGCTCGCCATTCGGCAGCGGGCCCGCGAGCACCTCGAGGACGGCGCAGTCACCTCGAGCTATCCGCCGGACAAGGACGCCATCGTTGCGCTGTTGAACGTGGCGCTGGCAACGGAACTCGTCTGCGTGCTGCGCTATCGGCGCCATCACTATGTATCTCGGGGCGTCCGCGCAAAGACCGTGGCGGTCGAGTTCCTGGAGCACTCGATCGAGGAGCAGGCGCACGCGGACCAGCTTGCCGAACGGATCGTGCAACTCGGCGGTGAACCGGACTTCAATCCGGTTCATCTGGCTGCACGCAGCCATGCGGAGTACCACGAAGGCACGAAGCTCGGCGACATGATCCGCGCGGATCTGATCGCCGAGCGCATTGCGATCGACAGCTATCGGGAAATGATCGCCTACGTGGGCGATCGCGACTCGACGACGCGCCGGCTGCTGGAAGACATTCTGGCGATGGAAGAGCGGCATGCCGACGATCTCGTCGACCTGCTGCAGGATTTGCCGAAGGAATAGGGACGCTTCCTTCGACGGATTGCCACAGGCGCAGGGTTGCCATGGAAGGCGACCCCCTGCGTATCTATGCGTAGTGACCATCCGCTCCGCTTGTGTTGCGATGCCGATGCTCATGAAACACATCCGTCGCCACAAGGAAAAGCACCGTAGCGATACGATCGGCTGGCTACGCGCCGCCGTTCTCGGCGCCAATGATGGCATCGTCTCAACGGCGAGTCTCGTGGTCGGTGTTGCTGCGGCGAATGCGACGAACGAAACTGTGCTGATGACCGGTGTCGCCGGTCTCGTTGCCGGTGCGATGTCGATGGCGGCCGGCGAGTATGTGTCGGTGTATTCCCAGGCGGACACGGAGAATGCGGATCTGTCGCGTGAGCGTGCCGAGCTCGAGTCGGATCCCGCAGCGGAGCTGCGCGAGCTTACTTCGATCTACGTCGGGCGCGGACTCGACGCAGCGCTCGCGCTGCAGGTGGCCGAGCAGTTGACGGCCCACGATGCGCTCGGAGCGCATGCTCGCGACGAGCTCGGCATCTCCGAGTCCTTCGCAGCGAAGCCCGTGCAGGCTGCTCTCGCTTCGGCGGCGAGCTTCGCGGTCGGTGCCGCGTTGCCACTCGCGGTCACCGCACTGGCGCCCCGCGATCAACTGATACTCTCGGTGTCCGCGCTCTCGCTCGTATTTCTCGCCGCGCTTGGTGCGGTAGCGGCGAAAGTGGGCGGTGCGGGCGTGGGAATCGGTGCCTGGCGCGTGACGTTCTGGGGCGCCCTCGCCATGGCGAGCACGGCAGCGGTCGGCTCGCTGTTCCACGCAGCCGTCTAGGGCCTGCCAGCACCATGAACAGCGAGGCAGTGCGATGACTGCCGACATCGCAGACGATCCGGGCCTGAGTCCCGAAGAAGCCGCCTTGCGCCTGCAGCGCGAGGGTTACAACGAGCTGCCGACGACGGAGCGTCGCAACCTTCTTCGAATCCTGTTCGAGGTGATGCGCCAGCCGATGTTCATGCTGCTGATCGGCGGGGGCGCGGTCTACCTGCTGCTCGGCGATCGCATCGAAGCGATCATGTTGCTGCTGTTTGCCTCACTGTCCGTGGTGATCACGCTGGTGCAGGAGTCTCGCAGCGAGAAAGTGCTCGAGGCCTTGCGCAATCTCGCGAGCCCCCGCGCGATGGTGGTGCGCGGCGGCCGGCGTTTCCACGTGGCGGGGCGCGAAGTCGTGCGCGGCGATCTGATCGTCGTGGCCGAGGGCGATCGCGTCGCGGCAGACGCGCTGCTGCTGTCGGCGCAGGAACTGATGCTCGACGAGTCGCTGCTGACGGGTGAATCGGTGCCGGTCCGCAAGATCGCGAGCGACGCTGATCCCGGGGTCGATATGGCGGTGGCCAACGCCGACACAGCCCCGCGCCCCGGCGGTGACGATCTGCCGAGCCTGTTCGCCGGCACGCTGGTGGTGCGCGGCGCCGGCCTCGCACGCGTGCATTCGACCGGGATACGCAGCGAGATGGGCCGGATCGGCGGCGCGCTGCGCGACATCGAGACCGAGCAGCCGCGCCTGCAACAGCAGATGGGCCGGTTCGTCCGCAACTTCGCGCTGATCGGTGCGGTTGCCGGCGTTCTGACGGTCCTGCTGTTCGGCTTGCTGCGCGGCTCCTGGCTCGAGGCCCTGCTCGGCGGTATCGCACTCGGCATGTCGCTGCTGCCGGAGGAATTCCCGCTGGTGATGGCGGTGTTCATGGCGATGGGCGCCTGGCGCATTTCGCAGGCGCGCGTGCTGACGCGCCGCGCGTCGGCGATCGAAGCGCTCGGCGCCACGACGGTCCTGTGTACCGACAAGACCGGCACGTTGACGGAGAACCGCATGACCGTCGTCGCGTTCGTCGGCGAGGGGGAGACCGGGCAGCCCGCGATTCTCGAGGCGGCATGGCAGGCGACGCCGCGCCAGCCCACGGATCCGATGGACGTCGCGATCCACGCATCCGCCCGCAGTGGTTCCGGTCTGCCACCGGCGACCACCGCGGCGCCGCCGCCGATCCTGCACAGCTACGGACTCCGACCCGATCTGCTGGCCATGGCCCATGTCGTCGCGGCCGGTCCGGGTGGCGCTGCCGCGGCGTTCGCGAAAGGCGCACCGGAAGCGATCGCCGACCTCTGCGGTTTGAGCGCCGACGCTCGCGCCGCGGTCCGTGCCCAGGTCGAAGTACTGGCCGCCGAAGGATCGCGAGTGCTCGGTGTTGCGCGCACGGCCGCGCTCGAACCGACACTGCTTCAGTCGCTGCCCGATTCGATTGCAGTCCTGCCATTCGAGTACCTGGGCCTCGTGGCCTTCGCGGACCCGTTGCGCGCCAACGTGCCCGCGGCAGTCGCGGAATGTCGCTCGGCCGGCATCCGGGTGGTGATGATCACCGGGGACTATCCCGCGACGGCGCGCGCGATAGGCCTGCAGGCGGGACTCGACGTCGCTGCCGTGATCAGCGGCGATGAGCTCGATGCGATGTCCGATGCGCAGCTCGCGGAGCGTGTGAAGTCCGTGCAGGTCTTCGCCCGGATCAGGCCGGAGCAGAAGCTGCGCATCGTGCAGAGCCTGAAGGCGGGCGGGGAGATCGTCGCGATGACCGGCGACGGCGTCAACGACGCACCTGCACTGAAGGCTGCGCACATCGGCATTGCGATGGGTGGACGCGGTACCGATGTGGCGCGCGAGGCATCGGCGATCGTGCTGCTCGACGACGACTTCGGTTCCATCGTCAAGACGATCCGTCTCGGCCGACGGATCTACGACAACCTGCGCAAGGCCATCGAGTACATCGTCGCCGTCCACATCCCGATCGCCGGACTCGCGTTGTTACCGCTCGCGCTGGGTCTGCCGCTGATCCTGACGCCGATCCACATTGCCTTTCTCGAGATGGTGATCGATCCAGCCTGTTCCGTCGTGCTCGAGGCCGAAGAAGAGGAAGACGACGTGATGAAACGCCCGCCGCGCGATCCTGAAAGCTCGATTCTCCTGCCGAACCGGATCGCCTGGGCGATCACGCAGGGATTCATCGTGCTCGCACTGCTCTCTGCCGTCCTGATAAGCGCCGCACAGATGGGTATGGCCGAAACGGATCTGCGCGCCCTGGTGTTCACCTCGCTGGTGCTGATGAACATGGGCCTGATCCTGGTGAACCGATCCTTCAGCGCCTCGATTGTCCGTGCCTTCCTGCGACCGAATCGCTCACTCTGGATTCTTCTCGGCGGCGTTGCCGTGCTGCTCGCGGTGTCCGTGTTCTGGCCCCCGGCGCGCGACCTGTTTCGATTCGGTCAGCCGCATTGGGATGACTTTGGCGTGGCGCTCGGTGTCGGGGTCTTGAGCCTGCTCGGGCTCGAGGCGCTCAAGGCCCGCTGGTTTCGTGGCGGCGCAGCGCAATCCCGGGTCGTGACGCCGCAGAACGGTTGAAGACGGCGACCGCATGTCGCGCCATCTGTTCGTTCTCGAGCGAGGGCAGCACGCGAATCGCGCAGCGTGAATCCGCGGCCTGCACGGCACCGTCGTGGCGGAGGGCGGCGTCCCGATCCAGCCGGATGCCCATCCAGTCGAGCGCGCCACAGACGTCGGCCCGCGTTGCGGCGTCGTTCTCGCCGATGCCGCCGGTGAACACGAGCATGTCCACACCGCCGAGCAGCGCGATCATGCCTGCAATGCTGCGCGCCACCGATTGGCAGAACATCTGCACCGCGAGTTGCGCCCGGGGATCGTCAGGGGCCGCTTCGCGCAGCGTGCGCATGTCGCTGGAAGTTCCGGAAATGCCGAGCAGGCCGGCACGGTGGTTCACGAGAGCCTCGAGCCTGGACGCATCGAACTGACGCTCGCGGAGCAGGTACATCAGCACGCCAGGGTCGAGATCGCCGCTGCGGGTTCCCATCAGCAGGCCGCCGCTGGGCGTGAGACCCATGCTGTTGTCGAGCGAGCGCCCGGCCTCGACAGCCGTGATGCTCGCGCCATGACCGAGGTGGGCGATGATCAGGCGCCTCGGCGTCTCGGCTGCGAGCTGGTGCACGATGGACTCGCAGGACAGGCCATGGAATCCGTAGCGCTGGAGTTCCGGGCAGCCCGGCACCGCGCCGATCGGAAGCGTGCGTGCAGAACTCGGCATCGTCTGGTGGAAGACGGTGTCGAGGCAGGCGAGCTGCACGGCATCGTCGAACAGTTCCGCGGCCGAACACATGTTGTCGAGGGTCGCGCTGTTGTGCAGGGGCGCCAGTGCTGAAGCCGCGTCGATCTTCACCAGCACCTCATCGTCGACGACACAGTGGCGCCGCAGGTCCGGCCCGCCATGCACGACGCGATGGGCAATCAGTACCGGCATCGGGAGGTTCATGCGCTGCAGCAGCGCGCGGATGTGCAGAAGATTGTCGCGAGGCCGCGCAACCTGAACGTTGCCGTCGAGCAGCATTTCCAGCTTTCCGGCGGCCGTCGCGTGCAGCGCGAACTTCAGTGACGACGACCCGCCGTTCAACGTCAGCACGGCACGGCCCAGGGGCCGCGCGACCGAGGACTTTGCCGTGCCGAGAATCGAGTTCACAGCGCCCAGTGCCACTGGCGGATTTCAGGCAGGTCTTCGCCGTGTGAACTGATCCAGGCGTCGTGCCTCGCGATGGCGGCCGCATGGCGTTCGATCGCGGCGGGAACCTCGGCTGCGAAACGCGGGATACGCTTCACGGCATCGAGCGCGAGCTGGAAGCGGTCGAGATTGTTCAGCACCACCATGTCGAAGGGAGTGGTGGTGGTGCCTTCTTCCTTGTAGCCGCGCACGTGCAGGTTGGCGTGATTGAAGCGGCGGTAGGTCAGTTTGTGGACCATCGCAGGGTAGCCGTGGAACGCGAACACGATCGGCCGATCGCGCGTGAACATCGCGTCGAAATCGGCGTCGCTCAGGCCATGCGGATGCTCCGACGGCGGCTGCAGCGACATCAGGTCCACGACATTCACCAGACGCACGCGTATGTCGTGGAAATCGTGACGCAGCAGCATCACGGCGGCCAGTGCTTCCAGCGTGGGTACGTCGCCGGCGCATGCGATGACGACATCCGGGTCGCCGCCATCGTTGCTGGCCCAATCCCAGATGCCCGCACCGATGCGGCAATGGCGGATCGCGGCCTCGATATCCAGCCACTGCCAGGACGCCTGCTTGCCGGCGATGATGACGTTGATGTAATTGCGGCTGCGCAGGCAGTGATCCGTCACGGACAGCAGGCAGTTGGCATCGGGCGGCAGATAGATCCGCACGATGGCGGACTTTTTGTTGGCAACGTGATCGATGAAGCCCGGGTCCTGATGCGAGAAGCCGTTGTGATCCTGGCGCCAGACATGCGATGTCAGAAGATAGTTCAGCGAGGCGATCGGTTCGCGCCAGGCGATGCGATCGCTGGCGGTCAGCCACTTGGCGTGCTGATTCAGCATCGAATCGATGATGTGGATGAACGCCTCATAGCACGAGAACAGCCCGTGTCTGCCGGTGAGCAGATATCCCTCGAGCCAGCCCTGGCACAGATGCTCGCTCAGCACTTCCATGACGCGACCGGTGGCGCTCAGGTTCACATCGACGGCCGCCGTCTCTGCCATCCAGCTTTTTCCGGTCACCGAGTACACGGCATCCAGTCGGTTCGATGCGGTTTCGTCCGGACCGAATATGCGGAAGTTGCCGGCGTCGAGATTCAGACGCATCACGTCGCGCAGGAATTCGCCGAGCACCCGTGTGGCTTCCGCCTGGGTGCGGCCGGGCTCGGAAACGCTGACGGCCGATTCGCGAAAGTCCGGCATCTTCAGTGGCTTCAGCAGGAGCCCGCCGTTCGCATGCGGATTGCAGCCCATGCGCCGCTGGCCACTCGGCGAGAGGCTCGCGAACTCGGCGCGGAACCGGCCGGCCTCGTCGAACAGCTCTGCAGGATCGTAACTGCGCAGCCAGTCCTCCAGCTCGGCGAGGTGCACCGGATCGTGACAGTCCACGATGGGCACCTGATGGGCGCGCCAGGTTCCTTCCACCGCAAGCCCGTCGACGATCTTCGGTCCGGTCCAGCCCTTCGGAGTGCTCAGCACGATCATCGGCCAGCGCGGACGATGCGGATCGGCGAACGAACCCGCCGCCCGCGCCACCGACTGGAACTTGCGAATGTCCCGCAAAGCCTGCTCCAGCGCGGCTGCCATGACCTGATGCAGCAGCTGCGGATCGTCACCTGCGACGAACAACGGCTCATAGCCATAGCCGTGCATCAGCTCGATGAGCTCGGTTTGCGGAATTCGCGCGAGCACGGTCGGATTCGCGATCTTCCAGCCGTTCAGGTGCAGGATCGGGAGTACCGCACCGTCGCGCGCCGGGTTCAGGAACTTGTTCGAATGCCAGCTGGTCGCGAGTGCACCGGTCTCCGCTTCGCCATCGCCGATCACGCAGGCGACGATCAAACCGGGATTGTCGAAGGCAGCACCGAACGCATGGGCGAGCGAGTATCCGAGTTCACCGCCTTCATGGATCGAGCCCGGCGTCTCGGGCGAGACGTGGCTCGGGATGCCGTGCGGCCAGGAAAACTGCCGGAACAGCTTCTGCAGTCCATCGCGGTCCTGCGTGATCCGCGGATAGTGCTCCGAGTAGCTGCCTTCGAGATAGCTGTGGGCGACCAGACCCGGGCCGCCATGTCCCGGGCCGATGACATACATCAGATCGAGATCGTGCTCGCGGATCAAGCGGTTCAGATGCACGTAGATGAAGTTGAGGCCGGGGGTCGTGCCCCAGTGCCCGAGCAGGCGCGGCTTCACGTGCTCGAGCAGCAGCGGCGTGTCGAGCAGGGGATTGGCCTGCAGGTAGATCTGCCCGACCGAGAGATAATTCGATGCACGCCAGTAGCCGTGCATGCGTTCGAGAAGATCCGCAGGCAGGACCTCTCCGGTCACGAGGCCACGGCGTGCTGGGGCCGCGGCGTTGCTGCGTTGGCGCGATGCAGGGCCGGATCGAAGAACGAGTAGCCGATCTGATGGCGCTTCGCGCTGTACATCGCGGCGTCCGCATGCTCGAGCAGAGAGTGGGGAGTGGCGCCGTCGTCAGGAAACAGGGCGATGCCGATGCTCGGTCGCACCCGGTAGGGGCGGTCGCCAATCGTCATCGGCGCGCAGATGGATCCGAACAGCTTGCAGGCAATGTGCCGCAACTGTTCGCGGCTCGGCAGTCCATCGATGATGCAGGCGAATTCGTCCCCGCCGATCCGGCCGACCAGATCGGCCGCGCGTACCGCATGGCGCATCCTTGCGGCAGTGATTCGCAGCAGCGCATCGCCGACACGATGACCATGCTGGTCGTTGATCTGCTTGAAGCCATCGAGGTCGATGAAAAAAACGGCGAGACTCCGTCGCTTCGGACGCGCATGCGCCACGCGATCCTTCAGCCGCGCCTGGAAATAACGCAGATTCGGCAGTGAGGTGAGCGGGTCGTGCCAGGCGAGGTGGCGTGCTCGCTGCTCGTGGGCTTGCGTGTCGGCGAGCGCCGCTTTGGCCCACGCGAGCTGCTCGCGCGCCAGATCAAGCGCGTGCTCGACGGCGATCCTCTCGCTGCGCTCGTGCGCGAGCGCGCTGTGGAGTTCTGCGATCCCGCCTGTCGCCACAGGGGCGGCCGGCTCTTTTCTGCCACGACGGATCATGCGGCCATACTCGCGGCCGGCAACAGCCGGTCGTACTCGCGCCGCACGACGCCATAGCACTCGCAGGTGCGGGCTTCGAGCCCCTGGCGGTTCAGCACGTGGATGTGGCCACGGGCATAGCGGATCAATCCGGCGTTCTGCAGTTTCAGAGCGCTGCCCGTCACGCCTTCCCGGCGGACACCCAGCATGTTGGCGATGAGTTCCTGCGTCATCACGATCTCGCTACCCTCGAGACGGTCGAGATGCACGAGCAACCAGCGGCATAGCTGCTGGTCGAGCGAATGGTGCCGATTGCAGACGGCCGTCTGGCACATCTGGACGATCAGGGCCTGCGTATAGCGCAGCAGGACCTGTGGCAGCACGCCGCCGCTGTCGAACGCCTGCCGCAGCGTGGGCGCATTCAGGCGATAGCCCTCTCCCGCGCTTTGAACCACTGCCCGGCTCGGGCTCGGGCCGCCGCCCATGTACAGGGACGTCCCGACGATGCCTTCATGGCCGATGACGGCTATCTCCGCCGAGTCACCGTTGCGGGTCACATAGAGCAGCGAGACGACGGCGGTTGTCGGAAAAAACACGTGCGACTGCTCGCATCCGGATTCGCAAAGAACCTGCCCGAGCTCGAAGTGGACGGGGTCCAGCGCCAGGCCCCACCGCTGCCACACGGCCTTCGGCATCGCGGCAAGGAGGTGGTTGGCACTCGGCTCGACCCGGGCAGGATTCATGGATTTGAGACGCCCTATTTGGAGACGGAACGCCGGAACATCCGGTCCATCTTCTCGTTGGTCGCATCACAGCAGGACTGGCTCGCCTGAGCAGCGGCGAGAGCCTGGTTGGCCGTCGACTGCGCCGCAGCTGCAGCCTGATTGGCATTGCGCGCATCGCCGCCCGCAGAGTCCATCGAAGACTTCATCGCCGCGGTGTCGGCACTGACTCGCGAAACCTGGGTTTTCAGGTCGTCGATCTGCGCCTGCATCGGCTTGAGATCGGTGCAGCCGGCCGCAAGCAGTGTTGCCGCGACGACTGCAAACAGGGGTGTATGAAATTTCATTGTCGATTTCTCCAGAAAAGCCGCAGCGCATATCGGCTGCTGCACATACTGTGCTGGCGCCCTATCCGGCGGTCTGCCAGACGGGCCGGACCCATCCGTAGGACGCCGCTGACGATGGCGACCCCGCAGCGGCGCGTCAGACCCCTTTTCGCATCAGTCCCAGGAAAAGCGTCACGATCGCCAGCGCGAGAAACACGCCGAAGACCACCTGTGCGAACACTTCGACCCCGGCCGCGATGCCGCCGAAAGCGAGTACCGCGGAGACGAGCGCGATGGCGTAGAAGACCAGCGTGTAGCGGAACATGCGTAACTCCCGAAGCGTGCGGCGTGACGTCGCGCTGGGGGTGGCTCATGACGAGCCGCCCCCAGGGATTGGGTCAGCGAGAAGTGCTGAACGTGTAGGTCAGTCCGATGGTGATCAGGTCGAGATCGCCGACGATATCGGTGTTGTAGATCTCGTATTCCGCACGTGCCGCGAGGTTACCCCAGCGATACTGCAGTCCGGCGCCGTAGGCGAGCTCTGTCGCGTCGTCCTTGAACAGCACCGCGGCGACGGATCCCTTCGCATCGATCTGGGCAGCACCCAGTTTCGCGAACAGGTCGAGCGAGCCGATGGGCCAGAGTCCCACGGCATACAACGCGAAAGCATCCGCTTCGGCGGCGAACGGTCCGCCCACTGCCAGTGAGGGCGAAGTGGCCTTGCCGAAGTCCACGTAGTTCGCTTCCACCGCGAAATTCGGATTGAAGCGAAAGCCCGCGATGACTTTCCAGCTGTTGTCTTCATCGTCGATGTCATCGACGCTGAAGTTGTCCGTGTCGAAACGCGACTGGGTCAATCCGCCGCCTGCGTAGAAGCCGGTAGCGGCGTCGCGATCCTGGGCCATGGCCAGACCAGCCATCGGCAGTTGCGCTGCCGCCAGAATCGCCAAGGCCAGTTTTGAATGTCTCATCTCATGTCTCATTAGCTCATTTCAGGGCGATCACTATGCCGCCGCGCTGTTCGGGTGCCCGTCGGTCCTCGCGTCGTGGGTGGGTCAGCGCCTTCTGATAGACGGTGCCGCGTGCGGGGCGTGGGGCTGTAGGTGGCCGCCGACGCCGGATCGGACTCTGCGCTCACGCCTGTGCGGCATCGGCTGACAGCGCCGCTCGCCGCCACGCCCGACACTGCCATCCCCCTCAAATTCAACGAGATCGACCATGGACATGAATATCGGCAAGAACGGCGCGAGCGCCAGCAGCGCGGCCCAGCTCAACGAGATCGTCGGCAAAGCCGAAGAGCTTCTGAAGACCCTCGGCGACGGTGGCGATGCCGCGGTGCACGAACTGCGTGATCGGGTCGGGCGTACGATCCGCACTGCGCGCGCGCGGCTGAGCACACTCGAAGGTCGGGCTGAAGACATGGCGTCGAACGCCGTGGCGTCAGCGCAGGACTATGCGCGAGCGAATCCCTGGACGGTCGTCGCGATGGCTGCTGCGATCGGTCTGGCTGTCGGCGCGCTCGTTTCGCGGCGCGGCTGAGCCAGGTATGCAGGACCCCAAAGGTCTGGTGAGCCGCGTCGGGGACATCGCAGGCGATCTGCTGCGCATGGCCCAGACGCGGCTCGAAATGCTGGGCGTCGAGGTGCAGATCGAACGGGACAGCCTGCTCGATCGGCTGCGCCTCGGCATGTTCGCCGCGGTCGCGGCGACGCTGGCGGGCGTGACGGCCATGCTGTGGGTGGCGGTGGCCGCGCCGCCGGCGTTGCGCAGTGTTCTGCTCGGCGTCCTCACGCTGCTGTGGATCGCGATCGCGCTGACAGCCACGCTGCTCGCACGCGGCCGGGGCCGCAGCAGCGTGCGGCCGCTCTTCGGCAGCGTCATCGCCCAGCTCGGACGTGACCGCCGCACGCTGAATCCGCCATGAGCCCACTGGCGACTCGCGCCCGTCTGCTCGAGCTGGAAGCAGAGATGCAGAGAATTGCACTCGGGATCGCACTGGCGCAGACCCGCGCCGATGTGAAACCCGCGCGTCTCGTCGGCTCGATGTTGATGGCGGGCACGGGCTGGCTGCTGCGGCGCCGCGTGGCGCCTCTCGGTGGCGGTTCATGGCTGCTGGGCCGGCTTTGGTCGAGGCTGCGGTGAAGCTGCTGCTCGTCTGGCTGGTGGCGGTACCGGCGATCGTCGTGTCGATGCTGTGGCTCCGGGCGCCACCGAACGGCGTGTTCCGTGACGGCGACTGTGCTCCCGTGATCGAATCTCAGACCACCGATACTCGCACGACGTGCCGCAGGCGATCTGCCAGCAGCGCGATTCGCCCTCCGGCGCAGACGACGCCGTCCAGTTCGACTCCGACGTAAGCCGGGTCAGCCACTCGATCGATCCGGATCAGGTAGTCGATCCCCGGGCGAGTCAGCGCCACTTCGAAACCCGACCAGTTGGGCGGCATGCACGGCGTGACCGTCAGCACGGCGCCGCGGATACGGACGCCGAGCACGGATTCCAGAATCGCCTGATGAAACCAGCCGGCTGCGCCGGTGTACCAGGTCCAGCCGCCGCGGCGCACGTGGGGCGGACATGAATAGATGTCGGCCGCGATGACATAGGGCTCCACCCGGTAGGCCTGCATGCCGCTGCGGGATTCGGTGCGGCGGATCGGATTGAGCATGTCGAGCAGTGTGCCGACCTGTCCATGATCCCCGAGCGCCGCGTGCGCCATCAGCACCCAGATCGCGGCATGGGTGTACTGCCCGCCGTTCTCTCGCAGCCCGGGGAGGTAGCCCTTGATGTAGCCCGGATCGGGCAATGCAGAGTCGAACGGCGGCGTGAACAACAGGACGAGTCCATCGCCGCCACGCACCAGGGAGTCATCCACGGCCGCCATCGCGCGCGCCGCACGTTCCGCGTCCGCAGCACCCGACAGGACGGCCCAGCTCTGCGCCAGCGAATCGATGCGGCACTCGGAGTTGTCGGCACTACCGAGAGGACTGCCATCGTCGAAGAACGCGCGCCGGTACCAGGCACCATCCCAGCCCGCGCGTTCACAGGCCGCAGCGAGCGAATCTGCATGCGCGCGCCAGCTCGCTGCCCGCTGTGTCTCGCCGCGCTGCTCGGCAAGCGGTGCGAACTTGCGCAGGTTGTCGATCAGGAACCATGCGAGCCACACGCTTTCGCCGCGTCCCTCGAGACCGACGCGGTTCATGCCATCGTTCCAGTCGCCGCCGCCCATCAGCGGCAGATCGTGGATGCCAACCCGCAGGCTGATGTCCATGGCCAGCGCGCAGTGTTCGTACAGGCTCGCCGTCTCGGCGGTCACGGTCGGCACGTAGTGGGCGTCTTCGTGGCCCTCTGGAATCGCGGCACCTTCCAGGAACGGAACCTGCTCATCGAGCACGCCGCGGTCCGCACTGACGCCGATGTACTGGTGCACGACGAACGGCAACCAAAGTCGATCGTCGGAGAAGTGCGTGCGTACACCGCGGCCGCTCGGCGGGTGCCACCAGTGCTGCACATCGCCTTCGCGAAACTGTCGCGAGGCAGCGCGCAGCAGGTGCTCGCGCGTCAGCGCCGGCGCTGCAAACGCCACGGCCATGCCGTCCTGCAATTGATCGCGAAATCCGTATGCACCACCGGCCTGATAGAAGCCGGCGCGCGCCCACAGGCGGGAACTGACGGTCTGATAGAGCAGCCAGCGATTGAACAGCAGATCGAGAGCGCGGTCGGGTGTGCGGATCTGCACGGCACCGAGCAGGCTGTCCCAGCGCTGCGTCACGGTCCGCAATACCGCAAGCGGGTCCTGGGACCGCGCGTGCAACAACACCGCGCGCGCCGCCGCCTCGCTGTCGGCCTGTCCGAGCAGCACGACGATCTGCTCGGAGGACGCCGGTTCGATCTCGACCGTCACCGAGAACGCGCAGCAGGGGTCGAAGCCCGCGCCCACTCGCCGCGACCACTCGACGGTCTCCTCCATGCCGGCGGGCGCTTCCAGATCGCCATTGCGACCGAGGAATTCGCGGCGGCTGCCGGTCCAATGCTGCTGACGGCCAGCCAGATCGCAGAACGTCACACGGTTGCCGAAATCGATCTGCGCGGCATTGCGCGCGAACATCGCGCCGGTACTCGCGTCGATGTCCGTCACGACATTCGAGGCGCCGGTGCCGCGGCCCGGACCGAGCACCCATTCGAGATAGAAGGCAATCGTCAGACGCCGACGTCGCGCAGACCCGTTGGTCAGCGTCAACACCGCGTACTTCACGGCCTCTTCAGCCGCCACGAATACGACGAGCTCGCTCGCGATGCCCTGGGCGCGGGTCAGGAAGCGGCTGTAGCCCTGGCCATGACGCACTTCATAACTCGCGTCGGCGAGTCGGATCGGCTGCGGCGTCGGGCTCCAGGTCGCCTTCGAATCCAGATCGCGGATGTAGAATACTTCGCCGGACGGGTCGCTGACCGCGTCGTTGGACCACGGCGAGATCTGGTTCTCGCGACTGTTCAACGACCACGTGCACATCGCTCCGCTTTCCGTCACGAGGCTGCCGATCAGCGGATTGGCGATCACGTTGGACCACGGCGCGGGTGTGCTGCGGCCTGAATCCAGCGTGATGACGTATTCGCGCCCGTCGGCCGCGAAGCCACCGAGACCATTGAAGAACTCGCGCGGCGAATGGATCGCCGGAAGCGCCGTGCGCGTGAAGCTGTCGCCCCGAGGCGTCGCCGCCGGCCAGGGCGCGGGCGCGGGCAGGCTGTCCGGCCGCCGCAACTGCTCGGCGAGGCTGCCCTGGGTGGGTTGCAGCACCACCCGCGCCAGCGCGAGCAGCAGGTCGTGCTCGGCATCGCTGATCTGGTCGGCACGCAGTGCATGCACACTGCCGCGCTCTTCGCCGGCCACGACGGGTGCGGTGGCCGCCTGTGCGCGCACGGTCCGGTCGATGCTGTCCTGCAGATCCTGGGTGTAGGAGTGAGGCAGTTCGTTCAGGATCACGATATCGACGAACAGCCGCTTGATTCGCAGGTATTCCTGCGCGCGCAGGCATTGGCGAATGAATCGCTGTTCATCGACGCTCCGGCAGCGGATCAGCAGGATCGGCCGATCGCCGGAGATCGAGAATTTCCACAGGCGGCTCGTATCGAGCCGGTTCGCTGCAATCACATCGCCGCCGGCGCGCAGTTCGCGCGCGCTGAACAACAGACTGGCGCCGAGCGTCTGGAACAGTCGCGCCTCATGCAGGTCGCTCTGCAGGTAATGCAGTTCGGCTCGCACGAACGTCCAGGCAAGGTCCGTCACGTTTTCGAAAATCGCCGGATGGCGATACTTCGCAGCGAGGGCGAGCGCCTGTTCGCGCGAGTCGGTGACCAACGTCGAGAACGTCACGCGCACCGTCGCTCCTGGCGGCACGGTGACCCGGGTGCGCAGGCTGAAAATGGGGTCGAGCACGCTGCCGGTCGTGTTCGACAACGGCCGTCCGGATTCGATCGCAAGGGCCGAGCGGGCGTTTCGATCGCGACCGATGAAGCGCGCGCGATCCGTCTCGTACTCCAGGCGCGTGGCTGCTGCGGTGCTCAGCACGTGAACGGCCCAGACCGGCGCCTCGGCCTCGCTGCGCGGCCTTCGCGTGGCGAGCAATGCACCGCTCTGCGCATCGAAGTCCGTGCGGATGAACAGATTCGAGAACGCCGGGTGGGCGAGGTCGGCTCGATGCGGGGCGAGCACCAGCTCCGCGTAGCTGGTGAGTTCGACTTCACGGTCACTCGAACCCTCGTTGCAGAGGCTCACCCGGCGCAGTTCACCGTCGTCTTCCGTCGCGACGACGATTTCGAGCGTCGAACGCAGTTCGTCGTCCAGCCGGCTGATCGCGACCCGTTCCTCGCGGAACACGACTGCATATTCGTCCGGGACCACGGCCGTTGGCTGAAAGCCGGTAGACCAGTGCTTGCCGTTACCGACATCGCGCAGATAGATGAAGCTGCCCCAGGCGTCTCGCGTGGCATCCTCGCGCCATCGCGTCACGGCCCGGCCGCGGCACAGGCTGTAGCCTGCGCCTGAATCCGTGACCATCACGCTGTAGTGGCGATTCGAGAGCAGATGCGTGATCGGCGTGGGCGCCATGACCCCATGCACGTGTCGCTCGAGGTCCGGCGTCTCGGCATCGGCGCGCGGCACGGCATCCTGGGCTTCTATCATCTCGGGAGCATCGGCAAAGCGCACGGAGCGCTCCTGCAACAGCAGTTCGGCAGCCCGGATCATCGGCACGGAATGGAACCGTGTCTGCATCACGCCGCCGTTCACCGCATTGTCGAGCGCCACCAGCGACATGCCCTGGTGATGTGCCATGAAGGCACCGATCACGACGGCATCCTGGGTATCCGGCACGCGCCGCTTGGTGAAGTCGATCGCTTCATAGAAGCCGTAGCGCCCACGGGCACCCAGCGCCGCGAGCGCCCTGAAGTTCTCGACGGCCTCGAGCGGCTCGAGCATGGCAGCGAGCGCGGTGGCGTACGGCGCCACGACGCGCTCCGCACCGAGACCCCGCTTCAGGCCGAGGGTGGAAAGTCCGAAAGCCGAATACTGGTACGTCAGTTCGCGGTCACGCACGTTGTACGCAGACTCCGAGACGCCCCAGGGCTGCTCGTGCTCGCGACCGAACTCGATCTGATGACGTACGGAATTGTGGTTTGCCTGGTGCAGCAGGCTGCCGCGCGGCTCCTGCATGACGAGTGCCGGCATCAGGTATTCGAACATCGATCCCGACCACGATGCGAGCACGGCGTGCTTCGAGCCGCCGGTGAGTCGACGACCGAGCTTGAACCAGTGGGAGCGCGGCACATCGCCTTTCGCGATGGCGATCAGGCTGGCAAGCCTGGCTTCCGATGCCAGCAGGTCATAGTGACCCGCATCGAGTTCCGCCTCGCCAAGCCGGTAGCCGATGGAGAACAGGCCGCGGCTACGATCGAACAGGAAGCCGAATCCGGTCTCGTCGACGATCTCGGTACAGCGCATTGCCAGGCGCCGGAGATCATCTCGAAGTTTATGGCCATTGCGGATCACACGCTCGAGCTCCGCGCACAGGGTGGCGCAGCTCGAGCGATCGTCGATGGCCTTCAGCGCCGCTTCATGGTGACTCAGCAGTTGCTGGAGACTCGCGTGGCTCGGCCACGCAGCTTCGAGCAGGCGCCAGCGCTCCTGTTCTGCACCCGAGAGATTCAGCGGGGCCTCGGGTAGCAGATGCATGACGTCGCGGCGATGAGTCCCGAGATCCCGGCGCATGGCGCTGGCAGACTCGAACACGGCCGTTCGATCGTCGCCACCCGCTGCGGCGAAGGCCTCGGCAAGGTCCTCGATCCTGATCGCGTCCAGGGTCATCGCCCGGACTTCGGCGACGGCGATGGCCAGCGACGCAGGCTCCGTCTCGAGCCGGCTCGACAATGCGCGGAGAGTCTCGCGCAGCTCTTCGACTGACACCACGTCATCGGTCGGGGTGGCCGTCATGTTCGCAAGCGTGTCTAGGCAACTGCGCAGCGAATCTGCAGGTCCGACCCTGCTGGACGGCGGCCACAGCGGACTGTCGATGCAGCTCTCGAGGGCGGCACTGACGGCGAGCAGGTGGCCCGCAAAATTGCCACTGTCGACGGTCGACACGTAGCGCGGCTCGAGCGGCAGCAGCGATCGGGTGTCGTACCAGTTCAGGAAGTGTCCGTTGAAGCGGGCCAGCCGATCGAGTGTCTGCATCGTCTGCGAGATGCGGGTGACGAGATCACCGAGCCCGAGCCAGCCGAAGTCCCGCGCCGCCACACAGGACAGCAGATACAGGCCGAAGTTCGTTGGTGAACTTCGATGCGCGATGACCGGTGACGGACGCTCCTGGAAATTGTCCGGCGGCAGGAAATGATCCTCGGCCGTCACGAATCTTTCGAAGAAGCGCCATGTGCGGCGTGCGACGGAGCGTAGCTCGTGGGTGGCCGCGTCACCGAGGGCCGGGTTCGAAGCCGAGAGATCGAGCGGCCGGCTCAGGAACTTCGCCAGGAGCGGTGACAGCCACCACACGATCAGCAGCGGTGCGGCATAGGGCAGTGCCGCTGCATTGAACCAGATCACGCAGGCACTGGCAGCCACCACGATGATGCTCGCGCTCTTCAAAGGCCAGATGAAGCCGGTCAGGGCGCCCGTGCTGCGCTCTTTCAGTTGCGCGGCCGTGACCCATTCCAGGCGGCGCCGATGGGTCACGAGCAGGCGGGTCAGCGCGCGGCCGATCGCATCCAGCGCAATCCATGCATTCTGCGCGAGCAGCGTGAGCCCGACGGCAGCGCGAGCCAGATCCTCGAGGAACTCGGTGCCGAGCTGCAGCGCATGATTGCGCCGCGACTGCGAAGCCGGGCGAGTTGCGATCCGTTCGACCAGGCTGATCACCGCCGGCCACACCCACGGCATCATCACGACGCCGAGCCAGACCAGCGGGCGTGCCGTGGCGATCGACCACGACGCCACCAGCAGCGCAACGGCTGCCGGCGGCAGCATCGAGCGGCGCAGGTTCTCCAGCATTTTCCAGCGGCCCATCGTCGGCAGGCGCCCGCGCTTGCCGACGATCCATGGCAGCAATTGCCAGTCGCCACGCGTCCAGCGATGTGCCCGCGACGCTGCGACTTCGGAGTGCGACGGAAAATCCTCGAACAGCGAGATGTCGGTCACCAGCGCGCAGCGGACGTACAGACCCTCGAGCAGATCGTGGCTCAGCAGCGTGTTTTCAGGCACGCGTCCGGCCAGAGCGGCTTCGAAAGCCTGTACGTCGTACAGACCCTTGCCGGTGAACAAGCCCTCGCCGAATACATCCTGATAAAGATCCGAGACTGCGGCGGCATAGGGGTCGAGGCCGCTGCCGCCGGTGACGATCGTGCGATACAGCGAACGCTCTTCGCAGGTGGGCAGCAGCGGCGTGATGCGCGGCTGCAATACGCCATAGCCGCGCACGATCCGACCCAGAGCCGGATCGAACACCGGGCGATTGAGCGGATGCGCGGCAATTCCGACGAGATCGCGGGCCACTCCGATCGGCACGCGTGTGTCGGCATCCAGCGTGAGCACATAGCGCACATTCGCCGGCGTAGCCGTCGGGCCCCCGCCCGACGTGACGAACGAGGTGGGGCCCTTGCCGAGCAACAGGTGGTTCAACTCCGTGAGCTTGCCGCGCTTGCGCTCCCAGCCCATGAAGCAATGTTCCTGCTCGTTCCATTGCCGGCAACGATGGAACAGATAGAAGCGCGGTTCGTCTGCCGGCGGAGCCTTGTCTGCCGCATTCAGTGCGGCGATGGCGTCCGTGGCCATCGCGAGCAGCGCAGCATCGTCATCCAGGGTCGCTGTCGGCGCATCGATACCGTCGGAAAGCAGGGCGAAACGCAGCTGGGCATCCGGATTGGCCAGCGCGTGAACCTGTAGCGCATGGGCAAACTCCGCGACATCGGCCGAGCGGCGCAGCATGACGGGCATCACGACCAGGGTCTTGAGCTCCGCAGGGATGCCGCGCTCCAGCGCGAGCCGCGGCAAATGGCGTGGTGGAAATCGACGCACCCAGATCCGGTTGATGAACCCGACGGTGAGCTCCGAAGCGGGTATCAGTGCGAGCCCCGCCAGGAGCCAGGGCGGCGGCGTTCGCCAGTCCGGGTCTGGCAGGCCCCAGTACACCGCCGTCGCAGTGAGTCCCCCGGCGAGGATAAGGACGCCGCCGCGATACAGAAGCTGCGAGTGCCGGACCACCTGCCGTTGCAGTCGCTGGAGTGGTGCGGGTCGATAGCCGACGACGGCCTCGAATTCCGCTCGGCGTGAGCCGATCAGGAATTCGCCGATGTCGCCCTGCAGGTGTTGTGGCGCGCCTGGCGCCGACGCAACTTGCGTTACCACGAGCCCGGCGACTTCGACTTCGGACCGCGCGGCGGTGCGCGCGATGGCTTCGATGCACTGCCGGTATCGCTCGCGGGTGCGCCGATCGCAGACGTCGTAAGACGTGCAGGTCCGCAGGAGATTCTCGACCGGAGACGCGCGCTCGAACAGCAGTCTCCAGTCGAACGCCGCAACGGTCCGCAGGCTCGTGAACGCGTTGCGAACGGTGAGATTGCTGCTGCTGCGCCGCGCGTGCTCGCGCTGGATCACGTCGTCGATCGACGTTCCCAGCGGCGCCAACTGTGCAGCCAATAGAGCCAGCATCCGCTGCCCGTCCTCGCCGAGCGACTGCAGTCGCTGCGAGAGCTGAACGATGAACGGATCGCGCCGAGGCGCGACGGGCAGCAGCAGGGCGGGGGGTCGACGCGAGGCCGGTGCGAGGGCGGCGTCGCGCATCACGCCGTTGATCAGCACGTCCGCCGCGCCGCGCGCGTCGAGCGCCGCTTCGATTCGCACCGCCAGCCGGCGTAGTTCGTCGATCAGCGCGAGCCGCAGTACCGGCGACGCCGCCCACAGTTCCCGCATCGTCAGCGGTGCTTCGTGCTGGTAACTGATCAGATATCGGGCGAAGGCCTCGCCGCTGAATCCACAATCCGAATGCGCGAGATACTCCCGCACGATCCACAAGATCCGCGGCCAGCCGGCCGTGTCCGGATCCGGGCTCGCCGGCAACTCCCGCCAGGCGCGCGCCGTGAGGTCGAGCGGGATATCGGTTGCCTGTTCGGCTATCAGATGAAAGTTGTCGAGCAGCCATTCGGCTGCGGGCGTGATGGCACGACCATCGTGTAACGCGGCAGCGATTGCCACATAGGCCTGCCGCAGCAGCCTCACGTTCTGATCGAGATGGGACTTCAGCGCAAGCCGCGCTGCAGCGGGGGCTGGCCCCGTCTGCAGCGCGAGTTGTCGAGCGTGCTGCTCGAGTCTTTCTACATCCCAGAGGTCTTCACGAGTCGGGTCCTGGTTCGATTCCCAACCACCCATCACAGACCGGAGACGCGCTCCGCGCTGGGCGAGAACTTGCCTTCTGCATCGGAGAACACGACTTCGACGCGGCGGTTCTGCTGCCGTCCGCCCGGGCTGTCATTCGACGCGCTCGGAAATCCTTCGCCGAGTCCCCGGCTGCGCAGGTTCGCCGCGGCGACACCACGTGAGGCCAGCGCAGCCATCACGGCATCGGAGCGACGCTGCGACAGGTCACGGTTGTAGTCATCAGCGCCGACGCTATCCGTGTGGCCTTCGATCATCACGGCCAGCGTGGGACGGCTGCGCAGGAAGTCGGCCAGACGTTCGACCGTCAGCATGGCGCCCGGGCGAATGGTGGTCTGACCGGTGGCGAACAGCACATCACCGAGCGTCAGCACCATGCCGCGGTCGGTCTGCTTGGCCTGCAAGCCTTCGAGTTCAGCGCGCAGTCGGGCGGACTCGTCGGCCGCGTTGACCATCTGCATGCGCGCCGCGTCCGCGTCGCTGCGAGCAGCGTCAGCATCGCCGCGTGCGGCATTGGCTTCACCGCGCGCGGCACTCGCGGCCGCGGTCTGCATCGCCGCTTCGCGCGTTGCGCTGGCCGCGCGGGCATCCGAGGCGGCCGCTTCAGCCGTGCGGGCCTCGAGCAGCACCTTGTTGCGTTCCGTTTCGCCCTGCTCCACTTCCTGCCGGGCGCGCAGCTCGCTGGTCTGGGCCTGGGCGATTCGCGCGTGCTGCGTGGCGAGATAGGACTGATGCTGGATCAGCGGCATGGGTTTGCGATCAGAGGCGGACTTTTCGGCCATCGCGAGCGCGGCTTCCGCCGCGTTGATGCGAATGCCCGCAGCTTCCTGCGACAGCGGATCGCCCTTGGCCTGGCGCAGCTCCGCGCGCGCCGTTTCGAGTTCCGGAATGATCTTCGGAGTCGAGGCGCAACCGGCCGTAATGAGTGCCGTCAGCGCGATGGCCGCGCCAGTCTTGAATGTCGTCATGAGAATCTCCTGTAAGTGCCGTTTCAGCGAGCGGCTTGACGCGCCATTTCGGCGCGCAGTGTTTCGATGCTGGCACGCACTTCAGCGGCGGCCTTCTGGGCGTTCTCGCTGCGCGCAGTCGCCGCGGCGAGTTCGGCATCGAGCTGAGCCTGCTCGGCAAATTGTTCTGCCGCGCGTTTGTCGCCGCGTTCTGCCGCAGCCTTGGACTTCGCGAGCTTGTCCTTGGAAGCGTCGAGGGTGCCCGGATCGTAGCGACGAGCGCCCGCCTGGTCGGCCTGTTGCACGCTGGATTCGGCCCGGGTCATGGCCTCGGTGGGTTGCGGTGTCGTGGTCGCGCAGCCGGTGAGGGCGCAGAGTGCGCCAAATGAAATTGCCAGCAGCGTGCTGTTCATGGGTCTGTCCTTGTGCTTGGTAAGGACAGGATTTCAGCATCGGAAGCTGCGGCGGAATGTCAGTCTGGGAGAGGTCCCGAACGCCGGCTGTCGGAAAGCCCTGTGGGACTCGTCCGACAGCCTGCCAGCGTCAGCCGCGCCGGATCCGCACCTCGAACTCCGCACGGCAACCGCGATCCACCCACAGCCCATCGCGAGCCGCATCCCAGCTGTGGCCGCGCACGCAGGCGGCTCGACTCAATTGGCGTCGCAACTGCACATCGCTACCGCGCGGCAGTGCGCACCAGCTGCGCCGGCCATCCTGCGACGCGCACACCAGTGACGGGTTGCAGGGCCTGTCCCGATCGCGAGTGCGAGTCTCCGTGAACAGGAAGTGGGCGCGGCAGCCGCGACTCACCCAGATGCCGCGCGCATCGAATCCGAATGTCTCTCCTCGGCGGCAGTCGGCACGGCTCTGCTGCTGGAAGTCCAGGAATCGCAGCCCGCGCAGATCCGCGGCGCAGTGGCGTGGCGCGCCATCCGAAGATCCGCAGGGGATTGCGACTTCGCCGCGTGAGCTGCTGCGGTAGCCGTTGTCGTAGCCACGATCGTAGCCGCGGTCATATCGACTGTCGTCCGCCTGAGCGGTGCTCAATGCGGCACCCAACAGCGCCAGAGTGCCCAACACGATCATTCGCAAGTTCATGGCGGTCTCCTTAGGATGTACCGACGATGCCAGTGTGGCCTCGCAGCCATGAACTGCCGCTGAATTGAACAAGTCCTCAGGAATATCTCGTGTCCCCTCGACAGGATTCGAGCCGATTGCCGCCGCCGATGCGCGGCTGCTGATCCTTGGCAGCCTGCCGGGGCAGCGCTCGCTTGAGCTGCAGCAGTACTACGGCCAGCCGCGCAATGCGTTCTGGTCGATTCTCGCGGCGGTGACCGGCGTTGCAGCCGATGCCGAGTACGCTGCGCGCTCAGCAGGCCTGATCGCCGCGCGCATTGCCGTATGGGACGTGATTGCCTCGGCAAACCGCGAGGGCAGCCTCGATTCACGCATCGAGCGAGAGTCGGTCCGGATCAATGATTTCGCAAGCTTCTTCGAGCGCCATCCGTGCATCGAGCGGGTGCTGTTCAACGGCAGGACGGCCGAAACGCTGTATCGCAGGCATGTCCTGCCCGTGCTGAAGGGCCCCGAGCGCGCCATCGAATTGATTCCTCTGCCGTCCACGAGCCCTGCGAACGCCGCGGCGCCGTTGCCCGCCCGGAGGGCTGCGTGGGAACGAGGGCTCGTGCTTCAGGACGCCGGCTCTAGTCGCCGTACACCAATCCCGGCAACCACGTGACGAGCTCCGGCCAGATCGCGAGGATGATCAACGCAACTCCCTGCAGCAGCACCCACGGGATGATGCCGCGATAGATCGTGCCGGTGCTGATCGATTCGGGCGCGACACCGCGCAGGTAGAACAGCGCAAAGCCGAAGGGCGGCGTCAGGAACGACGTCTGCAGGTTCATCGCGATCATGATGCCGAGCCAGAGCGGATCGAGCCCCATCGCGAGCAGCACCGGCGCGACGATCGGCACGATGATGTACGTGATCTCGATGAAGTCGATCACGAAGCCGAGCAGGAACATCAGCAGCATCACGACCAGCATCGCGCCGAAGGCACCACCCGGCAGCGAGGTCAGCATGTCATGCACGACGTCGTCGCCGCCGAGCCCGCGGAACACCAGTGAGAACACCGACGCTCCGATCAGGATCATGAACACCATGCTGCTCATCCGCACGGTGCCCGACATGATCTCGTGCAGGCGCGACAGCGAAAGTTCGCGTTTGGCCAGCGCCATGACGAGCGCGCCGACCGCGCCGACCGCGGCTGCTTCGGTGGGTGTCGCGACGCCCGCCAGGATCGAACCGAGCACCGCGAGAATCAGCACCAGCGGGGCGACCAGCGCTTTCAGAAGCCGCAGCGCGAAGCCGCTCGATCGTGCGAGCTGACGCTCCGCGAGTGGAATCGCCGGCATCCGCGCGGGCTGCCAGATGGCGACGCCTGCGATATAGAGCACATAGAGCCCGACCAGAATCAGGCCGGGGATCAGTGCTCCGACGAACAGATCACCGACTGAAATCGTGTCTGGCGAGTAGTTGCCCATCTTCAGCTGGGCCTGCGAGTAGGCAGAGGAAATGACGTCCCCGAGCAGCACGAGGATGATCGACGGCGGGATGATCTGGCCAAGCGTGCCGGACGCGCAGATCACGCCGGTGGCAATTT
>Ga0116178_10000905_pt1 | contig 25488 bp, 39 predicted proteins | sample AD_STIC12_MetaG_FD_89880 | JGI IMG/M metagenome (GOLD analysis project Ga0116178, IMG submission 89880) | Active sludge microbial communities of municipal wastewater-treating anaerobic digesters from USA - AD_STIC12_MetaG | ecosystem: Engineered > Bioreactor > Anaerobic > Digestate | place: USA... | reverse complement strand
ACATCCTGGTGGCATCACGGGAGGATTTAAGGTACTCAGCTGGGTTTATGATGATAAGGACGGCTGCGGTTAGAATAGCTAAGATACCTATGACAACTAATAGTTCTACTAGGGTGAAGGAGTTTCTTTTTTGGATATTTGATTTGATAGAATCATTGTTCATTATTCCGAGTTTGTGGGTTGTTTAGAGATTAGAGATTGGAAATTAGAGATTATTTACATCATTCTTCTTATCATAAAATCCTTTTATCATTCTCCATTTTATTTTAACTACCTCCAGCAAAACAAAAAGATATGTAGTTGGTTTTACTGTGCCACCTGCTTTATTAACCCAAAGAACCGGGGATTCTTTTATTTTATAACCAAACTTTTTCGCCAGAGCCAAAACTTCCACGTCAAACCCCCAACCAACAACAGAAACAAGAGGAAATATTTTTAATGTTGCCCTCTCAGTGAATGCTTTGAATCCACACTGTGTATCTTTGATTCCCCTAAGAAGCATAAATTGAATGAATAAATTACCCATATTTCCCAATAAAATTCTGTACCAAGACTGAGGTGGTTCCATTTTGGCCCCTTCAATATCTCTTGATCCTATTACCACATCATAACCTTCGGTAAAAAAATGTTTCATTTTTAAGAACTGATCTATAGATACGGAATTATCGGCATCGGTAAAAATCCTTATTTGACCATGAGCTTCCAGCATTCCTTTCCTAACTGCCGCTCCCTTTCCTTTGGTGCGACATTCAATAACTCTTAAATTTTTTATTATGGGAACAAACCGTTGGGCGATTTCTTTAGTAGCATCTTTTGAATTATTGTCCACAACAATTATTTCATAATCAAAAGGAACCGAAGAGAGATGTCTGTCTATATCGACTAATGTAAGCGGAAGACGTTTGGCCTCATTATAGGCCGGTATAACAACGGACAAATATGTTTTTTGAGTCATATATTAATATTACTTGAACACAATTTTAAATTCCACCAAAGTTGGCGATATTTTTAAAAGTTTGAGAGGAGCTGGAACTTGAACATTTTTACTATCCAAACGGACTGAGGCATATTTTGTTTGTTTATCAGAAACCAAAGAAGTCATATCAATATTGGCTTTGAGAGAATCTTCTTTTAGAAAATCAAAATCTTTTTGAGATCCCGAAAGCCACAAAACAACATCTGTTGAGGTTAGTTTTTCCAGACTCACTTCTTGAGGCAAATTAGAAAAAACAACCGGAACGTCAAACTTTTTTTGAACTATACCAAGTTGAGGATAACTAATAACCAGCCAAAAAACCAAAGCGAGAATAATGGCCACAAACCCTTCCTTTAAGTAAGTTTTTATTAAAGAACTTAATGTCGCTATTCTTAATTTTCCTCTTGAACCGGTTGTATCGGAAATACTCAAAAAAGAACGTAAACGCTGCTCAAATAATTTTGAACTTTCCGTTATTTCTATCTCGCCGTCAAAAAATAAAGAAACCCTCCCCTTTTCTTCTGAAACAGCTATGCACAAAGCATCGGTTTTTTCAGAAAGTCCCAACGCCGAACGATGACGAGTTCCCAAGTGTTTTAAGCGCGGATCATTATCACGTTCCGAAAGAGGAAGAACGACTCCGAATTTTTTTATTATATCTTCCTCTAAAACAATTGCCCCATCGTGCCCCGGAGAGGAAGTGTCGAAAATGCTCAAAAGAAGAGGTTCGGAAATATTGCCATTAAGACCAAATCCTCCAGTCACATATTGCTCAATAGATTGTGTTCCCGGTATGACTATCAAAGCTCCTATTTTACGTTTAGCCATTGAAAAAACTACATTGGAAAGAATTTCTATCACTGGTTCATGAGGATGAGTTAATAATTCCTTTCTTTTTGCAAATCGTCTGTGAATATTTGCAATATCTATAATTTCTAAAAATCTTCTTAATTCCTTTTGAAAAATTATAGCCACAATAATAACAACTCCCCCCAATAAAGCATTTATTACAGAAAGCATCGTGTATAACTTCAACCAAACGGCAATTATATATAAAATAATCAATCCAGTTGTTCCGGTTATAACAATTGACGTTGTTTTTGTTCTTTTAAAAAGCTTCAAAAAACCGCCGATAATTAAAGCGGTAAAAATAATATCAACAATATCTTTTGTTGATAAATTCGCCGCAACAGATTGAATCGCTAAGATTAAATTAAAATCAGAGGTATAGTTAATTATTGAAGTAAAAAAGTTTTGAATCATATACTAAGTATACTCTTTTACTTTAATTATAAGAAACAATAAATTATCTGGTTAAAACAATGGTTCCTTTCTTTGTAATCGCAACAGTATGTTCAAATTGAGCCGTCAAACTCCCATCAGCGGATGAATAACTCTCATCACGATTTTGAATAATATCTTGGGAAGAAACACTAAACATCGGCTCTAAAGCTAATACCATTCCCTCTTTCAATTCCACCCCGGTTCCTTTTTTACCATAATTTAAAACTGACGGATCCTCATGAACCTCATACCCGACACCATGTCCAGTAAGTCCTCTTAAGACAAAAAAACCATCCTTTTTAGCTCGCTTTTCAATAGTATAACCGATATCACCCAGAGTTCTGCCCTTTTTTACCGCCATTATCGCATCTTCAAGAGCATTTTTTGTGGAAGCAATAAGTTTTCTTGCAATAGGCGAAACGCTGCCTACCGCTAATGTAATTGCAGAATCGGTGTATAAACCCTCGTAAACCACTCCCATATCTATTTTAATAACATCTCCATTTTTCAAAAAATAATTTCGCGGAACGCCGTGAACCACAACATCATTTACCGAAAGACATAAAGCTGCTGGATAGGGTTTATTTGCTCCCTCGGGTTGGTAACCCAAAAAAGATGGGTAAGCTCCGGCTTTCTTGGCCAAGTCTCTGGCAACATTTTCCAAATCCATCAAATTAGTGCCGACAATCGTTTTGACAGAAAGATCTTTCAAAATTGAAGCAAGAATTTTCCCCCCTTGAGAAAGTATTTCGATTTCTTTTTCGGTTTTTAAGTGAATCATTTTATAAGCGAAGTGATTTTTTCAAATACTTCAAAAGGCATTGGAGTTGCATCAATTCTATTAATTTCAAAACCTCTTTTTGTCAATTCATCTATTACAGGACCAGTTCGATTTTTATATTCTTCCAAACGAACTTTAATTATTTCGGGGTCATCTAAAACCCTCTTTCTAAACGACCCTCCGCAGATTGGACATTGTTTCAAATCAAGTTTCAAAACACCAAGAATAGCATTTCCACAAATAGAACATATCATCCGAGAACTATTTCTTGACATAGAAGTATCTCCTGATGCTTCTAAAAGAAATATTTGAATATTGTCTTTGCCATACAAATCACTTAGAACATCCATTAATCCTTTGTGAGATTCATCACCACAAGTTTCCAACATAGTTCGCGGAGATCCGCTAAAAATTATTCCCGATCCATTGTTATGAAGAGATTTTATTTTTTCAGTCACCCATTTTAAAAAGAAAAATGGATCCAATAATATACCTTTGTCAAATTTGTCTCTTTCTTCAGAAACTTCGGGGTCATTTTGAAGACTGGGATCGTGAACCAAGGTTTCCAAAAATCTTCCCGTATCCAAATGAAAAAGATTTAATTTATCAGCTATAAGATTTGCCTGTGTTCCCTTGCCCGAACCCGGAGGACCCATAACAATAACCACCCTCTTGTTTGTTGGAATCATAATTTAAAATACTAATATACTAATGTTTATTAATAATACGAATAAATGCTGATATTTTCAAATAAAAAATCAACTCCTAATAGAAGTTGATTTCATATTTATTATTAGTGTCATTCGTGTCTTATTAGTGTATTAGTGTTGGATTTATTCAAACCCCTCATACTCTCTCATTATTAACTGAGAATTAACCTGTCTTAACACCTCCAAAGCCACGGAAACGACGATTAAGAGAGCCGTACCACCAAGAGAGAATATTGATATTCCGGTAACCATTCTGGTCAAGTTTGGCAAAACAGCAATGACTCCCAAAAATATGGCTCCCCACAAAGTTATTCTGGAAATAATCTTTGAAAGATAATCGCTGGTTGTATCTCCTGGTCTGATTCCCAATATAAATCCCCCCGAACGCTGGAGATTTTTTGATATCTCTTTTGGATCAAAAGTAATAGCGGTATAAAAATAAGTAAAAACAACAACCAGAATAAAATATAAAGCTGCGTAAATATATTGATTGTTAAACAAATTGGTAACAACTTCGGTCGCTTTTAAGGAAAAACTTTTGGAAAAAATAGCCGAAGCTTGAGCAAAAAACTGGGGAAACAAAAGCAATGAAACAGCAAAAATTATAGGAATAACTCCGGCTTGGTTAACTTTAAGAGGCAGGTAGCTAGTCGCACCGCCATACACTTTATTTCCCCTTACTCTTTTGGCATAAGTGATGGGAACTTTGCGTTCTCCCTCATTAACGTAAACCACTCCGGCAATAACTATAATTGCCAAGACTGCAAACACGATGTAGCTGGTAAATACCGTCCAATCAAAAGATGATATTGCTTGTTGAATAGTTGTCGGTATGCGACTAACGATACCGGCAAAAATAAGAAGGGATATTCCATTTCCAATCTTTTGTTCGGTAATCAAATCACCTATCCAAGTAAGAACCATTGATCCAGCCGTAACAATAAGAGCGCTCTGAATCATATGAGCCGCTCCAAGATTCGGAAGGACACCTTGTGATACCAAAAGATTCAAAAAACCGTAACCCGACATAAAAGCCAACGGCACAGTCAAATATTTGGAAATGCGATTAAATTTTGCCCTTCCTATCGCTCCCTCTTCATAATAAATTTCCTTAAGACGAGGAAAAATCATGGTAAGAAGCTGCATGATAATTGTTGCTGTGATGTAAGGACCCACTCCAAGCATCGCCAATGACAAATTTGAAAGTCCGCCTCCGGAAAAAATATTCAAAAATCCAAAAAGTTGGTTGCTGGCAAAAAAGTTTTTAAGCTTTACCAAATCAACATCCGGAACAGGAATAGCCGCAAAAATTCTAAAAATAACAAGCCAAATTCCCACAATAAAAATTCTGGTTCTTAAATCCTTTATTTTAAATATTTGAGTAAGTTTTGACATAAAAAACGGGTCTCTTATTTAGAAACAACCGATCCGCCAGCCTTAACGATAGCACTTGCTGCAGATTTTGAAATAGCAACTCCGGCCATTTCTTTGGCGCTTTTAATCACCCCGGTAGCAACAACCTTAACGCGTTGCCCTTTGGAAATCATTTTGTTTTTTTCCAAAACAATCCGATCAATGCGTTGTTCTTTTATTTTATTTAAATCAGTCAAAGTTAAAGTAATGGTTTTACTCTTGGGTTTGTTTTTGAATCCGCGAAGTTTGGGAGTTCTGATTATAACATCCCTCAATCCGGGTCTGACATTTCGTCCCGCGCGAGAAGTTTGACCCTTTTGACCGCGTCCGGAATATGTTCCCCTCTTTCCTCCTCGGCCTATTCTTTTTATTCCCTTTTTGGGAACGTTTGGTTTTATATCGTGAATCTGCATACTGTTATTAAGCTTTTAATTTCTTTAATGCCTCTATGGTTGCAAGAGCATTGGTAAGTTTATTTTTTGTGCGTCCAAGACATTTAGCGGTTGCATCCTTAATTCCAGCCATCAACAAAACAGTACGAACAGCACCTCCAGCTTTAAGACCGGAACCTTTTTGAGCGGGTTTTATAATAACTCTAGCGGCACTAAATTTAGCATCAACCTCATGAGCTAAAGTGGTTCCCTTAAGAGGAACTTTAAACATTTTTTTTCTGGCATCATTTCTGGCTTTATCAATGGATTGCGCCACATCCACCCCCTTAGCTATTCCGACAGCTACTCCTCCTTTATCATCTCCAATAACCAGCGTGCAACGAAAAGAAAAACGTTTTCCTCCAGCCACGACACGAGTCACCCTACGCAAATCAAGAGTTTTTTCTTTAAACTCCGATTTTTTGGGTATAAACTTTCCCCCTCTTTGTCCTTGTCCTTTTTGGTATGCCATAAATATTTATAAATTCAAACCATTTTTACGAACACTTTCTGCGATTTCTTTTACAACTCCATGATAACGATAACGCCCTCTATCAAAAACAGCTTTTGTTATTCCCTTTTCTTTCGCTAACGCGGCCATTTTCTCCCCTAATTGAACGTAATTGGAAGCTGCGGTTTTTGATCCTTTTTTCACAAGAGTTGAGACACTGGCAATTGTCTTTTGAATAGAGTCGTCAATTAATTGCAAATAAACATGACTATTGGTTTTATGGACAGAAAGTCTGGGTTTTTGACCAATACCAAAAATATTCGCGCGTACACGAGTTGATCTCTTCTTTTGAATTTTTTTTGTTGCTTTTCTTGCGTCCATATTTTTAATCTATTTATTTTGTAGTTGTTCCAGCTTTCTTACCAGCTTTACGTCTAATAACTTCACCCTGATATCTTATACCCTTTCCCAGATAAGGCTCGGGTTTCTTTATTTTTCTTATATTAGAAGCTGTCTGTCCAACCAATTGTTTATCAATACCAGTTACAGTAATAACGTTTTTATCCAAACTGACAGTAATGCCATCTGGGATAGAAAAACGAACTAGATGAGAAAATCCGACTTTAAATACCAAAACATTTCCCTCCATTGAAACTTTAAATCCGATACCCTCCATTTCCAAAACTTTGGTAAATCCTTTTGTTATACCTTCAATAGCATTAACACAGTGGGACCATAATGTGCCCCAATTCATTCTTGTTTGGGTTAAATTATTTAAAGGAGTCAGTTTTATCATTCCATCAGAAATTTCGGTATTAACTCCATCTATAAGAAAAACAGAAATTGACCCTTTGGGTCCGTTAAAAACTATATTATCCTCACCAAGGTTAACTGTAACTCCTTGAGGGATAATGATCGGTTGTTTTCCAAGTCTTGACATATTTTTTTACTACCAAATATAAAACAATAATTCTCCTCCGACTTTTTCTTTTCGAGCCTGCGCATCAGTCATAATTCCTCTGGATGTTGAAATAATAGATACACCATAACCCTGCTTAACTTTTTTCAACTGAGTATATTTTCTGTAAATATGGCGGGATGGTGTGCTGACAAATTTAACTCCGGTAATGGATCCTTTTCCATTTTTATAAGCCAAAATAATCTCTAAATATTTTTTAGGATTTCTTCCTTTTTTCTCAAAACTGGAAATAAATCGGCTGGTTTGCAAAATCTCAAGAATTTTTTCATCCATTATTGAGTAAGGAAATTTTATTCTTTCCTTACTGACACTTTGAGAATTTTTTATTTGTGTGAGTAATCTAGTATACATAAATTTACCAAGATGATTTTCTAATTCCCGGAATTTCTCCTCTGGAAGCCATTTCTCTAAAGCATATACGACATAATTGAAAGTCTCTCATAAAACCATGTTTGCGGCCACAACGAAAACAGCGCCTGACGATTCGGGTTGAGAATTTCGGTTTTTTTTCTGATCGTGCAATAACTGATTTCTTTGCCATACTTTAATTATTTACGTTTACCTTTAGTTTTCGGTTCTGCCGCCTTTTTAAACAAAAATCCGAGATGCTTAAAAAGTGCGATCGCGTGATCTCTTTTTGAGGCTCTAACGACCAGTGTTATTTGAAGACCAAAATCAACAGTTGACGTATCTTGAGCAGTCTCCGCAAACACATAATGATCTTTAAAACCAAGATTTAAATTACCGTTTTTGTCAACATTTTGCAAGTCTATTCCCCTAAAATCTCTCACACGAGGATAAACGACTCTCGCTACCTTATCAATAAAATCATACATTCTTTGACCGCGTAATGTTGCGGTAATACCAACAACTTGTCCTTCTCTCAATTTAAATCCTGCAATTGATTTTTTTGCCGAACGCGGAGCCGGTTTTTGACCACAAATAGCAGCCAATTCTTTAGAAACCTCCGGTAAAATTTTGTCGTTAAAATTAGCTTGTTGACTGGCTCGGCCAAGACCAACATTAACCACAACCTTTAATACGCGTGGCACGCTGTGGATATTGGAAATACCAAGCTCTTTTTCAAGCTCTCCGGTAATTTTCTTTTCGTATTGTTGTTTTAATGTTTGAGTCATACCTTTTGATTTAAATTCTTGACTTACATTTCTTACAGATTCTTGACTTGGAATCATTTTCAATAACATGCCCAATTCTAGTTGGCTTGCCACAGGAAGGACAAACTAATTGAATATTAGATATATCTAATGATCTGGGAACAGAAATAACCTGTCCTTTTTCATTTTGATTCTTTGGCTTAACGTGTTTTTTATAAAGGTTAACTCCCTCAACCAAAATACGCCGTGCTGAAGGAATTGTTTTAAGAACCTTCCCGGTTTTTCCCTTGTCCTTACCTGTTATTATTTTAACAGTATCGCCTTTTTTAATATTCATCTTATTCATTGAATTTCTTTTGTGTGTTATTCGTATTATTCTATACAATTTCTTGAGCCATAGTAGCTATTTTTTCATATCCCCTGTCTTTTATTTCTCTTGGAATAGGTCCGAATATTCTGGTTGATCGGGGTTCTTTTTTTACATCAATAATGACTGCGGCATTTTCATCAAAGCGGATATAAGAACCGTCTTTGCGACGACAAATATTACGTTGTCTGACAATAACAGCTTTAACAACATCTTTTTTTTGAATTGGTTTGCGCGGCTCAGCAACTTGAACGGAAGCCACCACAACATCTCCGATTTGTGCATAACGGTGTTTGGTTCCCCCGAGTATTCTAAATACGCGAATTGTCTTCGCTCCAGAATTGTCCGCTACTTTTAATATAGTCCTCTCTTGTATCATATTTGTTTAGCTGCTAATTTCTTCACTAATATCTGTTCCGACTAATTCTTTTATTTTTGCTTTTGCTATTAATTCCACGATTTCCCAGCGCTTATCTTTAGACATGGGTTTACATTCCCGAATAACAACCTTGTCTCCGATGTGATATTGATTATTTTCATCATGCGCCTTAAATCGCTTGGAAACTTTAAAATACTTTTCGTAGCGGGTATTTTTCTTTAGACGAGAAATCTCCACAACGCGAGTTTTGTCCATTTTGTCGGAGACCACCATACCCGATAGCTGTCTTTTTTTATTTTGTTGAATTTTTTCTGTCATGTTCATTTATAAGAGTAAGAATTATGGCAATTTGTTTTTTTAAATCTCTAATTTCTTTAACTGCTGCGGTTTTACCTGATTTGAGATCAAACCTCAGCCTTTCAAGCTTTTCTTTTATTGTTGTGCGCAAAACATCCAAATCTTCTCTTGTCTTTGCTTTAAATTCTTTAACTTTATCTATTTTCATAATCTCTTATTTAGTGATAACTCTGGTTTTAACAGGCATCTTGTGCCCGGCTCTTTTTAAAGCTTGTTTTGCTATAATATCCGAAACGCCATCAATTTCAAAAAGAATTCGTCCCGGTTTTACTGGAAAAACATAATGATCAACCGCACCCTTTCCTCCTCCCATAGTAAGTTCCGGAGGACGTTGAGTAATCGGTTTATCCGGGAATATTCTATCCAAACTTTACCACCACGTTTAGTAAAATGAGAAATAGCCTTTCTGGCGGCTTCAATTTGTTTAGAATCAACATAAGCCATAGAAAGAGCTTGTAATCCGTGGCTGCCAAAATTCAGCGTTATTCCGCGTGTCTCAACACTTCTCTTGCGAGAGCGTCCCTTCTGCCATTTTCTATGTTTTGTTTTTTTAGGCTGTAACATATTCCAAATTATTTAACCAGTTGTTTAGAAAAAATTTCTCCTTTATTTATCCATATTTTTACACCGATAGTTCCGAATGTGGTAAAAGCAGTTGCTTCGGCATAATCAATATTTGAACGCAAAGTTTGCAAAGGTAATGTTCCAGTGGACAAACGTTCGGTTCGGGCAATTTCTGCTCCATCCAAACGCCCGGAAACTCTTATCTTAGCTCCTTTAACATCTCTATTCTGCATCAATCTTTCCAAATATTTTTTTATGGTTCTCCTATAAGGCATACGCTTTTCCAAATCCCAAGCAATACTCTGAGCGGTCACTTTAGCTGAAACATCATAACGTTTGATTTCTTCTATATTAAGGGACAAGGCGCTTTTTTCATTATTGTTGCGATTTTTACGAATTACCGAGAGTTTTTTCTCTATTAATTTTGTGAGATCCTCAATTCCTTTTCCGCCGCGACCGATAACCAGTCCGGGTTTGGCAACACGAATTGTTATGCGATATGCATTGGGAGTTTTTTCTATAAGAATGGAATCAATTCCCGCGCTGCTTATTTTTTCATTAATTATAGTTCTTATAAGATAATCTTCCTGAAGAAGCGCGCCAAACTTAAAATGCTTGGGTAACCATTTTGATTCCCAATCTTTTATAACTCCTATTCTTATTGATGTCGGTTTTATCTTCTGTGCCATAATTAAATTGATTTTCTCCTAAATACTTTTTGAACGAAACCTTTATCCTGACTGGCTTTAGGTTCTTTTTTGATTTCTTTTACTTCTATTTCTTTCGTTTTCTTTTTGGCTTCTTCTGATTCGTTTTCATGCTCATGCTCATGTTGATGGGAATGAGTATGTTCTCCTTTCTTCTCTTTCTTTACTTTTTTTATTTCAGTAACGAACCTTGATTGTACGGATTTTGAGCCTTCTTGCAAGACAATCACCAAATGACTGGTTGTTTTATGGATCGGAGTTGCCCGTCCCTGAGCTCTTGGCATCCAACGCTTAAGCATCGGTCCTTGATCAACCCGAATGTCTTTTATTACTAATTTAGTTATATCCAAACCTTTAGCTTTGGCATTGGCAATAGCGGAACGCAAAAGTTTAAGTATTGGCAAAGCTGCACGCCTGTCATGAAGCATCATTTGAGCTTCTGCTTCGCTGATTGAGCGATTTTTCAAAACATTTGCCACAATACGAACTTTACGGGGAGAAATTTTAAGATATCGCAAAGTTGCCGATGCGGTTTTGATTTCAACTGAAGCTATTTGTTTTTTATTATTTTCCTTTGCCATTTTTTTAAATTAGTGCGAACGCATCGGTGTTGTTTTTAGATGCGCCCCTTGTATGTTATTTCTTGGATGATGGAGCGGCAGGAGCAGATCCCTTTTCAAGATCACGCTGCATTTTTCCTCCATGTTTTACAAACTTACGAGTTAATGAAAATTCTCCAAGTTTGTGGCCGATCATTTCTTCAGATATTCGAACATCGATAAAAATTTTTCCGTTATGAACTTGGAAAACATAACCAACCATTTCCGGTGAAATATCACAATCACGAGCCCATGTTTTAATAGGGCCGCCATCAGCTTTTTGAGCCGCCACTTTTTTCATCAATTTTGGGTCTAAATACGGACCTTTTTTAGAACTTCGTGACATAATTATTTCCTTCTTTTAATTATAAGCTTACTTGAATATTTTTTCTTATTTCTCGTTTTTCGTCCGCCAGTAACCTTACCCCAAAGAGTCTTGGGTCTCTTGGTTCCACGCTGAGCTTTTCCTTCACCTCCTCCATAAGGATGGTCAACGGGGTTCATAGCAGATCCTCTGACGGTTGGTCTAATACCCATCCAACGTGAACGACCAGCTTTTCCTATATTTACCAATCCCCAATCCATATTAGACAACTGTCCCAAAGAAGCATAACCGTTCCATAAAACTTTTCTAATTTCGCCAGAAGGCATCTTTAAAGAAGTGTAACCCTCGTCTTGAGCGATAATTTCAGCATAAGAACCGGCAGAACGAATTATTTGTCCTCCTTTGCCGGGGGTCAATTCAATATTGTGAACCATATACCCCACCGGAATATTTTTAAGCATCATTCTGTTGCCGTCTTTAAGCGGAGCTTTTTCGGCAGTCATTATCACATCGTTAACTTTTAGATTGTTGACGGCTAAAACATAACTCCTTTTTCCATTTGAATAAATGATTCTGGCAATGAAAGCTGTGCGGAAAGGATCATATTCAATTCCCTCCACTCTTGCCGGAATATTTAATTCTTGTTGTTTAAAATCAACCAATCTGTAAAGTTTTTTATTCTCTCCACCTTGATGTCTGGTTGTAATGCGTCCCTGATTATTGCGTCCGGAATTTTTCTTTATTTTTACAGTCAATCCTTTAACCGGTTTTTTATGGGTAATAACACTGTAATCAACAGTGGTCATATGTCTTCGTGATGGAGTTGTCGGTGAATATTGTTTCATGTTTCTCTTTAAATTAGTGTAGACACATTAGTGTTTCTTTCAGGTGCGCTATTTATGTTTTATTTATTAAACAATTCTATCTTCTGTCCATCTTTTACGGTTATTGTCGCTTTTTTAAATTTTTTCTGATTTGATCGCACTCCTTTAAAGTGACGCGGTTTGGTTTTATAGCTGGTAGTAGTTATTTTTACAACATCAACATTGTAAAGATTTTCTATTTGTTTTCTTATTTCGGATTTATTGGCTGACGGATCAACGACAAAAACATAAGATTTGTCCTCGCTTAACCTCATTGATTTTTCTGTAACCAATGGTTTGATAATTATCCAATCTAAAACTTTATGGTTGGAATTTTTAACAGTTTTAAGAGGAGCATCCGAAGTGGTTGCTTTTGTTGTTTTCTTTTTATTCTCATCTTTATTTTTTCCAAAAATAGCCATAATAAATCTGTTTATTTTACCAATTTATAGTGAGCGATAATTTCATCAATCGCATCTTTTTCAATAATTATTTTTTTAGGCCTTGTAATGTCATAAACATTGAGAGATTTGGGAGAGAGGTGGAAAACTTTTGAGATATTTCTCGCTCCCTTGTATGAATTTTTGTTTTTATCAGAAAATATAAAAGTGGTTGTCTCTTTGGGAGTTAAAATATTTTTTACTAATTTTCCAAAATCCTTGGTTTTTGAAATAGTTTTAGAGAAAGTTTCAACAACCATCACTCTGTTCTTCTTGAATTTATCAGAAAGCGATGAAAAGATGGCTTTCTGGTTCATTTTTTTATTTATTTTACGCTCAAAAATTCGCTCCTTATTTGGACCAAAAGTAATCCCTCCTCCGCTCCACAATGGAGAACGAATGGATCCATGTCTGGAACGACCTGTTCCTTTTTGTTTCCATGGTTTCTTTCCTCCCCCCCTGACTTCTCCCCTACCTTTGGCATGGGCGATAACATTTCGGCTATTGGCTTTTTGAGTAATCAATGCTTGATGAACCAAATCAGCATTCCATTTAACACCAAAAAGACCGCTGGGAACTTCTATAGCGTTAACTTCTTTTTTATCCAAATTATAGACAGGAACCTTTATCATAAAAATTTATTTTTGTATCAAAAGAATGTTTTTAATATTCCCGGGAACGGGTCCTTTAATAAACATTAAATTCTTTTCTTTATCTATATCAACAACAACAAGCTTGCGAAGTGTAACTCTTTCGTTTCCCATTCGGCCTGCCATTTTTTTACCCTTAACAACGCGCTGAGGAGCCGTTGCTCCAAGAGAACCTGGAGCTCTAAGCCTGTTCTTCTGTCCATGAGTTTTGGGACCGCCGTGAAATCCATGACGCTTAACAACGCCCTGAAAACCGCGTCCTTTTTCATAGCCGGTAACTTTTACTTTATCACCTTTAGCAAATGCAGAAACGTCAATTGAATTTCCAACACTATATTCATCTTGATCATTTTCTTTTTTAAATTCTCTGATATGTCTGAATTTACCAAGGTCTTTAAGATGTCCTGAAAGAGCTTTTGTTAAATGCTTGGCGGTATTATCATAACCGACTTGAAAAGCTTCGTAACCGTCTTTTTCTTTATTTTTTATCTGAGTAACAACAACCGGACCGGCGTTAACTACGGTCACTGGAATTACGTTACCTTTCTCATCCCAAATCTGATCCATTTTAACTTTTTTTCCTATAATAAATGGCATAATAATATAGACACAAAAAAGCCCAAGACCTTACTCCTCGGCCACTTAATATTCTTAACCTATGGTGTAAGTACGAATAAATGTAGCAAAAACAACCATTAATGTCAACCCAAAAGTCGCCAAAGCGGTCTTTTAACCTAAATTTATATCCAACAAAAACAGGTCTAAAAGACCTGATATGGAGAATCGTTAAGAAAGTATCTATCTACAATATTTGCGGTTTTAAATCTTTGGTATGAGATAACTCAATAGACTGAGAAATCGCTTGTTTAAGACGAAACATAGAGTGTTCAAAATTTATCTGGTCAAATGGAGAAGATATGGATTGAGCCATAATTAATCCGATTCCAGCTACTAAATCATTGGCTGTTTTTCTATCTCTGGTCGGAAAATTTCCTCTTTTTGCATTCCTTTCCATATGCTCAATAGCCATCACCGCCAATGCGGCAACTTCTAACATCATCTGACAAAACTGATCCCGATTTACCGGAAATTCCATATACTTATTCGCACAAGCCTGTCTGATAATTAAAGCTATCCAATCTTCAGCAGTTCTCTGGTATTCAATTCCCGACAACTTTCTAATTCTATTCTTTCTAAAACAAAGATTTTCAACTCGTTTGATAATTTCATTTATTTTAGAAAGATCGTTTTTTGCTCCTTTTGGACAATTCTTAATCTCAAAAATAACTCCGGTAGCAACAAGAACAGAACCAATAATAAACAAAAGTTTCCAGTATGAAAACCCGATCGTGTTGTCAAATACAAATGATACAATAACCAGAATAAATCCGATCCCAAAAAACCAATCAAACATTTTTTTTGGCATACTTTCCTCTCTCAAGTTGCTGAATATATTAATAACTTGTTTAGCTCAATAAGTCAAAAAAACAGCCTCTTTTATAGAAAGCTGTTAATGAACTTTGTTGGGAAGTTCTGACAATCCCAACATCACAAAATCTCCCGGCTTTAAAACCCTAAAACGAAGATCGTCGGTAACAAAGACAGTCGCCGATTCATTTTCATCCACTTCTGTAATTTCGGCTTCATGATCCTCTTCTAAACCAACGATACTAACAATGACTCTTTCACCAACAACAAGTTGGTTTAGGTTTTTCATTGTTTTACCCATTCAATCATCATCCACAACCATGACATCCGCGGCACCCACCACAACCCCCAACCACTCTATAACCCGCTTCAGCAAGCGAATCAATAGCTTCAAATATCGTATTTCTGACAATAGTCAAAATTACCTGACCTGTCTGTGGGTCTTTTACTTCAATTTGATATTTTCCTCCCGACAAACTTTGCCATTCAAAAGTAAAATACTTGGCGCATGACTGGTTCATATTTCCTCCTCAAGTTTCTGATAATGTTTATACAAAATAATTGTTTATAAGTCAAGAAAAATAATACTAATATACAAATTGTACTAATGATGCTAATAAATACTAATAATTAGTATCAATTCATATTATTTCTGGCTATCGTAAGTAAATACACTTATTTATTACAAAAAAACCGCTAAATGCGGTTAGAAAACGTGAATAACAACAGCGAGTGAATCTTTTTTATTTCTTTCATAGAGCAAACAAGATATATCCTGACCTATCAAAATCTTATCTTCCCAAGTTAGCTCAAAACCAATTGACGAAACACAAATAAAAATACATGACATGGGATTTATAACTCGATCGGTTTGATTGCATGATACACGAACATCTATATCTGATTCGTTTAATGATTTTTGATTAATCCTAATTCCATCTTTAATTGATCTTGTAAGTTCGGAAATAAAAGAAGGATCACTTGGGCAATCATTCACAGTCACTAGATATTTCATTTTCCACCCCCTGTGTTCTGATTAAATTAATAACAACATAAACAGTTAAAGTCAAATAAAAAAACCAGCACCAACAAAAACGCCCCGTTTGAAACGGGGTGTTTTTTAATTTTTAGACTAATTTTATTTCCACATCTACACCCGAAGGCAGATTGAGATTTGAAAGAGACTCAACAATTTTCTGACCCGGATTTAGAATTTCTATCAATCGTTTATGAAGACGCATTTCAAACTGCTCTCTGGAATTTTTATGAACAAATGTTGAGCGGTTGATGGTGTATTTGCGAAACTCCGTCGGCAAAGGAATGGGCCCTAATACTTCTGCGCCATTACGCACTGCCGTATCTATGATTTGTTTGGTTGACGTGTCAATCAAACGATGGTCATAGGATTTTATCTTCAATCGTATTCGGTTTTTTGTTTCATTCTTTTTAACAGCCATTGTAGTGTACTTGATTCAAACGAATATCGATTATTATTTGGTTATCTTGGTAATAATTCCCGCACCAACAGTTTTTCCTCCTTCACGAATAGCAAACTTTTGTTTTTCCTCCAAAGCAACAGGAGAAATAAGTTTGACTACGAAGGTTATTTTGTCTCCAGGCATTACCATTTCAACTCCAGCCGGAAGTTCAACTTCTCCAGTAACATCAGTAGTTCTCAAATAAAACTGTGGCTTATAACCCTTGAAGAATGGAGTGTGACGTCCACCCTCTTCTTTGGTCAAAATATAAACTTCAGCTTCAAAATCGGTATGAGGAGTAATGGATCCCGGTTTAGCAATAACCTGTCCGCGTTCCACATCTTCTTTTTTAAGTCCGCGCAAAAGAATACCGACGTTATCTCCAGCTTGTCCCTCATCCAAAACTTTTTGGAACATTTCAATTCCGGTTACAACAGTTTTTGAAGTTGGGCGAAGACCGACAATTTCAATTTCGTCATTGACTTTAACGGTTCCTCTGGAAACTTTTCCGGTAACAACAGTTCCTCTTCCCTCAATTGAGAAAATGTCCTCAATAGGCATAAGAAAAGGCTTATCTGTTTCACGAACTGGTTCTGGAATATATTCATCCAAAGCTTTAATCAAATCTTCAATTGGTTTAACAGCTGGATCATCTAATGTTTTGGCTTCTGAAGCTTTTAAAGCAGATCCTCTAATCACAGGAACTTCATCTCCCGGGAATTCATATTTTTTGAGCAATTCTCTAACTTCTGATTCAACCAAATCAATAAGTTCAGGATCACTAACTTGATCAACTTTGTTAAGAAAAACAACCAAACGAGGCACTCCAACCTGGCGAGCCAAAAGAACGTGTTCTCTTGTTTGAGGCATCGGACCATCTGTAGCCGCAACCACAAGAATAGCACCATCCATCTGAGCCGCACCGGTAATCATGTTTTTAATGTAATCGGCGTGTCCAGGAGCATCAATGTGAGCGTAATGACGCTTTTCGGATTGATATTCCGAATGATGCAAAGCTATGGTTATTCCGCGAGCTTTTTCCTCGGGAGCATTGTCAATCTGATCAACGGCTTCCGCTTTACTGATAAGACCCTTAAGCTTGAGCACATTCATAATAGCCGCTGTAAGAGTGGTTTTACCATGATCGACGTGACCGATAGTTCCAACATTCACGTGAGGCTTACTGCGCTCGAATTTTGCTTTTTCTGCCATACGATTTAGTTTATTTTAATTACTAATAATAAAAATTATATAGATTGTATATTAAACAGGAATCTTGTTAATGTCAATGTTTTCAACTTCATAATCCTCTTCTTTGAGCTCAGCTTCAACTTGTGATTGCAATTTTGCCAGATCATTTTTTGCATTCCTCATCTTTTCAAAAGAATCCCAGCGAAGAACAACGTATTCCGGTTTATCTTTTTTAGAAATAACACATGCATCCTGAGACTCAAGGATTTTTTTTATTTTTGAAAAAAGTGCCATTATTTCAAATTATTTTAAAAAATATTATACAAACTCTATAATACTCACTTTTGAAGAATCACCGATTCTTTTTTTGGCGGTTTTGGTAATTTTTGTGTATCCCCCCTTGCGTTCCAAATATTTTGGAGCAATATCGTTGTAAAGTTTTAAAGCCGCTTTCTTAGGAAGCCTTGAAACCAGCAATCTCATTGAAGCCAAGTTTTGTTTTTTGGCAAGAGTAACCATTTTTTCCACACGGCTCTTTATTTCTTTGGCTCGAGTATCGGTTGTTTCAATTTTTCCTTTTAAAATCAAATTAGCCATTAAACTTTTAAAGAAGGCTACTCGTTGTCCTTCTCTCTATGAAATTTTCTTCCTTTTTTTCGATGTTGCATAATGAAAAATACCGATATATCGCTATGTTTTATTTGGATTTCTTGGTTGATTTCTTCTCTTTAACAGATGTCTTTTTGACAGATTCAAACTCTTCATTTACTTCTATGTTGGATACTATATCAATGTGATCTTTTAGAATATTAGCGGCTTTATGAAGAGCTCGTGACGGACTTACTGTCGCATCAGTTTCAATAGTAAGACGCAATTTATTGTAGTCGGTGCGATCACCAACGCGCATATTTTCAACTTCAAAATTAACATTTGTCACGGGCGTAAAGATAGCATCAATGGCAATCGTTCCAATGGGAAGTTTCTCTTGTTTGCGATACTCAACCGGAGAATATCCCAAACCTTTTTCTACGGTGATTTCCATATCAATCTCTCCACTCTTTGAAGTAATAGTGCAAATATGAAGATCAGGATTGACTACTTGAACATCAGCATTACCTTTAATGTCTCCGGCAGTAACTATTCCCTCCCCCTTCTTTTTTAAAGTTATTGTTTGTGATTCATCGGCAAAAAAAGCAAAACGAATTTTCTTTAAATTAAGAGTGATTTCTACAACATCTTCCAAAATATCATTGATTGTGGAAAATTCATGTTTAACTCCTTTTATTTTAACTTGGGTAATAGCTGATCCGGGAAGAGATGCTAACAAAACTCTTCTTAGAGCATTTCCTAAAGTTACACCATACCCCGTATAAAGACCGGTGATTTCAAAAACACCTTTATCCTTATCTTCCGACACTTTTTTTATTGCGACGTTCTTGCTTAAAAACGTATATTCCATAAATATTTTTTCCGCTTTAAGCGGATGACTGCTTAATTTTTACCTTGAATAGTAATCAATAACTAAGTTTATATTGAACGGAACCTCAACTCCCTCCGGAAGACTTTTTATGGTCCCCTCTAATTTTTGCATATTGCGAGAAAGCCAGTTTTCAGGATTTTCCCCTTTCAAAGTATTCGGGAGATCTTTAAACACCGGTATTGTTTTGCTAGATTCTTTAACTGCTATTATATCCCCCACCTTAACAACGCATGAAGGAACATTAACTTTCCTTCCATTCATTATAACATGACCATGACTGACAAACTGTCTTGCCATAATGCGTGAAGGCGCGAATCCCAATCTGTAAAATACATTATCCAATCTTGTTTCAAGTTGTCTTGTAATAAGATCAGTCACTGAAGCTGTTTTCTTTTTTGCCAATGCATTGGAAATTAATTTTTTCATTTGAGTTTCATTAAGACCATAACTCAAACGAACCTTCTGTTTTTCCATAAGTTGCTGCTTGAATTCGGATCCGCCACGCGACATCCTCGCTCCATGAACTCCCGGACGATTGGGTCGGCGCACCATAGCGCTTTTTGGGGTATTGGAACGAAAAGCCTTAAGATTAAGACTTGTTCCTAATGCTCTTTCTTTTTTTTCTTTTGCTCTAAGTAAATGCATGCTGTTGTTGTTTAATTAGACTCTTCTTACCTTAGGAGGTCTTGGACCGTTATGCGGAATGGGAGTTGCGTCCTTGACTGTTAATATATTAAAACCTTGAGCGGCAAAAGTTCTAACGGCAGAATCTCTTCCACTACCAACTCCTTTGACAATAATATTTAAATTAAACGGACCGGATTTTTTCATCTTTTCAGCAAGAACAGCCACGATTTTAGAAGCGGCAAATGGTGTGGCCTTTTTGGGACCAGAAAAACCTAAAGCTCCAGCCGATGACCAAGCCACTACGTTACCATTATTATCAGTAACGGTAATAACGGTATTGTTATAAGTTGCGTTAACATAGACAAAACCATTGTCAATTTTCTTAGAGCTGGTTGCCCCTTGAACTTTGACTTTATCTTCTACGTTAGCATCTCCTGATTTTTGAACAACTTTTTTCTTTCCCATAATTATTTATTATTTCAAATCTACTTTTCTCTTTCCGCTTCCGGCAGTTTTACGAGTATTGCCCCTGACTGTGCGCGAATTAGTTCTGGTGCGCTGACCTCTTACGGGTAATTTTCTTGAATGTCTGGCTCCTCGATAAGAACCTGTATCTTTTAAAAGAGATATGTTTGATCTTACCACCTGGCGAAGCTCACCCTCAATTTTGTAATTCTTTTCTATAAAATCTTTAAGTTTATTGAGTTCATCCGGAGTTAAATCTTTTGTTCTCTTGGAAGAATCAATTTTTGTGTGTTTTAAAACAACAACGGCCAATCCCGGTCCAATACCGTAAAAATACCGCAAAGCGATATCAATTCTTTTATTATCCGGCAGATTAACACCTAAAAGTCTCATGATTAGTAATTAGTAATTAGTTATTAGTTATTCGTGTAGACACATTTGTGTTGCCGTAGTTTGCCAATTGGCGAACGAAGGCGTGTTGTTTGTGTGTTATCCTTGTCTTTGTTTATGTTTCGGGTTCTTACAAATAACAAAAACACGTCCTTCTCTACGAACGGTTTTGCAATGCTTGCAAATTTTTTTTACAGATGCTCTTACTTTCATAATTATAGCCTTTTCATAACAATGCCCCGAGATTTATCGGGACTCAAACGCACCATCACTCTGTCACCGGGCATTACTTTGATGTAATGAATTCTCATTTTACCCGATAGATGGCAAAGCACTATTTGACCGTCAATTTCAACTCTAAAAGTCGTTGCCGGTAATGCTTCGGTAACGATGCCATTTATAAGCTTTTCCTTGGGTTCATTTGCCATCAGTGTTTTGTATGATAAGAAAAAAATAAGAAAAAGTCAACCCCGCACCTTTTATCAACAATTTGAAAATGAATTTGTAACAAATTAATAAAAATATTTAATTATTTTTTTGTCTTTTTCTAACAACATAAAAAATGGGCTAACTTCAAGTTGATAAAAGGTACGGGGTCAAGCTAGTGATATTTATTTACCAATATCGTTAAATATTCTTCTCTTAAGTTGTGAGTAAACTCTTCCATATTGTTTCAATTTTATTTCTCTGTTTTTGGCACTAAATTCGCTCAGATATCCTTCAAAATATATTAATTTCCAAATACTCCTTTTAGTATATTTTGATTTTCTATTATTATGCTCCCATAATCTTCTGACAAGATTGTTGGTTCTGCCTATATAGATAGAATTGTTATGCAGATCTTTTATTATATATACGTAATAGTACATATAAAAAACCAGCTGTATATAAACCAAACATTACAAAATAAAAGCGACCCGACTATTCAATTGTTATGTTTATCTTGTTTGCGTTATTTGGAACACTGCCTACATAAAAAGGCCAGAATCGAGCGGTGAGTTTATTGATGCTTTCGCTATACTTATCAGCTATATATTTGCGCAAATCAAGATCTGATTTTCCCATAATCTCATTCTTGAGTTGATTAACATCAAATGGTTTTACAAAAACAGCTTTATAAACAATCGGGAGAACCATCTTTCCAAGCTTCCAATCAACTTGAGGTTTATTATAGGAAAGATCTTTTGATTTCTCTTCATACTCTGAAGGTATCAAATTATCTTTTTTGGCTTTTTGTTTTAAAAGTTCCAAAATATCTGTTTCCCTAAAAGTCATTACCATAACCTTTCCTTCGGCCACAACGGAAAATTTATTATCCGCTCCCACATTGGAACTGACTGACAATTTTGTCGTTGTTGCCAATACCGAATCTTTTATATAAGTGGTGTCTTCTTTAATTTGTGAAATTAAAGAAGCGGAAAGAGCATCTTGAAGATCAATTTGAGCTTGTTCTTTTGCTTTCTTTATATCTTCATTGGTCGGATATAATCCTTCTCCTATAAATCCGCCGCTAAACCCGTTAGAAGCTGAAGCATAGAACCCTTCGTATTTGGATGTGTTTTTAAATCCCGGAATAGTTAATTTTTCTATGGCTCCGCTGTTATAACTGGGTCCGGCTTTATCGGCAAAAACTTCAACAGGTATTGAGGATGGGGTAATTTTTCCTCCTTCAATTTTTGCTCCCGGTATTTCTATTGATTCTGGAATTCTGTAAAATTTTCCATCAGGAGTTTCAAAACGAGTTGTGGCCACCAACTTTTGGGGAGCCGAACTGAAAGCATTATAAATAACTATTTGACCGGAAGCTTTTCGTTCCAGATATTTCTTACCGGTCGGTTCAAATTTAAGAACACGATTAACTATTTTTTCAACAATCTCCCCCGGAACCTGCATGGAATTAACGTCTAATTGACCGATGTTTTTATTAACAATAATACTACCCTCATTATTCCATTCTTTTTTATTGGTCACTATTAGCACGTCAACTCGGGGAAAAATAGAAATTGCCAAATAAACAAGAACAAGAAAAGCGACAACTATCGTTGTCCAAACAACCCATTTTTGTGAATGACGTTTTGAGGTTTTGGTTTCTTTTTCTTCTTTGGGCGGCTCGGCATCCATGCGAAAAGGATCATTTTTATCACGTTTAAAAATTATAGGCTGATCCGTTTCTTTAACAGAATCAAAATTATCAAAATCATTTTCTTCGTTATCGCGCATTCTTCTTATTTTTGCCGCGTGAGATGCAGAAGGAACAATATCAACGACTTTCACGATTTTTTTCTCTCTCTTTTTATCTGACATTTGTAATATAAAAATTAATGAATATTTTTAATAATTATAGCCTATTTATTCATCATCAACAATATGATGTTATTGTTTGAAAAAAATCAAACAAAAACACTCCCTCAATTTACAATTATTTTCCTCACCCCTTATTTAACATTCATATTGTGGGGAATGAGCCATCTAATTTGTCGCGTCGCTAAAGTATTAATTGAATCGGTCCTATCAAGACCTATCATACAAATTATATCCGCTTTAAGTTGATCAGAAACAGACAGTTGGCTCACTTTTGCCGAACCGCATTCAAACTTGTCGGCCGAAATAAGCATAGATGCAAATTTTTTATTGAGAGCCAAAAAAGAAGCGCTACCGGGCATACTTAAAAGCGCCGAGGTCGCTCTTATATCCTTTTTAAACGATTGTAATCCATGTGAAAGACGGGATAATTCTTTATCCATAATGGAAACGAATTTTTTCGCCACAACCAAAGAAGTTTTTCCCATAACGATACTGTTGATTATCTCTTTATAAGAAGAGAAGTTAACACCCATAACATGATGAACGGCTTCGTATAAATATTTTTCTCCAAAAGCAAAAGAGTCAAAATAAGCAAAATGATTTCCATCAAAGGCGTAAACCAAGGTATCAGAATCTTCAACTCTGGCGACAATACAATGTTTGTTGGAAGTATTTTTTTTATCTCCAAATAATGAAATCAATCCGAATAAAGGAAGGGTAAAACCATATTCATGAAAATGTTTGAAAGTTGCTCGTTTAGAAAAGGTTTTGGTAAGTGCAACAAACAAAGGTCTATGCAAAAATGTTTGTATCATTCCAAAAGATATTTTCTTTCCTTTCTTTTCAAAAAGAGTTTCTGGATTTTTTAAGGGAACATCATCAACCGTTATCCGAATTACTTGATTGGCCACCAACAAAACACCCAAATCATCGTAATCATTGTGTTTAGCAAATGCTTTTTTATGAACATCCAAATATTTCCAAAGATGCTGTGAAAACGCCGCCATAACATCATTCTTTTCAATAATCGTATTTGAAGATTGGCGAGTAAACGGAAAAACAAAATAAGTGGATGCGCAAACCTCCTTAGAGGCTACAACTGTAATATTAAACTTGAACGGAAAAAAAATCGTCTTGCCTAATATCTTTATGATCTTCCTGGAACTAAAATTCTTTTCAAAAATGTTTTTAAACATAAAAGGAGTCATCTCCTTGAATGTTCCATCAGTTGGATAATAAATAATGGGCCGCAGTTCAAGTCCTTCAGGAGAAAAAACCACAAGAAGCCAACGTTGTTTACAAAATTGTTTTGAAAAAAATTCGCGTATTTGTTTTAATTTTTTTTTAAAAAACATTAGTCAATTACAACGGCGCGAACACGCCTGATTCCTTTTCCTACCGACTCTTCTTTAATAATTTTTACCCCCTTAATCTCACCTATTGAATTCACATGGGGTCCTCCACAAAGTTCCTTGCTGATAATTCCCCCACTCTCTTTTGAACCTATAAAATATACCTTAACAATATCGGGATATTTTTCTTTAAAGAAAGCCAGCGCTCCCAAATTTGCCGCTTCATCTTTGGACATTTCTTCATAATAAACGGGAAGATCTTTTTTGATTTGTTCATTAACCAGTTCTTCAATTCTTTCTATTTCTTTTGAATCAAGTTTGCGCTCAAAATTAAAATCAAAACGCAAACGCTCCGGATTTATATCAGATCCCATCTGATGAACAGAATCCCCTAAAATTTGCCTAAGTCCCCATTGTAATAAATGAGTGGCTGTATGCATGCGAATAACTTTATTAAGCTCTTCTTCGCTTCCAGCTTTAAGCTCCCCCGTATCCAATACTAATCCATGACCGCCGAATTTCTTTTCCGCTCCAGCTCGAGATATGTCTTGATGTGCCCTCTCTTTTTCTTCATATTCTAAATCAATTGATTTAGATTTTTTCTTGGCAAATTCAAGAGCAATTTCCTTAGGAAGTCCGTAAGACTGGTAAATATCAAAGGCGATAGCACCGGTTAATTCCACATTGGAAATATTTAACTCTTCAATTTTTTTAATTCCTTGAATAATGGCGCTTTCAAACTTACTCTTTTCCTCGCTCCAAACTTCAATGATTTCTTTTTTATTTTTTATTTCTTTGTAAATGTCACCAAAAATATCTTCCACTACCGGATAAACTTCCACAAATAAATCGGTATGAATATCATTTTTTATTGATATGGCGATTATTCTTCTTAACAATCTTCTTAGAACATACCCCGCTCCCTTGTTAGACGGTCTAACTCCATCGGCTATCAAAAAAGATGATGAGCGAATATGATCGGTTAAAATCCTTGCCTCACGTTCAGAAAGTTGGGAAACCAACTCTTTTATTTTTGAAATAATAGGAGCAAATGCACTTGTTTCGAAAACATTCGCTACCCCCTCAATTTTAGTTAAAAGTCTTTCATATCCCATTCCCGTATCTATTCCGGGATTCTCCACCTTCTTATATTCACCCTCTCTTGTTTTATAAAATTGGTTGAACACTAAATTCCATATTTCAACACCATTTCCTTTCTTTGCCTCTTCTTCGCTTGAGGCAATATAAATTTCACTGGTTGGACCGCAAGGACCTTCGTTACCCGTTGGACCCCAGAAGTTATCCTCTTTTTTGCCGTAAAATATTCTGTCTTTTGGAATTCCGATCTCTTTGTACCAAATAGCATAAGATTCCTCGTCTTT
>Ga0116178_10000902_pt1 | contig 25518 bp, 18 predicted proteins | sample AD_STIC12_MetaG_FD_89880 | JGI IMG/M metagenome (GOLD analysis project Ga0116178, IMG submission 89880) | Active sludge microbial communities of municipal wastewater-treating anaerobic digesters from USA - AD_STIC12_MetaG | ecosystem: Engineered > Bioreactor > Anaerobic > Digestate | place: USA... | reverse complement strand
TCCACATCGCCCCGCAGCGCATAACCGTCGATCACGATGCCTGCATTGAGAAAGTCCGCACCTCGGCCTGTGTTGTATTGCCCTTGATAAGCGATACGCAGTGCCTTTCCACTCACCGTCTGAAGCTGAGTGTTCAGATGCAAGCCATCCCAGATATGATGCAGAAACTTCTCATCCATAGCTAAAAATACCGGTTTAACATCCGATAGCGCTGTCTTGCTGAGGCGGAATTATACAGGCTATGCGGACTGTGCAGGACGGGTGAGGTCAAGATGGAGATCAAACGCTTGGACTGATCCCTGCTGATATTGGCACAACCACGTCCATAATAGTGCAAGGATGCAGTCTGGATGCCATAGATTCCCTTGCCCCACTCCACATAGTTAAAATACAGCTCCAGCATGCGGTCTTTGGTCATGATGATTTCCATGATCACCGTCACCTGCGCTTCCAGATACTTGCGCAGGTAGTTGCGGTCTGTGGTGAGGAAGATCGTGCGTGCCACCTGATTGCTGATGGTGCTGGCTCCAAAGCGGATGCGTCCTGCCTTCTTATTTCTCTGCCAAGCCTTCCTGATCTCAGGAAATTCAAAGCCAAAGTGCTTGTAGTAGTTGCCATCTTCCAGAGCGATCACCATCTTCTGAGTGGAAGAAGGGAAGTTCTCAAGCGGCACGTAATATCTTTTGTGCCAATCATATCCTCGGATCAGGTATCTTTGGAGCATGAGTGGCGTGATGGGTGGATTGACGAAGGAGTAGATCAGGCAAAGTGCAGCAACCAAGCCCCAAAAGCCCAGATGCAAAAACAGAATAAAACGCAGGACCCTAACGATGGGAGTTCTGCGTTTTATGGGTTTCTTCTTGCCCAAAACTATCCTCTAATCGCCCTTTTTGGAAAAAGGGTAAAAGAAAAGGTGTAGCTTATTCTTCTGGCGTCGCAGTTAGAACACTATTCACATAGGCCGCAATGCGAGCTTTCCTTCTGGACGCTGTGCGTTTATGGATCACACCTTTCTTGGCAGCTTTATCAAGCTGAGAGTAGATTCTGTCCAAAAGTGCCTGTCTTTCTTCAGCGGGCATTTCAGTCTGCATCTGCTTGGAAAGAGTCTTGATAGTGCTCTTTACATAGTTGTTACGTGCTCGCCTCTTGGCGTCTGTTTTCAGGCGTTTCAAGGGAGATTTGTGCTGTGGCATGTTTACCTCTTTTTTATGTGTAATTAGTTAAGTGTATACCTGTTATAAAATACGTGTCTTTAAAACAGCTTACTTGATGATACCAAACTATATGAGGCCATTTGTTGTCAATACTATTTTCGTTAACTCTGGCTTTTATTGGTGTTTGGGCTCAGGTTGGACAGGGCTTTTAGCAATATCTGAGATTGATAGATGGAGCTCAAGCTACTCATATCTGCCGCTTCTGTAGCGGCATTCCCGATTTTGAAGAGCTGATATTGCCGATTTAGCCAATCGATCGCCTGAGAGGCTTGATCAGAATCGAAAGCAGCACCGGCTTGATGTGATCGGATCAACTCCTCCGCCTCTCCACCTCGAGGCCCAAGCGCTAAAATCGGATCTCCTACCCCTAAGTATTCAAAGAGCTTGGTGGTGAGCATGCCCTGATGTCCTTCATAACGGTTGATCAAAAGAAGCAGCACATTTGAAGCCGCCATCTGTGCCAATGCTTGTTGATGCGGTATAAAGGGCAGCAGCTCAAACTTGTCTTTAGCTGTTTTCCGGAGCCTTTCTGATAGCTCAGCAGATACATTGCTGCCTATAAAGCGGATCTTCACATCTGCTTTGTCCATCATTGCCAGCAACACATCCATCATAAAGGCGATGTCCTGTCCCATGGTAAACTGTCCCACATAGCTGATAACGAAGGCGTGATCCTGTCGCTTCGCTGCACGCTTGGCAGCCTCTATCTCATTCAGATCAAAGCCATTGCGCAAGAGTAGTTTATTCGCATCAGGCAGTTGTTCCATCAGATGCTTTGAAATGAGCAGGTTTAGCTCCGCCGTTTTCAGCACTTTGTTTTGCAGATAGCGTTGGATGTGTCTGGCGTGGGGAAGGGGTTTTTGCAGCTTTAGATAGTAGATTTCGCTCCAAGGGTCTCGCCAGTCCGCCACCCACTTCAGCTTCGGGAAGCGGGTCTTTAAATGCAGGCCGATCAGGTGTGACGAATGTGGCGGCCCCGTGCTGATGATGAGGTCAAAGCCATGCTCACGATGCAATTGACAAGCTTTAGGAATTGCAGTAGGCAACCAAAACACCCTCAAATCTGGAAAGATCAGATTCAGCCGCAACCACAGCAGCAGCCGCTTCAATAGCGAAGTCTCTTTATCAATGCTCAAATCTCCATGCGGCAGCCTTGCGTTTTTGCCACCAAAGAACCGCCACCATCTACCAAGCTTCGGTGCCGGAGTGTGATGAACTCTGACTTCTTGAGGTATCTTGGCCATCAAGCTCTCATCTCTGTATGGGAAGTCTCCATCTTTAGGAGCCAAGACATGCACTTCATAGCCTGCATCAACCAAAAATGGCAGAAATCTCAGCCACCTCTGCACTGCCGCACCTCCGCAAGGTGGGAAGTAATAGCTGATCAGGAGTAGCCGTTTCATCATATGTTAGAGGAGCATTTGTGCCAGAGCTTCCCAAGTATACTCTTTGGCTTTCTCCAACTGCGCTTTGCTCATGGACTCAAAAGCTTGGGAATCAAAGAACTCGATGATTTTAGCTGCCAAATCCTCGGGACAGGGCTCAGGTTCAGCGACTACCAAAAGCCCATTTACCCCATTCTCAATATACTGTGCCAGACCATCAAAACCGGATGCTAAAACAGGCACTCCCAGAGCCATAGCCATCGCAATCACACCGCTTTGAGAGGCTGTTCGATAGGGTAGCACACAGAGGCTGGCTCGCTGGAAAAAGCCCGCTACCTCGTCATCTTCCACATACCTAAGGTGGCTTTCCACGCTCTTTTGGATGCCCAATTCATCAATCAGGTTTTGATACAGCTCATCCGAACCATAGACCTCTCCCACGATGAGCAGCTTGGCATCCTCATACTTTTCCAAGACCTTAGGCATGGCGGAAATGAGGATGTCCAAGCCCTTATACTTCTTGATCAAACCAAAGAAAAGCAGGGTATGAGGCTCTCTGGCCGCCTCTTCATGGATTATATATTGGTCGTAGACGGGATGAAAACCCAGCTTGCTCTTAAGATAGATATTATTAGGCATCAGTCTCATAAGCTCTTTTTGGGTTGCTTCAGAGAGGCAGACGATACTGTCCGCATGCTGTAAAACCGATCTCGCCAAAAGCTTAGCTGCAGGCCAGCTTTCGTGTGGAACCAAGTTGTGCAAGATCACGCAGACTCTGGTCTTCTTCATAGCTCTTGCCACAAAGAAATACAAAGGAGCAAAGAAGGGGATAAAGTATGATATAAACAAGACATCAGGTTCAAAATCACGGATAGCTTTCAAGCCCCGAGGCCAAGTATCAGGTCTATAGGGGACGAAGCTGTTGTCTATCTGCAGAGATTCAGGCAGATCAAAGCTGGTAGTTTGGGATTTACCAGGAAAGATCAAAGCCGGATACTGCCTGATAAATCCAAACATCTTCACTTCGTGCCCCAGCACCAAATAGCACTTGGACAGCTCCACAGCAAAAGCCGAGATGCCACCTCTGATGGGTGGAGCGGGGCCCAGAAAAGCTATCTTCATCCTCAGTTACTCTCCCAATTGCAGGCTTTGGATGAGGAACTTCCTGACGCTAGTGACGTCCTTGTATTTACCCAACAGCGCCATCAATTTGAGCCTCACTTTAATGCCCTGCATATCAGAAGCCAAGATTGCACCCATGTTATGCAGGTGTTTCCCGCCGCCATCATACCCATATTCGGGCAAGACTCTTCCCGTGCGTGCTCTGGAGGTAATCACCACCAAAACTCCTTTATCCAAAGCTTTTTGGATGGCAGGAAGTGCCTCCAAAGGCAGGTTCCCACGTCCCATCGCTTCGATCACAATGGCCTTGGCTCCGGTTGCTAAACTCGCCTCAATGTGGCGTCCATCCATGCCCGCAACCGCTTTGATCAGGTCTACACTGGTGTCGATTTCCTGAGTCCACACATTTTCCCGATGCAAGGTGGCACGATGATAGACCACGATGTCCGGATCGACGTTCCCCAGAGGCCCATAGCCTGGTGAGATGAAGGAATCCACCTTACCTGTATCCGACTTTGTGACGTCTCTGGCTGTGTGAATCTCATCGTTCATCACGACCAACACGCCTTTATCAGAGGATTCTGGTTGTGAAGCCACTCTCACAGCTCCGATGATATTACGGGGGCCATCCAGACCCAGCTCGCTTCCACTGCGCATCGCTGCCGTGAAAACCACCGGCTTACGCGTAGTGAGCACCAGATCGCACAGGAAAGCGGTCTCTTCCAAAGTATCAGTCCCATGCGTGATGACCACACCATCATAATCTATTATCTTGATGTCGATCAGCTTTGCCAAGTCCAGCATCATTTGCGGTGTGATCTGAGGGCTGGGGAGGTTGAGATATTCATATACTTCCACATTGGCTACGTTTTTTAGCTGAGGGAATTGGCGCAGAAACTCGGAGAACTCATTGGAGGGAACCACTCCCATGCTACCTGAGCTCTTCATTCCGATAGTACCACCGGTGAGGATGATAAGGATGTTTTTCATTGTGTTTAGGCTCCTTGATAGGTGATGGGGTCTTCAAAGCCTGCTTTGGCAAAGGCATTCAGCCTCAATCTGCAGCTATCGCATTTGCCGCAGGCTTTGTCTGAGGCAAAGTAGCAGCTCCACGATAGCTCAAAAGGCGCACGCAAACTCATTCCCATGCTGATGATCTCGCTTTTGTTCATATCTATCACAGGCACATGTAGGCGGATGGGGTGTGAGGCACCGCGAGCTACATCGATGGTCTTTTGCATGGCATGAATAAAGCTTTTGCTACAATCAGGATAACCAGAGCCATCATCTTCCACCACACCAAGGTAAATGCTTCTTGCCCCAATCACTTCCGCCCAGGAAACCGCCATGCAGATCAAATTTGCATTGCGGAAAGGAACATATGTATCCGGATAGCTTTTCGCAGCAGTCTCATTCGTGGCTTCAAACCCAGCATCCGTGAGGCGGGAACCTCCCAGATTTTTGAGCCAGCCCAAGTCTATCACTTTGGTGTCCTTAGCCTGGTAATGAGCGGCAATTTGCTCAAAACATTGCAACTCCTTGCGTTGCGTAAGCTGCCCATAGGAGGCATGCAAAAAGTAGAGCTCACTATTCTCCTTTGCAGCAATGGCTGCAGTCACCAGAGAGTCCATCCCTCCACTTAAGAGTACTATGGCTTTGTTATTACTCATTTTCTCCTATCTATATCCTTGATTTATATCTTCTTAAATCCATCAAAGCATTGCCTTGAATCCTTGAGAGCAGTTTCCGTGATCGGGAGTTTATGTCAAGCCTGTTCTGCAATACCAGAACAGAAAAAAGCCCCAGAATTGTTTCCGGGGCTATTCTGCTATTCACGCATTATAGGTAGTTAATTTATTTGATCTTTACGATTTTGCCATTGGCGCTAAGGTCTCTACCGTTCAAGCGATAGAAGTAGACACCGCTTTGGGCTTGGTTGCCTTTGCTGTCTTTACCATCCCAGACAATAGTGCTGACGCCGGAAGCGGGAACCTTGACTTTATCTGTCTTAATCAATTGTCCCTTCAGGTTGTAAATCTCCAATTCCAATTCGCTATTGGCTTTGGCATTGATGCTAAACTGGGTATAATCCTTGAAGGGAGTGGGATGCACGCTCACGCTCACCGGGCTGCTCACGACGTCGTCGTTTGCCACACCGACACTGACGCTCACCACGTTTGATGGTCCAGAAATCAGCATGGGGTTGTTGAAGAGAGAGCAAACCCAATACTCGTGAACACCGATTGGAACATAGGTATCTGAAAAAGTGAGTGTATTGGGGTTTGTTATGGTGGATATAAGCAGTCCACCTCTGTAGAGACGGTAGCCAACAAAGCCACGATCAAAGTATTGAGGTGGCTCCCATGTGAGGACAACGGTGTTCTCCCCTTCCACGACAGCAGAGAGGTTTCTGGGAGCTGGGACATTTACAATCGGGCCGATGGGTTGGCTTCTAACCGTTTCACCGGGCATGCCGTGAATGTCGTAGGGTGTAACTTCAAATACTATCTGATAGCCTGTATCTTCTGCTTGCAACTGATATGTTATTTCATCGCCGTATTCGATAGGCACATGCTCATCGTTTACAATCCGATACCAGGCAAAAATAGTTTCACCTTCCTCATCGCCATCGGGATCGCTATATGAGTAGCTTCCGGTCAGAGTCTGGTATTCCACAGGCGGGCCTTGGATACACACATCTTCAGCGACGGGTGCGTTGTCCAAAAATCCTGTTCCTGAGAGCGGGATAGTGATGGTCGGATGGTTGTAGAGATTGCTGGTGATGGTCATGGTTCCGGTATAGGTCTGCGCTGCGGTAGGAGTGAAGACAGCATCGAGAGTGACTGATCCGGCGGCTGGAATGTTGAAGCTGTTGTTGCTGATGGTGAAGACAGGGTTGCTGATAGCGATGGTTCCGCTGGCTGGATTGCCGCTGAAATTCACAATAGTGACGGGGATGGTATAACTTCCGCCCACATACATATTGGGGAAGTCCAAGGTTTCAACAGAAATAGGATATGCGCCAACGAGCTCTGGTAATGAGTATTTCACGCCTTGCAAGATCTCTTTACTGGTTTGGTTTTGCAGGAAGAAAACCATTTCGCAATTGGCGACGTTCCAAGCGTTGCTAAAGTTAAAAGTCAGGTTTACAGTAGTTTGCTCACCTGTGCCAAGATCGATTGCGGTTCCATTCTGATTGGGCACCATGAGACGGTTGACGTTGTCCACAGTGGTCTGGTTAAACCAGTTGTGTGGGATGTTGGATTCCGTGAGCACGGCATGCAGCTTCACGTTTGTGTTTGTGTCTGCTTCATCTTTGCGCACGGTTACGGAGACGCTGTAGCTGTTTCCATTTGCATTACCAAGCGCAGAAAGGGTGTATTTGGCAGGCACGTTCAAACGAGCATTTACCTTGGGAAGGTAATTGTTGTACATAGAGTTGCTGGAACTACCTCCAGAAGTGGGGTTCTGGCCATCGAAGAATGCGGTAGGATAGCCGCTTACTCCGTAATAGCTGTTACGAGCACTGGAATAGGTGTTTTCATAGCTGTCACCACCATGGTTTTTGATGATCGCTACTGCATGTCCATTTGTTAGAAGATCATGACATCCCATTGCTGCACCCGGACAGTATCCACACCAGGTACCAGTGGCAACTTCCACCACAACGAGGTTGCGCGGCACGGCATTCAATGCGAACACGAGGCCGAGTAACAAGACTAAAGAAGCTAATTTTCTCATTTTTTTCGTTCTCCCATATTGGTTATTTATTCTTTGGATAATTTAGTTGGTTTTGACCCTGCATGCAAATAGAAATATGGCTTCTCCCTTCTTATTTGCAAGGAGTATATTTTGCTTTCGCTGTTACAAACACAGCGGCTTTGGATTTGGTTCATTATTTCTTACTCTTCTTTGCCCAGCTATCTCTCAGCTCAACTACGCGGTTAAAAACCGGTGTTTCTGGGCTGTGGTGATCATCCGCCACAAAGTAGCCAAGACGCAGGAACTGGAAGCATTCTCCAGGTTTTGCATCCAACAGAGAGGGCTCAGCCAATGCTTTGGTATTCACGATGAGAGAATCAGGGTTGAGATAATCGAGATAGGTCTTGCCTTCTTCCACATCGTTAAAGTCAGCCAAGGTAAATAGGTGGTCGTAAAGCTTTACTTTGATAGGTGTTGCGTGCTTTGCGCTCACCCAGTGGATAGTGCCTTTCACCTTGCGTCCATCTTCACTCCAACCGCCTCTGGACTGAGGATCATAGGTGGCGTAAAGGTGAGTGATATTGCCAGCTTCGTCCTGATCCACTCTGGTCAGCGTGATGTAGTAGGCATGCTTGAGACGCACTTCTTTGTCCAAAGCCAAGCGGAACCAGCCTTTGGCGGGATTGAGAGAAACATCTTCTCTCTCCACAAAAAGCTCTCTGCCAAAGCTCAGCTTACGTGTAGTGGCATTGGGGTCTTCGGGGTTGTTGTCTGCGTCAACTTCTTCAAATTGATCTTCTGGGTAATTTTCGATGGTTAAAGGAATTGGATCCAAGACAGCCATCACTCTATTGGTGGTCTTATTCAGCTCTTCACGCACGCAGAATTGCAGCAGTTCAAAGTCCACTAAGGAGTCCGCTTTGGATACGCCAATCCGGTTGGCAAATTCACGGATCGCCGCTGGCGGGAAGCCTCTACGGCGCATCCCTGCCAAGGTGGGCATGCGGGGATCATCCCAGGAAGGCACAATGCCCTTTTCCACCAACTCCAGCAAGAGGCGCTTACTCATCACAGTATAGCTGAGGTTGAGGCGTGCAAATTCTATCTGTCTCGGGTGGGATGGCACCGGAAGTTGATCCAAAAACCAGTCGTAGAGCGGCCTATGGTTTTCAAACTCCAGAGTGCAGATCGAGTGTGTGATCATCTCCAAGGCATCCGAAACGCAGTGTGTATAATCATACATGGGATAGATGTTCCAATTATCGCCGGTGCGGTGGTGAGTGCAGCTTTTGATCCTGTAAATCACGGGATCACGCATGTTGATATTGGGCGAGTTCATGTCTATTTTTGCTCTCAGAGAGCGCGAACCTTCCGGATACAGTCCTGCTTTCATACCCTCGAAGAGCTCCAAGTTTTCTTCTATACTGCGGTTACGATAGGGACTTTCCTTGCCACCTTCGGTGAGCGTGCCACGATATTCGCGCAGTTCATCCACCGAGAGGTCACAAACGTAAGCCTTGCCATCCTTGATCAGCATCAAAGCGTATTCATAGAGCTGCTCAAAGTAGTCCGAAGCATAAAACAGTTTATCATGCCAATCAAAGCCAAGCCAACGCACATCTTCAATGATGGCTTGCACATAGCGGTCTTCTTCTTTGCTGGGATCGGTGTCGTCAAAGCGAAGGTGACACACACCATCAAAATCGAGAGCCAGACCAAAGTTTAAACAGATGGACTTGGCGTGTCCAATATGTAAAAAACCATTCGGTTCAGGCGGGAAACGAGTGATGATGCCCTTATGCTTACCGGTGGCGAGATCGTCCTCGATGATCGCTCTGATAAAGTTTGGAACAGGCTGTCTGTCCGTATCTTGCGTAGTTGTTTTTTCGTTTATAGACATTGGCTTACCTTATTATTCTGATATTGTTTGCAATTATTATGACAGGGCGATTCTCGTCAAGGTTTAATTGCTTAGGAGGGCAAAATAGGCTGTTGGTTTGTATTGAAAACCCGCCGCTATCTTAGCTTGATTTTTGGCCCGAAATCCTACTATTTTGGTAGGATATTTCTGTCGCATTTTTGCTGTCCTCGCCAGCCGGAAAAGTCGGGCTTTTTGAAATCTTTGACCTGCGACCGGGAAATTGTTTCGCAAAACCGCCTTTTTTGACACCCCTCAAAGCGGCTGTTTATGCGGTGTCCCTGCCCCGCCCCTGCTCGGCTCCTCCTCCATTGAGCAGGAATGGCATAGGATAGCAGTAGGTTACACGTTTGGGCGGAGTAGGCGCACAGAAGGGAGTGAACCTTTTCAAAAAGGCAAATGTTGAGTCAAGCATCTGGTTTTTGAAAGGGATTTTCTCACAGATGTGGCCAATTACCGCCGGGATTATAATACAATCTATGGCTTTTCTCCCCCAAAACACTGCTTCCCATCTACATCTTGGAATAACTCACAACTGCTTGGGCGGTTCAGGACGAGCACCTGACTCACAATGGCGTCGAGGCCGCCCCGCCCTTGCTTACCCGAAGGGAGATGCCGTGCTGATACTCGGGAAAAACCCGAGTATCTCCGAGTAATCACCGGGCGGCTAAGCAAGGAAGAGGTAGGGGCGGTAGCAGAACCGCTCAAGTGCGGTTGCTTACCAAAGATATCAAACAATCATTGGCTACGAGCATTGCTTGCTTGGTCGCTAAGGGTAACGATCATATCAGGCAGCAGTATGGCAACCGCTGTACTGCTGCATTATTAGGGATAAAAGCCGTTTTTCTCATTGACAAAATCATTGTCCCCAAAAAGCTTGTCATTTGCCAGGCGCAATGCAATGGATGCCCGTGAACCATGTCAGGTCAGGAATGAAGCAGCATTAAGCGACGTATTCCATGTGTCGTTGTTTGCCTGGCTTTTAATGAATTCATCGAGATGCATTTCTAACATCTATCGTCATAAGTATACACCACTTAAAGGATATTTGAAAATGAGAGCAATACTTACAATCCTCATGACGCTGTTTCTGTTTGGCTCTTTGGCTGCTTTTGAGGTTCATATCATCAGCAACGATATTGATGCTGACATCAAACGGCTAATCTCTGCCAATATCAGCATAGACGGCGTGGATAGAGCTAATAATCTGATCAAAGCCTATGTGCGCGGGCCGCAGGAGTATCAACTGCTTTTGGATAGCGGTTTTGATGCTAATGCTTTGCCAAATCCAGCGATAGAACTGGCGCGTGAACTCAATGATCCCCAGAGGGTGCGCTCTCAGGATCGCTACGAATATTATAGCTTTAGCGAGTATGCGAGTTTTATGGAACAGACTGCCAGCACCTATCCCGAGATTTGCTCACTGCACAATATAGGCCAAAGTGGGCAGGGACGGCCTCTCTACTTTATGAAAATCACGGATAATCCGCAGGTTGAGGAAGCAGAGCCCAGATTCAGGTATATTTCCAGCATCCATGGCGATGAAGTGGTGGGTTATGACATGATGATCCGGCTGATCCAACTGCTTACCAGTGAATATGATACAAATCCCAGAATCACTCAGATTGTAAACAATACGGAGATCTGGATCTGTCCGATGATGAATCCGGATGGTTTTATCTTGGGGCAACGTTACAATGCGTCTGGAATCGACCTAAACCGCAATTTTCCCATGCCATCCGGAGTGCAGCATCCCGATGGGTCAGACTGGGCGCCGGAAAACGTCGCTTTTATGAATCATGCAAACCAGCACAACTTCCAGTTGAGTGCAAACTTCCATGGGGGAGAGCTGGTGATAAACTATCCCTGGGATTTCACTTACACTCTCACACCGGACAATGATCTTATCCATGAAGCCGCCCTTACCTATGCGCGCCAAAACAGCACAATCTACAATAGCACCGGCTTTCCTCAGGGTGTGGTGAACGGAGCACAGTGGTATGTTATCACAGGTTCCTTGCAGGATTGGAGCTATGGGTATACGGATTGCATCGACCTTACCTGTGAGATCAGCTTGCCTAAGTGGCCGCCTGCCAGCGTGTTGGGAAGCTATTGGAACTTGAACAAGGAATCCATTTTGTCTCTGCTGGAGTTTGTGCAAAGAGGGGTGCATGGCACGGTTGTTTCCACCAGTGGTGTTCCACTTACGGATGCCATAATCACCGTTGGCGGTAACGATAAACAGATGCACGTGGGCTCGACCTGTGCGGATTATCATCGCCTCTTATTGCCTGGCAGCTATACAATTACCGCCAGTGCCTTTGGCTATGTGGAGCAAAGTGTGGAAATCACCATCGATGACAGCGGCGTGGCTTTCCATGACTTTGTGCTGCGTCCAGCGGAAACGACTCACTTAGTGGGACAATTGCGTCATCCGGATGGGACGGCTGTGCCCAATGTACAGGTCATTTTAGACGATCTTCCACCCGTAACAACCGATGCAAATGGCTCATTCTTAATAGCTTCGCTCTTGGAAGGACGGCACAACATCATCTTCATGCAGGATGGGGCACCGATCTACAGAAAAGTCTTTGATCTCGATGCTTCTCAAACTGAGCTGGTCTTTATCTTGGCGTCTGAGTCAGTTGTGTTTTACGATCCCTTTGATGACATATCAAACTGGACACCCACCCTCCCTTGGGGAATCACATCCTATCAGGGCGAAAGCGTTTTGACTGACTCTCCGACGGGTAACTATGAAAACTACATCAACAAAGTGTGTAAACTCACCAATCCTGTGAATTTGCAGCAGGTGCTGAATCCCGTTTTGAGCTTTCGAACTCGCTATTTTCTCGAAACCGACTACGATTTTGTCTATCTGGAAGCTTCCACAGATCAAACCAACTGGCAGCAACTCAAGTCTTTCACGGGCTCGCAGAGCGCTTGGCAAAATGAGGAGCTGTCACTCGATCAATACAGCGGGCAGCAGGTGTATTTTAGATTTAGGATTAGGACGGATAGAGCTGTTAACCTCGATGGAATCTACATTGATGACTTTAAGATCAGCGGCATTGATGTGACAGGTCGATTCTTTGGTGATCCGGATGGGGATCTGATTGTGTGTCAAAAAGATGCGCTGATCATTCTGGAGTATTGTGTGGGCTTGGATCCTGCTGAAGCTCCCAGGCCCTGGAGTCAAGAGATGACCATGTGCTGCGATGTGAGTCAGGATAACGGTGTGGATGCTTTGGATGCCCAAATGGTGTTGCGCTACATCAGGGAGCCTCTCTTCCGATTTCCGGCGCAAACATCTGAGACGTATACCTTTCCGAATATAGACTTTACACATGAATATCAGGATGGGGTGCTCAGCTTTGCTTTTGATCCTGCTGAGGACTTGCTGGCTTTGCAGATGCAGATTTTTGCGCTGGAGACGACGACAATCAATGACTTGATCGTAGTAGGATCGGATGACTGTATGTGGGTGATCAATCCTGCGATGAATACATTGGCTATTATCAGGAATACTCAGGCCATTTCCGGCTTTGATCTTGGTTTGCAATGCACTGAAAGCAAGATTCTTTGCAACTATCTGATCAATGGTCATATAGGTAGCGTGGAAATCCCTTTAAGTAGCCCCAATGATGACTCTTTACTGCCCAATCCAGGCTTTTCCTTGAGGCAAAACCACCCCAATCCCTTCAATCCTGTCACCACCATCCACTTTAGTATCGAAGCCCCTAAAGCGGTCACCTCTCTGAAGATTTACAACCTCAAAGGACAGTTGGTGCGCACCCTTGTGGAGGCTCAGCTTGCAGCAGGTGAGCATCAGCGGAGCTGGAATGGCTTGGATGACGCTGGGAATCCAGTTTCTTCAGGCATCTACCTGTATCGCTTGAAGAATGCTAACTCTATCACCACGAAAAAGATGGTCTTAAGCAAATGAAAAAGATAGTATATACATTGCTGTTCATGAGCCTCATGTTTTGGCTCTTTTCCTGCCGGGCTCAGGCTGATTCTGCTGCGGAGCAGGAGTCTGGGGCTCCCAAGTTCCGTCATGATGGCGTTCTGCGCGTGTTGGATGCCGCAGGCAACGTCAAAGCCACTTTTAAGATAGAAATCGCAACCACAGAGATGCAATTGCGGCAAGGCCTTAAGTTTAGGGATTCTATGGAAGATGATCAAGGCATGCTCTTTGTCTTTGATGGCTCCGAACCGCGTGGCTTTTGGATGGAAGATACCTATATGCCTCTGGATATGCTGTTTATAGACTATTCCAACACCATCTTCCAGATCGAAGAAAACACCGAGCCTTTCAGCACTGAACTCATCGATGCTGAAGGCTATAACCTCTACACGTTGGAGGTAAAAGCCGGCACTTGCGCCAAACACAAAATCACTGTAGGAGATAAGATAGAATGGGAAAAAATCTCAGTGCCGTCCTCACCCTGACCCTCACAGTTCTGCTCATCGGATTGACTGCCTGTAAGAAGTCTGAGCCTTCCAATGATGTTCCCCAAGCGCTTTTGCCGGATAGCTATGAATACCCAAGCGATGTTCCCAGCGATTCTGTAATAACAGAGCCGGAGTCGGTTGTTGGGCAGCCCAAGCAAGACCTCAGCAGTCTCAAGCAATTCAAGTATAGTTGGACTGATTCAGATGATATTCCGCCCGTGATCGTGATCGTGGATGACTTTGGTTATTCTGGAGGATCACTCTTGCAAGGTTTTGCAGAACTGCCCCGGGAGATCGTCTTCGCTATTTTGCCTGATCTGCCTTTTACTGCCAGATCAGCTCAGATTGCGGCAGAGACGGGGCGTGATGCCATTATCCATGTTCCGATGGAAGCTGCGGGTGCCAAGATCAGCCCGGGAAAACGCTATCTCAAATCTGGTCAAGATGAACAGACAGTCAAAGATATGCTGGATTCCTTTATTACCCAAATCCCCAAAGCTATCGCCGCAAACAATCATATGGGCAGCACCGCAACCAGCAATAGAGAGCTGATGACCACCGTCTTGAATCATCTGAATGACAAGGGTTTATATTTTGTAGATAGCGTCACTACAGGCAGCACGGTTGGCTACAATCTGGCGCATACTTTGGGATATAAATCCATCCGGAGAAACATTTTCCTGGATGTTCCGGATAATTCTGATGCCACTTTGGCGCAAAGGATTTCCGATCTCGGTAGATATAAGGGAAGGAAGGAGCCTGTCATCATCATCACACACTGCCACAATCAGAGTAAACTGGATGCTTTGAAGAAGTTCCTCAAGCAGATTGATGAGATGGGCGTGCAGCTCACCTCTCTTTCCAGATATTACGGAAGCATGGCTCTGGCAGCCAATCAGTAGGGATTACAGTAGCTTGGTGCCTTTGAGGCTGAAGGCATTTACATCAAGGTTGGAAAAGTGATCTGCCTGAAACTTGGGAATGGCAGCCGCAGCCACCATTGCCGCATTGTCCATGCACAAGCTGAGGCTGGGATAGTAGATTTTCATGCCATATTTGGCGGCCTTTTTTGCCAGTTGCTCTCTCAAAGCTGAATTGGCGGCCACACCTCCGGCTAAGAGTATATCCTTGATCCCGTTTACTCTCGCCCAGGCAATGCTTTTATTGATGAGCGGATCAATGATTGCTTGCTGCACGGATGCTGATAGATCCGAGAGATTTGCCTCTCTTTTTTCCGGTGTCATGGAGAGGATGTGGCTGTAGATAGCCGTCTTGGTGCCGCTGTAGCTGAAGTTGTAATTGCCCTTTTTGTTTAAACCTCTGGGAAAGTCGTATGCCTTGGGGTTGCCTTTCTTAGCTAGCTCATCTATGATCGGCCCACCTGGGAAACCTAAGCCCAGGATCTTGGCCACCTTATCAAAAGTTTCACCCGCAGCATCATCCAAGGTCTTGCCGACCACGCTGAACTTGAGCATGTCTTCAAAATGAACCAATTCGGTATGTCCACCCGATACCACCAAAGCCAAAAAGGGGGCCTTGATCTCTTTGTGTGTGATGAAATTGGCAAAGATGTGGGCCAGCATGTGGTTCACGGTGATCAGAGGCAAGCCCAGACTCCAAGCATAACTCTTGGCAAAAGATAAGCCCACGATCAGGGAGCCGATCAAGCCGGGATTGATGGAGACAGCAATGGCTGAGATGTCGTCTTTGCTTAGTCCTGTCTTCATATATGCGGCTTCGGTGAGACTGAGGATGTTCTTCAGATGCAGCCTTGAGGCAAGTTCTGGCAACACGCCACCATAATCCTGTTGTTCTTTCTGGGAGGAAATGAGGTTGCAGAGCACATTGTAATCCGTGTCTACAATGGCTACGGAAGTGTCATCACAAGAGGATTCAAAGGCGAGGATGTGGGCAGGTTTACTCAACGGGGGCTCACCTTTCGGGGAGTGATTTCATATTTGATGATGCCCTGCGGTAAAGTAGCTTCCAGCTTCAGCATCTTTTCGGCATCCACTTCTTTGGCTGCTTTGATCTGAAAGTCTGAACTCTTGAGCTGCTTGATAATCTGAGGATCACCCTCCACCTTGATCGTAGCAGTCTGAGGGAAGATAGCCCTTCCGCCTGAGTCGATCTTGATGGCTTCAAACACCTTAGCCTGGATCTGCTTGGGTAATCTACTCAAATGCACCCTCAATACGGAGGAGCTGATCTTACTGTTGCTCAAAGATATGGGCACAGAAAACGCTTTCTTGTCTAGCATGGATATACTGATCGGTGCGGTGTTGATGGATTTAAGGTTATTAAGCTCACGTCTGGGGCCATGAATCTTGATGCTGGAGGGACTGATGATATAGTCCAACTGGTTAAACTTCACCCTCGTAGCCTCATTTTCAAAGGCGGGCGTTACCCTCACGTTTTTGTGAAGCATCACATCGGTAGAGACCGTCATCTCCGTTTCTACCGCAGGGCCGAAAACCTCTATATTGCTGTTTGTTGGCAGGTCTTTCAGGTTGTAGTCATCGAGAGGGAGCTTTTCCTCTCCCGCACGCAGCTTGGCTGCATCAATTACCACTTTGGCGGAGGAAAAGTAGAGCTTTACCAAGTCTATACCGTTGCCTCTCACATCGAAGGGGATGGTCTTGGGAAGTTTGGAAAGGGAAACATCTGGAGATAGGTTCTCCAAAACAACGGGGAAGTTGACTACCGTGCGATGCGGGCTTCTCAAGGAGATCTGCAGCCATATCAGTATTGCCAGACACAAGGCAAAGACCTTCAATCCCAGTTTCTTATCCAAAGTGTTCTCCCTCGGTTGTATTGATGCCCAATTGCTTCATTTTCTTGTATAAAGTCGTCCGTTCCAAGCCGATTGCCTCCGCTGTCCGGCTCACATGCCAATCATTCCTGCCAAGATGATAGATGATGTATTCCCTCTCAAAGCTGGCTGTGCTTTCTTTGATGTTCTCGATGGCAAAGAAGCGACTTAGCTCCTCTTTGCCGTCTGATTTTTGAGCGCTGATTTTGTTTCTAAGATGTCTTAGGATCACCTTATTTGAGATCTCCCTTTCTTTGATGGTGATGGATTTGCAAAAGTTCTTCAGCTCCCTCACATTGCCAGGCCAATCATAGGATTGCAGGATGTTTTTCAGCTCCATGAGATTGAGCTGATCACTGATGTTGTAGCGTGAAGAGAAGTTTGTAAAAAAGTAGGAGGCGATAAGCAGGATGTCGTCTTCCCTGTCTCTCAGGGGCGGCAATTCTACTACCGATCCCTCTATGCGATAGTATAGGTCTGGACGAAGACATGCCGGATCTGCCAGGGCGTCCAAAGTGGCATTTGAGGCAAAGATCAAGCGGGTATTCACCTTCTTCATCGACCCGCCTACAATTTGGATTTCTTTGTTTTCGATAGCTCGCAGGATCTTGGATTGAGCAGGCAGGGAAAGGCTGGTGATGTCATCCAAGAAGAGCAAGCCGTCGGAGCATTCCTCAAAGAAGCCGATGTTTTTACGACTCTTACCATCGAAGCCTTTCACATTACCGAAGAGCTCACTTTCTATACCGTCTTCAGATAGGACGCTGCAGTTTACCGTATGGAACGGTTTGCCAAAGCGTGGGGAATTGAGGTAGAAGTAATTGGCTGCCACTTCCTTACCGGTTCCCGTTTCGCCGATGAGGAATACGTCTTCATCCGCTTCGGCCAATCTGACCAGTTGGTCTCTCACCTTGCGGATGGCCGTGCTATCACCTATGAAGGGGAAGCTGCGCGTGAACTGCTTTTTCAGGCTGATATACTCAATCTGCAGGCCAATGTGTTCCTCTTCTTGGCGCTTGAGCGTGATGGCGTTATCTATATGCAACAGCAATTGATTGATGCTGAAGTTGACGCCTTTTTCCACCAAGTGATAAGCACCCAACTCGCGGATTTCCAACACTTGAGCAGCCGTCACTTCGCCGCTGATGACAATGATCTTGTAGTTTAGATCAAAGTTCTCTCTCAGGTATTTGAGGACCTGAATCCCGTTTAAGCGGCTTCCGATGAGGAAGACATCCAGCAGGATCACATCCGGAGCAAAGGATCGCAATTCTTCAAAGAAGGCATCACTATTGGATGCGTGCAGCACTTCATAGTCATAGTTTTGCAGCACCTTGCACATCTGAGTGGCGAGCAGCAGGTCGTCCTCAAGTATGATGACTTTGCCTTTCATACTTTTCCTTTATTGCATCCTCTCTTCCAAATCTGCTAAAGCGTTGATGTAATAGATATATGCCTGGTCTGGCGAGTCGTAGGGTGAGAAGTATTTGTGCACGTCTCCATCTTGGAAATACTTGGTGCACATGTAGTAAAAGTGGTCTGAGGTGCTCAAGCGACGTGCCAGCTCTATCAACTCCTCATTGTGGGTGGCTTTCACCTTGCTAAACAGCTCATAATAGGTATCGATAGCGTTCTTTTGCATGTCGTTTTCCACCCAGGCTGAGATGTCCCTCTGCTCATCTGCCCAAGAGACGGGATCAGGGAAGGTAAGTGACTCCTGTTGATAGTTTGCCCACTCTCTCACCTGATTGGGGTTGGCAAAGCCCAGATGTGGTCTTTTCAGTACTTCGGTGGGGAAGTGTCTCATAAAATCGAAGATACCTGTTTCCGCCCACTGATGTTCGCCGAAGGTCTCATAGTCCATAAACAGATTCAGGAAGAGGTTACGCTCCTTTTGTTCGGAGAGAGTCAACTGATCTATCCAATGGATAAACTTATCCACGGTGAGCGGATAATCCGGCCAATCCCGATTGGAAAACCTGAAGGCGATATCATCCGACAGCTTGTAATACTTGAGCAGCATATTGAGGTTTTTGCTATAGTTTTTGTAGGCATAGAGAGGGCTGCGCCATTGCAGGATGCGGTCTACTCCCTCGGTGAGGATGGTGTCAAATCCACCTGCCTCAAACACCAGATCACCGATCGTATCTTTGTAAATCAGCTCTGTGTTTCTGAAAGTGGTGGTATGGACGCCAAATACATCCATCATCAGCCGTCTGTGCAGCATCACTTGATCCAGAAACTCGTTGGTATCATACAGCGCCGCCAGGCTGTGATAGTAAGTCTCTCCGATGATTTCCACACAGCCGGTGCTCGCCAGCTTTTGGAAAGACTCCAAAGTCTCGGGGCTATAGCGCTTGAACTGCTCAATTGCGGTTCCAGTGATGGAGAAGGCAACTTTAAACTTGCCTTCATGTTTATCGATCAACTCCAACAGGAGCTTATTGGTTGGTAGATAGCACTTTTGGGCAACTTTTTGCATCACCTCGGCGTTGAGTTTTTCATCAAAGAGATCCAAACCTTTGCCGATATCCAACACGTTTACATGTCTCAAACGATAGGGCTGATGCACTTGGAAGTAAAATAAGATGTTCAACATGGGGCCTCCTTAATCTTGGCTTTTAAGAAATTGGGATAACACTTCGCTATATACTTTGCGGATCTTGTCAGCCGCTTCAGTCCAGTGGATCTGATTCACTTCTTTCATCCCGCGGTATCCCATAGTGATGCGCTTGTCAGGGTTTTCGATCAGGTCGTTGATTGTCTCTGCCATCAAATCCACATCCCAATAGTCCACCTTGTAGGCATTGTGCACCACTTCAGAGACGCCGGATTGTTTGCTGATGATGGAGGTTACGCCAAAAGCCATCGCTTCCAGGGGAGAGATACCAAAAGGCTCCGACACGGACGGCAACATATAGATATCAGATGCTTGCAGCATGATTTCCACTTGCTTACGATTGAGGAAGCCAGCAAACAGGAAGCGGTTTTTGAGCCCCATCTTTGCCGAGCGTCTCAGCAATTGCCTCGCCATATCTCCTGTGCCTGCCATGATGAAGGTAGCCTGTGGGTGCTTTTCCAACACCATCTTTGCCACATCCAGATAGTAGTCCGGCCCTTTCTGCAAGGTAAGACGTCCGAGAAACAGGATGGTAGGCCCTTTGAAGATTCGCTCTCTTGTAAAGACACGGTTTTCTTCCAAAGTGAAGGCATTATGCACGATACGCACTTTGGCGGTATCGACCTTATAACGAGAAATGATCATCTGCGCCGTATACTTCGAGACAGCAATCACGCGATCAGCGTAGGTCATCCCTGCGTATTCGATATTGTGAACCTGAGGGTTTCCCGGCCCGCCAGCACGGTCAAATTCGGTGGCATGAATGTGCACCACCAAAGGTTTTCCAGACAGCTTGCGTGCCAGCATTCCGCTGGGATAGGTGAGCCAATCGTGAGCGTGGATCAAGTCATATTCCAGTTCCTTGGCAAAGCGTTCAGCCCTCTGGGTAAATTCCTGCACCTTGAGGATGAAGTCATTATCGCCATCCAGGTTAGTGGTTATCTGCTGCCAGAGGTTGTATTCTTCTTTGTTGGTGTGGCCGTCTGAGAGGTATTCTTTTTCTACTCTGGTCACAAAAGATTGTATATCTCCGATGGTATGATAGCTTTCGGGGTGCGTTGATACGCCGATGTATTTGAGTCTTTCGACAGGATCGGAGAATGTGCGGCTGGAAAAGTCGTTCTGCAAGACGGGATCCATAAAGACCACCGGCAGCGAGTCCACGTCACCTTCGTCTCTCAAAGGGAAATAGACCATTTCCTTGGTTGGCAACACCAAATCCACCTTTATCCCTTGAGCTAACATAGCTTTAACCATTCCATAACAAGCCATTCCTAAACCTCCTGCGATGAGAGGTGGGAATTCCCAAGTAAACATCAAGACTTTCATTTCATTACCTCAACAATGTGGCTATAAAGGTTTCGATATTATAGAGTGCCGCCACGCTTGCAGCCTGTGCTGGAGCACCTTTGGGGAAGTGAGGGTCTTCGCCATCCCAGATCTCTGCCATGGTGGCGATATGTCCTTTGCGGATGCTATTGCGGAAGGTCTGCACATAGCTTCCCAGCTTTTCGGCCAGAGCCCGATCATCAAGCTCATCACGGTAGATTTTCAAGGCCAGGCCGCAAAAAGCTCCCAAGAGCCAAGCTCTGGTGCTGCCATTGTGGCTTGCAAGGTCACGCTGTTCGTGAGTGCCGAAGTATTTCTTGTGGAATACCGGGTCTTTGGGGCTCAAGGTGCGCACTCCATAAGGCGTCAGCAGCTCATGCTCTGCCCGCTGGAATACCTGCCTCATCTTATCCAGATCAACCACCGGCCAAGGCAGTGAGAGAGCCAAAAGCGCATTGGGTCTGATCTGCCTAACCTGCTCATCTCCCAACAGCCTATCCGCCAAATAATCCCCCATCCAAAACTTCTCAAACGAGGTCTTCACCTTGAGTTTGAGGATGATGAGATGCTCTTTGGGCAGATATACTATACCGGTGGATTCGTGATATGATTCACACATCGCTTCATAGCAACAAAGCGCATTGTACCAAAGGGCATTGATCTCCACCGGTGCACCATCACGCGGCGTAACAGCGTTACCATCAAGCCTGATGTCCATCCAAGTGGCATGGGCAAATTCCGGCTTTAGCTCGATCAGCCCATCTTTACGAATCTCAAAGGGGTAAGAATCATTGTTTATGATGCTATTTAAGATATACTCACAGAGCTGGATGGCATCTTTCCAATAGGCTGGTTCCTGCTTGCGTTTGCCCAATTTCCACACCAAGATGAGATACCACAGCGTAGCATCCACGGAATCGAAGTTTGCCTCTCTACCTGATTCACTCTGGGCATTGGGGATCAAACCTTCGTTTATCTGGCGACTATACTTCTTGAGCACGCGCTCCACAAAGGGATAAAACTCCGGATCGTGTAAAAGCGAATTGAGCACGATCATCGTGTCTCTGCCCCAAGGGCCATACCAAGGATAACCAGCCACAATGTCATCCTGAGTCACGAAGTCACGCAGCATAAAATCCAGCAACTTCAAATAGCCCTGATGGTCGTAGAGCAAATTGTCGTTATAATCCAGATTGGCGATCAGGATATAATCCTGATCCGGATCTTTGGGCCAATCCAGCGGTAGCGGCAGCTCTTCATAGCGCTTGGTGATCTTTTCCGCCATCAAATAAGGGTTTTTGATGGGTGCATCGGAAAAGAGAATGTAGTTGCTTTCGCCCACCTTCAGCGCAAAACTCAGCATATAGAGACTGATCTGATCGCCCACGCCCTCATAGCCTTTCGTAACTTCCCAAGGGTAATAAACATTGTAATAGACATTCCTGTTAGGCTCAAAACTGCCCAAACGACTGTGGCAATACACCCGGGCATCGGTTGCGGGTCTATAAGCATCGAAGCCACAGCCATCGCTGCCGTTGTGATGCAAGCTCTCAAACTTCTCAAAATCCAGGCTGCCGTGTGCATTGATGTCGTGATGCGGGTTCATGGTGAGCTTGGGACGCAGCTCCAGATGCAGCGTGTGATGACCCAAGTTAGTGTACTTCACCAAAATCGTATTGCTGTCCTCATCCATCATCAATTCCTTGCGAATCAGGATGTCATCTTGATGCGGCAGAGCAGAATACAGAAATGTTGGGTAGGGGCGCAACCAAGGTTTTACAAGGTATAAAAACCCCTCCGGATAGATGCAATTGCTGTAATTGTTGCTATCCATATGGAAGGATTCTCCCCTCCACTCCACCTTCTCTTCCATGCCGGCAACTAAGTGGAGCCGATTAAACTTGTCGTCACAAGCAATCAGCAAACCATGATATTTACGCTGGTTGATAAGGTTGCCTGTGCCAAGGGCATAGGCACCGTTGCGGTTGCTGAGAAGCCATTCATGATGATGGCTCTCCATGAAGTAATTTTTCATTGAACCCCCTTTGTTCAAATCTATACTTTCTTCGTTGTTGAATTATTTCTACCCCCGCAATTTGGTCAAGCCTTTTTTTGGATTTTAAGCAGAAAATTGGTTAAAAGGTCTTGAGATTCTGGTTTTGACAAAAAGAGGGTCGGTGTAAGATACTGAGGCATATATCTGTTAGATTGTCGACCTTAGCTTTGGAGCTTGACTGAGAATGCTCAAGATTTATCAAGACCGAGTTTCCAAATCCACTTTCGTAATCTACACCCTCTATAATCCTGAATAATGCGATTGACTCTTTGCCGTAGTTGGGCTTATTCGCCCGCCGCTCACAACTGCTGGGCAATTCGGGACCTGCTCCTTCCTTGCTTACCCGCAGGGAGATGCCGTGCAGATACTCGGGTTTTTCCCGAGTGGCTCCGAGTAATCACCGGGCGACTAAGCAAGGAAGAGGCAGGAAAGGTCATACTGAGGCTACTGCATTTTTGGGGATAGTATACCCTGACGATGTTACCGTGATGAGGAAAAAACGTAAAAAGCAAGCTCATAACTCACTGAACACGTTAGGGATAGGGAAAGCGGAAAATATGGTCTCTTTCTTTACCTAAATCAAATATCTGTAGAAGGGCTCCAAATCAAGACTCCGATGAAGGGGTTAGCTCAAGCTCTCAGTGTTGATGTCGTTCCACAATTAAAGAAGCCGGACACCATCACAGGCATCCGGCTTATCTATCCATTTGGAGACGTGATTCTCTAAATCAGGTTCAGCACCGAGTTTGCTCTGGCAATGAAGTCCTTAAGTTCCTCTCCGGTAAAGGGTTTTTGTTCCAAGAGCGAGAGGCTGTGGATGTAGGCACAGAGATTGTCCACATCTTCATGTTTGCCTTGGGAATCCAGCTCCAGAATCCGCTTGATAACGGGATTGTTCCTATTGATTACCAAGGTGTGGTATTTGAGCATGTTTCCAGCGGTTTGGCGTGTGATGGCGTCCATATCGTGCCAGCGACGCATATATTCACTGAAGACGATCATGGAAGGAATGTCTGCGCTTTTGAGCGATTTTACCTCCACCGTGAGCTCCTTATAGACATGATTCATGAGCTCATTGAAAGCCTCTTCACCCAGTTCCTTACGTGTTTCCACAGAAAGCTCGTAGGGCAGGATTTTGGATTGCTTGCCGTCTTGGATGATATGGGGTGTGAGCAGCAGGGATGCCTGGGGATGCTTCTTGAAATACTCTTTGAGGCTCTCTTCGCTGAAGTTTGCCTCAACTTTTTGATCCAAGCCACGATAGAAGATTTCGATGAGGCGCTGTGATTCCTCTTGGTCTACAGCATCTGCCTTGTCTTCCAAGAGCTCGTTGATTTCGCTGTCAACACGCATGAATTCGATATTATCCAGCTTGGATTCCAGTTGCTGATATAGGTGTGTATCCAGCGGCGAGGATTGGAAGATCACTTCCAGACCCTGTTCTTTCATCAGGTTGAGGTAGCTCACTTGCGTATCTTCCGAAGCGGCATACCAGATGCGGGTTTTGCCTTCAGTCACCTGGTTGCGTGTTTTGTATTCTTCCACGGTGACGTAATCACCTGAAGCGGTCTTGAAGATGATCATATCCTTCAGTGCGTCAAAGAAATCCGGCTCTTTCAGCAGGCCGTATTTCACAAAGGCCTGGATGTCTTCCCAGTATTCCTCATATTTCTTGCGGTCGTTTTTGAAGGTGTCGATAAAGTGGTCTGCTACCTTCTTCACGATGTATTTGCTGATCTTTTGCACCTGCTTATCGTTTTGCAAAAAGCTGCGTGAGACGTTGAGCGGAATGTCCGGAATGTCGATGCCGCCTTTGAGCAGCAGCAGGAAATCTGGGATGAGGTCTTCCAAGTTGTCGGCAACAAAGACGTTGTTGCAAAAGAGCTTAACTTCGCCCTTGAAATAGTCTGGATCATTGCGGAATTGAGGGAAATAGAGGATACCTCTGAGGTTGTAGGGGAAATCCACATTGAGATGAATCCAGAACACGGGATCTTTGTAGTCGTTGAAGATGTCTTGGTAAAACTTGATGTATTCCTCAGAAGTGACGTCTGTGGGTTTGCGGTTCCAGAGAGCTTCCTTGATGTTTACCTGCTCATCTTTGAACATGATGGGCCACTCCATGAAGTTGCAATAACGCTTCAGGATTTCCTTGATCTTTGCTTCCTTGGCGTATTCCTCGGATTCTTCATTGAAGTGAATGGTGATAGTGGTGCCCACTTCCTTCTGTTTGCCCTCTTTCATGATGTATTCGGTGCTGCCGTCACACTCCCAATAGGCTGCCGTTGCTCCTTCTTCCCAAGAAAGTGAGTCGATGGTCACCTTATCAGCCACCATAAAGGAGGAGTAAAAGCCCAGACCAAAGTGGCCGATGATATTGGCTTGCACATCTTTGAAGCGGTTAACAAACTCCTCAGCTCCGGAAAAGGCAATCTGGTTGATGTATTTGCGGATCTCGTCAGCAGTCATGCCGATGCCGGTGTCAATGATCTGCAGTGTCTTTTTCTTTTCGTCTAACTTTATGGTGATCTTCATCTTGTCCGCATCAAAAGTCTCATCTGCATACTTGCGCTTGTTGATGGCGTCAACAGCGTTGGACACAAGCTCACGCAGGAAGATGTCATGCTGCGAGTAGAGCCACTTCTTAATGATGGGGAAGATGTTTTCAGTGTGGATGCTCAAGGCACCTTTTTCTGTCTTTTTATCTGCCATTGTTACCTCCTGTTATCTTAGGTTTTAGAGATAATTTATCTGAAGTGGTGAAATTGTCAAGCCCAAATTAGGGGGGGTTCCCCCATTTTTCATAACAGCCTGATTTTCATTTGCCATGGCTCAATCTTATCGGCTCTATATGGTGATTTGTTATAGTGTTTGATCCATAGGAAGATGATCTGCGATACTTGGC
>Ga0116178_10000899_pt1 | contig 25536 bp, 8 predicted proteins | sample AD_STIC12_MetaG_FD_89880 | JGI IMG/M metagenome (GOLD analysis project Ga0116178, IMG submission 89880) | Active sludge microbial communities of municipal wastewater-treating anaerobic digesters from USA - AD_STIC12_MetaG | ecosystem: Engineered > Bioreactor > Anaerobic > Digestate | place: USA... | reverse complement strand
GGCGGGTCATCTCTCTGGCACCGGCAGGTATGCTGGTTTCCCGTTGCACGCAAGTTTGACCCAGGCCCAGAATTTCGGGATGCGACCGTTGGCACCCGAAACCCTGAAACGGATCGTTTCTGTATTCCGCCCGGGGATTGTTCGCCCTGCGGATCGCGGTGAAATGTCCAGAAGGGCGTAGCGTCCAGCCGCTTTTCCCCACGTCTCCACGGGCGAGATAACCCAGGTCTGTACCTCGAGGGGCTCAAACCATGGGTTTGACACGCGGACCAGAATGTCGGCGCCTTCCCGGAAAACCTTCCATTCCGGTTCCCTCTCTTTCACAATTTCCATTCCGGTGCGTCGGACGCTGCCGCCACCGACAAATCGACGAGTAGTGGTTCTTCCGACCTCGAGTACGTCCTGATAAATCTGACCGCCAAACTCCATGCGCGCCTTGATGAGCCCCGTTCGATTCTGTTTTTCGAGGGCGAGCGTGACCGTTGTACACGTGTGCTCTCGCGGGCCGAGATCGTAAGGGATTTCTGAAGGAACTGCCGTCCATCCTGACGGGAGAACCAGATATGCGTGCCCTTTGATGGCGTTGTCCGTGAGGTTGTTGTTGATTGTTACGCGCAACCGCGCAACGGTCGGAGCCGCGCCGCCGGAGTTTTCGACGGGCAATTCTCCGTCAAGGTAGATACCGACCGGCATATACCCAAAAGGATGTGCCCCGGAATTGTGCTGCCAATACCGACACCACACAGGCTGGAAAGGTTCCGCATCGATCCCGAGCGGCGTGCTCGGGCGCTTCGGTTCGCACGAGGGGCCACGTTCGAGGCAGATGGTTTCCACCGCGTAGGGTCCTATCTCCCAGTGGACGGTTCCGTCGACCGTTGGCATTGGTTGCGGGTCTTCCTCTACCAGATTCACCGCTCTGGCGGACAGGATAGGAACGTCCATGTGGATAAGGCCAACACTGCCTCGCCCATCACTGTTGTACGCGCGTACTATGACGCCCTCTTCCGGACTGGAGGAACGGTTCTGGAAAAAGGCAACGGGATTCCCTTTGGGCTTGATCGCTGTCACGACGGCATTCCCGGCTTCGTATGAGAAGAAACTCTGCTCAGCGGGGAGCCTCCCTGTGTGAACCTCCGGACGTACCGGGCACAACGGGTTGTCAAACTCATATCCAGCCCGAACCATGCCGATATCGCGCCAGGACCCCTTTGCACCAAACATGGCGTACCTGAAAACCATCTCCCTGTGTTCTGGAATCAGCGGCATGGCAAGGTGACTGTCCGCCATCGGAGCCGACTTTGTAAGCATGAGCGTGAGGGTACCGTCCGGCTCCATGGCGCCGCCGCCCGTGCCGTTTGTGAGGAAGCCAAAAGTGTAGTCGTCTACCAAACCCGGATTCCGGCGGAAGTCCATCCCTTCCCGCAGGGTAATTGTGCCGCTCTTGCGCAAGTCCAGGCTGATCTTCCCGATCGCTTCCCGGAGTGAGTCCGCGCCGGAGGCTGTCAGCACCAGAGTCGGCATGGGTAGCCATCCATTTGGAACCTCGTCGTCTTCCACGATCGCCAGTGCCCAGCCCTCCGCGCATTCCGCGTCCCGGATTTTCTGTTCAACGGTTTCATGAAGTCTTCTGAAGAGCGACCTTACGTACGTGTTGTTGCCTCCAACATCGACTGCAAGCCACTGGTTCGTAAGCGCGATATCATCCACGCGGTTCCACAGAGTGTTTTCCAGTTTGGTCTTCTCATAACCCGGCTCGGAATAGATGTCCTCAAGCGGTTTCCTCCTTGGGAGGTCATCGTCGTCAAAATAAGGTGTACAGGTTACACCGCTGTGGGCGAACGCAGCCATCAGGTGTTCGATTGCTCCCTCAAGTGCTTCGTCGTGAGGAACGACAAGTCCCATGAACCCGAGGTTCAACGCGGCGCTGCCAGAATCGACCCGTGCGGACCAACTGCTTGCGATCCAGTTATAGATCGGCGTCACCACGCAATCAGAATAGCAGTGGTTCCCGCCCGTGCGGTAGTCGAAAGCGGTGCGATTCCGCTTCGTCACAATCGTTCCGAATCTGTCTTCGACTACAGGAAGCGCGCCGCGTATCGCGGCAGGGAACGATGCCACGAACATCAGGTCGTCTCGCCGGTAGTCGTGGAGAATTACCTCAGCTTCGATGGTTCGGCTGTACGGCCTCACAGTCAGTGTACGGGTGTACGAACACGCACCTGCCAATTCACCTTGTATTACCGCGGAGTCTCCCACGCAGGTGCGTTCGATCCGGATCGACGCCGGTCGTTCCGAGGCGCAGCTCCTCCCACCGGTTGTCCAGAATTCCCAGGGTGATCCATTTCTGACGCCGCGTTCGGTGAGAGCGATGAGGTCATTGCCGACCCCTCTTTCGCGGTCCACGAGTTCCCGCCCCGTCTCCTTGTCAACGAGGCTCAAAATTCCGCCGCCACACTGCGGGTCCAGAGTGATTCGCCAGAACTCATTCTCGAGCACGTTCTTCTCAGCCCGTGGGGTTGCTTTTTCGCTGCGGTCGCCAGCCCCCACGTGAATCGCCACCGTGGTGTACCCCACACTCGGTACCTCAGGAGTGAGGAATGAGATCTCCTTCCCGGTGACGTGACACGGGATGTCAGTCCCATCCATAGCCCGGACATGTATCGCATGGTCGCCCCACGTATTGTCAATGGACACGAGGCCTCTGCGAGGCCAGTTGAGGGTGTTGAAAATCGTCACCGGTATCCCGACCTCAGGTTCTGGGGTTGCTTCGGCGATGTATCGGGTCGATCGGCGCAGGACATCGTCTGCAAGTTCCAGCGCTTCCCGGTACCCGGCCATGAGATCGAGGTAACAGACGTCAGAAGGCGTGCCCGACAACGCGTCGTGATGCTGTGCGAAAAGAAGCTGGCGCCATGCCTTGTCAAGGGCCCTGTCAGGATAGGTAGCACCCATCAGCGCTGCGAAGGTTGCCCAGCGTTCCGCGGCCGTCAGCAGATTCTCTCCCATCCGGTTCGCGATCTTCATCTCAGAGCGTGAGTGCACCGTTCCCACGTGGTACTGGGACTCCGTCCTGCTTGTTATACGGAGCTTTGACCCATCCCCGGCAACGCCTTTGAGGAAAGCCTCCGGCCCGGTCATGGTAATTCTCGGCAAGGAGTCCCACATTTCAGCGCTTTTCCCCACCATCCAGGCGGTGGGGCAGCTGAAATCGCCGGCATCGACCACCAGATGGCGCTTGATGCCGAAGGATGCCTTCTCCTTTACCAACCCGGCCGTGGATTCTCGCAGGCGGTCCATGCTGTGCGTGCCCCAGCCGTAGAGCGTACGGATGTGCGGCAACATGGTGCCGTCCAGAGCCATGTGACGAAACAGTGGTGGGAATCCGACGATGGGTTTGGACCACAGAGCTCCGCTCAGACCAGATTTTGCGACGATCTGGCTGAGCTGGGGGGTATGCCCGAATACGTCCCACGCGTGGTATATCCCGGGCCTGCCTCCGAGGAAGTGCCGATGGAACCCGCACCCGTAAAGGATGTTCCGGATCAGCGCTTCGCCTGAACAGTTGCCTTCGTTGGGCTGGTTGTATGAGCTTCCGAGAGCAACCTGCCCGCTCTGGATCATCCCGAACAGCACCGCGCGGTAATCCGGATATTCGTCAACAAACGGTTTCAAGTAGTCTATTTCATGAAGAAATACGCGATAGCTGGAATCCGCTATGCACGCGTCCAGAAGTTGCCTGACGTTGTCGAGGGAAACGAGGTTGTAATGGTGCTGATCGCTCAACCAGACCGGATCGCAGTGGAATCCCTGCATTACATGCAAAATTGAGTCCGGAGGCAGTTCGGGAAGTCTGCCTTCCGCCGTTACCTGTCTATCCCCGCAACGAACTGAAAAGCCCACCGTGGCACCCGGAGGATGATTGGCCACGGGTGCCGACAACCTCACAGGCGAAACTGCGCGCGGCGCAAGCAGGATATTCGTCGCGGAAGGCCCGGGTTCGATTCCGTCCACCTGTGCCGAAATGGCGGCGATGGGTAAGAATGCGTCTTCCCGGTTTGCGAGAACTACCTCCACTTCAACGCGTGGCTTCGCACCGTTTCCCCTCCAGAACCCGGTCAATCTGGCAAGACCGGCTCCCAGACGATCCGAAAGCGGCTGCAAGACCCCCATGCGAACATCAATTTTCCATGCATATTGCCCGCTGGCTCCTCCGCCGATTTTCAACAGGAGAAGGTGTTCTCCGGCGGGAACACGAACCAGCGCCGGGGAATCGTTTTTCCCAAACTCGACTCCGTCCAGCAGGAGTGTCATAGTTGACCAGTGATACTCCTCCGTCCCGTTAACCGAAACGAACAAGTCCGTGTCTGCGTCTGCGCAAAGGTATGTGGCGGCATACGCAAGGGCAGTGGGGAATTCCGGAAACTGCCGTCTGAGGTCGACCACAGGAGTGCCGCTGCACCTGCGCCAGGTGGCGCACCCGGCGGGAAGGTTCGCGTTCGCGTGAGCGGCCCCTTCCACGGGTCTCACGAATCTCTCTCCTCCGAGGGGATCGAGGTCTATTGCGTCGGCGCGGCCGATCTCCTGCTCACGCCGGAGATGGTGGGTGGACGAGAGGTCAAACGGCCCGATCAGTAGCCATTCCTTCACGTAATCTCCCTGACCGAGGGCGGCCAAAGGGATGATCGGCTTGCCGCTTACCCAGTGTTGCATGGCTTTCATTCGTTACTCCCCTGTTCTGTCCCCGGAAGATGACGATGCTTCTCGTTTGACCATTCGCCCGCACCAAAGGGTGGCTGCCGGCGACAAACGTTTGGTTCTTTGGGATTCGGTTCGTACGTTATCAGCGTTGCGTCAGTTACGAGCAGGGCTGGAACCGTTGCTCTTGAAAGGAGATACCATGATTCCCATGCTTGCCCCGCCCAACGACGCCGTTGTGCTGTTCAACGGCAAGGATCTCTCCAACTGGAAGACCAGGGACGGCAAACCCGTCGGCTGGCAGATCGCCAACGGCGAAATCCATGTCATTCGAGGAACCGGTGACATCGTATCCGACAAACGGTTCACGGATTTCTACCTGCATCTCGAATTCAACTGCCCTGACATGCCCGAGGCGAAAGGGCAGGCAAAAGGCAACAGCGGCGTGTATCTGCAGGGGCGCTATGAAATACAGGTACTGGATTCATACGGGTGGAGTGTCCCCGGAAAGGGTGATTGCGGCGCAATTTATGACCAGTTCAGTCCGCTTGTGAATGCCTGCAAACCGGCACTGCACTGGCAGACGTACGATGCGGTTTTCCGTGCCCCGCGGTTCGATGGCAACGGAAACCGTGTGAGCGGCGCCCGGGTCACTCTTTTCCACAACGGCCGAGTAGTGCACAACAACGTCGAGTTGCCCGGCCCGACCGGAGGGGCTCTGGACCAGAACGTGACAGAACCGGGTCCCCTTCTTCTGCAGGATCACGGTGACGCCGTGCGTTACCGGAATATCTGGATCGTTCCGCTTCCTTTGACAGGCTCCGACCAGTACGCGCCGGCGTAGAGGAGTCTCGGGTTCTTTGAGGCGCCTCGTCGGTCAAGTCGGGCCGACGAGGCGCTTCGTTTATCGGGATCGCGGCGCGGTGATCGGAAGTCGGCGATCCTTTCCAAGGGCCCGCGGTGTGATCTTGACTCCCGGGGGCGCCTGACGACGCTTGTATTCGCTGGAATCAACCCTGCGCATCACGTCGCTTACGACCGCTTGATCGAAACCACGCGCGGTGATCTCCGCGAGAGACTCATCCATCTCCACATACGCTTCGAGTATGCGGTCGAGCACGTCGTACGGGGGAAGGCTGTCCTGATCGCGCTGATTCGGCCGGAGCTCTGCCGAAGGGGGACGAGAGACGGTTGTGCGGGGAATCAGGTCATAGCCAGCCTGGGCGTTTCTCCATTCGCAGAGCTCGTATACCATCGTTTTGTAGACGTCTTTGATCGCCGCGAACCCGCCCGCCATGTCACCGTACAAAGTGGCGTAGCCAACCGACATTTCGCTCTTGTTCCCCGTGGTCAATACAAGCCACCCGAACTTGTTTGAAAGTGCCATCACCAGCGTTCCGCGAATGCGGGCTTGCAGGTTCTCTTCTGTGGTGTCTGGCTCCAGACCGCGGAAGACGTCTCGGAGAGTGTCAAGCATGGCGGATACCACGGGTTCGATGGGAAGCTGGATAAAGCGGATCCCGAGGTTTGCCGCTACAGCGGCCGCGTCAGTCTGTGTCTCGTTGGAGTTGAACCGTGACGGCATTGTGACTCCTGCCACGCGGTCTTTCCCCAATGCGTCCACCGCGATGGCCGCCGTAAGCGCTGAGTCTATTCCTCCGGACAATGCCACGACGACGCCAGGGAATCCGTTCTTTTTGACGTAATCTCGCACCCCGAGAACAAGTGCGCGATATACCTCTTCCGTCCTGCCAAGTCGCGGGGCGGGCGCGGATGGCACGGCGACAGGACGTTCGCGGAGCGGCACCGGCAGAGGCGTACACGGGATTTCCTCTCTCCGCAGGAGCGCGGCCAGTTTCTCCTTGCGCCGCCGCGGATCACGCAACCGCGACCGCAGAATCGTATCCAGGTGTACATCCGTGCAGACCAAATCCTCCTCAAATTGCCGCCCAACCGCGCGCACATGCCCGTTTTCCGAGCAGATTATGCTCCCCCCGTCGAAAACCAGTTCATCCTGGCCACCGACCAGGTTGACCAGAGCCACCACTGCGTCGTTGTCCGCTGCTCTGACGGACACCATGCGGTCGCGGCTGCCGATCTTCCCTTCGTAATACGGCGAGGCTGAGATGTTGATAAGGATGTGTGCGCCGCCGATAAGCGCCTGTTCATCGGCGGGGCCGCCGGGGTACCAGATGTCCTCACAGATGCTTACACCGAGCCTGAATTCCCCGATGGAGAAAACCCGTTGGGCCACTCCTGCCTGGAAATACCTGTTTTCATCGAACACGCCATAGTTCGGCAGAAATCGTTTGTGGTAGACGCCGCGAAGGGCACCATCGCATGCAATGGCGGCGGCGTTGTAAATATCATCAGGGCAGTCTGCAAAGCCGAAAACAACCGCTATACCCTCGCTTGCGGCAACAATTTCATCCCGTGCGCGCAGATTCTCGCGGAGAAACTCCGTTCGGAAAAGGAGGTCTTCGGGCGGGTATCCCACAGTAGTCAGTTCGGGGAAAATCACCGCATCGACGCCTTCTGCCCGAGCGCGGCGGATCCATTCAAGCACCTTGGCGGTGTTCCCCGAAATGTCGCCGACGGTGGTGTTGATCTGGGCAAGTCCAAGACGAAGGGTTTCCATCAGTCTATCACTCCGTGTCGTGGCCCCGGATCATCTCGCCGGAACAAGAAGCGGTTTGTCACCAAGAACCGAAAACGCGGCGGAGCAGCGCAGTGCAAGCATCGTGGGATATCGGCGTTCTGCCTGGATCGAAGCGGCTTCAAGGCGATCGTACGACAACGTGGGAACAATGGCGAACCGTCGGCTGATGCGGACATTTGCGCCTATACCGAGACGGCCCGCTGGTGCGTTCAGATGCTCAACCAGGGATGGTCCGGCGTACTCCATGTATCCCCCGCCTGCACCCAACTGGCCGAATGGCTGGAACCAGTTCGGGAAATGGCGCTCACCCCAGGTCCAGCGCACAACCAACAGCAGGCGCTCCTGATAACTGGTGGTGGCCGCAGTGCGAGTCGGTTGTTGCGTGTAGTCCGCCAGCAGGCCAAGGGAAGCCGCTTCCGTGAGCCGTGCGAACGTGGTCAGCTCAAATGCGCGCGAGGTCCTGAGATACCCTCTCATCGCGGTGGGAACCCCGAACCCGATGCCGGCGGAAACAGTGACCGCCCCGGCCGGACTGAACGCATACACCGACAGGATGACCGCGAAGGCTGCCCGTGCGCCGTTCTGCGGGAAACCGCAGGCTGGGCGTGCAATGCGACAGAATGGCCGAGTGGACATACATGGAAACTACGCCCGGCACATTCGGGAAACAAGCCGCGCACGGGCCGTCGCAGCAAAGACCGCTCGTTCCGCAAGGAGTACGCACTCGTAAGCGGTTATCGTTGCCCCGTCAGAGCCCGCAGGGGTATCTTTTGCGAAGGCAAAATTCCAGCCGTTTCTCTCGAATCGGGTGCGACCGGCCAGACTTTTTCCAGGGGTATTCATGTCTACTGCACAAAAGCGTTCCGCGAAAAGGAAAGAAGCACCGTGGCAGGCTCACGAACGAGTGTTTTTCCCTGTTCGTTGTGCCGCCGAGCTGGACGGTCCGCAGGCAGGCAACAAGAGCCGATTTGCCGGAAAGGCGAAGCCTGCGGCTTCTGAAATCGCGGCATTGCTCTGCAGGAAGGTGTGGGGCCGTGCGGCGAAAGACATCGTCTTGGTGGAGGATGCGTTCAGTCTTTGCGCGGTCAGGCAGAGCACACCCCCCGGGGTTGAGATCGCGGGAGACGCCCTGGAAGCGCTCGGCCTGCGACTGACCGGCAAACAGATCACCGGGCGCGCAGAGACGATCTCCGGGGCGATTGCCATCCTTCGCCTTGCGAGGGCGTGGTCCGACAAGTTACGGCGCACTTCAGATGCGCGAGCAGCCCTGAGCGCCGCACTGGATGCCTGGGCGGATTTCTCGACGACCGACCGGCAAGCGTGTATGGACGTGCTGGCCATGCCTCCTCTGGACACCGGGGAAGTGTTTTCCACGTTCCTGCGACTGACGGGCGATGAAGAGACGCGCACACGGCAGGGCGAGTCGGCGGATGCCTGGCGCGAACGGTGGATTACATGGGTGCTCGGACAAATGCGGATCGATCTGCCGTACGACAGGAGCGAAGTGCGCGACATCCTGTCATCGGTGGATGATCCTGATGAATCGCGGGCACTGCTCTACCAGGCTATCAGGAAGTACGACCGGGGAATCGAACAGGCAAACGCGGCGAGGTTGGCGGAGGAGCTGGCGTGGGCGCAGGAAGAATTGATCTTCGGGCGAATGAGCCGTGCGTTCCATAACCAGGCACTGCTTTTTGCGAATTCCCGTTACGTTACGGTAACCGCGGAAATGACGCGAGTCGGTGCGGGACTTGCCGCCGCGGCCTCTGCATGGCCAGCGCTCCGCCCGGCAGTAGATCGAGCGACTCTGCTCCTGCAGACTCACATGGAGGTGCCTTACACCGAACTAGCCGGTGCGATCGATCATGTGGAGGATGTCGCCGTCCAGCAGCAGAAAGCACATGTCCAAAAGGTCCTCGAACAGGAACGTGATCAGAACTCCCGGGCCGATGCAACAGAGGTGCGAACGGATTCCCTGGAAGCCGCATATTCCTCGGGTAAGCGCATTCTGTCGGCAACCCGAGCAATTCGGGCTGCGCTGGTGAAAGCTCCCAAGAGGCCCGCGGCCTATGTCGTCATCAGCCAACGCCCGTCACCGACAGGGTCCCACCTTGTGGCACGTATCAACGAAGGACAGGATGCGTTTCTCGGCAAACCTGAAGACCTGCGCGAATTGGTCCGTCAGGCCGGCGACAGGTTGTATGCGTCTCCCGACTACGCGTGGCTTGAGTATGCGAATCACTGGATAGAAGCGATTCCGCTGTTCATCAAGGAGCGTATCCGGGTTGATAACGGAATCGAGATCGCGGAAACAGTCATTGATCAGGAGGGGATGGAAGAGAGTTTCCGCGAACAGATGGCGGATTACTGGGAACGGAACATTGCGCGGACCGAATTGAGCGGCATGGCAGCCCTTGCGAGGGCACTGATGTTTGATGAGGATCCGGAAGGAAGTGACCTTTCCCTCTCCGCTGATCTCCCCCGTGCACAGAAGGCGCTTCGCAACGGAGCAGGAGGGCAAATAGCACGGTTGACAGCCGCGCTGGCGATCGGTGCAGAAACCAACGCGTTCGAAATCAGCATGGCCGCAGAGTCGTCCGGCGACAGGCTGGAAGCCACCCGCACGGTATTATTCAGAGGAGACGCAAAACCCGGCCTTTGGACCACCGTTCTCGGGATTCGGAAGCACAGCAAGGATTGGCCAAGGGCAGTGGATGAGGCACTGTCGAGGGCCAGTGAAAACGACAGAAAGCGTTTCAACGCGCTTATTCCCGAAGCAGAACGTCTCGCAACCATTCCTCGACGACCTTTGCCGGTCCTCCACGTCCTTACCACACAATCCGCGCGCATGACGGACGGGTACATACGAACCTGGCTCGAAGAAAGCATGGCTCTTTCCCGCATCGCTCGCGAGTACGGTCTTGATGCGGACGTCAGACAACGCATGGATAACTATGCGCGCGAGATTGAAGCTATCGGCGAGTCTCTGGTGAAGGAACTGGGGCTGGAACCCGAAATAGAGTCCATCATGGCGACAGAGCGCGTGAACAGGCGCGCCGCCATACTCCGACTCGTAGGTGCCAACCGCATTTTCCAGAAACAGGTTAGTCTGACCGCGGTACTCAGAGAGGTCCGCGGCGTAGCCAAGGGGGACAGGAACACTCCTCTCGATTCGCCTGAACTTGAGGCCTTCACCGCAGAACACGAACGTGAGATTTCCGAAAAAGCCCTCGCCAAGGTAGTCGAAAGGAATGTTGATGAATTCGCTCGTTCCATATCCGCGATGGGTGCCAGCGCTTCCGGGGAGGACCTGCATTCGCTTCAACGCAGAGTGGTAGCTGAAAACAGCGATCTTCGCGCGGATCTTGAGACGTTCACGCGTTTCGAAAGCAGAGAGGCGTTTTTTGAGGACCTGTCGGCGCGCCATCCTGACTGGAAGCTGAAAGAACGGCGCGAAACGTGGCTGAGAAAGCACCAGAGGCTCGCGCTGACAACTGCTCGGAAAGAAGTCATCGCGGAACATGGCCTCAACCATCTCACGCTCGATCCGCGTTTCTTCCTCGAAGCAGTGGGTGGAAATAAGCGCTACCACCTCATTTACACACCAAGCCGAGTGGACCTTGGTCCCAAAGAACGGGAGTCAGTCGAAACCTGGTCCCAATGGGTGGGCGGGCGCGACAGGGAAGCTGCGCAGGCCGGGCGAAAGATATACGGCCTGATCAACAAGTCGGTGAAGCGGTTCAACAGCCTTACGGAGCCAGAAATCCTCAAAACAGGCGAGAATGCCTCCATGGCGGCACATTTTGCCTACTCCAATGCCATGGCGCTTATGGTCAATGCCGCCGGCCGTGGCGATATGGAGCAACTGGGCGACGAGATGAGCCTCCGCAACGACCGTATCATACATCCTGCCGGAGAGGGGTACGGTGGCTATTGCGTTCCGAAGGATGGGCTGTTTCTTGAGTTTGTTCTCACGCTTTCCGAACGCGTCAAACTCCGCCAGCTTGGCATCGAAGAACGATTTCACCAAGCCGTCTCACGACTTGCGCGCGAAATCCTCCTGAAACGGGAAGACTTCCCGTGTGATCTTGAATGGGAACGGTGGGCGGAGGAGCTTCTCGGACGAGAGAAAGGTCTCGAGGAACTGTTTTCGACACATTCGGGCGAAGGTCCGGACTTGGCGAATTACAGTATCCCCGTGTTCCAGATCACTCGTCTCGCCACAGTGCTCGAGCAACTGGGTCAGCCACCATTGCATGACACTCGCGCAGTGGTGAAGAGTCTCGCGGCCCGATGGGGCGTCCACACCATGATCGCGGGTGCCGAACACGTGAATCGGTTCATGCCCTTTTACAAGGCATGGCTCATATACGATGCCATTTCCGAGGCCCGCCGTTTCGATTCCTCTGTGGCGTCTCCTGAAGAATCAGTCATTGTGCTTTCCGCCGAGTACAAACCGGACACGCAGGACGGACGGTTTTCCGTGGGCATTCGGAAGTACGAAATCCTCGCCGGCATCGGTGACCACCTCCGCTACAGCCTCGGATACGAGGCCGCCACCCTCGCATCGCTGATGTTCGATGGGTGGTCCGCCGTGGAATCCAGACGTGGCGTGGATGATCCAGCTCTTGACCAGATTGCCAGTTCATGGGTTGGCGGCAAGGATGATGTGCGCTCCGCCCTGAAATCCCCGTTCCATGGCTACGGACCTCCCGCGGAATTGCGCCTGGTCAGTCCCATGGGGCTTTCGAAACATGACGTGCTGCGGTACACGAGCGACACTCGGCTGGAAGAGTATGCGGAGGAGGCAAGAATCGCGCTGGTAACCGCGGGGTTGTCCGACGAAGACATTCGAGCTCATATGGCTACGTTCGGCCCCCGCCTCGACCGATGGACCAGGCTGCGCAATCGCGGCGCCGCCGAAATTGCCGGGCGCCTGAAAGGCAAAGTGCACGCGCTTGCACTGGCCGTTTTGGGGCCGGAGCGCTCGTATGAGCACGCACTGCAGGGCGCGGACGTGTTCGATGTCGGCATTCCTCACAGGCAGGTTATGGAGCTGCTGAACGAACCGGCGCGTCTGTGCGACCTGATGTTGTTCGGGAGACCGGGAAGCGCCCTTGCGATCGTAGATGGGGCGTCCGGCGCGCGAAGGAGGGCGCTTAATCGCCGGGGCGTGATGCTCTGGTTTGCCGCCGCGGAAAACCGCGGGAAGAGAGCCGTGTATCGCTCGATAGGGCTTGGTGAAGACACCGTCGAGGAGTGGCGGGCCCAGATGCGCGAACAGCGTCAGCGGGCGTTGGAATACGCAGAAGCATTGCGAGCAGGCGGCAAGGCATTGGACTCGGCGTTCGAACGCGTCATTACGCGGCTTCGCACGGAGCAGGAGGCTTCGCTCGCGTTGGAAGAGGAGGAGCGGCTTTTCAGGTTCTCACGAGACACCGAGCGCGACCATGTCGTGGCGATGCTGTTTGCCGAAACCGTAACGATGCGGAGCCCGAGGGAACTGACATTCGCGCACTGGCTCGCACTGGGTGGCATGTTTGTCCTCGAGGGGTGTTCTCCTGCCGCCTTCGATGAGAGATATGTTTCGTTCGAAGAAGCGCGGGGCAACCTTCCATCCGGTTCCGAAGAACGCAGAACTGCCGCGGAGATCCGGCGACTTGCAGGCCTCATAAGTCGTCCTCTGGTGCGTGCGTACGGGAGCGGATTCCGTCAGGTGGGCGGAGTGGAGAGCTCGAACAAAGCCACGGAAGAGGTGAAACACATTGCATTGAGCACGAGGCGTCAGCTTGCCGACCGTGCCCGCAGATTGATGAGCGCACGAGTGCGCGCGGATTCCTTTCAGACTACGTGGAATGACCCTCGCCTTCGAAACAAAAGCCTGGAAGAGCTCAACGCCGCCGTGCGTGAAAATCTTGGAGAACCGGAAGTCTTCGCCTCAGACGCTCTCTTAGGGAAAATTGTCGCTCTCGCACGCGTCTTCGGGGAGAAGCTTCTTGCTGAGGTCTACCCGCCGGCGTTGCCCGAACGGGAAAAGGCAACGGATGACATTGCCTTGCTCCTGAACGAGCGCGAGTTCGACGTTTCCGCGCTGAAAGGTGTTTGTGGAAGTTACGAGGACATTGGAACAATCGGCAGAATGGCGCAGGAGTTGTCTGAACGTGCTACAAGGGAGAACTGGACTGCGGAGGAAAGTGATGTGGCGTTTGACAAACTGGCGGACTTCGCGGAGTTCGTCAGCACGATTCACGCCCTCGAAATTTCACTGGCCGACCGACAGCGCGATCCTGATGAGGTAGATGCGCCGAGCCTCTGGCGGCAACTCGCGTCCTATTTTGCCGAGACGCTGAACGACCACTTCTACGAGTACCGTCCATGGGCATACTCCCGCGGGGTGGGCTTCCAGAGATACACGGGAGACCGGTTATATGCCCTCGCCAACCGCCATTTCGCATGGTTGTACCGGTACCTGCGCCACCTGATTGTCACCAGGACGGAAGTAAGGTACCTGACGCCTGTCCAACAGGATCTTCTGATCGGGAGGATAAGCGAAGCCGGGGTTGTTGTGGCAATCGGTGCATCGGGTGACACGGAAGAGGAGAAACGGTGGAGAGCATTCAATCAACTCCGTGAAATAGCGTTCATTCGGAACGACGGGTTTCCCCTCCCGCCTACGTTCGACGGCTTCGATCCCGCCTTGATTGATGCAGACAACAGAGCCAACATCGTATCCATGCACCCGGTCGGACGCACCCACGTTTCGCGTCTCGTGGCGGAAGGGCCGACTCTTGCGCGCGAACTTGTCGTTGCCGGTCAGCCTGCGGCGAATGTGATCCTGACACGGTCAGTACGTGTTGACTGTGATTCGGTTCTGGTTGACGATGGCCACCTTTACGTGGACAGGCAGACCTACGTACAGGCATTGCGTGATAACTGGGGCCTCAGCGAAACCGGCGCACATGCGCTCGCCGAACGAGATGTCGGACCGAAGGGTGTCCGGATTGCGGTCCGGTTTTCACGACCGGTGAGGGCAGCCGTTGTTCTGCCGATGCATGGAAATCCCGTGTACGACGGGGGACACCTCGAGCGGCTGGGGCTTCCTTACAGCGTTCAGTCGCGGTTCCATACGTGGACAACATACGACAAGGCAAAATACCCCGACATATTCACCCCGGAAACGGGCGTAAGAATTCCGGCCGAAATTGACTGGCTTCACGAATGGACGGTCGCAGGGGAGGAGGAGGAGATCAAGCGCCAGATCCGTTCAGGCAAACCGGGAACCGACTACTGTGGGCTTCAGCCGTTTTCAGAGAAGTATGGAATCGTGATGGTCAAAGACGCGGCGGAATCGGGTGGAAGAGGGCAGAAGCCGTTTCCGTTGCGCACGGCTTTCGGATCACTGAACGAAGAAACGCTGAGCGAAGCAGTGGACTTCCTTTATCAGATCTCTCTGGTTCACAATGTCTCCGTCCAGGAGGTGGTTCTTTCGTCTCCAGAGACCTGGGCGACAGAGGAGTTCCTCGAGCGATTCGTGGACAGACAGGTGACCGAGTGGTACCGGCCGATCACCAGAGACAGACAACCCGCAACGCCTCTTTTTGGTTCGCTTCGGGTGATCGCCTCGACGGACAGGCCACTTGCCGAAGACAGATACCACCACTGGCACATGAGCCACCGCATTTCGCTGAACAGCACGCAACTGATAACCAACGTGGGCCGTGGCGGCACGCTGGACCTCCTCCGACCGGAGGATATCCGGCCCGAGTATCGGGATACAATTCTTGCTGCGCTGGACGATGCTGCCCGGCGAACGATGGAAGCGATGGCGGCTTATGAGGCGAAAGCCGGAGCCAGATATACGTTGGAAACCGGATTACCCATTGGCAGAGACGCGTCCGGTGTCTCATACGGTGTCCCGCGGTACTTGATGTTGGACTTTCTCCTTCGTCCTGTCTTTCACCGGAAAGGGGATGTGGTGGAAACCGTTCCCAGGGTTGATGAGAAAGGTGATCGCGTCGGAACTGTCTTCATGCTGCGGGACGGGAATGAGGTATTCGAAGGCGAGATTGTCGATTGGGAGGTTATCCTGATTGAACCGAACATCGGAATAGGTCTCTGGGACCGCGTCGCGATTCGCGAAGAAGAACTGGAACGAAAACGTGCGGAGGCAACCGGACAGCCCATGGACTGGGATCGAGTTGGCGAGAACGCGCGCGTGGTTCTTCGGGACCTGACCCGCGCCGGCATCGACTATCTGGAAGCAAAACGGCACGGTGGCGCCTGAAGGTCTGGAGGCAGCGCCCGCCGTGCCGAGAGGGGTTGCCACCCGGTGAAAATCCAATTTGAAGCCACGCAATATCTCGTTCAGATCGCTTCAAAAGCGCTGCTTGCATGCGAGAACGGACAGGTCCGACCGTTCGAGGCAGACGACTGGGAAGCTGTTTTCGAAGCAGCATACCGCTGGTTTCGCGCATTTGGAAGTGAGTCGCTGGAGGAACTGGCTCAGAACGCCCCGGATTCTGTCCCGACCGGCGGTAAGCTCTTGAAGGAATACCCGGACCGCCTTGCCATGCTTGTGGCGGATGCCCTTACCACAGACTCCATCGCGCCGCCTCTGCACATCTCACTCGCGCCTGAAAGTCTCGCCGCTCCCTATGGGGCGGTGGTGTTCGCGACCTTCCCGCGCGCGGTCGAGGAACTCGCTCCGCTTCTGGTTGATGGTCTGGAAGAGCAGATGCGGCGGCGCACGTTTTCCGGTGTGGTCGCCGTCCACGATACGTGGATGCAGAAGGATGGGTACCCGGAGCGCGTACTCCGACTCGACGCAGAGAACGATGTCATCATAGAGCAGGGCGTCCTGAACCCGCGCAAGCCGGAAAGAATACTGCTTCTGCTCGGGCCTGGATCAGACGAAGCCGCGTGGCACAGAAGGTGGCACGATGTAGCCGGCACTTGCGGAATTGATGTGGTGAACCCGTACGAATTCGCGCAGATAGCCGATGACAAATGGCAGACATTCCGCATTTGGCGGAACGCTGGTGTACCAACACCGGTTACCCTCCTCGTGCCACCTGATACGGCATTCGCGGCGGAGATGTGCCTCAGCCTGGTGGCCGGAACGTCCGCACCGATTGTCGCCAAACCCAGGCACGGCACGGAAGGCCTCGCCGCCACGGTGTGCAATCCTGCCGAGATAACGGACCCGCTCAAAGTTATCTGGGATCGCGGCGACGATGCGCTGCTTCAACCGTTCACGAACGATCTCGTATGGGTGGACGAGGCCGGAGAAGCTCACACCGCCGTGCTCAGAATGAACGTGACGGGCAACGCACGGGGTTCCAGGAGAGTCGAGTCGGGATTCGTGCACGTCGCGGCGCGTGGTTGTGGTATCGCGTCCGTGGGGCATCAAGGCAGATTGAGACCGATTCTTCGGTCCGCACTGAAAGTGCGCATCGGCGGTCGACTCGCACCGTTTCCTGCACACCTCACTGAACAGTGTCAGGCGTGTGCGTGCGCGGCAGTCGAGGCCGTGGCGGCTGCATCGCGCAAGACGAGGCTCGCAGGCGTCGATATAGTGGTTTCTGCTGGCGATGACGGCGCACCCCGTGCCCTCGCGCTGGAAGTCAACCCTCGCCCGGCAGGATTGAGCCACAGCCGGTTTCTTTCAGTGGGATGGGAAACCGAAGGAGAACCGGGCGTTTCCCGATTCATGTGGGGTGAGTGACCGGGACCGAAGATCTCAAAGCAAGATGCACAAAAGAGGCGCTCCGGAATTCGTCCGGAGCGCCTCTTTCTTCGTTGCGGGAAAGGAGGTTAACGAAGAAGCGTAACCCTTCGCACAATCCGTACGCCACTTCCCGTCTGCAATTGAACGAAATACACGCCGCTCGAAACCGACCGCCCTTCGGTATCAAGACCGTTCCAGACTACGCGGTGGATTCCGGCGTCCACGCGCCCCGAGAGGAGTGTCGCCACGGGTTGACCGAGGATGTTGAACACTGCGACACGCGCCTCACCGGCAGCCGGAACCGCAAGCATCATCTCTGTGGTCGGGTTGAACGGGTTAGGACGGGCGGAAGAAAGCTCCCATGACGTGGGCAACGCCGCCGTCGCTTCAACCGGGCCGAAAGTGCGCACCGACCCCATGGCGTCCGTTGTCTGCAGCCAGTACCGTGAAGACTCGCCGAGACGAGCGGTGATGTCCATCAGCTCCCCGGCAAGCCCCCCGGATTCATAACGGCGGATTTCACGGGCCGAGGAAATGTCAGGGCCTTTCATAAGAGCGACGCGCAGATTCGCAGCATTGCTCACCCGCAACGTCCAGCTCACCTTAACCGCGCCGTTCGGTGTTCCCGTTGCCGTGAAGCTCTGAAGCTCCACGCTCGTGAAATCGCCGTAGCGGAAGCGAACCGAGGTGGTGATCGGCCCCACAGCCACTCCGTCCGAAGCCTGAGCAGCCCAGAAGTAAACCTTGTTCATCTCGAACTGACTGCCTGAGACGGACCATGACGTCGTTCCAGAGCCCTCCGCGACGTTGTTCCCTGCCGCAATGACATTCTGCAGGAGCGAATCACTTGCGACGACGAAGGAATACGTCAATGGAACCGTAGGTCTGGAAACCGCACGCACTGCGTTATTCACCTCGAAGACGACGGTCTCAGCCTGTTGCAGTTTCCCAAGAATTGGCGACTTCGGCTCCGGTGCCTGGGGGGCTTCCGTTGCCTGAGGCGTTTCGCGCACCGCGACGGATTTGGTACCCACGTTGCCCGCGAAGTCGCGCGCAGCGATCTCGTACGTGTAGGTGATCCCGTTCGCCACGCTTCTGTCCACGTATGCGGTGTCGCCTACGCCACTGGCAAGGATGGAACTGTTCCGGTACACGATGTAGCTTGCCACGTCTGGCGACGCGCTCTTCGCCCAGCGCAGGATCACACGCGCCGAAGCCGGCACCGTGTCGACCACGGCCGGTGCATTCGGGGGTGTAAGATCCGGTGTAGCCGCAGTCACCAGGCTATCCAGCGGGGTAAGAGCGCTGGTGTTGCCTGCTCGGTCGCTTCCCGCCAGACGGAAGTAATACTTCGTCGACGGGGCAAGGTTGGTGAGCGTCAGGCTGTGAGTCTTCGTAAGTACCGGCTCGTTCCGCGTAAGGCCGAATGAAGGCGTCGTCCCGTACTCCACAAACGCGTCCGCATCTTCATCCGTCTGCCACGTGACGTTGGCGTTCACATCCGTTACCCCTGTCACGGTCACCCCGGAAATTACCGGCGGCGTCACGTCCGGTTGGGCGGCTGTCCGGAAGGTAAACGTATGGACGCCGCTCGAAGCCGGCCCGTTTCCACGGATGTCGGTGGAGAACACGCGGTAGGAATAGAGCTGGTCCGGAACCAGATTCGTAAGCACCACCTGATGGTTTTTGACCGGGTCCGGAACCACACGCGAGAGCGGCAGCTCAGTAACGTTGCCTTGCGCGTAATCCACACGGCTGTCTGAGAGCTCATCGGTCTGCCAGCTTATGATCGCCTGAGTCTGCGTCATTGTGGCGGTAACCGAGCCTTCCACGATGGACGGAGGAGTCAGATCGGCGGCCTGCGGCAACGTGACGTAGACCGGCTGGCTGATGGTCTCACCGTTGCCAGACGGGTCGGTAGACGTTACGTGCAGGACGTACGAAGCTCCCGGAGTGAGTGAGGTTATCGTCAACTGGTGGTTCTTTACGTTGTCAGATTGCGCGACCACCCGCCCGCGTTCCAGAAGATCGGCAGTAATATCGGCCGCCCGTGCGGCCTTCCCCGCGCCACCCGAGGTTTCCAGAATCCGCACGACGCTGTTGGAGGTTTCGTCCGTTGTCCATGTCACGGTGGTGGAAGTGCTGTTCGTTTCGACAATGTTTGGATCACCCGTGATGACGGGATAGGTCACGTCAGGCGCGACGGTCGTGGTGAACGTGCCTCCTCGCGGTGCCTGGGTGATCTTCGCGGTGCCATCGCCAAGCCTTGTGATCTTCCCGTTGTTCTGGAAAACCGGCGCGGAAGTGTCACCCGCAACTGCCGAATTGCCGGCATTGTCCATCGCCTCCACGTAGTACACGTACTCCACGCCGCCCTGCAGGTTCGTGATGCTGACGATGTGGTCGGTTCGGTAATTCTCGTCCACCGCCACATTGAAGACCGTGTCCGCGGAGCCGGCGTAATATATGTATGCCGTGGTGTTCTCGTCGGTCGCCCACGTGATCACCGCATTGTCGAACGCGGCATACGTTGCAACCGGCCGCCGCACGAACACCGGAGGCGTGATGTCCTGCTCTACCGGCGTAGTCACTTCACGCACGGATGATGCAACGGTATTCCCGGAAGGATCCGCGGACAGAACACGCCAGAAATACTTGGTCCCCGGAGTCAGGTTTGTCGCGGTGATTCGGTGTGACTGGACGGGAGTCGGGTCCTGTGCGTTCCCCACAAGGTTTGTGGCGGTGGTCCCGAACCGAAGTCTGCTGGTGGACGCCTCGTCAGTAGTCCAGGCAACCGTGAAACTGCGCTCCTGAACATCCGTCACCACCGGTCCAACGGTGATCGCCGGCGCAGTAAGATCGGCACCTTTGATCGTGCGGAACGAGCGCACTATGTCCACCCGCGAGTTCGGCGTTTCCGCGGCGTCCGTCACGGTAATCCGGTAGAACACGGTGGTATCAGGCGGCAGGTTGGTGAACTGAAGCACCTGCGTCAATCCCGGAGCGCTCGCCGGGACCATTCCGACAAGCGCCGCCTGACTGAACCCGAACACCGCCTGGGCGGTAGCAACTTCGTTGGTCCCGAGCGACATGACCGCGTTCACAAGATTGAACGGCGTAAGCGTCTGCCCGTCAATCTTGGGCAGCGCGGTGATTACCGGCGGAATCGTATCTGGGACCGCCTTCGTGCGGAACGACGCGGCAATCGGCCCCAGAGGATTACCCGCGATATCGTTGCTGTACACCGAGAGGGTGTAATTGGTTGACGGCGCAAGTCCTGTCAGCGAGACAACATGATCTGTCACGAGCGCTGACACTGTCACCGCTTCAGGAACCGCTGATTGCGCGGTGTACAGAACGCGGGAATCCGATGCCTCGTCCGTGGCCCACCGTACCATCGCACTCCGCTCGGTAATGCCGCTGATCTGCACCCGGCCCAGAAGAACCGGCGGCGTAAGGTCGGGTGCCGCTGCAGTGCGGAATTCCGCGATCGCCTGAGTAGGACCGTTACCGATCAAGTCGAAGGAACTCACCCGGTACCGATAGGTGGTGCTGGGCAGGAGGTTCGTCAGAACCACGGAATGGCTTTTCTCGTACACCATCCGAGCAACGCGCTGGCCAAAATCGGCACTTCCATCGGGTTGTACGACGCTGTAATCCACAATTGCGTTCGCCGCTTCGTCCGTGAGCCAGTAAATCGTTGCGGATTCGTTATCCACACCCTGGTCCACCGGGCCCTGCGTGATTACCGGAGGCTTCGTATCGGGCGCATCGGTTGTATATACCTGCTGATTGGCGCTGAACGTCGGCCCCAGGCCTTCCGGACCGGCTGACCCGGCGCGGTAGTTGTATTGAGTGGACGGAGCAAGGTTGGTCACCGCGACGATGTGCACCGTCACCGCCGTCGTGTCGCTGATTCGGCGACCGTACGCCGTCGTCGTGCCGACGTCAATCACGGACGTGGAGGCGCGGTCGGTAACCCAGCGGACTGTGAAGCTGGTGTGGTCGCGCGCGATCACGCTCGGCGGCGTGGTGATGACTGGCGCAAGGAGAAGTGCCTTCGTGGTAAACGAGTCGATCGCGCTCAACACGGAAAGATTCCACGCGTCTACAGACCGGACGCGGAAAAAGTATTTAGTGTTGGGTGCCAGCCCTTTGATTGTCGCGGTATGTACACTTCCTGATACCCCGACGACACTGTCATTCAACGCGGCGGAAGACGTTCCGTACCGCACTACCGTCGTGGATTGACGGTTCGTTTCCCACGAAACCGCCGCCTGGTTTGTTCCCCGCTCCACCGACGGGCGCAACGTGATTACCAGCGGCTCGGTCTGTGGAGCTTGAAGGGTCGTGAAGGTTCCCGCTTTGGTTGCAGAAGTGTTTCCAAACCCGTCAACAGACCAGACCTCGTACGAATACGCACGGTTCGAAAGCAGCTGGGTCAGTACCACCGCGTGTTGCCGCACGAGGGCGGGATCGCTCGTTACAGTCATCGATCCGCCGGTCAATCCGTAGCGCACCACCGAGGTGGAAGCCTTGTCGGTGTTCCAGACTATCGTCGCCGCGTTTTCCGTGATGCCTGTCGCGGAAGGGGAACCGATGATTAACGGTTTCGTCGTATCAGCGAGCACTGTCAGCCGAAATTCCCGCCACGTGCTTGTCTCGAACACGTCCCACGCGGTCACCCTGACGGTGTACACGCCGACATCCGCGGGCACGGGCGTATATGACATCACACCTGTCTCGCCGTTGATAGAAAAAAGCTGTGTTCCCGCCGTGAACTGGCTGCTGTAGAATACGGCTCCGTCATCATCCACGGCCTTTACCTGCACCTGCATCGCTTGGCCGACCATGACGGTTACCGCGGAGGGGAACGACGTGAACACGGGGGGTGCGCTGCGAACGAGCACCCACCCCATCCCCGGCTCCGTTGCCCCGCCCGGGAGCTCATTGAACAGGATATTCTGGATCTCCAGCGAACTCTCCTGCCCGTGTTGGCCTATGACATGGAACACAACCCGTACGACCACGGAATCGCCAACGTAGGGAGTCGCGTTGGCGCTTGCAAAAGCAAAACGGAGAATCCCGGGTTCCAGGTTCACGGCAACCATGGATTTCGACATGATCGTGCCATCGGATGCCTGTCTGCTGAGAACCGTATCCGGCACCAACACCGTCGGGTCGAAAACCAGGTCAAACTGCCCGCTCACGATGCTGTCGGCCGCAACCAGAGGTTCGCTCGTGATCCTCACTGGCATAGTAACGGTCTGACCCCGCACGCCCACCACTTCATCCATGGAAAGCGTGATAGGCAGACCCGCGCCGCACGTTCCCGCGAATGCAAGGACCAGCGCGAAAAGAGATCTCCAAGGGGTTCTCATGAGCTACCCTCCCTGCTGTCAGGTGCCAGCCGGCATAGGAAACACGCAAAAACGTTATTCGTCAACGAAACAGAACTGCCATTTCGCCGGGTTAGTTCCGATCGCGCTCTGTGCGCATCCCGGTGGAATCGTTGGCCAGGCGACCGTGCGAACGAATGCCCCCGCGGCGTGATGAACCGAACGCATTCCCTTTACAATATATGCACTTCAGCGCAAGAGTGTTACTCTCTTCTGCCAGGTTTTTTCGCCGTTTCGTACGACCACCACGTAGACGCCGCTTGCCACGGAAACGCCTGAGGCGTCGCGCCCATCCCACGTCCATTCCGGGGTCGACTGTGACCAGCGGCGAACCACCGTTCCAAGCACCGTGAAAATGGTGGCGTCAATGGGTCCATCCGACAGCGGTCCATGCACCCGAAATGTGATCACTGCATTGAACGGGTTCGGATACGCGGTCACCTCACTTCGCGCGGGGATCGCGGCCCCTCCATGCGCAACTGAAACGGGGCTTCGGACGGTGACCGCGCCGTTCGACACTGCGCAGTCCGGTGTCTGATCACCTTTTCGAGCGTACGGAAGCGGGTTTCCCCCGTCCGACAGCCGTTCGATTGCAATAGTGAACACGGTGCTGTCGGGAATATCCTGTTTTGTGAGGCCCTGCATGGTGAACAGGGTGCCCGTTCCTCCCACGGGGTTTGGGACCGATCCAGAAACGCGGAACAGACCACTCCCTGCATCGGCGAGTGTAACTGCGTCCGCGGGAAGAAGCCCTCCCTGAACGGATACCGACTGGTAGAGCGCGGGCGGAACGGTGAGAGCAAATTGCAGCGCTGTGGTGCCGCTGAAGGAAAGAAGGCCGCCGCCCTGAACCTGAATGGAACACGGTGACCCTGCGTCAACGGAGGAATCTGTCAGAACGGCGATACGGACCGGCACCATATTCAGGTTGCGTATGAGGACAACGCCGTTCAACACAACCACCGGCCTCTTCAACTTGACAAAGTAATCCAGATACCCAACGCCGCTTGTCACCCTTTCCAGAGTCACGGGTCCGCTGACACTGTCTGGAGTTGCTGAACCGGCGGTCACGCGCATCGTTACCAACTCTCCAGACCCGGCAATGAGGTGTTGAGAAAAACACGAAACGACAATACCGCCCTCGACCGGGGTCATTGTCACCTCGGTGCCATCGGGGATCAGTTCACCGGGAAACACTGAGACATCCGAGAACACGACACCTGAAGGCAATCGTATGTTCATGCTGACGTTCGTTACCGAATCCCGCATTGTGAGCAGATCGACACTCACAGGTATGAGGGCGGGTTGTCCGGCGTCAATTTGCGTAATTGACGGGAGGCTGAGCGTGATGGGAACCGGAACGGGGTTACTTATTTTCACGACTCCGTTCTGGGCAACACAAGTAGGTTTGTCTCGTTCGTTGAGGTAGGAAAGCCAAATGTTGTTCTGCAGCAAACGCTGTGGCCGCACTTCTCCGATGGAACCGTCGATTGCGTCGGGATTGGCTCTGCAACGCAAATAGAACAGAACCCCAGTGTTCAGAAGTGGCACGGTCCAATATCCCCCCACAATTACCACGCTATCCCTTTTCGTGGAGCTGAAACCACCGCCGCCCATCGGGAAAGCGGGGCCTTTGATTGCGATGGAGTCAACCATCAACACTTCGAGAGGGATCTTCACTCCGAAGTTGAAGGAAGTTATCGCGTCCCAAGTGTCAGGAGCCGCGAATCTTGTCGATATGCTTACAGGGAGTAAAAACTCCTCCCCCGCTTCTACCGCGGTTTCCTTTGGCACGGCGAGGATTATTGGGTCGGCGAGAGGGTTCCTGACACAGATCTGGCCGTCCGTTGTGGCACACGGGATACGCCCATTGTTCAGGTAATCCGGTTCCCCTCCCTCCCCTGTGAGGGGCAGTATGGTTACATTACGAACCGTATTTCGGCGGTTGGTGTCGGGCAACGCCGTCTTCGTTGGGCAACGGAGGTAAAAAAGCACGCCTTCTCCCACTACGAATGAACCGCTTCCTGAGATTATGGCACGATCCCCTTCCATACGACACGTTAGCTCCGAAAGTGCTATCGCGCCTTTTTCAGGGGTGACATTCTCCATTAGGACGTCCATTGGCAGTTTCATCGAGAGCGCGAAAGTGGAAAGAGAGTCCCAAGGCCAGGCCGCCGATACTCGCACCGGAAGCCGCAGCTGACTTCCCATTCCTACCGACGAGTCCATGCCCGTACTCAGCATAATAGGAACGGTCGGATTCCGAACGAGCACGTTTCCATTCTTGAGGACCGGAACAGGTCTCCCGGTGCCCAACACGTCGACGTACACACCGTTTCTCAGGATTTTGAATAACGCTACCGGGCGAACTGTGTTTCTGAGCGCTGCGTTTGGCATCACAGTCTTTGCCGTGCAACGGAGATAAAAAAGCACTCCGCTGCCGACGATCGGAGAACCTCTTCCGGTCACGTTCACTATGCGCGTGCCGGCACTGTCGCGTTTGGTTGACGTTAGCGCAACTAAGGGTATGTCACCCGACATTGCGACCGTGTCAACATTCAGGACATCTACGGGAAGATAGACGGCCAGATTGAACTCCGAAACGAGATCGGAGTCGGCCAACGTGGCAACGCGAACCGGAAGCAGGAATTGTGTGCCAATATCGCCCCACGCGTAATCAGGCACGCTCAAAACGATGTCCGCGGATGGCTTCGCATGCACCGTCCGCGGCGACACGCTGAAAGCAGCCGAAAGGAGCGCCAGCATGAAGGCGTTGCCCCACCGACAGCGCAGACTCTTCACGAGCACCCTCAGAAGGCTAAGAGTCTATCTTGACCCTCGTCCAAACCAGGGCCAGCGTCTGCTCTGGTCTGTTGCCAGCATGGCTGCCCCGGAAACGGCGGCGGCAATCAACAGGGGCAGAAACCATTCCCGGGGGCCGTACCCGGCAACGTTTGCCGCGACACCGGCGACAAAGAGGAGAAAAAACACGAATGCGACAATATGGAGTAAATCCCAGTAGACCGATCGCATGTCCTGACGCTTCCCACGTGATC
>Ga0116178_10000897_pt1 | contig 25546 bp, 20 predicted proteins | sample AD_STIC12_MetaG_FD_89880 | JGI IMG/M metagenome (GOLD analysis project Ga0116178, IMG submission 89880) | Active sludge microbial communities of municipal wastewater-treating anaerobic digesters from USA - AD_STIC12_MetaG | ecosystem: Engineered > Bioreactor > Anaerobic > Digestate | place: USA... | reverse complement strand
GCTTGAAGCACCTACACCAGTAGCCTGCGAGGGGTGCGGCGTGCAGGGTGAGTTCGTGCGGTTCGGCAAGCGTGACGTTCCCTATCGTGATCTGCCCATCCACGGCAAGCGGGTCACTCTCTGAGGTGACCGCAACCATTGTTCCGTCAAACACGATAAGTGAGAACAATTGTCGAACATAGAATGGAGAGGTCATGCTGCCCATCTGTCGTCCGTCAGTTTGAGGGGTTTACGCCCTTCGGTTGCGCTGGTTGCAGCACGTTCCCACAGGAAATCGCCCGAGAAGCCAATGTGATTCCATCCCACCGGCGAAACATGGGCAAGCAGTTCGTCAGGGACGTCTTCACCTTGCCTGCGAAGATGCGCCACAGCGTCGGCCAGGTAGGTTGAGTTCCAATAGACAATAGCGGCAATCACAAGATTGAGGCCTGACGCCCGAAATTGCTGGGCTTCATGGGTGCGGTCAGCGATGCGGCCTTGCTTGAAGGTGCAAATCGCCTGGGTCAGTTGATGGCGCTGCTCGCTTTTATTGAGTCCGGCTTGGCACCGCTGACGGAGCGCCAGGCTTTCGAGCCAGTCGAGCATGAACAGCGTGCGCTCAACACGGCCAATTTCTTGCAATGCGAGATCGAGCTGATTTTGCCGCTCATAGGCAGCGAGTTTGCGCAGCATTATCGATGGCTGCACCGTCCCAGCCTTGAGCGAAGCAACCAATCGCACAATATCATCCCAATGCGCTTTGATCACATCGGTCTTAACCCGGCGCCCCATCAGTGGTTTGAGCGCCGGATAGTGAGCCGCGGTATCAAATGCAGCGAAGCGACGATCTGGGAAATCGCGCAAACGTGGACAGAACCGAAAACCTAGCATCCGACACAGGGCAAAGATATGGTCACTCGCACCGCCAGTGTCAGTATAATGGGTATCTATGGCAAGACTGGTGCCGTGGTGGAGCAGTCCGTCAAGGACATAGGGAGCTTCGTGGGTCGCTGCAGAAATAACCGTCACATTATACGGCCCGTGCTGATCTGAGACATGGGTGTAGAAGGAAAACCCAGGGTCAACGCCGTATCGTGCGTTGAAATCGCCCGCCGCGCCGCCGCGTTTGCCTGATCGGAAAAATTGGCCGTCAGATGATGATGTTGTGCCTTGGCCCCAAACCGCTGCAATCGGCAGGGCGTGATGCGCATCAATGATGGCTGCCAATGCGCCTTTGTAAGTTTCCTCTCGCATATAGGCCGATTGCGTCCAGACGAGCTGGTCGGGCGTCACGCCTTGGCTTGCCTCTGCCATTCGGGCGAGCCCAAGATTGGACCCGTCGGCCAGAATCGTCGCAAGCAGCGCGCTTTCATTATCGTGTGTTTCATGGGTGCGCAGATTGGTGAAGGCCGACAGAAAGCCGGTTTGGTTTGCGACATCATGAAGCAATTCGGTAATCCGCACATGCGGCATCAGTGCATCGATCTTCGCGGTCAACGCAACCACATCGGGACGCTCAATACCACGCACCGGCGTGATCGACAGCTTACCGCTGTCAAGTCTGACACCCTCCAGCTTGCCTTTGGCGAGGCGCGAGGCGAAACCTTTGAGCCGCCAGTCCAGCTCTGCGGCCCTGGTCTTGATCCAATCATCGGCTGTGGCGGGCAGTTGCAACTCAGTGGCTATGGGTCCCACCTTGTTCTGTGGCAGCAAGTAGCTGTCAAAGCGCCGATAGTTGGTTGACCCTTCAACCCATATATCGCCGGATCGCCATTTGTTGCGGGCGTGAGCCATGACGGCGGTCTCGTAGAGCCGCCGGTCAATCTTTCCATTTGCCCTAACGAGCGAGCGCCATTCCTTCTTGAATGGCATGGGTGCATTATCAGGAATGTCGCGCCTGCCGGTGCGGGCATTCTCGCGTAACACCTCGATCGCGGCCAATGTTGATGAAGCACCAGGTCCAGCCTTGAAACTGATCGCTTCCAGCAGGGCTGGCGCAAATTTGCGCAATGTAACCCAGCGGTCTGCAGCGCGGACTAACGGGTCTTCCTCGGCTAAGTTGCTGATGGCCGTGACTTGCGGCTGCGCGGCCAGCAATTTGTGCCAGCCTACGGCATCATCGACGGCAGTGAACGCATCGATGCAACCATCCTGAGCCAGGCTGAGCGCATCAATGGTCTGCGAGAACATGCGCATCAAGCGACCGACATCGCGTGTTGTTGCGGCATAGACGCGCTTCTTGGCATTTCCGCCCCGGGTAAAGCTGCCACCAATCATTCTGTCTGCCATATCCAGCGCCGCATCGATCAGCCTTGCTTCCAGCTCGATCATCAGCGCAGCCAGCGTGGCCCGGCGGCGTGACGGGGTATAGCGTGCCAGCAAATGCGCAGGCGATACACGCCCTTCGCGCGCCAATTGGCGGAAACGGGTGTGATGGATAGCCTCCGCCGACACGGCGTCAACGCCAATGACCCGGACAAATTGCAGACGTGCGATCAGCCCACGCACATTGTCGGCCTTTGGAGCCGTGCTGATTTCACGCACCCATGCCAACGGCGTGACGCCGGTTTTGAGATCAACCACCAACAGATCGTCAAGTCTACCGATCTGGTCAGCCGACGCGCCCGAAAGAAGGGCTTCATGGGCTTGTTTACGCGCTCTTGCTCGGCCTGCGATGCCGCTGCGTTCAATCCGGCCCATCGCTGGCAATAAGGTTCCTGCGGCCCGAAGTTCTTCAACAATCTCCCCCGCAATTGCAAATCCGTCGTCGGTGCTCCAGGCTGCCCGTGCGCCAGCTTCGATCATTAAACTGACAGTGTCTTCCCCCGGCAAACGAAGGTCGAGCATGGCCATCAACTCGCGGGCATGTTCGGACAGGATCTGCACGCGCTTGGCATAGTCGAAATACTTTTCCTGCGGCACTCCGATTTGTCTGGCCATAAACGTGACAAGCTGGGGCGGCGCATCGCCAAATGTCGCCAGCGACATGCCTGGATGCTGAAGCAACGCCATCTGTACTGCAAACCCAAGCCGGTTGGCAGCTCCGCGCCTTGCAAGTACCGACTCCCCGTCGGCGGGTGACAGCGTGTAGAGTTTGACGAGACTGTCATGTTCTTCCGGCACGCCGAACAATATCCGACGTTCGTCATCGTTGAGGAGGTCGCGGCGGGCCATGTTTATCTCCGAGTCGTCTATAAATTGTACATAATGATGCTGGACAGACGGTTGTAAAGAGACGTATTTAATGGACGGCTTTAGCGAATTCTGCTGGACGTCCGCGACGCCGTCCACAGAACGACCGTTTGGGAGACAGGCATTGGGCGACATTTTGGGCTACGCGCGAGTCAGCACTGGTGATCAGGATGTCGCGGGACAGACGATGCGGCTTGAACAAGCAGGTGCGATCAAGGTTTTCACGGACGTCATGTCGGGAAAAAGCATGGATCGGCCCGGCTTGGTCCAATTGCTCGCATATGCGCGCAAGGGTGATACGCTGGCTGTCGTGCGTCTTGACCGACTTGGGCGCTCGCTTGCCGAGCTGCTGTCCACGGTCACGAAGCTGCGTGAAAACGGTATAGCGTTGCTCAGCCTCGAAGAGAAAATCGACACATCGTCTGCCGCTGGCGAGCTGATCTTCCATGTGTTCGGAGCGATCGCACATTTTGAACGGAGGCTGATTTCTGAACGTACCAAGGACGGGATCGCTGCTGCACGTGCGAAAGGCAAGAAACCGGGGCGGCAACCGCTCGATCAAAGCAAGGTCGATGCTGCAATGAAATTGGTCCAGTCCAATGTATCGCCGGTTGAGTCGGCTAGGCAACTTGGCTTGGGCCGTTCAACCATTTATCGAGAAATGCGGCGGCTCGGCATAACCCGCCCTGCATAAACGGCAGCTTTTGGGGGTGAGCGGACTGTCCGGTTTTGGAACGACAGCTTGGAAAGCAGACGCTCATTCAATTTGGTATTCTGTCCTCAAAACTTGCACGCAGCCGCACTAAATTGATCTAGGTGGTACATTTACCGATCACCCTTGCGCGATTAAGCCAGCCGCTAATGAAAGTTTGTCTCGATAGGCAGCAAAAACAGTGACGTTTGGATTCGTACGGGGGTCTGTTGTCGTCAGCATTTGATACACACCGATGCCCGGCTGCGGACTACCGAATATCTTAACTGCAAGGCTTTCAAGAGCTGTCCTTGTGGTAGATGACATATGAGCGCAGGCATTCCGCATGGTCTTAAGGTCGGACAACTCCTCGGTCATACTGTTAATTGGCGTTTCAAAAGGATGGCCGACGCCAAAAAAGAGGCTCGTCAATTTTTTGATATTTTCTTGATTAGCGTAGTCAAAATAGCGATTGACGTGGATGACCATTTTCCCGGAGTGTTCACGGCTCGGAGGAGTCACGTACCTTACCGGCGACATTCCTCCCACGGTTGCGTCTCCCATCATGTAGTCGTTGATGGCAGCCTCGATAAATTCCTCCCAAGCTATAAACATGTTCAGAAAGGCAGCGACAGTAATTTGTTCTCTGTCACGGGTGGTAAACAGATGAAGCCCGGCAACGCCTGTCGTGTGGGCGGCAGCGATCAGACTATCGCACTGTGTAAGGCTAGTGTGAAAGTCGCTTAGCGATTGACCAATCGGCATGGTACTACGAGCGATCCATGGCCATTAGACCGAGCACGAAACGTGTCCTGCGCGCTCTGACAGGTTCATCCGTAGTGGCGCGACGACTGTCCTGCAGAAACTGTGCCGCCGGACCCTTGAGCTCGCCCGGTTCGGCTTCAAACAGCACGCTAACGCCATCAAGTCCATTCCTTGCGTTTTGTATCCCGACCTCCGTGGACAGATCTACGGGGGCACCTTCGTAAGTGAAACCCTTTAGTCCAAATAAGCAATGATAAACCGCCGTAAAGAGTGTGTAGAAAATATGGACGCGACGGAACTCAGAGTTGAATATCCCTTCGGGAAAGAGTCGAGCAATCATATAGATAACCTGACGAAAACGTGACTCTAACATATCTACATCATGCGGAAATTCATTTTCATAATTAGCATAAAATTTCTTTATCTGTTTTTTGGATTTAATGCCCTCTATCATAGAAATGGTGATATCGGCTACCAGATTTACCTCCTGCATACGCAAAATTTGCTGCGATGACAGAATTTTTTGCGTCGTCCAATACTCGTTGTAATCGAAGCCTATCTTGTCAGCCAATACCTTGAATGGGCCAAAGTGTGCGGCGTGAATCTTTTCCTGCTCGTTCAGCACTACCGCATATGAATTGAGGCGCGCAAAAATGTCCAAGATTTCAGCATCGGGTAAATTGATGAGGAGATCGCAGGCAATTTCGAAGGACAGAAAGTCCGCCTGAGTTTCTTGGGATAGCTGGCTAAAACGCTTACCGCCGTATTCCGGATGCTGGCCGCGTGCCAAGGGGAAAGCGTCGCGTACATACGACAGTATGGTTCGCAGTCGCTGCTGACCGTCTACGACCTCACGGATAGAAATCTTTGTAGTGACATTCAGCTTTTGCCGGATAAACACCTTGGGGATTGGTTTGCCCCGCAAGATAGTATCGATAAGGTAGCTCTTGGCCTTTTCACTCCAGACTGCGCGCCGCTGGAAGACGGGATTCAAAACGAGTTGCTTCTGGTTATCCCACTCGACAAAGTCGTTGATGCTGTAAGTCCGCGAGTCAAAACTTTTCATTGAATAACCTCAAACGCAGTGAGCGGCAGTCGATGCCACGGAACGCAACTTTTTAAGTAGCGTCGGATGTGTTGCTACCCAGGAAAACTCTATTGTCCATTCCGTACTACGTTTGGCGTGATCTGTGAATACCACGAACCTCGGCTAAATGTTTTATGATGCCACAGTTCTGAAGATACCTCAGTTTTGAGAACGCAACACGAACATGATGTCTGCATTTGGGCCACCTACATCAGCGTTCGAGTGTCTCGAAAGTTGTCGTGAACGGACATTCAAGCGAGACAAATCTAATGTCGCCAATGGCTCAATCCTTGCCGTTGCCATTTTCCTAAAATGTTCCTTCTTATCGTGTTTTACGGTACAATGGTTGCGGTGGCCTCAACAGGAAATTGAAGGCAGCTGAACGCCGCCTGCGTTTGGATCGGGAGAAATTCCCGCTCTTTGCCGAAGAGATCGGCGAAAGCCAGCCAACGCCAGAGGAATTGTTGGCCGCGCGGGCGCGATCATTCGTCACCAGCCAGCAAAACAGCCGGGACCGCGCAGCCCGGAACTGGTGGCAGGCGCGGGCGGAACTTCGCGCGATTCCAGACGTGATCCTGTTGCAAGATGACGGCACCGATCTGGTTGAACGCTTGTTCGACTAACCGGCGCCGGCATTGGCCCCCGGCATAGAGGGCCGCGCCCTCATACCGGGGCCCAGCCCGCTAATCGCGAGCGGGGGTTGATTTCTCATATTCCGTAGATTACGTAGAGTGAAGATTCTCAGTAAAAGAATTTTGCGGGCAGTTGTTATGTCTGGCTGTGGTGGCCGGATGCACTGACCAGGTAACGGTTGATGAGGGAATCATGGAACTACCAATCGAGAAGGTCACTTCCAGCGAAGTGTCGAAGCGCTTCGGCTTCTACTATGATGAGGCCATGACGCACGCGATCGCGGTCGAGCGCAACGGCGCCGCGCGCGTCGTGATGTTGCCAGCGTCCGAGTATGAACGCCTCGCGCGCCTCGACCACATCGCTGTTACGCCCGAGGAACTGAGTGATGAAGCTACCCGCAGCCTCCGGACCGCACAAGCGCGGCCCGAAGCAATCCGCCTCAACGAGCTCATGGACTGAGCCGCAACCCACCGATGTCATCAGCTATGTCTACCTCTGGCGTGCCGAGAAAGAGCGCGGGCTTGAGGATGGACGAAAGACAAGGCCTTGCCTTGTCTTGAGCACCTATAAGGCCCGGGGCCAGCTCCGGGTCATCACGGCACCCATCACGACGAGGAATTACGATTCCAGCTTCACGCTCCCGATCCCGCCCCGGGTGACAGCCCATCTCGGACTGGACGATCGTTCCCGGGTTGTGTGGAACGACCTCAACGAATTTGCATGGGTCGGTCCCGATGTCCGAGGCACAGTGGATGGCAGCCCCTTTATCGGGATCATGCCCGAAGCTCTGTGGCGCCGTGTCATCGACAATGTGATCAAACTCCGGATCGATCCCACCCATCGCTCGGAATAGCGAACCGAAAAGCAGTGCCACGGTCCAATGCCGCGCATTAGCGAAGGCCGGGGAGTAGAACGGCACCGCATAGCTCGATCGCGAATCCACGCTCAATGCTCCAGCGGCAACGGATCGATTCCGGCATCGCCCATCTGTTGGTCGGTCCATCAGGGGGCGGCGGAGGGGCGCGTGACCCATCGCACCGCCTCTAACACCGGTGCAAACACCAGCGCTTGCACCGGTGCCATCTCAGATTATCCGATCAATCCCGCAAGGCGCTCCCTAACGGAGGCGTACACCGGACGTGAGGTGTGGCGGACTTTGTCGCCCGGCGCGGACGCCATCGAACCACCGGCGCTGGCAGGCCATGGGGCGGGCCCGATCCTGTTGAAAGCAGCACTCCGTTGCTGCGCGAAATCTGCCGCGAGTAACTCTGGTATCGGGAAGCCTGCCCGGCCAGCTCTTCGCCAAGCGCGGATGATTGCGTGGTCCTTGCCGGAGCTTATCGGTCCCCTCGTGACGGGTTATCCCCGCTCCTGAGCAAAATTCGAAGGCGTTGCCGGCGTCAAGGCTGCGCGCCGCGCTAGCCGCCTCCCCCTGATCTATAATTGCCAGGAGACATTGCCCTTCGAGCAAGATCCCGGGAATATCGCCGCAGCGCGGGATATTCGCCGTGATGCAGCTCATATATAGCGGAAAGACCGGATGTTTGGAGGACTACCGGCCGGTCTCATCATCTTTCCCGGTACCGGCATCCCGCACAATCCCGCCGACAAGGCGAAGAAGCTAGGGATGCCGGTATGGGATTCCGGAAGCACCCGGTCTGACAGCTTGCGCGCCACCCCGTTCAGAACTTCGCTTCCACCGTTACGCCATAGGTTCTCGACTCGGCGAGATGGAAATAGTCGTACCCGAGAGCGGAGATATCGAGGCCGGACGTCGCATAGGTGCGATTGAATAGGTTTTTGCCCCAGATTTGCGCTTTATATTTGCCGTCGCCAAAGCTGTACGAGGCTTGGGCGTTGACGAGGGCATAGCCTGGCTGGGCAATCCGCTGCGTGTTGAACAGGTCGAAATATTGCTTCGTATTGTAGCTTGCGTTGATACCGAGTGAGAGCTCGTCCGCTCCTTTCTTCAGGATCGTGAGGTCAGCAGCGGCGTTCAGGCTCCAGGTTGGGGCATTGGGCAGCCGGTTGCCAGCAAGGTCGGCGCCGGAGATGTTCCCGCGCCTGATCTCGGTGTGAAGGTAGCCGGCCCCGCCGCGCAGCGTCAGTACATCAAGCGGGCGCACGACCAGCTCGAGCTCCGCGCCGTAGATCTGCGACTTGGGTATGTTGACCAACGGTTGAAGCACACCGATCAGGCTGAGCGCTTGCTGATTCTTGTAGTTGTACAGGAAAACGGCCCCGTTGAGCGTCAGCCGCCGGTCCAGAAACTGGGTCTTAGCCCCGATTTCGAAGGCGTCCACGGTTTCCGGTTTGGCGATCGTCAACTCGTCGGGCGCGAAGAAGGCTTGAGAATTGAACGAGCTTCCGCGATAGCCGCGGCTGTAGCTCGCATAGAGGAGATGGTCGGGACTGAGCTTGAGATCGACGCCGACCTTGCCCGTCACGCTACCCTTGCTGAACCGCAGTGCCGTCGTCGCGTCGAAATTTCCGGGGTCGCCCGGAATCGTGTTAGCGACAGGCACGCCGTCGATCCCAATTGCCTGCGCTTTAAAGTCGCTGAGACGGCCCCGGTCCCATGTGTAGCGAAGGCCGCCGCGCAGCGTAACCAACTCGCCAAGCTCATACGTGAGGTCGGCATAGAGAGCCTTGCTGCTCTTCTTCTGCGCGAACTGGTTACGATAGACGCACGCCGTTAAAAAATCGACGGCGCAGTCGTCGGCGTCGATGTTTCCGTCGCCATCGACATCGATATCGGTGAAGAATCGATATTCGGTGCTCGTGTCGAGTTTCTCGACATGGTAATAAGCGCCGAGAATGAAGTTCAGACCCGCACTAAAACTGCTTGCGATCCGCAGGTCCTGGGCGAACTGATGTCCTTTGGCCCGGATATCATTGTCGTTGACCTGGCGCGGGCTGCCCTCCGTGTCTTCGGGATTGTGGAGCTTGCCACGATCGTAGGAGGTGATCGATGTCAGGCGGATATCATTGGCCAGATCCCAATTGGCGGTCAGAGCTGCACTGTTCGTGCGATGACGACGGCGCCGCGCATAGCTTGTTTCGATTTCGCGGCGTGTCAGGCCGGTCCTAAAATAGCTTTCCATGCCGAAAAGCTCGTAGACGCCGGCACCGATGCCGTCGGCGAGCGGTCGACCATAAATGCCATAGTTGAACGGATTGTCGAGGCTGGTGGACAGCCGCAGAACAAGCTCAAGATCGGGGGTCGGCTTCGTCCTGATCGTCCCGCGGATGGCATAGTTCCGAACCTGATTGAGGTCGGGCTCGCCAGGCACGCGGTTCTTGAACCAGCCGTCGCGCCGCGCGAATGTGAAGGCCAGTCGGGCAGCCGTCGTATCGCCCAGCGCGACGTTGAGCGCTCCATTGGCATCCATTCGGTTGTAGTTTCCATAGCCTAGCGACAGATAACCCTCATTCTCGAACTGCGGCAGGCGGCTGATGAAATTGACCGCGCCGCCCGTCGTGTTCTTTCCGTACAGCGTTCCCTGGGGGCCACGCAGGACTTCCAGCCGCTCGAGATCGTAGAGACCGATCGGAATGAACGGGAAGCTGCCTTTGTAGACCTCGTCGAAATAGGTCGCGACCGGGCTTTGCTGATTGACGCTGAAATCGGACATCGACACGCCGCGAAGCGAGAAAATGGGTATATTCTCGCCGAGAGTGCTGGTTGCCTGCAGATTGGGAACATTCGCCGAAAGTTCCGCCGCCGACGAGACATGATTGCTTGCCAGTGTGTCGCCGCCAATCGCCGTGATCGAGGCTGGCACGGATTGAAGTCGCTGGCTTCTGCGCAGCGCCGTGACGACGATTTCATTCGCGTCGTTGCTCGCGGTGGGCTGATCGCTCTCGTCCTGCGCGGTCGCCGGTTCGTCAGCGGGCTGTGCCCCCGGCTGAGCGCTAGCCGATGAAACGACCAGCGCGCAGGCCGCGGCGGAGCCCATCCATATTAAACGGCTTAAAAACATAAAACTCTCCCATATATATAATATTTATAAATTTATTAGTCAGTTACTTTGTGTCCCCGAGCATTTTTGAGGCGTGGCGGGCGGCGATGATGCCCTGCTCGATGGCGCCATCGATGAAGCCGCGCCAGCCGTTGGCCCAGTCGGCGTTCGCGAAGAGCAGCCGGCCGGCCGGCGCCTGAAGCTCGGCGATCGCCGCCGACAGCTGGCCGGGGCGCGACACGCCCCAAGTCCCCTTGGAATAGGGATCGACGTTCCATTCATAACCATAAGCGGCCACGACCTTGGCGTCGGGGACGAAGGCGCGCACCGCCGCCTGCACTGCATTGGTGTCGTTCATGTCGAGCGCATCTGCGCTCGGGCCGAATGCGATCAAATGGGTCTTGCCATCCTCGGCGCCTTCCCACAGCAAGAAGTTGATCGGCGCGTCGTCGCCGGGCCCCCAGCCCGAGAAATTTGCATATTCGCCTTCAAGCAGGATATGGGTTTTGGTGCCCTGTCCGGCATGGCGCTGCCGCGACGTCGCGAGCTTAACGGGGCTGAGCGCGGGCTCGAACGCGATGTCGGCCAGGATATTGAGCGGCGCGGCGCAGATGACGGCGTCTGCTTTGAGGATTTCCCCGCCCTCGGTAACCACCTCGACCGACGTCGAGAACTGGCGGATCGCGGCGACGGGTGTCGATAGCCGCACGTCGGCCGCCGCATCGGCGGCAATGGCGTCAAGCAGGGTCTTGGTGCCGCCCGCGATGCGAAAGCGCCCCACCGCGTCATTCGTTACAGTCAGATTATACCCGGTCAGTGCGTACCAGCGCATCATGTCGATCCAGGATACTTCGCTTGCGGGTGCGTTGCCCCATGCAAGGATCATGGAATCGACGATTGGCCGCACATCGTCTGGCATCGGCGTCGCGTCGATTTTTTGCCGCAGCGAATAGGTGTCGGCCTTCATCCACGTGGCATCGGCAAGCGGCTCCGCAGGGCGCGGCATGATGGAATATCCGCCTTCGAAGAGATCAGAGACGGATTTCTCGAGCCGCGGCCATTGCTCGGCCGCAGTCGTTTCGTGGCGTCTACCCTGCTTGTCGAGATAGATGATCCGGTCGGCAACTGCGCCAGGCGTTTCGTCGAGCGCCACGCCGTAACGGCTGATCTCGGCCCAGACATGCGGCTGGAGCCAGTGGACCCAAGTCCCGCCGAAATCAACCTGGTGGCCGGCAAAGTCGGAGGTGAAGGTGCGCCCGCCCAGCCGATTGCGCGCTTCGAGAAGCGTCACGCGAACGCCGCATTCGCGCAGTTCGCGCGCGGCGGTAACGCCGCAAAATCCGCCACCCACCACGATCACATGACGCTGCGATCCAGGAACAGGGGGCGCGGCGCGCGCCGATGCACTCGCCGCACCGCCGAGCAGCATCGATGCGGCGGCAAGGCCCAAGACTCCCCGTCGCGTCGGCGGCTCGGAGACCTTCTCGTGCCCCGGCCCCGGCAATCCACTCTTGTCGTGCGTATCCATCGTCAGATTACTTTCTTGCTGGGCCGGAAGATGATGCGAGGAAAGCGATGATCGCCGCCCGGTCTTCCGCCTTCTTCAGGCCGGAGAAGGCCATTCTCGTGCCGGGCGCAAATTTCTGAGGCGCCGCCAGAAACGCGTCGAGGCGTTCGCGCGTCCATTTGCCGCCGAGCTTCCGCATGGCGGGGGAATAGTTGAAGCCGGCCGCTATGCCCGGTGCCCGCCCGACCACGCCCCGAAGTGTGGGGCCGGTCATGTTGCGATTGCTATCGACCGCGTGGCACGCTGCGCAGCGGGCATACAGGACCTTCGCGTCGGGCCGATTGGCGGGCGTAGCGCGGGCAGCATTCTCGTCGACTAGAGCGATGCAGCCCAGCAGCAGTGCCGCTATTGGCGCAATCGCCAGCAATCGATTTTCCCGGTCGCACCGGGGATTCGCATGTCTGAATCCGAAGATGGTCACCATTCTCTCCCCAATGACGACTCGCCAAAGCTTATTATTATACCGTCAACTGACAGTTTGCAATATCGGAGTTTTTCCATTGGATGCAGGTCAGGATTGGGGGATTACGCGTCAATGGCATCGATCTGGCATAGCCGTCATTTGACGGTTGATTATATGAAGCTTCTTTGCCAAGGTCCGCACGCATGAAGGTCGAAACCCTCGAATCTCGCACCAGCGACCAGCTGCCGGGCGAAATGGGCGTACAATGGTTGCTGGCAGACTTGCGCGCGCGACTGCCCTCGAGCCCGCGGAGAAAACCCGGCTCCAATTATGACAAGATATTGGTTGCAGCGCGCGATACGCTGAAAGACGTCGGATATGCGAGCTTTGCCCTCAGGGAAGTCGCGTCGCGGGCGCAGGTTCATTTGAAAACGCTGCAATATCATTTCAAGACAAAGGGAAGTCTGATCGAGGAGACGCTGAATTATTCACTCACTCGCCATTATTATGACTCCTATATTAGCCTGTTCAACTCGCTGCAGACGTCCAGTCATGAGGAACTGATCGAGGAAACGGTTCGATTCCTGGTGTTCGATGGAGCGCAAGGCGGCACATCCAGCTTCTTCTTCGACCTTTGGGCGATGGCGATGCGCGACGAAGACGCCAAGCTGGCGGTCGATCATTTTTACAGCCGCTACCGGCGCCTGATGGCGTGGCTGATATCCAATGCGAACCCCAAGATCGGCGGCCAAGCGGTGGAATTGCGGGCCGCGCTGATTATAGCCCAGATCGAGGGGCTGATGCTTTTCCTCAATCAGGACATGCCGAAACATGCCGAGCTTTCGAACCTCGCCGACGAGGCCGTTCGCGAGATCATGCGATGCATCCGGAGTCCGAAATGAGGATGGACGAGATATTATTGAAAGGACGGGAGCAGTGCCATGAAGCAGTACTTCAGATCATACCCATTACCGTGGCGTTCCTTCTACAAGGTACCGCTTGGAATGGCCGCCATCGTCTCCTTGGCCTGGCAGGGCGCGGGGGCCGCGGAGCCTGGAAAGGTCCTTCACCCCGTGGCTCTGAGCAAAGACGTTCTCGCCGGGAAGGGCCTAATCGATTTCGATCCATGGCCCAAAGCCATGCAGATCAAACCGATCAAGTCGCACCGGTCGATCAGCTGGTTTGTGGGTGAAACGCTGACATCGATCATTTATGAGGCCGACGATGGCCTGCTGACTTTCACCGATTTGCCCTATGAAGAACATGTCCGGATTTTGCATGGGCGCGCGATCTTGACGTCGGTTGACGGACACAGACAGATTTTCGATCCGGGCGACGATTTCATCGTGCCTAAGGGATGGAGCGGGACCTGGCAATTGAGCGGTCAGTATCGCGAAATCGCGACATTCGAGACGCGTTCTCTCGATGCCGCCATGCAGCGATGGTTCGGCAAATAGACCTCGTTGCAGGATGGAGCGCTTTGCCGTCGGCTGCCGTCCTCACGCAAATCGCTTGAGCAGGAGGGTGCCAGCCCGTCTTATCATCTTCCGGGGGCTGCCGACGCTTGCCATATTGCGGGCAAGGGGCGGCACCTCGGCGTGCCCGGGAGGCCATTTCGAACGCGGCGCGAGCCGAGTTTGCCCACCATGACATCGCCCTGCCGCAGCCGAGGAGGCGCTTGCCTGAGAGCGGGTGCAGAATCTCTAGGACGCCTGCTGCTGATCGAGAAGCTCGCTCACGATCGCTCGCCGACGTTAGCGGGCCATGGCGCCGCGGACATCGCTGCCCTTCCGAATGCTTGCAGGCGCCTCCTTTATTGGCTCATCGGCTCCGAGCGTGAACGTCCGCTACGCTTCTTTCGCGTTCGAAAGCAGGCGGTCTCCAAGCGGCCAATATTTCCCATAATCAGCATCATCACGTGTGGGTATTGGCCGCTTGCCCATCGCCGCAGGGGTAAGGCATTGACGCGATGCGTGGGTGCAGTCCCGACCGTGGCAACGCTGTTCTGGTTCCTCACTGAGTCATCGACCGCTGCTCGCTCCTGGCAATGAGCTTCGGGGCCGTGATGGCTATTTGCTCCCCAAAACGGAACATATCGAGAAGCTCGGGCCCTTTTGGGCTTGTTTCGCTCGATCGCCGCTCGGCGCGCATGCCGCCGGAATGGCAAGAAAACGGGAGATTTCCGGGGCACAGCCGGAAGAAAATTGGGTGTCGCCGAAGTGGGATATTGACATGCACACGGTATGCGGCGAGCCGCAATCCTGTTCGATCAGAAATGCCCGGAAAACTGCCTGTTTTGGCGTATGGCGTTCGTGGCACAGCGTATGACAATTGCGGCACGATGCTGTGGCACATACGTAGCACGCACCATAAAGCGTGGAAAACCGCGCTTACTGGTTGGCTGGATGTGCTCGAATGTATGACGCCAGAATTGCCCTGCGGCGGTTCGTTGACCCACGGCGCGGCCTGTTGTATCGTGGTTCGGCTTTCCGAAGGATCCGCTGACCGTCACCCATGGAGGGGCGGTTGGGTCATATTTCATTCAGAGTGCCGTTGGATTTGCAGGACGACTTAGCGTCCTTCTGCAAAGCCAATTCGGTGACCGCATCGGACGTGTGCCGGGACGCGCTTCGCGTCTATTTCGAGGTCAGATCCGGTAAAGCCTTCGATCCTCAGCGCATGGCGATCATCTGCGAATATACGCAGTTGGTTGCCGACGAGTGGGTCAAGAAGAACGCCCCCGATCGGCGCGAAGAACTTCTCGCAACCGTCGACGCACGGCTGGAGCGGCATCATGGCCGATAAGTCCACGCGCCCCAAACATCCGCGGGCCTGGTCGAGCCACGGCGAAGCCAATCGTAACTCCGGAAATTTCACCCGTGGTTCCCAGCTCATCGGGCACCAGTTCTCGATGTGGTGGCGCGGTGCTCGCGTCCCGCTGTTCATCTGGTTCGGGTTGCTTGCTGTATTTCTGTGGCTGAAACTGGCGCTGATACTCGACGACTATGAGTTTCAGATGCTCGGAACGAAGGCCCTCGCGGCGACATGGGACTTCATCGGCCTCGACGAGATGAAGCGCGCCAATGTGACGCTTCGCGACGGCAGCATCTATCAAACTTATATGGGATATGTTTCCTATATCCCCGACGTTCAAGTCGCATGGGCGAAGCTGCTGAACGCTGTGTTCGGAAGCTTCATTTTCTCCACTATAGGCGCCGCGGCCTTCGCCTGGTGGTTCATTCCCTGGGCGCAGGAGCGGGGCGAATCGATCCTTGCCGACCACCACGAACGCGGCGTTGAGATCGTCGAATATGACGTTCTTAAAATGATGCTCGATCGTCACAACCTGCATCAATTTCGGGAACGGGCGAAAGAAGAATGTCCGGATCTGACGCTCGCGCAGGTCGAAGCGCTTCCGCTCGCGCAGCGGAAAGCAGCGGGGGTTCTCCTCCCCTACAAGATTGCTACTTTGCCGTTCCCTTATGGGTTCGAACAAAGCCATGTCATGCTCACTGGTACGACAGGAACGGGGAAGACGACGCTCATCCGTCAGCTCGTGGCGCAGGCGATCGAACGGGGTGATCGATGCGTCCTGTTCGACCTTACCGGGCACTATATGTCTGCCTTCTACGACCCCGAGCGCGACTTTGTTTTGAACCTTAACGATGCACGCTGCGAGTCCTGGTCGCTGTTCAACGATTGCGAATCCCGCAGCGAGTTCGTGAACGCGGCGACGGCGCTTATTCCCGCAGACCATGGTTCGGATGGCGGCTTCTGGGAGAAGGCAGCACGTACCCTCTTTGTCGAGATGTGCGACAATCTGAAGAAGAAGGGGAAGGGCACGAACCGGTATCTTTCGGACGAATTGCTAAAGGCGAGCCTCAAGAAGATCTATGAGAGCTTGAAAGGCACTGTCGCCGATCCACTGATCTCCCCGGACGCTGCGAAAATGGCGCAATCGATCCGTGCCGTTCTGAACGCACACGCAGAAAGTATCCGGTTCTTGCCGGAGGATGGTGACCCATTCTCTATTAAGGACTGGATCAAGCGCGATGATGGCAAGGCGTCTATCCTCTTCATCACGGCGCAATATGTTCACCTGGATATGTCTAAATCGTTGCTCACATTGTGGATGAACATCGCGATCAATACGCTCATGACGCTGCGGCACTCCCGTCAGCTTCGGATGTGGTTCATTTTTGACGAACTCGCAGCACTGCACAAGCTGCCGGCGCTTGAGCGAGGTCTGCAGACGGCGCGCAGTTTCGGTGGAGCTTTTGTTTTGGGCCTTCATAACTTTGCGGGGCTCCGTATCCCCTATGGTGACGACGGCGCGCGAAACATCATCAGCCTCACCAACACGAAGATCATGTTGCGCACGACCGATCGCGATACCGCCGAGGAATGTTCGCGCCTGATCGGCTTCCGCAAGGTTCGCACGATGGACGAATCCTATAGCTATGGTGCCCATCAGACACGCGACGCCTCGACGATTTCGCCGACCACCAAAGAAGAGGCGTTGGTGATCGCCGATGACATCACCAGTCTGCCGAACCTTCATGCTTACATACGCTTCCCCGAGAAGTTTCCCGCGACGCTGGTGCCTTTCCCCTATGTCGGCTTTCCGCCGATCGCGGAGGGCTTCATTGAGGCGCCGACCCCGTCCGACTTCGTCCCACCCAATGGCGATGAGGATAAAGAGGAGGGCGAAGAAGGGGGCGGTCAGGACATAGCGAATGACCGTTCGGAACCGGGCGTCGAACCCGAAGCGGAGCGGGAAGACCGTCGCGAAATTTCAAAACTACAGGATGGGCTGGAGGTTCGAGCGCGCGACGTGCTCGACGTTGGGCGATCCCAGTTGGATGGGCGGGGCGCGGCGTTAGGCGAAACCGAGAAGGGCAACGGTAATCCGTCGCTCGCCAAGCGGTCAATCGATGATGACCCGCCCCCGAGCACTGCACCACGCAATACTTCTACGGGGGGTCGAGGTCAGCAAGATGCCCTCGCCAGCAAGGGGAATCATCGCACGCCGAAAATTCCAGTTGAGGAAAAGAGCGGCGAGTTGGCCCGGCGTGAAGCCCACATGGATTTTGGCGAGACCGAACACCGCCGCGCCGGCGGCGCTGAGCTCGGCTCCGATGGGATGGCACGTGGCAGCGACGATCTCGACATGGGCATGGATTGATGGAGGCAAAAATGAATATTCTGGACGCCAACCCCAACAAGCGCGGACTTCGTCATCCTGATGCCTATGGGGAACTGGCCTCCCATTTGGACATGGACGATCCTGAAGAGGGCGCACGGCGTATTGATTTCGAGATACTGCGCTTCGAACGAGCGATGGCGTTCCCGCGAAATCTCACACGTCTGGCTCTTCTGACAAGCGGTCTAACAATCGCGCTTGGTCTTGCCATGCTGTTCCTTCCCCTGGCGCTTGGCGATGAGTTGAAACGAACCGCGTTATTCTGGCTAGGGCAACCTCTTTGGACATCGGCGGTTCTCATCAGCTTGGGATCGGCGTCCGCGTGGTTTGCATTCGCCGATTTCGGGGGGCGACCAGGATCCGAACAATTCTTCGCGCCGCGTCTTCCCACAGCGCTTCAGAAGTGGCTCACCGATAATGGTCATACGTCTGGGTTGCGCTACTGGTCTGCCCTCTATTGGCCGCGTGCGAAACTTTGTGGGTACAGACGCGAGTGGTTCGGCTTCACCTTCTGGCGACGAGCGCCTCGGCTCCACCGGCGCGACTGCGCCTTTGCGGGCATCATCGACTTAGAGTGATCGGCCATGGGCGTCGCACCCTTTCACTGCGGCCGAAGGCTTCCGCTCGACCGAGCGCGAACAGCGTCTCGCGCACCAGGCCCTTCGGTTGGTTTGGTTCGCGCCCGAGACCACGCGCCTGAAATCTATACTCTGACCCAATATCCTCGCGCGGCAGCGACCGGCACCGTGGTGCGCGGCCTCGTATTTTCGCGCGGTGCGACATGACCGTTTCGATCGGACGCGTCCATTCGCCGGGCAAGGCTGCGGACTATTTCGCCAATGACAATTATTATACGGCCGAACAGTCGGAGGCCGCGTCGGTGTGGATGGGCGAAGGATCACGGGATCTCGGCCTGTCGGGAACGGTCGAAGCTTCGGTCTTCGAAAAAATCCTCGACGGCAAGCTGCCGGACGGGACGCAGGTAAACAATCCCGAGACCCGCGACTATGGCCGCGACTTCACCTTTTCAATGCCAAAGTCCGCGTCGCTCCTCGCGCTCGTCTCGGGCGACACCCGAATTTTGGCGGCGCACCTTCAGGCCGTGAAGGAAACCATGGCTTGGGCAGAAAAGAATCTCGCAGAAGCCCGCGTTCATGTCGGCGGCAAAGATGTTGCGGTCCGAACCGGCAATCTTGTCTACGCACTCTTTCAGCATGACACGAGCCGCGCCACCGATCCGCAAAGTCATATTCATGCCGTCATTGCCAACCTCACTCGCCTGCCCGAACGATTCCGCAAGCGCGACCGCGTCGATCCGAAAACGGGTGAGGTCATCAGCGATAACGGGTGGCGAGCCTGGCACAATGGCGCGATGTACCGAGCCAGCGCTACGCTCAGTTCGATGGCCAACGCGATCCTGCGCGAAAAGCTCGAAAGCTTGGGGTATAAAACCGAGCTTTCCGGCAAGCACGGAGCCTTCGAGATTCTGGGCCCGAATGGCGAGCGTATCAACAAAGAGGCGCTCGACGGCTTTTCCAAGCGCGGCAACGACATCAAGGCGAAGGCCGAGGCGCTCGGCGTTCATAGCCCCGAAGGGCGCCGGGCGATCACGCAGCGCACCCGCGACCCGAAAATGAACGCCGGCGATCGCACCGAACTCGCCGAACGGTGGCGGGCTGAAGCACGCGAATATCGCTATAATGGCGATCAAATCTACGCGATGGCCCTCGCCAAGTCGCAGGAGCGAACATCCCCGATCGAACGCGGGATACGCGCGGTCAACACCGCCGTCCGCGAAACGCGCGGTCGGTTGGTTGATTATCTGAAGCGTCCCGAAGATCCGTTGGTCGACTCCGGGCTCAGCAAGCTCACCCGAACGCCGCCGACGGCGCGCGCTCAATATGCGACCGCGAGCGCGATCCGTATCCTCAGCGAGCGGGAGGCGGTCTTCAGCAAGGCCGATGTCGTCAAAACGGCAATCGATCTCGGGGAGAAGGGTGTGACCCCCGATCGGGTTGAGCGTCGCATCGCCGAGCTGGTCGAAAAAGGTGAACTCGTTCCCGAAACGTCTCAGCGCCTCGACAAAGCGGTCGATATGGTCACCACCCGGGAAGCTATCGAACAGGAACGCCGGATTCTCAAGGCAATGGATATCGGGGCTGGCGAAGCTCGGCCGCTCATGCCCGCGGACGTGGCGAAGACCCGCATGCAGAAGCTCGCCGCGCCGCGCGAGCTGAACCACGAGCAGCTCGCGGCCGCAATCGAGATCGTTTCTTCGCTCGACCGCATCGTACTTGTGCAGGGGCGTGCCGGCGCCGGCAAATCGACCATGCTCCAGCCCGTCGCGAAAGCCGAGGCGATCGATGCCGCCGCAAGGGTGATCGGCGCCGAATACACCAAGGCTGTGCTGCTGACCGCCGATATGCGGGGTGACGCGCAGGCGCTCGCATTTCAGAACAAGATGGTCGCGGACCTCCGGACCGACACCGGCATGGAAGCGCGAACGGTCGATAGCTTCATCTACTCCAATGAGAGATTCTTGACAGGCGAAGCGTCGCCAGAAGCCTTCGCCGCACGGAAGGCGGACCTCGCCGGCACTTATTTGATCCTCGACGAAGCGTCGATGATTTCGAACGAACGGATGGACAAGCTCACGGCGATCGCCAACCTAATGGAAGTCGGCCGTCTCGCCATTATCGGCGACCGCAAGCAGCTCAACCCGATCGACGCCGGCAAGAGCTTTTCTGTCATGCAGGCCCGCGCGATTCATGACCAGCTCCCCGTGAGCGAGGTCAACATCAACATGCGTCAGAAGACCGAAGACATGCGTCTCGTTGCCGATCTTGCCGATGCGGGAAATGTGCGCGCGGCGATCTCCATCCTGGCCCCAGTACATTATTGGGACACAGATTCACGGTAGAAAATTGCGCAGCTTACCGCCCCGATGTTATGTCGGCTTTGGAGTGGTTTGGCGACCGTCCGCTCTGGAACTCAAGTGGATGGTTGCGGACAATCGCTAACTAGGATCGCCGCTCCTCTGTCTGACGAACCCAACACCGGGTCAACATGACGGGGCGAAAGCCGAGTTTGGCGTAAAGATGCCGTGCCTGCTCGCCAACCAGCGCGCCGAGGAATATGAAGTCGCAGCCCTGCGCCACCAACTGGCCCGAGAAATGCGCGATCAAGGCTGAGGCGATCCCGCGCTGCCGATAGGCCGGGAGCGTAAATAAATCCTCGATCATTCCGGCGCCTGATGGTGCGGCGGCGCAGGCCCCATAAGCAACGGGAATACCGCCAATACTTGCGAGGAGGAAACGATAAGGCCCATCCTTGGCCCGATACCCCGCGACGATTTCATCGGTTACCTTTGCAGAAAGGATCGCCCCACCCGTGCGTGCACCTTCCTCATGATCGCGGCGAACCAATGCCGCCAGCGCCCGCCAGTCCGCTTCGGTTTCGATCGGGGTGATGTCGCTTCCCGGCACGGCCTGAAGTTGACGGCTTAGAACCATCTGAATCACCGCCGGTTGTTCGGCATAGCCATCGAGTGCCAAACGGGCGGAGAAAGCTTCCGGCGTGAACGGGTCGGTATGGACGACGCGCCACGGCGTGTGCGCGAGGTGATCGTCCATGCTCGCGAGCAGCGCCGCGATTTCTTCAGGCTGCTCGGCCGTCACAGCGTCAGCATGGTTCGCGTCCCATACGGTCGGGTGAGCCAAATTCGTAACGATCCGCCCATAAGGGGTCGCAATGATGTCGTGACCCAGCCCTCGTTGCCAACGATAGGCTTCGATGAGCCTTCTCAACTCCATCGTTACCTCTCGCATATCGCGCGGTCAGCGACAGTGGCTAAATTTGGTCGCTTGCGGCCATTGCGACCCAGTGCGTTCATGCGGGAACCCGCCGCGCGGCAGCGACGATGCGGCTGATGGTTGGCTCGCTGACGCTGTAAAGACGCGCCATTTGCGCCGCCGTCTTTCGTCCCGAAAGGATGTTCTCGACGACATCGCTTCGTTGGGAGGGTGAAAGTTTTGGCCGCCGCCCACCGACCCGCCCTTCAGCACGGGCCTGATCGAGCCCCGCAGAGGTGCGCTCGCGTATCATGGCGCGCTCGAACTCGGCAAAGCTGCCAACCATCTGCATCATCATGCGGCCTGCCGGTGTCGTAGTGTCGATGTTTTCGGTGAGCGAGCGGAAGCCGCCACCCTCAGCTTCGATCCGATCAAGAATATGGAGCAGATCTTTGAGTGATCGGGATAGACGGTCCAGCTTCCAGACCGTTACCACATCACCGGCGCGGAGCTGGTCGATCATTCGGTGTAGCTCTGGCCGATCCCATCGTCCGCCACTGGCTGCTTCTTCGAAGATGCGTTCGCATCCAGCATCTTTGAGCGCACGACGCTGCAGCGCGGTACTCTGATCATCGCCTTTCGAGATGCGGGCATAGCCGATCTGCAATTGCGGAGCCTTTCATAAACGAACGTTTTCATTGCCGATTTTGGGCGAACAGAAATCTGCGCCATTGCGTCTTGCAATATCCTCTTTCAAAACGTCGGCAAATGGCAAGTAGTTTTTGAGGGGGTTTTGCGGTGCCCGCCCGTATTCCAATGACCGAGAAGCAGCGCGCTGCGCTGTTGGCACTGCCGGACACCGAAGAGGCTGTTGTCCAGCACCATAGTCTCGATGCCGCCGACCTTGCCGCCATTGCCGATGCGCGGACCCCAGAAACTCGGCTTGGCTATGCGCTCCAACTCTGTTGCCTGCGCTATCCCGGGCGTCACCTTCGCAAAGGCGAATTGCTCCCGGCGATCATGCTCGACCATATCGCCGAGCAAATTGGCGTTGAAGCTGATGTTATCGCGCAGTTCGCGCGCCGCGTTCAGACCAGGTACGAACAGCTCGCCGTTATCAAGCGGCGCTACAACTATTGCGACCTCACCCGCCCAGGGCGAGCTGAACTGGCAGCATGGCTTGCAGGGGAAGCCATTGGTCTTACCGACGGGAAGATCCTGATCGAGCGGCTGATCATCAGGATGCGCGAGCAGCGTATCATCATTCCAGGCGTTTCCGTAATCGAGCGCATGGCTGGTGAGGCGATGCACGCCGCCGATGTCAGTGTTACCAACGATGTTCATGTCCTGATCGACAACGAGCAGCGCGCGTTGCTCGAATCCCTGCTGTCCGAAAAGACCCATGCGCAGCAAAGCCGATTGAGCTGGTTGCGTGAACCCGCCTCCCGTGTCGGGGGGCGGAGCCTTCACGAAATTCTCGACAAGATCGATCTGCTGCGCTCCACTAAATACGCGGCGATCAAGGTGCCGGACAATTATCTTCCCCGACTGGCACAGATGGCGCGCGAGGGCGCGCGGCATACGGCCCAGGCGCTTCAGCAAATGGGCCCAGCGCGGCGGTTAACAACGCTGGTGGCGACACTTCGGGAGTTAGAAGCCACGCTGTCCGATGCCGCCATTTCGATGTTCAGTGCGCTTGTCGGTCGCGCCAATCTCAACGCGCGCAAACGGCTTGAAGAGACGATTGCAGTCGCCAACGATCAGGGTCGTTTGCGACTGACGCGCATCGCGGCAGTGCTCGAAGCGCTGACAAAAGCCGCGCGCAGCGGCGCTGATATTGGCACTGCCGTCGCTGCCATTGCCGATCTCGACGTCATTGATGCCGATGCCGCGCTCATCAGGCGGACCATCAGGCCGGGGCGTCCCGATGTCCTAGGCGAACTGTCGCCGGAATACCGCGTGTTCAAGCAGGTGGGCGACCGTTTCCTGGCGACATTTACGTTCAACGGCCGATCCGCAACGGGGACTCTACGGACCGCGATGAATGTGCTGATCGAGCTTGCCGGCGATTGGCGCAAAGCATTGCCCGCCGACATTCCATTCGGGCATATCGAGCTTCGCTGGCATCGGCACGTCATGAACGGTGGGAAGATCGACCGCACCTATTGGGAGCTGGCAACCTATTTCGGCGTGTCCAGCGCATTGGCGTCAGGCGATCTATGGGTGCCGACATCGCGCATCCATCGGTCGCTTGAGGATTTGCTGAGGCCGCGTGTGCCAGCCACCACGAAAACCCCTGTGCCGTTGCCGCGAATACCAAGGTTGAGCGCCGACGAATGGATCGCGCAGAAGTCGGCCCAACTCGATTCTGCACTTCTCGATACTGCGCATGGCCTATCGGGAAAGGCCCCGTTGCTGTTCACCGGCGATAAGCTCAGATTTCCAAAGGGACCGAGGACCGAAGTGCTTGAAAACGATCCCGCTAAGCTGCTTGCTGCGCGGACTTATAGCGCGCTGCCAACGATCCGGATCACCGATGTGCTGTCTCAGGTTGCCCAGTGGACGGGTTTCATCGATCATTTCGGGCATGTCTCATCGGGGCTGCCGCCCAGCGACGAACGGGCGTTTCTCGCGGCTCTGATTGCTGAATCCACCAATCTCGGCCTGACCCGCATGGCGGATATCTGCGGCGTCGCGTCCCGGCGAGCCCTGCTCCGGATGCAGACCTGGCACATGCGCGAGGACACCTTCCGTGCTGCGCTCGGGTGTCTGACCGATGCCATCCATGCCGAACCGATAGCGGCATGGTTTGGTGACGGGTGGCGCGCATCGGCCGACGGTCAGCATTTCTATCTTGGCGGCCCCGGTGAAGGTGGAGGGACCGTCAATGCACACTATGGCCGCGACCCCATCGTCAAAATCTACACGACGATTACTGATCGCTACGCACCCCTGCATCAGACCGTGATTGCCGGAACGGCAGGCGAGGCAATTCATGCGCTCGATGGCATCCTTGGCCACGAAAGCGGCGCAACGATAGAAGCGTTGCACACCGATGGCGGCGGAGTGTCCGACATCGTCTTTGCCGTCATGCACTTGCTCGGCCTCAATTTTGAACCGCGCATACCGCGCTTGTCGGATCGGCGGCTTTATGCGTTCGAGCCACGGGCGCGATACGGAAAGCTGGCACCGCTGTTCGGGCACCGCCTCGACGAAAATCTCATCCGCGCGCACTGGGACGACATCGGCCCGATGATCGAGGCCATGCACAACAAGGTCGTCACGCCGTCGCTGATCCTCAAAAAGCTTTCTGCGTTCCGTCAGCAAAACACGCTGGCAGCCGCACTGCGCGAAATCGGCCGTGTCGAGCGCACCTTGTTTACGCTTCGCTGGTTCGAGGATCCGGCGTTGCGCAAGCAGGTCACTGCCGAATTGAACAAGGGTGAGGCGCGAAACACTCTGGCCCGAGCCGTGGCTTTCCACCGCCTTGGTCGCTTTCGTGATCGCGGCCTGGAAAATCAGCAAACACGCGCTGCCGCGCTCAATCTTGTCACTGCGGCGATCATTCTGTTCAATTGCCGTTACCTGCATCGAGCCGTCGATGCGTTCAGAATACGCGGTATGGCCGACCATCGCGAGACGCTGAGTCAGCTTTCGCCTCTTGGGTGGGATCATATCAACCTGACTGGCGATTATGTGTGGTCGGACCCCGCAGCGTTCGATGTTGACGGCTTCCTGCCTCTCAAAATCAGCAAACCTTGACCGGATTACCAAACGCTACCGTGAATCTGTGTCCCGATAATGCACTGGAGCCAACGGGGCTGCGCCAGTGTCGAGGAGTTGGCGTGCGAGGTCGGGGTGTGCAAATTTGCGGCGCACGAGGATGAGCATGAACGCGGTCTTGCTGCGTTCCCAGTCCGGACGCAGCGCGATGCGGCGACCGATTGACTTGGCGTCGCCGGGCGAGCCCGCGGCGCGGATTCGGTCGCGGTCGGCTGCGCGTGCCGCTTTCGCGGCCTGATAGGCATGTTCGACTGAGCGGTAGTCGCAGCCGTAGAGCGCGACGCGCGCGTACCAGAAGTTCGACAGGAAGCGGTGGTCGCCGAAGAAACCGGCAATCGCGCCGGGTGGCATGAGCCCTTCCGGATTGTCGCGGGCATCGTCATCAATGCGCTGCGCGATCGGCTCGAGGAGGCGTGCGGGTTTGTCGTCGGGGGTGGCGATTTGGGGCATCTCGGGGTCTTTCAGCGCAGTGGCGAAAGCGGGTGGAAGC
>Ga0116178_10000890_pt1 | contig 25646 bp, 20 predicted proteins | sample AD_STIC12_MetaG_FD_89880 | JGI IMG/M metagenome (GOLD analysis project Ga0116178, IMG submission 89880) | Active sludge microbial communities of municipal wastewater-treating anaerobic digesters from USA - AD_STIC12_MetaG | ecosystem: Engineered > Bioreactor > Anaerobic > Digestate | place: USA... | reverse complement strand
GTTCCCGGGCGATTTCGCTGCCTTCCTTTGCGATGACACCGGCCAGGGAAGGATCACGATACAAATCGAGCCCTTTCTCCCACATGTTCGCGCCCATTTTCATTGCACGATCAACGGTACCGATACGTTTTTTGACGTTTTCACCATCGCTTTTCAGCCAGGCCTTGTCGAGATCACTACCTTTCTTTGCTTCGCGGGTGGTATCGGTCAGCGACAACAACACCTGTACCAACGCAATGCCGTCGGCATAGCAGTGGTGAATGCGTGAGATCAGCGCCGAACCACCATCGTATTTTTCAACCAGATGGAATTGCCATAAGGGCTTGGTTTGATCCAGAGGCGTCGAAGCCAAATGACTGGTCAAGCGCTCGAGTTCTTTTTTTCCGCCCTTGCCTGGCAAGCCGGTAAGACGAACATGCCAGTCGAGGTCAAAGTCCTCATCGGTTTCCCACCAGGCACCGGCGGGCGTATCAACGGCTTTTTGGCGAAAACGCGGATAAGCAAGAAAACGCTGCTTGATGACTTTCTTGAATTTTTCAATTGACAGCGGCGTATCAAACATCATTACGCCGGTAATCATCATCAGATTCGTGGGGCGTTCCATCCGAAGCCAGGCAGTGTCGACTCGCGACATTACTTCGCGGCGTGGTTTGGATTGCTCTTGCTCACTCATGAAAAATCCCCTGCGCAGTTGTAGGCATGTTGCAGGGCTGAACACGATTGGTCAATGCATGTCAGGCATTTTTGCTGGCGATCAGGGCTGCCAATGCCGCTTCCCTGCTCTCTTTCAAGTCAAGCATCGGCTTGGCAGGATATTCCGGAGCAAAACGCCGGCTTAGCTCGGGATGCTCCCACGGCGCAAATACCGCCGGTGCCGGTAATTTGGCTAGTTCAGGTACCCAGCGATGGATATACCTGGCCTGATGATCGAATTTTTCCGATTGCGTCACCGGATTGAAAATCCGGAAATACGGTGCGGCGTCGGCTCCGGTTCCAGCCGTCCATTGCCAACCTTGAGTGTTGTTGGCCAGGTTCGCATCCAGCAGGGTGTCCCAAAACCAGTGCGCCCCTTCCAGCCAGTGATAACGCATATTTTTGCAAAGAAAACTGGCGACAATCATGCGGACTCGATTATGCATCCAGCCGGTCTCCCAGAGTTCACGCATGCCGGCATCGATAATCGGCACGCCGGTTCTGCCCTGCTGCCAGGCGGCCAGCAGTTTAGGATCAGGTTTGGCCCATTTGAAGGTGTCGAACTTGGCCACCAGGTTCTGGTTGCTCGTATGCGGGTAATGAAACAGCAGATGATGCGAAAATTCGCGCCATCCCAGTTCACTGATGAAGTGCGTGACATCCGCTTCGGCTTTTGCCGGCCATGGGTGATTGCGGATGGCTTTCAGGATTTGTCTTGGCGATATCTCGCCAAAATGCAGATGCGGCGACAGTTTCGAAGAACCGATTCGATCCGGAAAATTACGCTGTTCCTTGTAACCAAGCGCAGCACCGTCGATGAAGGCTTCCAACAATTCTGCGGCGCCTACTTCACCTGGCTGCCAGAACTCCCAGAAGCTTTTGTCCCACTTTATCTTCGGCAGCAGATTGAGCGATTTAATACTGTCCGATTTTATTTTTTCAGGCACTGGCGGCAATTTTTTCGGCGCAGGCGTCGGCTGGACAGAGTCAATCGTCTGAACCGCGTTTTTCCAGAATGGGGTAAAGACCCGATACGGATCGCCCGACAAAGTCTTTATCGTCCATGGTTCAACCAGCAAAGCGCCGTTGCAACTCTCGGCATGAATGCCGCGTTGTTTCAAACTTTCTTTTACCTTGATATCACGGGCAATCGTGGCCGGTTCGTAGAGACGATTCCAGAAGACGGCCTCCGATCCGGTTTCATCAAGCAGTTTTTCAAGCTGCTCCAATGATTTGCCACTGCGAACAAGCAGTCGGCCGCCTTTCTCTTCAATCGATTTTTTCAGTGATTGCAGGGAGTAATGCAGCCAGGCAAGACTCGCTGCACCGGGCTGCCAGGGCTTTTCCTCTTCCGGAGCATGGATGTAGACCAGTATCGGGGAATAGCCCGCGTTCAATGCCGCCTGCAAGGCCGTATTGTCGGTGAGCCGTAAATCGCGCCGCAGCCATACCAGAGCATTTGCCATGTTGGAACTTTCCCGTTCTTGTTCTTATGCCGATTTTACATAGGGGCGAACGGCAGAGAATCCGCCATCCACTGAAATAATTTGTCCATTGATCCAGCTCGCCTGATCCGATATCAGAAAGGCGGCGAGATTCGCGGCGTCGCTAGCTTGGCCATATCGCCCCAATGGATATTGGGCCGCGATCTGTTTTGCCGCCGCTTCATTACTAACCATCCGTTCGGTGGCGGGTGTTTGCATCAAACCTGGCGCAATTGCATTCACACGCAAACCAATCGACGAGAAATCCGCAGCAAGCGATCTTACCAATGCTTCAATCCCGCCTTTCGCAATGGCTATCGCAGCGTGATTACCAACGCCAGAAGCTGCGGCGACCGATGAAAACAGAATCAGCGAACCTGCCCGCTTATTTTTTTGCAAAGCGCTGGCATAGGCTTTACCGGTAAAAAATGCCGTATCGAGATTGGCGGATAGGCAGGCGCGATATTGCGCTTCGCTGGTCCGGGCAATCGGCGCTATCAAGATCGCGCCGGCACAATTGACGACCGCATCTGGCAAAGCACCGAAAAAAGCCGTCGCTTCCGATACGGCCAATTCTGCTCCGGCTTCGGTGGAAACATCGGCGGGAATCGCTTTTTCGTCGGGATGCGAATCAATTTTTTCAATATTTCGGCTCGCCAGCACGAGCTTCCAGCCTTGCGAACGCAGGTTTTCCGCCAACGCGGCAGCAACGCCACCGGAGGCTCCGGTAATCAAACAGGTTTTCATATCAGGGCCTTGGGTTTTGAATATTTCAGTCGCAAGCCATCGGCTTGCTCGCTTATTTCTGATCGCTTGACGGCATCAATCCGCGCCAGATTCTTCCACTGCAATGCTGTCCTCGGATGCCTTGCAAATTTATCTTCGTAGCGACTTAGAAAATCCCAGTACAAAGTCGTAAACGGGCACGCATCATTGCCAACTGCTTGTTCGGGCTTGTATCGGCAATCCTGGCAGTAATTGGACATCCGTTTGATGTATGCACCGCTCGCCACGTAAGGCTTGGACGTCATCTTGCCATTGTCCGCGTATTGGCTCATGCCGAGTACATTGGGTAGTTCGACCCACTCCACCGCATCCACATACACGGCCAGATACCATTCGTGAATTTGCTTTGGCTCAACGCCCAACAGTTGTGAGAATAATCCGGTCACCATCAAACGATGGATATGGTGGGCGTAACCAAACTCCAGCGTCTGGCCGATAGCCTGCCGAAGGCAAGCCATATCGGTATCGCCGGTCCAGTAGAAATCCGGCAAATCGGCTTGTGCATCGAGTGCATTGTCTTCAAGAAATTCCGGCATTCGCAACCAATACATGCCACGGACAAATTCCCTCCAGCCGATAATTTGACGGATGAAGCCTTCCACTGCCGCCAGTGGTGCCTTGCCGGTTTCATAAGCTCTAACGGCAGCTGCAACCGCTTTTCGTGGCGATAATAATTTCAGGTTAAGTGCAGCAGAAATCCGCGAATGGTAGAGATACGGTTCATCGGTCCACATCGCATCCTGATACTGGCCAAATAGCGGCAGGCGATGTTCGATGAAATCATCCAGTGCAACTTCTGCTTGAACGGGTGTCAGCGGCCAATCAAATGTATCAAGCCTGCCCGGATGTTCGGAGAAGGTCTTTTCAACTAGCTCGATGACGGCCAGCGTTGTTTTATCTTTTTCAAACGCCATCGGCTTGGGAAGAAAGCCCGGCCCCCGCTTGTCGAACACGCCTCTATTCTCGTGATCGAAATTCCATTTACCGCTGGCTGGCTGATCGCCTTCCATCAAGATGTTTTCGCGTTTCCTGATCCAGCGATAGAAAAATTCCAGACGATATTCTTTCCTGCCTTTCGCCCATTCGGAAAAATCGTGTTCGTCACAGTAAAAATGTCGGTCGGGCCGTTCGACCCAAAGCACGCCGGCGTTTTTGCAGACTTCCGGCAATGATTGAGACAAGCGCCATTCGCCGGGTTTTACTGCAATGACCTTGTCCGGATCGAGTTTTCTCAAGTCTTCCGATAGTGCGGCTTCCAACGATGACTGTGCGTTCTTGTTTAGCTCGCGATAAAAAACCGTATAAGCCTTGGCTCGCAATTCGTCGCGGAAATGTCTCATCGCTGCAATGAAGATGGCAATGCGAGCTTTGCTGGACCAGACATGCGTCGCTTCGGCAGACGCCTCGCACATCCAGATGGCATCCTGTTCTGGATCGAAATCGTCAAATACCAGCGATTCACGATCAAGTTGATCGCCTAGAACGAGAATAAGATGTCTGAGTTTCTGCGCCTGCATGCGCGCAGCTTAGTGAAACCGATGTGTAGACCAGATGACTTAAGCTTCGATGAAACGCACACGCCGTGTAATCGAGCAGGTCAACTCATAACTGATGGAACCGGATGCCTTGGCAATAATTTCAACCGGCAATTCGGGGCCCCAAAGCAGTACTTCATCACCGACGTTTGCATCGGGGATGCCACGCAGATCAAGCGTCATCAAATCCATCGACACCCGTCCAATAATCGGAACTCGCACGCCATTGATCAACACCGGGGTTCCGGCAGCAGCATGGCGAGGATAACCATCGCCATAACCGATCGCTGCAACACCGACCGGCATATCTTCCGGGCATTGCCAGGTCGCCGAATATCCGATGCTTTCGCCTTTTTTGATCTGGTTGATTGCGATCAATTTTGTCGACAGGCTCATCGCCGGCTTCAAACCGAAATCGGCACCGGTTTTGCCATCCACCACCGACAAACCATAAAGTGCACCACCTGCCCTGACCCAGTCCTGGTGTGCGCCCGGCCAACCGAGAATGGCGGCCGAGTTCGACAGGGAATGCAAACCACTCAGCTGTTTGCTGGTTTCATCGAACACATTCAATTGCGATGCCGTTTGCTGGCCGTCAAATTCATCCGAGCTTGCGAAATGAGTCATCAAGGTGATGTCGTCGTGCACGTTCGGCATCATTTTCAATTGCGTATAAATGGTATTCGCTCGTTCCGGTGCAAAACCCAGTCGATGCATGCCGGTATCGAGTTTCAACCAGACCCGGATCGGATCGGTGTCGGTATCTTGCTGCAATAAAGCCAACTGCGAGTCGTGATGCACCACCGTATCGACGCCAAGACGACGAATGGCCGACAGGTCAGAGGCGTCATCAATACCCGACAACAACACGATTCGCTGGGATAAACCCACGGCCCGCAAGCGTTCGGCGTCCGACAAAGCGGCGACTCCGAAGGCATCCGCCCCTTCCAAAGCCCGCGCAACCCGCTCCAGACCATGGCCGTAACCATCGGCTTTCACAACGGCCATCACTTTGGAATGTGGTGCCAAGGCCCTGACTCTGGACAGGTTATGCCTTAAGGCTTCGATGTGTATGGTGGCGGTAGTGGCTCTGGACATGGCCTAGTTTAACAATTTGGCCTGCCGATTTGGCCGAATGCTTCAATCTATTGCCCTTGAAGCCAGCCAAGTCTTTGTATTGCAAGCGGTCTTTTTCTGGATTATACTTCCGCTTCTTTGTAAACCCGCTCCAAGGAATATCCATGAAAGTCCTGTCGTCACTTAAATCGGCGAAGACCCGTCACCGCGACTGTAAAGTCGTCCGCCGCCGCGGCAAGGTCTTTGTGATCTGCAAATCCAACCCACGTTTCAAGGCTCGTCAGCGTTAATCGCTCCGACCTTCTGATGTGAGTCACGAAAACGCCGACGAAAGTCGGCGTTTTTGTTTTTATCAATCCGCTGAGGATTAAGCGTAGTTTGGTTTCGGCGGTTTGATCGAGCCCGGATCTTCGAGATTTTCTTTCCTGAAGCAGCCAAGCCAGGGGCCCGGTGTAAAGCCCGGAAATTGGGCAGCAACATTTCCGTCCCGTGCCCGTTTTTGCATTAACTCGTTCAAGACCGTGCGGTAATCAATCGTGACGTCCAGATCGCCATTGAACAAATTGGCATCCGCCAACCCGGGCCATTCCGAATACACTTTGCCGCCAATAACGCTCCCGCCCATCATGAACATCGCCGAGCCAGAGCCATGATCGGTACCGCCGCTGGAGTTTTCCTTAACGCGACGACCAAACTCGGTCATGGTCACCAGGGTCACCTTGTTCATCAGCAAACCCAGATCGTCATGAAACGCGAGTAGGGATTTCGACAACTCATCCAGCAAGGGCGGCATCAAGGTGGTAATGCCTGAATGGTGATCCCAGCCACCCAGATCAATACATGCCATTTGCAAGCCAATGCCTGCCTTGATCAATTGCGCAGCTTCTTTCATCCTGTTTCCGAATGTCGTATTCGGATAGGCGGCATTATTTTGAACCGGGATTTGGCCGGGATTGACGACGGCCAGATAATCAACGGCATCCAGCGCCTGACGTCCGCTGACAGAGGGCTTTGCCGTACTGTCGCTTAGTGCGTACAAGGTGTCCTGCATTTCGGTCTTGCGGGCGGAAGTGGTCTTGAAGCTGAAATCGGCAATGCTCGACATCCCGATTGCCGGCTGCGGCCCCTGCAAGGAAGCCTGCACCGCCGTCCCGACACTCACGGCCTGGAAAGTTTCGCCGACGCCAATATTGCCAATGTGCCTATTCAACCAGCCTGGATAAAATCCGGTCGTCTGCAAACCGGCTTCCAGATTACGCTGGCATTCGAAATGCGAGCGCTGGTTCTGCTTCAATCCGGTCGCATGCACGATGCCCAATCGTCCCGCTTGATAAAGCGGCAATATCGGTGCGAGCGAAGGATGTAGACCAAAGAAATTATCCAGCGGCAAGGCACCATTGGTCATGCCGGGTGCCGGAATGCCGATCGTTGGTCTTTGTTTCAGGTAATTCGAATCGGCATAGGGCACGACGGTTTGGAGGCAGTCCATCGCACCGCGCAAAAACACGACGACAAGGACATCATCGGGCGAAGTATTGCTGGATGAAAAAACATAGCGTGGAGCCAACACCGCAGTACCGGCACAGACAGCTGAAGCTTGCAGAAAATGGCGACGTGATAATTCCATGGCGATAGCCTCAGCGATACAAAAAGTAAGGTGAACTCAACATCAGGCCGATCAGCTCACGCGAACGCAAAGTGAGCGTAGTGCCCGTGTACACCTGGGTCGGCGAACCGCCCTGTGCGGCAAAGTTGATAAAGCGATCCCGATCTGCGCTTGCCAATGAGCGGCGCAACAATCGTGCCGACAAGCGATCGACCAATGTCGTCGGAGTATTCGCGCTTCCGATCAGGGCTGGAATATTGATTCGAATCGGGCTGCCGAGGGTGTCTTCCGCCAAACCGAATGCCCAGTTCCATCGAGACAGCATTGCACCGGTATTTATCCAGTAACCGAGACTATCCGGATAACCATTCGGCGCCGGCCATTGAAACGGCATATGCCCCATCGTGGTGATGGGCGTGCTGATTTTCGCAAGATATTCGGCCGTCAATGTCGGCTCGGTAACGCGCAATACGCCGATCACATATTCGGTGGGCCTGCGGATTTTCCGGTCGTAGCTCGCCATGAATTCGGCACTGCCGAAAATCGTCCAGAGCATCGAGGGAATATCGCCATTGGTCGATGTGTAAGTCGCGGCGACTTGATCGACGATACTGGTCTCCGGCGTATCGCCTATAAAACGCACGCAAAGTTTTTTCGCAATGAATTTTGCCGTCGATGGATGTGTTGCGAGAATATCCAGCACCTGATCGCCGTCTTCGATACCGCGTCCGGCCGGAATGGCTTGACCCAATAAGGTTTTTGCACCGGTGTCGTGCTTGCTTGATAGAAAACTGAATACCGGCGCATTCGCACTTTGCCCCGTCACAGTCCAGCCCGTGAAGCAGCGAGCGACTTCCTTCACGTCGGTTTCGGTGTAACCACCCGTTACGCTCAAGGTATGCAGTTCCATCAATTCGCGGGCGTAATTCTCATTCGGTCCGGTCTTGGTATTGCTTACGTTATCCAGGTAATACTGCATGGCAAGGCTGCGCGCACTTGCCTTGAGCATATTCGGGAATGAGCCGAGGGCATGGGCTCGAACCGTGTCGCGGTCGTCCACTACCTTGTAATAGTTTTCGGGTGCCGATGCCGCCGTAATATTGAAATGATTGCTCCAGAAATCGACCATCACCTCCAGTAATTGCCGAGGACTATGCAACTGCCTCAGCAAGGTCGCCGCAGTCAAATCCTTGGCGCCAAGACCGGGCTTGCCAGTAGATTTGACCTCGGTGATCAACTCAGCGGCAGTCCAGTTCACGCGTGGCAATGAAGAACTGATCGCGGTTTCAAGCGCACTGACATCCAGCGAGAGGTAGTTGAATTGCTCCTGCAACCAGCCGGTATAGCCGAGACTGAGTGCCCGCTGATATTCACTTTCCTTGAAACCAAAAGTGCAGCGATTCAACAAGATGACCAAGGGATCCACCGGGCCCAGTGTTGAATCATCCGGGGCCGGAGTCGCCAAAATACCGGGCAGCGGAGCTTTTTGGCTTATCGCCGGTTTCTTGTTGCCACCGGCAATAATCCGCCCCGGTTTGTCGGCCTCGGTAAATCCTGTAAAAAGCTGCCTGCGGGTCGTAGCCATATTTCCCTCGCCTGGGTTTAACGTCCGGAATAGCCAAATGAACGCGGACACCGGATATTGGTTGACCCGGTATTCCTGATTTAAAGCTACTCATGGCGGCAAATCATGGTCAAGCAGGGCGCAATCTGCGAAGATTCAACCCAGTCGTATGGCTACCCCCCGGACCTTGAGAGGTTTTTATGAAATTAATGACGATTTCCCTGGCTGCAGGGCTTCTATTGAGTCTCGGCGCAACAGCGGTTCATGCAGATACCTTGCTGATCGAACGCGTGCAAGCCGAGCAAAACCAGGCCTTGCCAAAACGCGGCGCCAGCATGGCCAGTGTCGAAGCAAGATTCGGAACCCCGCAACAAAAAATGTCGGCCGTTGGTGGTGGTTCCCGCCACACGCCACCGATCACGCGTTGGGTCTATGCCAATTTTTCGGTGTACTTCGAAAATAACCATGTGGTCGATTCCGTATTGACCCGCGCCAATGCGGAAGAAGTTGGGCCTGCGCCCGCACGACAATAAACATGAGCACAAAGATTCGTTTTCCGGCGGAATGGGAAGCCCAGTCCGCCGTTTTGATTGCATGGCCACATAGCGACACCGACTGGGCAGATCGTTTAAGCAGCGTTGAATCGACCTATGTCGCGCTGGTGGTTGCCATCACCCGTTTTCAGAAAGCCCTGATTCTGGTTCCCGACAATAATTTGCTTCAGCACGCACGCTATCTGTTGCTGGATGCTGGCGTGAACTTGCAGCGGGTCCGTTTCGAAGTCATCGAATACGACGACACTTGGCTGCGTGATTCCGGCCCGATCAGTTTGCGTGAGGAAGATGGCTTCCGTCTGCTCGATTTCCATTTCACCGCCTGGGGCGGAAAATTCGAAGCAGGGCTGGATGATTTGATCGTCCGTCATCTGTTCAAGCACGGTGTATTCCATCACGCCCAACATCAACGCATCGAATTTGCTCTGGAAGGCGGCGGCATCGAAACCGATGGAGAGGGCACCTTGCTGAGTACATGGCATTGCCTGCACGAAAGGCATCCGGATAAATCACGGGAAGAGATCACCCATATCCTGGAAACCGAACTGCATCAGTCCCGCACGCTCTGGCTGGATCATGGCTATCTGGAAGGCGACGACACCGATGCCCATATCGACACCCTCGCCCGCTTTGCCTCCGTCGATACGATCATTTATCAAGGCTGCCAGGACGTCGAAGATTCGCATTACGTCGAACTGCAAACCATGGCGAAAGAATTGGCAGCGTTCAAGCAAGCCGATGGACAGCCATATCGCCTGTTTGAATTGCCTTGGCCGAAACCGATTCTCGATAATGGGCGTCGTCTGGCGGCTTCCTACGCCAATTTCCTGATCATCAATGGCGCTGTGTTGATGCCCGCCTATGGCGACCCGATGGATGACAATGCTGCCGATGTTATGGCATTGGCATTTCCGGGCCGGCAGATTATCCAAATCCCCTGCCGCTCGCTAATTTGGCAAAACGGCAGCCTGCACTGCGTCACCATGCAGCTTCCCGAAGGTTTATTGTCATGAGCGTTGCGAAACTCAAAGTCGCCCTGATTCAGGAAATCAATCACGGCACCGCCGAAGCCAATCTTGCCGTTATCGAAAAACGCGTTGCCGAAGCCGCGAAAGACGGCGCGAAATTGATTTTGCTGCAGGAACTGCATAACGGCGCCTATTTTTGCCAGCATGAATCGGTGGATGAATTCAATCTTGCCGAAGCCATTCCAGGCCCGAGTACCGAACGCTTGTCATTATTGGCAAAAACGCATGGCGTTGTTCTGGTGGCATCGTTGTTCGAAAAACGTGCAGCCGGTCTTTATCACAATACCGCGGTCGTATTTGAAAAAGACGGCGAGCTTATCGGCAAATACCGCAAGATGCATATCCCGGACGATCCGGGTTTCTACGAAAAATTCTATTTCACGCCGGGCGATCTTGGCTTCAATCCGATCCAGACTTCGGTCGGCAAACTTGGCGTACTGGTTTGTTGGGATCAGTGGTATCCGGAAGCGGCACGTTTGATGGCCTTGGCCGGCGCGGAAATTCTGCTGTATCCGACGGCTATTGGTTGGGATCCGAGCGACGATCCATCCGAAAAAGAGCGCCAACGCATGGCCTGGATTTTGAGTCATCGCGGTCACGCCGTGGCCAATGGCATTCCGGTACTAAGTTGCAACCGCACCGGTTTCGAACCCTCGCCGCTGCATGGAGCTTCGGGCATTCAGTTCTGGGGTTCCAGCCAGGTGCTTGGGCCACAGGGTGAAATCATCACCGAAGCAAATACCGACACACCCGAAATTCTTTTCGCCGAACTGGATATGCAGCGCAGCGAACATGTGCGCCGTATCTGGCCATTCCTGCGTGATCGCCGCATTGATGCCTATCAGGATTTACTGAAGCGTTACCGCGATTGAGTAAGCGAATCATGATTCAAACGTCATCCCCGGGCGCTTTCGTCGGGGAACCGGCGACTTCAAGCATTAAATACGCCACTGGATTTCCGCCTGTGCGGAAATAGCAGTTTAGTTTATGGATTTTCGAGATTTACGATGAGCAACGAAGCAGAAACAACGACATCCGATTTTTTAATCGATCAACCACATGCCATTATCGAACGTGACGGCGTGCGCTTCACTTTGCTGGGTACTGCCCATGTTTCGAAAGCCAGCGTCGATGCCGTCAAGGCTGCCATCGCCAGCAATCAATTCGATGCCATCGCGGTTGAACTTGATACCAATCGCCACCGTGCCATGACCGACAGCAATGCGCTGGCCAAGCTGGATCTTTTCCAGATCATCCGCGAAGGCAAAATGGGATTGATGGCCGCCAATCTCGCGATGGCAGCCTATCAACGACGCTTGGCAGAGCAACTGGGCATCGAACCCGGCGCCGAGTTGAAAGCGGCTGCGTTGGGTGCCACGGAAAACAATCTCCCGGTTTATTTGATTGATCGCGATATCGGCACCACGCTCAAACGCGCCTGGTACAGCTTGGGTTTCTGGGGCCGCAGCAAATTGATGGCGGGCTTGGCCGGCAGTTTGCTGATCAATGAAGAAGTGGACGAACAACAAATCGAACGCCTGAAAGAAGGTGATATTCTGGAATCCAGTTTTGGCGAATTCGCAGAAACCACGCCGCAACTTTACGAAAAAATCATTGCCGAGCGCGATCGCTACATGGCCGCTCAACTGCGCGAACAAACAGAAGCGGCCAAGCCACGAGAAGTACTTGCCGTGATCGGCGCCGGGCATTTGAAAGGGCTGAGCGAAGCGCTCGCCAATGCGCCGGATCATCCGCACACGACTTGCGACACGCTGAACCATGTTCCGACCGGCAGCAAAATTCCCTGGTTCACGATTCTGCTATCGGTGTTCCTGGTCGGCGGTTTTGCCTGGGGCTTTTATCATGGCGGTGCGGAACTGGGCAGCAAACTCGTACTGCAATGGGTATTGATTACCGGTGTACTGAGCGGAATAGGCTGTGCACTTGCCGGCGGCCACCCACTCAGTATTTTGAGCGCAATTGTCGCTGCACCCGTTACACCGCTACACCCTGCGCTCAGCTCGGGCATGGTAAGCGCATTTGTCGAAGCCTGGATTCGCAAACCGACCTACGAAGATTTCCTGAAACTTCGTGATGACACCAGCCATTGGCAGGGTTGGTGGAAAAACCGCGTCGCCCGCGTGTTCGTCAACTTTACACTGACCAATCTCGGAACCGTCTTGGGCGTCTGGATCGCCGGCCTGAGTATCGTTGGCAAGTTAAGCTAAAAGAATCAGCCCAGAAAAAAGGAAGCCGAAACAGGATCTATCAATCACTGTCACGGCTTCCGTTGTTTTTGCTCTCAAGTGCTTATTTCTGACGCATCGTAATCATTCAAACAACTCGGTTTTGGGCTTGGAAAAAACCGGCGCCCGCTCGCGACCGCGTTTGATCCGGCTGCTGACGAATTGCCTGACATCATCCAGCATGGCGTAAATGGTTGGCAGGAACAGCAGGCTCACGATCGTCGAGAAGGCCAAGCCACCCGCCACCGCTCTTGCCATTGGCGCATAGGACGGGCCATCGCCGCCAATACCGGAACCGCCAAAGCATAGCGGCAACATGCCGAGAATCGCGGTTCCCATCGTCATCAAGATCGGACGCAGGCGTTCCTTGCTGCCTTGTACCAAGGCATCGGTACGCGACAAACCGCCGCGCCGCAGCAGATTAATGTGCTCCAGCATCACGATGCCGTTGTTCACCACCACACCCATCAGAACCAGCACGCCGATGAAAGCCATCACGGTAAATGTGGTGCCGGTCAGGGCGAACAGCCAGAAGATTCCGAACACCGAGAAAATGATGCTGCTGAAAATCGCTGCCGGGAACAACATCGATTCGAACAAGGCCGCCATCACGATGAAAATCAACACCATCGCGATACCGAGATTGAAGACCATCTGCTGCATTGCTTCATCGTCTTCCTGGAAGCTGTTGCCCTCGCTCCAGGAATAACCCGGATGGGTCTCGTTCAATTTCGCGGCGTTCATCACTTCGTTGATTGCCTTGCGTGCTGCATCCTTGTCGAATTTTCCGGCACGATTGATATTGGCATCCACCGCAATCGATGTCTGGCGATCGGCACGTGAAATCTGCGAGGCACCCGGTTTGATTTGCACATCCACCAGCGACAGCAAAGGCACTTGCACACCATCTGAACGCGTGAGATTCAGGCTAGACAAACGATTGATACTGAACTCTTCAGAACCTTCGAAGCGAACCCAAACCGGAACTTCGGTATTGCCCTGGCGGAATTCACGCAATGGGCTGCCGCGCAAGGCGACGCCGAGATACTGCGCGACTTCCTGCGCACTGAAGCCGAAATAGGCCGCACGCTCGCGGTCGACACTGACCTTCACCTCACTGTTTTCATCACCGGAATTCACACGGACATCAGTCAACTCGGGGCGTTTTTCCAAAAGTGGCAACAGCTCAGTTCCGATTTGAACCAAAGTTTCGGGCGAATCGCCATTGAGATAGAAGGTGACCTTCTGCTCGGCCGCCGCATTGCCGCCGCCGTTGCCGCCGCCCTGGAAGCCGATCTCGGCACGGGCGGACTTCGGCAATTCCTTGCGAAGCATTTCGGAAATTTCTTCCGGACCTTTCAAACCGGCACCTTCATTGCGCAATGTGAGTCGAACGCCACCCCAGCCCTGCTCCGCAAAGAACACGTAGATTTGAGTGACCTGAAAATGTTCGCGTCGTGCATCGATGTACTTCTCGACCTTCAGCACCTCTTCCGACATCTGTTCAAGGCTATATGCCCCTTTCCAGTCGAAGAAAAGATTGATTTCGGGTTTTGCCTCGTTCTTGAAGAAATCGAACTCGGTGTATTTTGCCGGAATCAAACTGGCCGCGATAATCACGAAGATCGCCAGCAAAGCCTTGAAGCGATGCTCCAGGCTCCAGCGCAATAATCTTCCATAGCGAGCTACCAAACGGGGAATGAAACCGTCGGTTTTCCCGATCATCGGCGGCGTTTTCAGATGTGCCGAAATCATCGGGATCAGACTGACCGCGACCAGCCAGGAACACAGCAGCGAAATGGTAATCGTCAATGCCACCTGACCCAGGAAAATACTGATCATGTTGGCTTCGCCGAACAGGTTTGGCAGAAACACGATGATGCTGGTGAAGGTACCGGCACTGATCGCCACCTGAACGCTGCGTGTGCCTTCGATGGCGCAGCGAACCGGATCGTTCGGATATTTTTCCTGGTACTGGTAAATGCTTTCCACTACCACGACGGCGTTATCCACGAGCATGCCCAGACCGAGCAACAAGCCCATCATCGAAAGCACGTTGAGGGTAATGCCGATGAAGTACATCGCACCGAGCGTCATCACGATGCAAATCGGAATCGCGAGCGTGACCATCAAGGTGCTGGGCCAATGTCGCAGGAAGAAGAACAGGATAAACAGCGACAATGCCGAGCCAATCAAACCGGCTTCGACCAGTTCATTGATCGAGCGGGTTACGCTTTCGGCCTGGTCTTCCACGATGATCGTCTTGATGCCGACGAGTTCCGGCTCGGCCTGGATCTTTTTCATCTCCTCCATGACCAGCTTGGACACGGCAACGAGATTCGCACTGCGCTCGCGTTTGATGTTGACACCAACGGCAGGCTTCAGATCCAGGCGGCGCCAGATGCTTTCACGCTGAGGCTTGAATCGAACTTGTGCAATGTCACTCAGACGCAGGCCGGTGTCATTCAGCACCAGGTTTCGCAGTTCATCCAGATTGCGGATTTCGCCAACCGGCTGCACGCGTAAACGACGCATACCGTCGTCAATCTGACCGGCCGATACCGAGAAATTAATGGCCTGCAGTTTTGCGGCAAGCTGGTTCAAGCCGATATTGTGCGAACCGAGGCTGGCAGGATTGATCGCAATTTCGATTTCCGACGGCGAGGCGCCGGTAATTTCGACATTGGCAACGCCTGGAATACGTTCGATACGGCGCTTGAACAGGCGTTCGATCATCTCGTATTCGTTACGCAGGTCGCGCGAACTCGCAAAGCGGATTTGCAGGAACGGCTGATCGCTCGGCGAGAAACGCTGGACATAATAGCGCTGTATGTCGGCCGGCAAATCCTTACGAAGTGCATCGATGCGCGAGCGCGCTTCGTTGGCACTGATGGCGACGTCGCGATCAAAATCGGTGAACTGGATTTGAATTTCCGCGCCGTCGGCACGGCTGGTTGAATTCATCGTTTTGATGCCTGGCAATGTTGCCAGTGTTTCCTCGACCGGACGGGTGATGCTGCGTTCGACTTCCTGCGGTGTCGATCCCGGATACGGAATGCTCACCATCATAAAGGGGAAATTTACGTCCGGAAATTGCTCAAGCGGCAAACGTACCGATGCAATCAATCCAATCACCACCATCGACACATAGAACATGATGGCGGTGACGGGCCGTTTCAGGCTGAGCTCGACCAGACTCATGCAGGATCTCCCGCTTCATGCGAAGCCGTGTATTTGGCTTCGGCGCGCAAGCCGCGTTCGCGGTAATAGGCATCGGAACGACGATCGAGCATGTTGTAGACGATAGGAATAATGACGAGAGTCAGTACAGTCGACACTGTCAGACCACCGATCACGGTGATTGCCATTGGTGCGCGAACTTCCGCACCATCGCCACCGAAGAAGGCCAGCGGCGCAAAACCGAACAAAGTCGAGCGTGGTCATGATGATCGGACGCAGGCGAGATTCGGCGCCTTGGCAAATCGCCTCGCGCTTGCTGATGCCCTCTTCGCGCAGCTGATTCACTTTATCCAGCAAGACAATCGCGTTTTTCACCACGATGCCGACCAGCAATATCAGTCCGATAAAGACCACGATCGAAATCGGCGAACCCTTCAGCCACAAGGCCAGTACCGCACCCACGATGGCGAGTGGAACCGAGAACATGATGACGAATGGATGCAGCAAAGATTCAAACTGCGATGCCATCACCAGATACACCAGGAACATGGCCAAGCCGAAGGCGAAGAACAAGGACTTGATCGAACTGTCGAGTTCTTCACTTTGGCCGCCGAAATTCATTTTCACATCGGTACCGATCGGGTTCTCGCGCACCAGGTTTTTCACTTCCTGCACGGCAGTACCAAGATCAACATCGTTGAGATTGGCGGAAATCAAGGCAACGCGGGTTTGGTCAGCGCGATTGATTTCGCTGGGGCCTACGGTTTCCACGACATTCGCCACTGCCGACAAGGGCACCGGATTCACGCTCTGCGGATTGATGATGATGTTGCGCACATCTTCCACCGAGCTGCGATCAGATTCACGAGCACGTACCAACACGTCGATTTTGCGATCACGGAAGCTATAGCGTGTGGCGACTTCACCGCGAACCTGGCGTACCACCTGATCCGCGATTTGGCGCGAGGTCAAACCCAGCGCGGCCGCACGATCCTGATCGAAAATGATTTGTACTTCAGGGTAGCCCTGTTCCACCGTGGATTTCACGTCGGCGAAATGCGGCGAATTTTTCATCATCGCCGTCAGCTGGCGACCGGCTTTTTCAATCGAGGCCAGATCCTGTCCGCTCAGTTCGATTTCGAGCGGTGTGGCGAAGCTCAGCAATTGCGGGCGCTCGAATTTGACCTGTACATCGGGGTAAGCCGACATGGTTTTACGCATGCGTTCGGTAATGGCCGCTTCCGCTTCACGGGTATATTTCGAACCCAGAATAACGGTGAGCTTTGCCACGTTGTCACCGGATTCGGTCGGATTGGCATCCAGACGCGTGCCGCTGCCGGTCACGCCGTAAAGCTTCTCGATATCGGTGTCTTTGCCGTGAATGGCCTGTATTTTCTGCACCAGACTGTCGGTTTCACGCAATTGCGTACCCGGCGGCAATTTCGCCGTCATTTCGAAACGGTCCTGTGCCAGTTGCGGAATCAAATCCGTACCCAGACCCATCGCGACGAAAATCGAAATGATGAAGGCGATGAACGAGCCACCCAGAATCAATGCCGGGCGATCAAGTACTTTCGGCAAGATGCGATGGTAATAGGCGGCTGCGGCTTCATAAGGCAATAATATTTTTTCGCCGATCCAGGCGAGGCTGCCGCCAACGTATTTGGCCAGGAAACGGAATACGGTTGTCACACCGACGGAGACGCCCTGCACTACCGAGCCGATCAGGAATTTCCTGATAAAGGCAAAAGTAAAATAGAAGAAGCGGCCAATACTACCTACCGGCGGTTCTCTGGGCACATCGGGATCGGCAGCAAATGCCATCTGCGATGTCGCTTTCAAAGAGCTGAGCATCGGAATCAAGGTTAGGGAAACGATCAACGACATCGCCAATGCGATCGAAACCGTCAGCGCCTGGTCCTTGAACAATTGTCCTGCGATACCTTCGACGAAAACCAGAGGAAAAAACACGGCAATCGTGGTCAAAGTCGATGCAACAACTGCCATGCTGACTTCACCGGCACCTTTAATCGTCGCCTGCACCAGTCCAAGCCCGCGTTCACGTGCCTTCGCAATGCTTTCCAGCACAACAATAGAATCATCCACCACCATGCCGGTCGCCAATGCCAGACCTGCCATCGACATCACGTTCAAACTCAGGCCCAGCCGGTCCATGAAGAAGAAGGTGGAGATAATCGAGACCGGCAATGACAAGCCAATCACGAAAGTGCTCCAGCCATCGCGCAGGAAGAAGAAAATAATCAGGATTGCGAAGAACGCACCCATGACGGCTTCGAATTTCACTTCATGCAAAGCACTTTCGATGAATTTGGATTGGTCGTCGATGGTATTGATTGCATAGCCGTCAATCGTATAAGCACCCGGAACAACTGCCTTGGCGCCGGGATTTGACGGGCCACTATTATTGGCATTTTGCAATCGATTCAGCGCTTCGTGAACGGCGGTGGCCACGGCAACCGTATTGGCATCGCCTTCTTTATATATAGCCAACTCGACCGATTCGCGACCTTGCATGCGAATAATCGCTTCGCGTTCCTTGTAACCCTGCACCACGGTTGCCACGTCTTTCAAACGCACGGGCACGCCGTTTTGCGTCGTGACAAGCAGATCCTGCATTTGTTCGAGATTGCTGAACTGGTTGACGGTACGAACCAGGTAACGCTCGGAACCTTCTTCGATCCGGCCACCGGAAATATTGATGTTTTCCTGCTTCAGCCTGTCGATGACAAGACCGGAGGATAAATTGAGTTGGGCGAGACGCTGCGAATCCAATTGCACCTGGATTTCATCTTCGTAGCCACCGCCAACTTTTACGGCCGCAACACCTTCGACAGGTTCGAGACGTTTTTTCAGTGTTTCTTCGGCATAGCGACGCAGGCGCATCAATTCAGCCGCCTGATTGCCCGTCGAGGTCTCGTTGACCGACATGACAAGACGCAATATCGGCTCGGTGGTCGGATTAAAACGCAGCAATACCGGCGGCGTGACATCCAATGGCAAACGCAAGGTATCGAGCTTGTCGCGCACATCGAGACTGGCCTTGTCCATATCGCTACCCCAGGCAAACTCGAGCACGATATCGCTTTGGCCGGCACGCGAAACCGACTTCAGTTTACGCAGGCCCTTCACCACGCCCACGGTTTCTTCGATCGGCTGGGTGATTAGTGTTTCAATTTCGGCAGGCGCCGCACCGGTATATTCGGTACGAACGGTCAGCGTCGGATAGGTCAACTCGGGCAACAGGTTGACCTTCAGACTATTCCAGCCAATCCAGCCAAACAGCACCAGCGTGACAGCCGCCATCGCGATGGTGACACGACGGCGAGTGGAGAATTCGACTAAATTCATTTTTGGGCAACTCCTGCCGCTGGCTTCACCGCTTTTGCAGGCTTGTCGCCCAGAATCTGGATTTCGGTGCCATCACGCACCGCAACCTTGCCGGCGGTGATGACGCGATCGCCTTCCTTCAAGCCTGACAGGATTTCGGCAAATTCGCCCGTGGTATATCCGATTTTCACCGGGACCCGCGCCGCCTTGTTGCCGCGAGCAACATAAACCGCACTTTCGCCTTCATCTTCAAGCAAGGCGGTACGCGGCATGGTCAACACATTATTGCGTTGGTCATAGACGACTTCGATACGGCCGAACATGCCCGGGCGCAGTGTGTCGTTACCTGCAAAGGCACAAACCACGCGGAAGGTACCCGTTCCGGAATCCACCACGGGGCTGACGCGATCCACTTTGCCTTCGAAGACCTTGCCGGGAATGGCATCCACCAGCATGCGCAAAGGCATTCCTTGCTTGATAACCGCCATTTCACGCTCCGGCACGTTCAACACAGCTTCGAGACGCGAGTTATCGACGATGCGAAAGACCGGTGCATTGAGGCTGATCAAATTTCCCGGCTTGACCATGCGTTGTGCCACGACGCCACTGATCGGCGCGACAATATTGGTGTAACTCAACTCCAACCTTGCCAATGCGAGGCTCGCACGGGCGGCTTCAAGTTCATAGCGGATTTGTTCATCAGAGTCGGCACTCACCAGCTTTTCCTGACGCAATTTCTGCGAACGACGATAATTGTTTTCCAGCTTGTTCACGGTAGCAGCGGATCGCTCGGCTTCAAGGCGAACGCGGTCCCCATCCAGGCGGGCCAGGACCTGCCCCTTGTGGACAACCTGCCCTTCTTCGGCCAGCAATTGAACCATCACACCCGAGGTCTTTGCGACGACTTGCGACTCGCCAGGGGCCTCAAGATTGGCAGTGCCCGCATAGCTCGCCGAAATGGGCTGGCGGCTCACACTTACGACTTCAACCGGCACGGCTTCCGGCTTCTTTTCGCCCTCTTTACCGTCTTTTGCAGCCGGGTCCGCCTGCTCGGTTTTTGCCTGATCACCGCTTTTGGCGTCGGAATCAGTCTCTTTACCGCCTTTGCAGCCGCTGATGGCAACCGTGCCAAGTAACATGGCAAACAGGAATGGGCGAAGGATTGAGTTTGAGTTTTTCATTGATGTCCGTTTCCGAGATCGAAGGCTGAAGCCGTGGGCAAAGGGGTTGGTGTGTTAGTTGCATATCACAGTACATGATTGATTCATGTTTGTTATGTGCCGGAAGTCAATGTGACTTCGTTCCATGACCAGATGTAACAAGCTGCCGCCAGTGAGATGCCGAATGCACCGGAAAGGTTGCTCCCCCTGTCTGTAATTCGGCGCAGCAGCTATAATCTGTTTTTTCCGACCGATTGCCGGATTTTTAGAATGAAAACATCGATATTGTTACTGGCTGGACTGTTTCTCGCGAGCAATGCACAAGCGGCTGAGTTGAAAGGCAACCCGAAAGCGGGCAAAACCCTGGCATATACCTGTACCGGTTGCCACGGCATCTCCGAATACAAGAATGCCTACCCGAGTTACCGCGTTCCCAAGATCGCCGGCCAGCACGAAAAGTATTTGCTCGCCGCATTGCATGGCTATAAAAAAGGTGAACGTAATCACCCGACCATGAAAGCCCAGGCATCAAGCTTTTCTGATCAGGATATCGCCGATATCGCTGCCTATTTGTCCAGCCTGAAATCCAAGAAGTAATCAAGGAAAACCAAACACATGATTATTCGTACCCTCCTTATTACTACAACCCTGCTGTTTGCAGGCAGTGCCGCTGCATCTGCCGTCAAAGGCGATACCGCCAACGGCAAGAAAGTTTTCGAATCCGATGTCGATACCAAGGGCAATAAAGTGGCTGTCTGCACTGGCTGCCATGGCGTAGGCAACACGGAAAAACTGCCCGACGGCTCTGCCATGCCGCAGGAAAACCCGGTACTGGCCGGACAATATGCCGACTACTTGAGCAAGGCACTGCATGACTACAAGAGCAAAAAACGTGCCCACATCGGCATGCAAGGCAATGCAAGCCGCCTGTCTGATAAGGAAATCGCCGATGTTTCCGTCTATCTGGGCAGCCTGAAAAGCAAAGTGCATGATTTGAGTGAACACGAGAACGAAAAATAATTCTTTCGTCCGTGTTTACGATAAAGGCCCTTGAAGGGCCTTTATTTTTTTGAGGCTGCATGGAGTCAAAATCACGAGCTACGGGGTTTTTACTTTCTCCTTCGCCAGCGGTTTCTTGCAGGTCAGCTCATAAAGGTCTTTGGTCTTCATCCACTCGCGCTGGCTTCGCGTATTGGTAATTTTTTCCCACCAGGCCTGGCACTGCCTATCCTCTTCCGGACTTAATGTTTTCGGATCATCCTCATCATCCGGAATCACTCGGCCATAGCCGCCATTCGGTACAAAACCGCAGCCGCCACCCAGAGCGAGCACGGACACCTGGCAAACAAGTTTCACGGTAGGATTCCCCGGTACCGGAATCCTGATTTCCTTGGTGGTTTTTTCGACGGCCTTTTCGAGCAATTCCGTCAGCACATCCTGATCCGGCTTCCAGGCATCCTCGAACTGCGTGGGATTGAAATCGATGGCAGGCGGACGCTTCAACCAGGTGCCGGCCAATTCAAGATCCGGATTCTGGAAATCGAAGCGCTTACTTGCCAGGTTGGCCTGATCGAATTTCTCCACGAAGTCCACCGGCAATCTGATACGTCCTGTGTCGTCGTAAAGTGTCAGTGCGGTGTTCTTTCTATCCGGTACCGGATTGATGATGGCGGTATCGGGCGAAGCCGGTAATTTTTTGACCGGAATACCTGATGGGCCCGTGCTTACCGGTTTGGCTATCTGCATGTCCTGCATCAGATGAACAGGTTTTGGCACCGGCTTGGGCTCGGAAAAATCCAGCAGCGTGACGACTTCGTCGGGCAGGAATTTCCTGCTCAATTCCAGTTCGGCATTTAACCAGTAGAAAAAAAGCCCATGCAATCCGGCTGCAAAACAAAATGGAATAAATTTCTCTGAAAAACGAGACGAATTTTTAACATCGTTTTTCGCGAGCCGGTTTGACGCATAGGCGCTCGGGTCGAAATTTATCTCGTTTGCCAACTGCTCGTTTTTCTCTATCACGCATCGCCCTCGGTCCGGGCATCAGAAAACTAAAGCGAAGCAAAGTTCCCGCACTGCATCATGCTTTTCTTTCGATGTAGGGGTTTTCACCCTTCTCATGGTCGGTGGCATCACGTACTGCTTTCAATTCAGGAATTCGTGCAAGCAGAGTTTTTTCGATCCCCTGCTTCAAGGTGACATCGGCCATGCCGCAGCCCTGGCAACCGCCGCCGAAACGTAGATACAAGGTCCCGTCCGCTTCAAGCGACGACAATGAAACATTACCTTTGTGGGACGCCAGTTGCGGGTTGATTTCAGAGTCAAGCAGCCATTGAACACGTTCTATCAGACTGGAATCCCCTTTCGGAGCTTCGCCCTTGATACGCGGAGCACGAATATTCAACTGGCCACCGGTCGACTGCTCCAGATAATCGATTTCGGCACCATCGAGAAACTTCACACTCGTCGCATCCACATAGAGCGTGAAACCGGCGCATTCCAGCGACCATTCATCACCCAGCAAATCGCCGTTATCGCAGAATTCCAATCGCGCATCGGCACGTGGCGTACCGGGATTCACGGCTGAAATCCGGATACCGATGGCGTCGCCGCCCTGGCTATCAAGCAAACGACGGAAATGGGATTGTGCGGTTTCGGAAATAGTGATCATGGCGCAATTTTAGCGTATTGCAGGGTAAAATCGCATGAATATCAGGAGCACATGCCCATGTCGATTCTCGAAACCCTCGCTCAACGCCACTGCAAAGCCCTGAAAGGCCCGGAACATTTGCTGCCAACCGACACGGTTGCCACTTATATGGTGGCCCTGAAAGACTGGCAGCTGGTCGAGAACGATCTGGCCATCAGCAAAACCTTCCATTTCGACAACTATTACAAAACCATGGCATTCGTGAATGCGCTTGCCTTCATCGCTCATCGGGAAGACCACCATCCTGATCTGGGCGTTCATTACAACCGCTGCGTCGTCCGTTTTTCAACGCATGATGTCGGTGGCCTGAGCCAGAACGATTTTATCTGTGCGGCGAAGCTGGAAGGCCTCGAATACTGATCAGTTCGGAAATTCGCTGCCTACAGACGCGAATCGGTGCGCAACATGTCGCTGTCACCCATCATGATGGACCACAGTTTCCCGAATCGTTTGAATACGCTTTCTTCGATATAGGGCACGCCATGTTTTTGGCAGATTGCCTTTAATTCTGGCGCCGCCTGCCGGTATTTCAGCATCGGCAAATCCGGCCAGACATGATGTTCGATCTGGTAGTTCAGATACCCCATCATGAAGTCTTTTGCATCGGTACCGCCAGGATAGTTCACCGATCCTGCAATTTGCTGCACGTAAAATTCGGATTTATTGCTGAAGCTTTTATCGAAACGGTAGACATCATCACCCGTGTGATTGGGTGCGATGATCACGAACGAGACCACATTCGCGACAATCTCGGCAAGAATGGAATTGATCAACACGGCACTCCAGGCCCAAACGCCTAGCGGAAGAAAAAGTGCAGGAATAATTCCGAAGCGGATCAGGCCATATGGCAGAACGCAGCGCAAATAAAATTCGACACCCCATGGCGTGACCGGCAATATCACCTTTTCGCCTGGAATAATGTATCGGCTGACATTACCCATCGTGGGCAAGGGAAGCGTTTTGGATTGCTTGGCGCTTTCCGATTTTATTTTGCGATGTTGTTTCAATGCCCAGAAAGTATTCGGCGCATAGTAAGTGAGCTTCCAGGTCATCATCACGATGAGGATGGACAGCCGTTTCAAAATTCGTGGCATCCGCTTGTCGCGTATGAACCAGGCATTGCGTTCGACCAGGTCCGGGTCATCAAGCTGCCCGGTATTGTAATGATGCAAATGATTATGCTCGTGCGCCCATGCCGCAGGATGCAGCCAATCCAGCCAATCGATGAAACGCCGCCACCCGATCGCGAATTGTGAACTTTTATAGCGTTGCGGCACGTTGGGTACCGCATCATAACCACGATGCATTACGTGATGGGTAACCGCCGCCCATCGGCCGACATTACCCATGCCCATCAACAGCGCAGCGACGGGATTTGGAAATAGCCATGCACATGCATAACCAGCGAAAGTCAGGCATCGACTCCAGCGCTCCATCTTCTTCAAATGATCAAGATCTGCTTTGCCAATATCTGCTTTAAGCTTTGCATGCAAAGCCTGCACTTCTTCGCCAAACGCCTTGTAGTCGATTACGACAGAAGACAGCGTCTCGGCGTGGGCTGGCTCATCGAATAAAACATCTGCCGCAGGTCGATCAAGTGAAATACTCATGCAGCCGCCATTTTTCCGGATTAAGAGTTGAAGATTGCCTGCATCATCGCATTATCGAGGCAATAAAAAGCCGTGATTGCAGAACCGGCTTTCCGGAATGTGCCCTCAGGCACGTTTGCGACGGAACAACTTTCTTTGCAGCCACCAGAGCTTGCGTTTCCGCGTATGACGCTTGGCGACTTTCCGCCATGCTTCCGGCTCTTGTGTCGGACTATCGATTGCTTGCAAGGCATCGATCAGCCAAAGATTGGTCTGGTGGATCATTTCTTGCCGATCTGGATGCAAACCTTTTTTGGCAGGCATGAAAGTCGGATTTGTATTGATTTCCCAGACCCGGATTTCACCCTCCTGCAAGCCGAAATCAATTCGCCCGAAATCCAGCTTTCCCAGCAGAAAGATATTTTCGATCGCCTGACGCTGGGGAAAATCATGCAGAAAATCATGCTCGGTTTTCAATGCGGCCGTATCGACAATATCCGGCGTCTTTATCATCCAGTTGGCACTTGTCATGGCATGGCGTGGCAATACGTCCCTGCCGACTCGCATGGCGGAATATTTGACGTAGAGCCCATCAGCATTGCGTGTATCACAATATTCCACAACGACCAGGTCTTCTGCCATGGCGGTTCTGCTGTCGAGGGCCGCGAGTCGTTGTTCGAGTTCGGCCCGGGAATGAATCAAGTCACCGATGCTGCCCTGATGCGAATTCGCCAATCTCAGAAAGACCGGAAAAACCAGTGCATTGGCAGCATTTACCGTAAGCATGCGGAATGGATTGATTCCGGCATTGTTCAATAATGATTGCAGCGCAAGTCGTGTCGGTGCCGAACGTGGATCATTCAACACACGAAATCCTTTAGAGGCCAGATATTCCGCGTATGCCGTGGCTTTCTTCATTTCGGTTGGGGTCAATCGTTCTATATCCGAAAAAATATAGGTGGCTTCCAGCTCAAGCCACTGCCAAGGGTCTTCCTCATAAAAAACAGGCTGGACTTTGTCGACAAGCGAAGGTGCCCAATCCTGCAAATACCGATTCAAGGTGTAGGCATGATCGGCCGTGACCAG
>Ga0116178_10000887_pt1 | contig 25691 bp, 19 predicted proteins | sample AD_STIC12_MetaG_FD_89880 | JGI IMG/M metagenome (GOLD analysis project Ga0116178, IMG submission 89880) | Active sludge microbial communities of municipal wastewater-treating anaerobic digesters from USA - AD_STIC12_MetaG | ecosystem: Engineered > Bioreactor > Anaerobic > Digestate | place: USA... | reverse complement strand
ATAGCACCAATCAGGATTTCTCCCTATTTCTACCCTTATATTTAAGGCAGAAATAGGGAGAAATCTTTAAGCTCATTTAAGTTTAAAAGAACTTCATCTTAACAAGATAGTATAGCACATTTTAGGATTTTTGTCAAGGTCAACTAAAAGACTAAAACACCCCTGAAGGGGTGTTTTTAATCAGTTATCTTCACAATGCCGCGGGAGGGACTTGAACCCTCATGACCTTGCGATCGCTAGCACCTGAAGCTAGTGCGTCTGCCATTTCGCCACCGCGGCGATCATTACCATTGCCACTTATTTTTCGTTCGCAAAAACCAATCAGTCACTCCATTAAATCTGTCGGCCGGTTCATTAATTCGATATTGGTTGTAACCTTGTAAACTGCTCTCCTGAGGATAAAGATAACTGGAAGAATAAAGAAAAATGGCTGGAGTTTCTTGAGCAACTAATTTTTGGAAATTATAATAAGCTTTTTGTCTGGCTGCTAGATCATTAGTTTCTCGGCCTTTTTCCAAATTGTCATCAGCTTGGCGATTAACAAAACCAGATAAATTTAATCCTGGATAAGAAGTTTGAGAAGAATGCCAAAAAGCGTAAGGGTCGGTATCGGCACCAGAATAAACACCATAGAGCAAAGCTTCGTAGCGTCGATTTTTAATTGCATCTTTAATTTTTTCATTATCTAAGATTTCAATTTCTACTTGAACTCCTAAATCCTGCCAATTTTCTTTAATCAAATTGGCGCTTTGGACAAATTCTGGTTGGTCAACTGTGGTTAATTTAATAGTTAAACCATAATTGTTTTTTTGGCGGTAAGTATCTTGCAGGGAATCTATTTTTTCTAATTCCTCGGTGATTTTAGCCAAATATTCTTCGCCTTCTTTGGTTTGTTGAGCTTCCTCATCTGTGGTTAATTTTTTAGCCACGCCACCATTAGCCGCAGTTTGTTTAGCTTTGCGCTCATCTAACCAAGCTTGGTAGAGTTCTTTTTTCCTCTTTTCAATAAATTCTTGACGGGTAATTTTTTTCCATCCATCATCATCTAGTTTTTTATTGGCCAAGTCTTGATTATAAGTAATTTTAAAATCTTGAGTAAAACCAACTTGATTTGGTAAAAGGGGGCCGTGAATTACCAGACCTTCGTTTTTTAAACTTATTGAAATTAATTCGTTTTTATCCACTCCCGTTTCCAAAGATTCTCTTAAGATTTGACTGCGTAAGAGTAAGTTGGTTTTTTGATTAAAAAAAATGGCGGTGTAATAAGGAAGACGCAAGGAATGAATATTTAGACTTTTTCGGCTCAGTTTCTCTTTTTCATCTTTATCTAAAAAACTTAAACCATTAATTTGATGATTTTTAAAAGCCTCCAAAGCGCTTGCTTGATCATTAAAAAATTTTAAAGTAAAGATTTTAAGATAAGGCTTGTGATTGTGGTAAAAGGGGTTGGGCTTGAGAGTGTAAGATTTAATATTGCCCTTAGAATCTTTGGCAAAAGAGTCAAACATAAAAGGCCCCGCGCCAACAGGTTTTAGATTGAGAGAGCTAAAGCGCAGATTTTTTTGAGGAATTTCTTGCCAAATATGTTCGGGGATAATACCGGTAGTTAATAAATTAGCAAAAGGCGCAAAAGATTGAGGTATTTCTAGAGTAAAAATTGTGTCATCAACTTTATTAAAAATAACACCTTGCCAACTGACCCATAAAGGGGATTGGGTTTCGGTATTTTGGATAGAATTGATGGTGAAGGCAACATCTTCTATTGTAAGTGGTTCGTTGTCTTGCCACTTTAGATTTGGTTTTAATTTAATGGTATAAATTTTTTCTGTTTTATCCAAGCTATAACTTTCAGCTAAATCAGGTACCAGATTCATGGCGTTATCATATTTAAATAAGCCGGCATAAATTAAACGGCTTAAATCAGCGTCAGCTTGATTAAGAGAACTAAAAAGAGGGTTGATGGCGTTGGGATAGCCAACAATGCCTTCGACGTACTCTCCACCAGTGGCTGGTTCAATAATTCTGTGTTTTAAATATGTTTCTATCACCATTACTCCTAAGGAACAGATAATTAGAATCACCAACAAACCGATCGTTTTCTTTTCTTGGGGGACAAGGAATTTATTTAAATAACGCAATTGCTTAGGAGAGGGAAGCTTTTTTTTATTACCTAAACCTAAAACCAGCCTTTGGTCCAATTTTTTTTGGGAAAGGCTGTTGTTTTTTTGCCAAGTTCTGATCTCTCCGTATTTCTTTTTAATCCAATTTTTTAAGCGAGAAATAAAAGTCACATGGATAAAATAAAACGCCCGTGGGAGTTTAATTATTATTTGGAGAAATAAACGTTGGCTACGGCTACAGCAAAAAAGAGAATGGCTAAAACAATAGTAGAGTAGAAAAGTATTTTTTCAAAACCACGTTTGGTTCTAAAGATGTTTCCTTCTCCTCCAAAAACACCAGATAAACCAGTTCCTTTGGCTTGAAGTAAAATGGCGGTTACTAACAAAACCGCTAAAACAATTTGGGCAATATTTAAGTATAACATAGTTAATTTAAAGTATAACAAGGAGGGGGTTTTTTGTCAATTGGCAGGCATTGCTTGACAGGTTTAAAAAGTGTATAATAACTGAAAGACGCAGAGCCTTTTAAAAGCGTATTGTTCTACCATATTTAAAAGTATGAGTAAAAAACTTTTTTGTCTATTAGTCCCTTTAATAATATTTTTAGGTTTACTTTATTTTGGATGGCTAGTTTGGGGTTATTATAAACAAATTAAAAGTGGCGATTTAATTGTGGCAGAGAATGGGCAATTTACTCTGTTGGTTAATAGACCAACAGAAAGTGCCAAAAAATTTGATCAAACTTTAATCAAAGGAGAAGATAGTCAGCAAATTGGCAATCCAGCGGCAAAAATTCAAATTGTAGAATTTATTGATTTTACCTGTTCATTTTCTAAACAGGCTTTTTTAGTTATGAGAGAACTGGTGGCCAAATACCCAGAAAGGGTTGGTTTGACTATTAGACATTTTCCTTTACAAGACGATAGTCATCAGGGTGGTTTAGAGGCGGCTATAGCTTCTGTTTGCGCCGCTGAACAAGGTAAATTTTGGGCCTATCATGATAGGTTATTTCAAAACCAAAAAAAATTCACTCAGGTTGATTTGCAGTCTTATGCTGGACAAATTGGTTTAAATGTGCCATCATTTATTAAATGCTTAGGTAGTGAAGAGGTCAGAAAAAAAGTAGAAAATGATTGGGCTGATGGTTATTCTTTAGGCGTTGTCGGAACTCCCACTTTTTTTGTTAATAATCAAAAGATTGAAGGGTCTGTACCGCTTAGTGCTTGGGAACAAGCTATCAATAAATAATAAAATTTAATTTTAAAAACATGTTTAAAAAACTATTTAGTATTCTAAGCCTTAGTTTTTTATCGTTTTTGTTTTTTGTTCCCCCAATTTCGGCAGCAAAACAAACACCCGCCACTAATCCCGTGTGTTGGACTAAAGAAGATTGTCAAGCAATTTTTCAAAAAAATGGTTGGTCCTGGAGTGAAAAAAATTTTTTTCAAGGTGGGCATGATGATATTTGTGGTTCTAAGTTTGGTTTTTGTATTCCTGTTGGCCAGACTGATACAGAAATCAGTATTGGTGGCAAAACCCAATTTAAGGATTTAGGCGACTATTTTAAAACTATTTACATTTGGGCTTTAAGTATTGGGGGGGTTGTCGCTTTAGCCTTGGTCATTGTGGGTGGTTTTATGTATATGACTTCGGCCGGTTCTCCAGACAGAGTAAAGAATGCCAAACAAAGAATTTCTCATGCTCTATTGGGCTTATTTTTTTTATTAATTTCTTATACTTTGTTATACACAATCAATCCGGACTTAGTAAGATTGCAGTTGCCGAAGACTTATATGATCAGACAGGTTTCCTTGGGGACAAATTTATGTAAAGATTTACCAGAGTCAACTAAAGTCGCTCCAGTTTCCGGGAGGTCTAGTTCTGTAGAAGTTCCTAAAGCTGGTTTTAACATACCCGTTAATCAACAATTTGCAAATAGAAATGAATTAGATAAAAAAATTAACGCTTCCCAAGCCGTTAGCTGTGGTTTTAAGTTTTTTTGGCCTGATAGTAATGATCAATTTTGTTGGGGTCATTTGTGTTCTAATGTAACAGCGTCAGGGAAAAGCGGCGCGCCCCGAACGTGTGTCAATTCTGGCACCCCTGATTCTCCTAAATATGAATGTGTCGAGGGTGTTTTGTCGGGAACAATTACAGCAGAGGGGATAGACTATCCATTTATAGATGATGAAATTAGATTGATTGCATTTTGTACAGATGACATTTTTAAAAGAACTCTTGTTTATGGTGAAACTACCGCGGAAAATGAAATTGAGGGAAAAAGTCAAACATATCTTTTTAACCTAGCTAGCATGATAGGAGGAAAAAATCCTCCCTGCCCGCCAGAAAAACAAAAATTTTATTTGCTGGTTGAAGTTAATGAAAAAGGAGGTATTGATGATTGGCAACCTGTTGGGATAGAAAATGGTAAATGCAATGTTAATTTGTGGAAAAAAGCTGGGCTTCAACCACAAGTGTTTAATAGTCTTTCGCAAAAAACAATCATAGAAAAATATAGTGTTATGGAATCTAATTTTATTACTCGAAATGATTTAACGATGGGTTTAGTTTGCAATATAAATTTAAAATTAGTAGATTTCCCTCCTTTGACGGGAATATGGAATTGAAATTTGAAGATTCTTCAACTGTAAAAATATGGATAAAATTATTATTCGTGGCGCTCGCGTTAACAATCTTAAAAATGTTAATCTAGAAATTCCCAAAAATAAGCTGGTGGTAATCACCGGCTTATCTGGTTCGGGCAAATCTTCTTTGGCTTTTGATACTATCTATGCGGAAGGACAACGTCGTTACGCCGAGTCTTTATCAGCTTACGCGCGGCAATTTATGGAGATGCAAGATAAGCCGGACGTTGATGAAATAAAAGGTTTATCACCGACCATTGCGATTGATCAACGTACCACGACCCAAAATCCTCGTTCGACAGTTGGTACAGTAACCGAAATTTATGATCATTTGCGTTTGCTTTTCGCCCGTGTGGGAGTAGTAACTTGTCCTGATTGTAATATAGAAACTCGCAAGAACACTCCAGGCCAAATTGTAGAAAAAATTAGACAATTGGTTAGTGATGAAAAAACAGTTAAGATAATGGCTCCTTTTGCTGGGGTAGAGAAGAAAAATTTAAAAGAGATTTATTCTATTATTGAAACTAAGGAAATAAAACATTTACGTTTTGAGGGTAAATATTATCAAACCGATGATTTTTTATCTAAGATAAAAGACCAATCAATTAGCAATCTGGATATTATTTTAGGCGAAGTTAATCTGGCTAATTCTTATGATATTCTCCGTTTTACGGAAACAGCTTTGGAATTGGGTAATGGTTTGATGATTATTGCTTGGAGTAAAAATTCTAAAGATGAGGAATTGTTATCTACTCATTGGCGTTGTCCTAAATGTGGTCGTCAATTTGTTGATTTAGAACCCAATCATTTTTCTTTTAATAGTCCGCAAGGCGCCTGCCCCAGATGTACTGGTTTGGGTATTACCTTAGAAGCTGATCCAGATTTAATTATGCCTAACCCTCGACTGACTTTAGCCGAAGGAGCTGTAAAACCCTGGGTGAGAATTACCGGTAATCAAAATTGGTATTTAAAATTGTTAAAAGTTGTAGCGGAAAAACACGGTTTTTCCATGGATCAACCAGTGGGGGAGTTAAACAAAAAGTTTGTTAATTTAATTTTAAAAGGAACTGGAAAGGAAAAATATAAAGTTGATAATAAGGAAGTAGAGTTTGAGGGTGTAGTTAACGACTTGGAACGCCGTCATCGGGAAACTGATTCCGATTATGTGCGAAAAGAAATTGAAGAATACATGCGGGAACAAACTTGTTCCTTATGCCAAGGTCGTCGTTTAAAAGAAGAGTCACTCGCCGTTAAGTTGTTTGATAAAAATATTAGTGAAATTACCATCTTGCCTTTGGGCGAAGTTCAGACATATTTTAAAGAAATAGAGCAGCTCATTGGGGATAAGGGAAAATTAAAAATTGATAGTAGCCCAGTTGAACCGCAAATTATCATCCCAGTTTTAAAAGAAATGAGCAAACGATTGAATGATTTAATTCAGGTTGGCTTAAGTTATTTATCTTTGGACCGGTCGATGGTTTCTTTGTCTGGTGGCGAAGGCCAGCGAGTCCGTTTATCTACTCAGTTGGCCACCGGCTTAACTGGGGTTATTTATATTTTAGATGAACCCTCAATTGGTTTACATCCTCGTGATTTAGAAAAATTAATTGCCACGCTCATTTCTTTGCGCGATTTAGGCAACACTGTCATTGTGGTAGAACACGACGCAACGATGATGGAACGAGCTGATTATGTTATTGATGTTGGTCCGGGGGCTGGGGCGTTTGGTGGTCAAATTGTGGCAGAAGGTACTCCTTCACAAATTAAGAAAAATAAAAAATCTTTAACCGGGGCCTATCTATCGGGCAGTCAAAAGATCAGTCATTTAACCAAGGCTCATAAGGGTAACGGCAAATTTGTAGCTATTCAAAAAGCCAGTGGTTTTAATCTTAAAAATGTTGATGTAAAAATTCCTTTAGGTCAGCTGGTTTGTGTGACCGGTGTTTCTGGTTCTGGTAAATCTACTTTAGTAATTGATACTTTGGGTAAGGCCCTGTCCAGTCATTTTTATCGTTCTAAAGATTTGCCAGCGCCGCATAAAACAATTACCGGCTTGGAAAATATTGATAAAGTGATCATGATTGATCAGTCGCCAATTGGTCGCACTCCGCGCAGTAACCCAGCTACCTATACCAATGTTTTTACTTTTATTAGAGATTTATTTACCGAAATTCCCGAAGCCAAGTTACGAGGTTATGATGCTGGTAAGTTTAGTTTTAATGTAAAAGGTGGGGGGCGCTGCGAAGCGTGTGCTGGAGAAGGTTATGTAAGAATTCCTATGCAATTTTTAACTGATGTCTTTGTGTTATGTCCGGAATGTCAGGGCAAACGTTATACCGCCGATGTATTGGAAATTCATTATCAAGGGAAAAATATTGTCGATGTTTTAAATATGCCTGTTTTGGAAGCGCGGCAATTTTTTAGAAATATTCCAGCAATTGCCGACAAGTTGCAGATTTTGGTTGATGTGGGTTTGGGTTATTTGCAATTAGGTCAACCAGCTACTAAATTATCCGGTGGTGAGGCTCAGAGAGTTAAATTGGCCACAGAATTATCACGTCGGGCCACAGGACGGACTTTCTATATTTTAGATGAACCGACTACAGGCTTGCACTTTGAGGATATTAAACAATTATTAAATGTTTTAAATCAGTTAGTGGATAAAGGTAACACGGTTTTAATTATTGAACATAATTTAGATGTAATTAATAATGCTGACTGGGTAATTGATTTGGGTCCGGAAGGAGGTCGCTCGGGCGGTCAGGTTATTGCTCAAGGAACACCCAAAGAAGTGATGAAAATAAAAAAGAGTTTTACTGGTCAATATTTGAAGAAGAATTAACTAAATTAAAAACCCGCTTTTTAGCGGGTTTTTAATTTAGTTAGTTTTTAACTTTCTTTACTTCCTTTAATTTACGGTGTGGTTTACGCAAGAAATTTAATTTTGCGCGATTAGTTTTGATTTCTTTAACGATTTCAATTTTGGAAATAACTGGTGCGTGAACCGGAAAGATTTTTTCCACGCCGATACCTTCAGAAATTTTTCTTACGGTGATAGTTGCGCCAACTTCATTACCGTGGTTGCGTTTGAGAATAATACCCTCAAACATCTGTAGACGTTCCTTAGGTTCACCTTTTGAGGTTACTTCTTTAATTTTGTGGTAGACTTTGACAGTTTGGCCTGGTTTTAATTGTTTAATTACCTCGGACAAATTTTCTGCCTGTTTAAGATTAGTTGCCATAGTTCAATTTTAAGATAGGTTTAAGTAGTTAAATTCTATCTCAAAGCTTTAATTTTGTCAAGAATTATATCCACTACTTGAGAAATAGAGAGGCGAGTAGTATCTAAAAATAAGTCAAAATTGTGGGGGTCATCATAACTAACCCCATAGTATTTTTGGTAGCGCTTCTTGTCACTTTCTAGGCGTTGCGACAACTGGGCGGCGGTTTCTTCAATATTATCTGGTAGCTTTTCATCTGTTCTTTCTTGGCGATTTTCTAAAGCCCGTCTAGCTGATTCATTAATTTCAACATTAAGGAAAATTTTGAAAGATTGGGGTATAAAATAGAAACTGAGCCGACCCTCCACTATTAAATTATCTTCAGCCGCCCCAAGATTTTTTTGATAGGTATCGATTTCTTTATCTGTCCAATCTTCAGTCTCACCGATTTTATTTAATTCATCAATCGTTAAATTGTGACGCCGGGCAATTTCTCCACGCAAATCACCCATAGAAAAATAGCGGTAACCTAATTTTTCCGCAATAATTTTTCCAATAGTGCTTTTGCCAGAACCGGGAAAACCGGAGATGGTAATAATCATAATAGTTAAATCGGGGAGAATTTTTTGGGAATTGGAGCGGTAAAAGTTTGTTCTTCTCCTTCTAAATTTTTAAAAGTTAATTTATGGGCATGAAGTAGTAATCGTTCAGAAGGAATGGTTTTAAAACTTTTTGATTGATAAAGAGGGTCGCCAATTAAGGGGTGGTTGAGGGCAAAAAAATGAACACGAATTTGGTGGGTGCGGCCAGTTTTGGGCATAACCTTAACTAAGGTCTTGTGAGGTTCTGTTTGTAAAACTTCATATTCGGTGACCGCTTCTTTGCCTGGCTGAATTTCTTCTTTGGTAGTGGAAATGGGGCGGGCAGCCATCCGTCCTTCTTCTCTAGAACGGCCAATAGGAAAAGAAATTGTGTCCCAATTTTTAGATAATTGTCCATAAACCCAGACCAGGTATTCTTTTTTTACTTCTCGATTTTTAAATTGATTTTTTAAAAAATCAAAAGCGGCAGAGGTTTTAGCAACGACCATTACTCCAGAGGCTTCTTTATCTAGACGGTGAACAATACCCGGGCGCAAGATTGGGTTGTCGCCAATTTTTTTTATGGTTGGGTATTTTTTAAGTAGCCAATGGACGATGGTTGGTTCTTGATCTAAAAGTTGCTCGTCACGAGCGTGAACTAAAATTCCCACTGGTTTATTTATAACTAGTAAGTTTTTATCTTCAAAAATAATTTTTGGTTCTAAAGTTTTGGGGGAAGTTAAGGTTTTTTTTGTTTTTTTAATAGTGGTCGCTGAAATTTTTTTTGAACCAGAAGATAAATTTTCCGATAATTCTATCACATCATTTTCTTTTAAAAAATGATGGGGAGTGGGCTTTTTGAGGTTAACTAAAACTCCGCCCTCCTTAACCATTTTTTGGATTTGGGATCGAGTTTGGGTAGATAATTTGCCAACTAAAAATTTATCTAAACGCATTCCTTTTTCTTCCGCGGTGATTTGATATTTCATGTTTTTACTGTAATTTAAGTTAAACTTATCTTGATTATAGGGGTAAATTCACTTTTAGGCAAGGTATCTTGACTAAATTTAAAATGCTGGTTAGGATAAAAAAGTGTTTTAAAAAGATCTTTAACAATCGTAACGAGGCTGGAAAATGGGAAAGGAAGGATTTGATAACAGCCCTGCTGTTTTCGATGACGTGGAAAGAGATGAGGATTGCGGAGTTTTTGATCTCCCAAAAATAGAAACTGGTCAGGAAACAGATGGTTTGGACGAGAGTACTTTGAGTTTTGAGGAAGTTGTGGAAGAGATGGAACAACTGGAAGATGAGACGACTGATCAGCAGGAACTGGATTATGAAAAATCTCCAGTAGATCGTTTAGTTAAAATGATTTTAACTGATGCTTTAAAAAGAGATGCTTCAAGTATCTTGGTAGAAGGCCGTCAAAATGATTTTGTGGTTCGTTATCGTTTGGATGGTGTTTTGTATGAAATCATGCGTCCACCACTGCGGTTCAAGGAAGCAATCTTGGCCAGAATTAAGATTTTGGCTGGAATCGATTTGCTGAGGAAAAAAATGCCGCAACGCGGGACAGTTGATTATTCGGCCCGTCGTCGTTTTCAAGCAAAGCTGGCTGTAACAATTATTCCAACTACTTATGGGGAAAATGCAGTTCTGCAGATCCATAAGGTTCCTAATAATTACCTTCAGAGAAAGTGGCAGTTGCCAGATAATCAAGTGCGGCAATTGCAGGAAGTGGTCGAAAAGAAAAATGGGCTGATTTTGGTAGTTGGCTCTTCCAATGAGGAAAGACAACGACTGCTTGGAAATATTGCTACCTTTATTAGTAGTCCTAATTTGAGCATTTATTCTTTTTGTAACCAGCCGCTTGTTTTTCCGATTCCGGGAGTGAATGAGATTTTGATAAAACCCGAAATGGATTTTGGCTTAACAAAGGCGGTTAAGGATGTTGCCGATCAAGATTCGGATGCGGTTATCTCTTTTGTCACTCCTTGGCAAAAAGAAGAAATGACTGCTTTGTTGGAGACGGCTTTGTCTGGTAAGTTAGTTGTCGCTCCTTTTCCTACCGACAGCGCTGCGGCTACTCTTGGTCGGTTGGTGGGTTTGGGAATTTCTCCGCTGCTGATTTCTTCTGCTCTAACTTTAATTTGCACTTCTCGAACAGTGCGACAACTTTGTGATCACTGTAAAATACAGGAAAATCAGTCATTGGACGAATTAATAAAGTCTGGCTGTTCTCCTGAACAAGCACAGCAACCGCAGCCGCAAAAAGGACTGGGGTGTGGTTTTTGTTTTGGCCTGGGCTATCATGGCCGGCTGCGGTTTTATGAATTTTTTTCCGTTTTTGAAGAGATTAAACAGGCTATCTTGGAAGGAGAAAATTCTGCCTGGATTACTGAACTGGCTTTGAAACAGGGTTTATACTCTTTGCGACAAGCTGGTTTAGCTAAGGTTAGTCAACAACTGACTACCTTGGAAGAGATTTTGCGCGTAACCTAAAACAATAAGACCTGGAGTCGACAGTCAGTCTGTTACTTCAGGTCTTTTTTATTTTTTAAATTATTTTTTTAAAAATTTTTCTGCTTGTTTTTTTGTTTTGATTTTACCAGACAATTGTTCTTCGCGCAGACGTTCAATTATTTCACCAATTTGAGGACCTGGTGGGAGCTTTAACTTAGCCATTATTTCATTTCCATTAAGCAATGGTGGCGGTAGAGTTTTTTTCTGTTTGAGATTTTTTAATAATAGTTTGATTCTTTTAACTAGTAAGGGTAAGCTGCCTAGTTGGGGCACACCGCCAACAAAAGAGGCCATTTGATCACAATAAATTAATTTTAATAAGTCCGCCCCAGGAAAAAGTGGATTAAAGAAATATTTTTCAATCGTGCGATTGGTAAATTTTAATGGATCGCCATGAACGGTTATCAGGTGACGTTGGATTAACCAAGCAATTTTATCAACATCGCAGGGATATTCTTCCACGGCTGAAAATTTTAACCGAGAGCCAATTTTTTTAATTAAATCCGCGCCTACGCTGTCATGTTCGTCAGTTCTGATGCGGTCGGTGCCATCTTTTTCTGGAGTTTTTATGGTGTAGGGTTTACCAAGGTCGTGAAATAACACACCCAAAACTAGTTCTGGCGCAACAGCTGGAGAAGTTTGTAAATGTAGTGGTAGAGTTTTTAAAAATTTTTTAAAACCAGATGATTGGATAGCTGCTAAAGCCAATTTAGTGTGGTTCCAAACATCACCTTCAGCATGAAATTCTGGCGGTTGAGGGCAGTTTTTCATTTTAAGTAATTCTGGAATCAAAAATTTAAAAGCACCAGATTCTTCAAATAAATCCAGGGTTTTAGCGGGATTTTTCATCAAAGATTTAATTAGTTCGCGAGCAACAATTTCATAAGGGACTAAGCGTTTGATCTCTCCGGCAATAGTCGTGGTAGCATTGATATTTTTCATTTTGTTACACAAGGCTTGCCAAGTTTTTTCCTCAATCTGAAAATTTAGTTGTGAACTAAAACGTAAACAACGCAGTAAACGGGAATAATCTTCTTGAAATCGGTCCTGGCTTTTTCCTACTGTACGAATTGTTTTATTTTTTAAATCAGTTAAACCACCAAAAATATCAATTAGTTCCGTTGCTGTAATTTTTTTATTTTTTAGAGAAAGTGGCTCCAATCGTAAGGCTAAGGCGTTGATGGTGAAATCGCGTCGAGACAAATCTTCTGTGATTGGTAAATTAGGATCAGATTGAGTTTCTACATCACGATAACCACCAGTGCCCAAAGCATGTTCAGTCCGGGGTAGGGCGATGTCAAAGGTGGCAGAAGAATTTTTAGGAGTAAACTTGAACACACCAAAATGCTCCCCAACTAAATTAACTGTTCCTTGGGTTTTTAAAAAACTGGCTAATTTTTTGGCTGATAAACCACGTATGACAAAATCCCAGTCTTTACTAGGTTTTTTTAATAACCAATCACGGATGATACCACCAACTAAAAAAAGTTCTGCCTGAGGATTTTTTTGGAAAAGTTCGGAAATAAATACAAGCCCTTTTTCTTTGATTTGGGCTTCAGTGAAAGATTTTTGTAAAACAGTGGGAATTTTCATAAGATACCGCTATTTTAGCAAGCATCTTGACAAAAGTCCAAAAATTTAGTATAAATAGCTATTGTATTTTGGTTCTTTGTAAAATAAAATAAATAGGATTTCTTTCCATTTTTGTTCTAAAAACTAGACTAAAAATGGGGAGAAATCCCAATTTTAAAAACCCGCCAACAAAAATGTTGGCTAACTGAGAGGTGTTAAAATGAACAACTTTGGAAAATTGGCTGGGATCGGTTTTTTGGTGATTTTCACCTTTGCTGTAATAGCTGGCATCTTGTGGGATAAACCAAAGGCGCCGGTTGTTGATTCAGGTACTTCGGTTCAGGCCGCCTTGTCTTCCGCCGGTTGGCCCATTTGGACAGAATACCAGGGCATTATGCCCGAGGGGACGAACGTTAGTATTTCCGAAGTCCGTTATCAGGACAACAGGCCATGGCTTCTGGTTCAGCTGGAAGAGCTGGATGGAGAAATCCTGTTAGGCCATGTTACCCTCCTTGAGGAAGGGGCCTTGAATTGGACTTTAGTGGAAATATTTGGCGGGGACGCTTATACCCCGACGCTGCCACCACAGACTGGGTGGGAGCTGATTCCCTCGCGGGCCGAAGAAAACGGCAGCGATGATGAAGAAGTTGAAGAACCTGTTTCGGTTCTGGCTTCTTCCTTGGAAAACGAGCAAATCCAGCTTTGGATCGCCGAGATGGAAACGGCTGTTAAGGCCATCTACAATCCGGCGCATTTGAAGCCGACTTTGAACTGATTTTAACCCCGTAATGAGTAGTTATAACAACTGCTGTTGCGGGGTTTTTTATTCTTGTTTATCTTAAAAAAAATTGTTATGATAATTTTATACTTTTTACGATATGTCAAATTACTTAAATAAACCAGTTAGACTATCCTTTGGTGACACAATTGGTATTGTTAGTCCGTCTTCTAATTTAGCTGCCTTAGCTCCGCATCGAATTCGACAAGCAGTTGTTAATTTGGAAAAAATGGGCTTTAAAGTGAAGTTAGGTAAGCACGTTTATGATAATTCCGGATATACTGCTGGTACTGCCCAAAATAGAGCAGAAGATCTAAATCAGATGTTTGCCGACCCAGAAGTGAAGGCGATTATTTGTGCTATTGGAGGTTTTCACTCCAATCAAATTTTATCTTTTTTGGATTGGAATTTAATTAAAAAAAATCCCAAGATTTTTTTAGGGTTTTCTGATATCTCTGTTTTACATTTTGCCTTGCAGACAAAAACTAATCTGGTTACTTTCTATGGTCCGGCAGTAATGACCCAATTTGGTGAATCTTTTGGAGTTGATCAATATACATTAGAATTTTGGCAAAAAGCTTTAATGCAAGCAGAACCAGTTGGTTTTATTAAACCTTCAGATAAATGGACTGATGAGTTTTTGAATTGGTTTAATCAGGAAGATATCAAAAGAAATAGATCTTATAAAACAAATAATGGTTGGTTATGGTTAAAAGAAGGACAGGTGGAAGGTGAAATTATGGGCGGCTGCCTTACTTCCATAATGCACTTGAGGGGCACCGATTTTTGGCCGGATTTTTCTGGTAAAATTTTATTTTGGGAAATTTCCGAAAGTTCCAGTAATCCCGCTGTTGGTGAGATGGTTGAAAAAATCGATTCTTATTTGACGGATTTAAAATTATCCGGAGTCTTGCAAAAAATTAAGGGAATGATTGTCGGCCGTCCTAAAGGTTACACCGAAGAACAAAACAAAAAATTACAAGAAATCATTAAAGAACAGACTAAAGAATTTAATTATCCAATTTTATTTAATGTTGATATTGGACATACCGATCCCATTATTACAGTGCCACTCGGAGTAAGGATTAAATTAGATAGTGAAAAAAATGTTTTTTCTTTTGAAGAACCGGGGGTAATTTGAGATAAATAAAAAAGGGGACGACGTTAGTCGTCCCCTTTGTGTTAGGTTATGGTGTTAAACGGTTAGGCCCGCGGTAAAGATAGGTTACTTCTCGCACATTTTTGATATTGAGAAGAATCATCAAAAGCCGTGTCAGTCCCAAGCCAAAGCCACCATGAGGCGGCATGCCATAATGGAAAAAGTCCAGGTAGAATTTAATAGACTCGGGGTTGAGTCCTTTTTCTTTAGCCTGTTTTTCCAATTTTTCGTAACGATGTTCACGCATTGCGCCAGTGGTAATTTCCAAGCCTTTCCACAAAAGGTCAAAACTTTTGGTTAGAGTCGGGTTGTCTTCATGGCGCATGTGATAAAAGGGGCGAACAGAAATCGGATAATCGGTTACAAAAACAAATTCGTGCCCGTATTTATCCTTTATATAATCAGTAATCTTTTTTTCACCTTCTGGATCAAGATCCCCGTTGTATTCTTTGGGGATTTGGTGATTTTTTTCCGCCAAAATTGTATAGGCTTCAGTCATGGTCAGTTTAGGGAAGGGAATGGTCGGGACAGCAATTTCCACCCCAAACACTTGAAGGATTTCTTCTCCCAATTTTTCTTTGACTGCTGTTAAGCAGTGTTTAAGGAGAAGCTCCTCCATTTCCATAACTTGCAGATGTGAATTTACCGGAGAAAATTCCACATCGATACTGGTGAACTCCGTGTCGTGTCTTGAAGTGAATGAGGGGTTGGCACGGAATACTGGTCCGATTTCAAAAATTCTTTCGAAACCGGCTGCCATTGCCATTTGTTTGTAGAACTGGGGTGACTGAGCAAGATAAGCCTTGCCTTCAAAATATTTAACTTCAAAGAGTTCAGCGCCGGATTCGCTGGCACTGCCCATAAGTTTGGGTGAGTGAATTTCAATAAAATTCCTCTCTGCCCAGAATTCGCGCATCGCTTGTTCCAGAACAGTTTGAATTTTGAAAATCAGAAAGTTTTGGGGATGACGCAGATCCAAAAATCTCCAGTCCAGCCTTTCTTTGAGTTGAGCTGAAGGCTGCAGAGGTAATGGGGTTTCAGCCAAACTCAAAATTTCAATTTCCTCTGGAATAATTTCTATCCCCCCCAACTTAACTTGGGGATTAAAATTTTTCCGGCCTACCACTCGGATAAAAGATTCTGGCGTTATTTTGGCAATCAGTTCTCCTAAGGTTCTCGCCGAATCATTTTCTAGAGGGTTGGTGATTTGGATTTTCCCAGTGGTATCACGCAGAACCAGAAATTGCACATTTTTAAGAAGACGAATCCGGTCAATCCAACCGTAAAGCTCTACATCAGACAAGTCCGGTTGGTTAGATGATTTCAGAACGTCATCGATTTTTAGTTTCATGGTTTTTCTCCTTAGGGCATAATGTGTCGGCGGACAACTCGAGGGAAGGGAATAGCATCACGCACGTGCGGGATGTTCAACAGCCAACGAATTAAACGTTCCAGTCCCATACCAAAAGCAATATGAGGCACACAGCCAGCCTGGTGGACGTCTTTGATGAATTGATAGTTCGGATTATCAAAGAGTCCTTTTTCTTTCATTCTTCCTTCTAACATTTTAGAATCAAAGATTTTTTCTGCTACACCCAGAAGCTCTCCATAGCCATTACTGGCAATTAAATCTGCTACCATTGTTACTCGTGAATCTTCTGGATTGATGACATAAGGAAAAGGTTCAACGCTTCTTGGAACATCAGTTATCCAAAATGGTCCGGAAAAAAGCGTGGACAAGGCTTCCTCTTCTGCCGTGCTAAGGCTTTCACCAAATTTTGCGTCGTTAAAAGAATTAGCTTTAAGCCATTCTATAGCTTTTTCATACGACAACCGCGGGTAAGGCGCTTTAAGACCATCTGTACAGAAATCTATTTCCAGTATTTCAAAAATATCTTGGCATCTTTTTTGACATTCAGTTGTCACAAACTGCAAAAGATTTTCTACTATACTGATGATATCCTCACGATTACCCCAAGCTAGTTCTGCTTTTATATGCCAATACTCCATCAGGTGCCTTTTACTGCGGGATTCCTCCCCTCGGAAACTCGGTCCCATGTTGTAAATTCGTTCAAAGGCATGGACTGCGGCCTCCAAGTAAAATCCGGCGCATTGAGACAGATAAACTTGTTCACCATGGACATTAATTGGCATAGCGATATTTCCAGGATAAAGTGGTACTGGAGTAAGAATTGGAGCATCAAACTCCAAAAATTCATTAAGTTCAAACCATTCCCTAATAATAGCCATCACTTGGCTGCGAAACCGCAAAATAGCCATTATTTTAGGATTGCGTAAATAAAGATGTCGATAATCAAGAAGTTGGGCTGAGATTTTAGGATCGAAAATGTCAAAGTCGCTTCTAGGTCGAGGAGAAATTTGTAGAGTAGCCTCGGTTATGACTTGAATTTTTTTTACCAAAATTTCGTTTTGCCCACGCGGGTTGGTCTGGAAAAGACCCTCAATTTCTACCGCTGATTCTAAGGGTATCCGCAACGCATCCCCAAAATTTTTTTCTCCAATCGTATCCTTTTCAATCACTAATTGGATAGAGCCGGTGGAATCTTGCAGGTCGATAAAAAGAAGCTTTCCGAAATGTCTTTTTTGGGCTATCCAACCAGGCATAATTACCGAAGAGTTTTGAGGTAAACCACTCAAATTTTTGATGAATAGCTTTTTCACTGTAGCCCTCCTTAAGGTGTAAATTGTCAAAGATAAAATAGGTTCTACCGCAATTTAATAACTAAATTTGATCTTTGTCAATATCAGTGTTTTTTTATCTTGAAAAAAAACTTTCATTTTGATAGTATAAAGACAGCCATTTAAAAAAAATAAATTAAGAATAAATTAAAAAAGGGGCCTGTAGCTCAGTTGGTTAGAGCACGGCTCTTAATAATTTTTAGTATAAGATAGATAAAAACGGGCCTGTAGCTCAGTTGGTTAGAGCACAGCTCTTATAAAGCTGGGGTCGATGGTTCGAATCCATCCAGGCCCATTTTTATCTGAACTATACGAACCAGTTTAAAATTATGAATATCTCAGAAATAATTTTAATTGTACTCGGGTTGTCTCTTTTTGAGGTTATTTCTAGCATTGATAATGCTGTAGTTAATGCCGATGTTTTGTCAACCATGTCTAAACGGGCGCGTCGCTGGTTTCTTTTGTATGGTATTATCATTGCTGTTTTTGTGGTGCGCGGTTTGATGCCCTTACTCATTGTCTATTTTTCTAGCCCAGGGTTGAATTTAATAGAAGCCTTTTCGGCAACTTTCAGTTCTGATCCCTCGGTTATGGCGATAATTAAAAAACAAACACCCATCTTATTAGCCGGAGGTGGTATGTATTTGGTTTACTTATTTTTTTACTGGCTGTTTATTGAAACTAAGGAGTACGCTTTTTTTATAGAGAAGTTTATTTATCATAAATTATCTTTTTGGTTTTATGCTGCTGCCTCCATTATTTTATTGTTGGTGGTTTGGGCAACTATTAAAATTAACCCATTAATATCTTTTGGCGCGGTTGTTGGATCCACGGCCTTTTTTATCACCAACGGTTTTAAAAAGAATGCGGAAGAAAAAGAAAAAGAATTAACGGCGGGGAACATGTCTGATATTAGTAAGATTCTTTATTTGGAAGTTATTGATACAACTTTTTCTATTGATGGAGTATTAGGCGCCTTTGCTTTTACCGTGTCCATTCCTTTAATTTTATTGGGCAATGGTTTAGGAGCCTTAATTGTTCGTTATTTTACCATTCACGGAATTAAAACAGTTAAAAAATATCGTTATTTAAAAAATGGTGCCATGTATTCTATTGGTGTTTTGGGTTTTATTATGATTGCGGAGAGTTTACAGGCACATATTCCGAGTTGGGTTTCCCCCATAATCACTTTTGTAGTTGTGGGAGTATTTTTATGGCTGTCTAAAAAAGAATTGGAAGTGAAAAAAAAATTAGTGAGTAATTAGCAAAGATAAAAGCCGGATAGTATCCGGCTTTTATCTTTTATCTAAACTATTTTTAATTATCTCAATTATTTTTTGTTCCGCTTCCAGAAGATTTATTTTGTCTAATTTTATTTTAATTTTATTTTTTATGCCCTCGGGATTAAATTCTTTTAAAGCACTTTTAAGATCAAAATTTAATTGATTGGCAATAATTATTTCAATCCCAACCTCTGTTTCATAAAAAATACTAATAATTTTAGCTTCGGGAGCATTAGAAATTAGTTCATCAATAATGCCGCTTAATTCTAAAGAAGATGCTCCTGTGTCTATAAAGTCATTTTTAGTTAAGGCAGTCCAAACTAAACTATTTTTGCTATCATTTTTTAGATTAGCTAAAGCCTTGCCCCAAAGTTTTAAAGTGGGTAGAGTGCGGCGACGATAAAGATGTTGAATTATTTTTTCTCGATCGGCTCCAAGATTAACCAACTGGCTGGCATTTTGTAAGGTTCGGCTATTAATATTAGCGGTGCGGAAACTTTGAGTTTTAACAATTAAGCCAGTTAAAAGTAAAGTGGCAATTTCTAAATCAATTAAATCAGGCCAAGTTTTTTGCAATAACTCAAAAATGATTTCTGTGTTGGCCAAGGCAGAAATATCAATCCAGTTGAGCGACCCAAAATTTTCATTAGCTGGTTCATGATCAAAATTAATCAGAGGAACTTTGGCAAAAAGAGAAGTGTTATTGTGGTAAAGAGAACCTAAGCTTGGCAAGTCGGAACAGCCGACAGTAATAATTAAATCAAACTTTAAATTTGTAGCTGCGGTTTTGATATTTTCATGAGTGATGGCGCCAGTTTTAGGAGTAATATAAATAAACAAATTGTCTTGTTTAACATCGTAGCTCAAAGAAGCTAGTTTGTTTTTGGTTAAATCAATTTTGATGATAAATTTTTGTAACGGAGAAAGTTCCGAGCGAATATCCTTAAAATTAGGTAAAAACTCAAAAAGATGAGACGGGGCAGCTTCGGGACTAATTATTTCTACTTCCTTATTTAATTTATTAAGGATATTTTTTAAGGCTAGGCCGGCTGCTAAGTCATCACCCGAGTCAGCGCGAAAAACCACCAAAATGTGGTGGCTGCGGTTTATTGCTTCCATTATTTGTTGTTCCTTGTTTAAGGCCATAATTTAATAGAATAGGTTATATTATAATAGAGAAGGTAAATTGTCAAATGGGGGGAGAGTCTTTTTGGCTGAGTTGCTTTATCTACCAATTTAAGTTAAAATTAAACATTATAAGTTAAATTAGTTTTATGGAATTACCTAAAGTTTTTAAACCGGAGGAATTTGAATTAGAAATTTATAAAAAATGGGAAGAGAGTGGTTATTTTTCTCCTTCCGCCGAATCTAAGGGCCAACCTTTTTGTGTGATCATGCCACCGCCCAATGCGAACGGTTCTCTACATATTGGCCATGCTGTTTTTGTGACTTTGGAAGATATTATGGTGCGTTATCATCGAATGAAAGGCGAATCAACTCTGTGGCTCCCTGGTGCTGATCATGCCGGTTTTGAAACTCAGGTGGTGTATCAAAAAAAATTAGAAAAAGAAGGACGTAATTGGTTTACTATTCCTCGCGATGAGTTATATAAAGAGATTTCCGATTTTACCTTGGCGAATAAAATAACCATGGAAAATCAAGTGCGTCGATTGGGTGCTTCTTGCGATTGGACTAGAGAAATTTTTACCCTAGATGAGCGTATTATTAAAATAGTTTTGCGGACTTTTAAAAAATTAGCTGATGATAATTTGGTTTATCGCGGCGAAAGGTTAATTAATTGGTGCGTTAAACATCAGACAACTTTATCTGATTTAGAAGTTAAACACGAAGATCAAGAAGGGCAATTGACTTATATTAAGTATCCTCTTAGAGATTCAAGAGAATTTGTAACTGTGGCCACAACTCGTCCAGAAACTATGTTGGGTGATACTGCTGTAGCAGTTAATCCTTCGGATGAACGTTACCAAAATTTAGTTGGTCAAACTTTAGTGGTCCCTTTGGTTAATCGAGAAATTACAATTATTGCTGACGAAGCGGTGGAAAAAGAATTTGGTACTGGGGCAGTTAAGGTAACTCCGGCTCATGATCCAGTTGATTTTGAAATAGGCGAACGCCATCAGTTAGCTAAAATTCAAGTGATTGGCCAAGATGGTAAGATTACTGATGCTGCACCAGAAAAATATCGCGCCTTAAAAGTGGAAGAAGCCAGAAAGCAAGTAGTAGAAGATTTACGTAGTTTGGGTTTAGTTTTAAAAGAAGAAAAATTTAATCACGCTGTGGCGGTTTGCTACAAATGTAACCGGGCGATTGAGCCTTTAATTTTGCCGCAGTGGTTTATTAAAATGAAACCGTTGGCTGAAAAGGTAATTAAAGCCGTCCAAGCTAAAGAAGTTAAATTTGTTACCGAACGTTTTGAAAAAATCCTTTTTCATTGGTTAAACAATATTCGTGATTGGAATGTTTCGCGTCAAATTGTTTGGGGAATTAGAATTCCTGTTTGGTATTGCCAGAATCAAGGATGTGCGCCGATTATTACAGCTGGGGAAACTCCCGAGAAGTGTCCGCAGTGTGGCAGCCAAGAGCTAAAACAAGAAACTGATGTTTTTGATACTTGGTTTTCATCTGGCCAGTGGCCTTTTGCTACCTTACAAGTAACAGGTGATTTTGCTAAGTTTTATCCAACCAGTGTTATGGAAACTGGTTGGGATATATTACCTTTTTGGATTATGAGAATGCTGGTTTTGGGTATTTATGTTACTGGTCAAGTTCCTTTTAAAGATATTTATTTACACGGTTTGGTACGTGATAAAGACAGGCAAAAAATGTCTAAATCTAAGGGCAATGTCGTTAACCCGTTGGGGGTAGTAGAAACTTACGGCGCCGATGCTTTACGTATGGCCTTGGTTTTTGGCGTTTCGGCTGGAAACGATATTGTGATTTCTGAAGATAAGATTCGGGCTCATCGTAATTTTGCCAATAAAATTTGGAATGCTTCAAGGTTTGTTATGATGAATTTAAGAGAAAATTTTACTGAAAAAGAAATTAATCCTTCTAAATTAAATGTGGCTGATAAAACAATTTTAGATCGTTTAGTTGAAGTTTCTAAAAAAGTTACTAAGAATTTAGATGACTTTAATTTTCATTTGGCCGCTGAAGAAATTTATCAGTTTTTTTGGCACGAATTTTGCGATCAATATTTGGAAGAAGTTAAGATTCGTTTGAGTGGCGATAATTTGGAAGAAAAAGAAAATATCCAGCAAGTTTTATTTAAGGTTTGGCTGCAGAGCATTAAATTATTACATCCTTTTGTCCCTTATGTAACCGAAGCGGTTTATCAAATGTCGCCAGTGAAAAATAAGGAATTTTTAATGATAGAAGTTTGGCCTCAAAATTAACTATGCCTTTAAAATTAAATCGTAATGATATAATTTTTGGTTTTGTTAGCATGCTCAATGAAATTTCCTCGGAGATGATTCTTCCTTTGCTGCCCTTTTTTTTGGTGACAGTTTTGGGTATGTCTAAGGGGAGGGTAGGTATAGTAGAAGGAGTGGCCGGAGCCACGGCCTCGTTCTTTTTAGGGTTTTCTGGTTATTTGTCAGACCGCCTAAATCGTCGAAAAGATTTTGTGGTTTTAGGTTATTCTTTGTCGGTTATCACTAAACCGTTATTTGCTCTGGCTTCTTCTGGTTATCAGGCGGTTTTTTTACGTTTTTTTGATCGAGTAGGTAAAGGTTTTAGGGAAGCACCACGCGATGCTTTAATTGCTGCTGGACAAAACCAACGTCATCGCGGCCGGGCTTTTGGATTTAATAGAACCCTGGATACTATTGGTGGTACTTTGGGTGCTTTATTTGTTTTTTGGTGGTTTTGGAATCACCCAGAAGGTTACCGAACAATTTTTTGGTTTTCTTTTTTTCCCGGCATCATCGCTATTTTTCTTTTAATTTTTTTCGTTAAAGAACATCGTCAGAAAAAATCTGTTAATGAGTCAGAGGAACCACGACGTCATTTTTCTTGGAAAAAATTAGGTAAACATTGCAAATTATTTTATATTGTTACAACTATTTTTGCCTTGGCTAATGTTTCTTATTCTTTTTTTCTGCTTAAAGCGGAAACTGTGGGAATCAGCCGTCAATTTTCCCCCTTGTTATATATGATCTATAACTTAGTTCAGGCTTTATTGTTTGTGCCTATCGGGCGCTGGACTGATCATAAAGGCAGAAAATTATCCTTGTTATTAGGTTATTTTTTGTTTTCCCTAACCGCCTTGAGTTTTTCCTTATCGGTTGATGGTATTACTTGGGTTTTGTTTGCTTTGTATGGAGCTAGTGTGGCTTTAACTGATGGTGTATCTCGCGCTTTTTTGTCCGATCTCGTTCACCCAGATGTTCGTGCCACTGCTTTAGGTATTTACTATGGTTTAAATGGAGCAGCTCTGTTTATTTCTAGTGTGACCTTTGGTTACTTATGGGATAAATTTGGTCAAAACTTGCCTTTTATTGTAAGCTCTATAATAGCGGCTCTGGCCGGGATGATTTTTATTATTTTTATTATTCGTCATCGAAAATGTCATCATTTTGGCGAGGCGGCGCCTCATGTTCCTGCCTGCCAATAAATCAATTAAAACTATAAAAAGTTATGAAAATTAATACTGATGCTAAAAAAATTGAGGAAGCAATTACCCGCTCTGTAGATACAATTTATCCGACAAAAAAAGATTTGAAAGATTTACTGTCTTCGGGTAGACAACTTAGGATTTATATGGGTATTGATCCAACAGCTACCTATGTTCATTTAGGTCATGCCACTAATTATATTATCTTGCGCCGTTTGCACGAATTAGGTCATAAAATAATTGTTTTGATTGGTGATTTTACAGCCATGATTGGTGATCCGAGCGATAAAACTGCCATGCGCAAACGTTTGACTAAAGAAGGTGTCAAAAATAATTTAAAAACTTTTCAAGCGCAAATTGGCAAAATTTTAAATTTTGAAGATAAGAATAATCCCATTGAAATTAGATTTAATTCCGATTGGTTATCCAAATTAACTTTTGAGGATGCAGTAAATTTGGCCTCGCATTTTACTGTTCAAAGAATGTTAGAACGAGATAATTTTGAAAAAAGAATTAAAGAAGAAAAACCGTTGTATGTGCATGAATTTTTTTATCCGTTGATGCAGGGCTATGACTCGGTAGCTTTGAATGCCGATTTGGAAATTGGCGGCACTGATCAAACTTTTAATATGTTGGCCGGGCGAACTCTAGTTAAGGCTTATCAGAATAGAGAAAAATTAGTTATGACCACCACGTTGCTGGAAAACCCAGTGACTGGCGAAAAATTAATGAGCAAAAGTTTGGGAACTGGGATTGGTTTAGATGAAAGTGCTAAAGAAATGTTTGGCAAGGTTATGGCTCTGCCTGACGAAGCCATTATTCAGGTTTTTATCGATTGCTCCTATTTATCAATGGAAGAAATTAAACAACTGGAAAAGGAATTAAAGGCCGGTGCTAATCCCCGAGATCTAAAAATGCGTTTGGCTAAAGAAATTGTTACAATGTATCATGATGAAAAGGCAGCTGAAGAAGCCAAAGACTATTTTGTAAAAACTTTTAGCAAAAAAGAAATACCAACTGAGATGACCGAGTTAGAAGTTGAAGATAAAAATATTTTAGCAGTTTTGATGACCGCGGGTTTTGTAAAGAGTAAGGGCGAAGCTAGACGCGTGGTTCAACAAGGTGGAGTGCAGGTGAATAACAAAAAAATTGATTCAATTGAAACTAAGGTAAAAACAGGCGATGTGATTCAAAAAGGCAGTCGATTTTTTGTGAAGATTAAATAAGCATCAACCTCATAAGGTTTATGTTGATAGAAATAAAAAAACAAATTATTGCGGCGATGCCAGGGGAGTGGGTGGTAAAGATTGAAGATTTGGTAGTCCCGCCCGAAAAAAAGATGGGCGACCTGTGTTTGGCTTGTTTTGGTTTGGCTAAAACTTTGAGTAAGAATCCAGCGGAAATGGCTAAGGATATTGCTTCTAAAATTACCTCTACCAAGTTGGTACAAAAAATCGAAGCAGTGGGGCCGTATGTAAATTTTTTTCTTAAGGTCGAAGTTTTGGCTTCGTTGGTGTTGCCGGAAATTAAAAAGCAAAAAGATAATTTTGGTAAGAGCCATCTTAAAAAAGGGCAAAAAATTTTGATTGAATATCCTTCTAATAACACTCATAAAGAGGTGCATGTTGGTCATCTGCGTATTATGTGTTTGGGTAATGCTTTAGCTAATTTGTACGAAGCCATGGGCGCGCAAGTGATTAGAGTTAATTATATTAATGATTTTGGTGCACACGTAGCCAAATGTTTATGGGGATTGGTAAATTTGCATCGCGGAGAAAATTCACCGGCTAACAAGCAAAAATGGTTGGGTCAGATTTATGCCGAAGCCAGTAATTATCTTAAGGACCACCCCGAGCACGCCGAAGAATCCAAAGCGATTTTAAAAATGCTAGAGACACAAGATAAAAAAATTTGGAAATTATTTTTGCAAACCCGGCAATGGAGTTTAGATGGTTTTGCTAAAATTTTTCAAGAACTGGAAGTAAAACATAAAACTGTTTTTTATGAAAAAGATGTTAAAGATCTGGGTCAAAAGATAGTCGATGATTTATTAGCTAAAAAAATCGCGGAAATTGGTGAAGGTGGCGCGATTATTATTAATTTAGAGAGTTACGGTCTGGATATTGGTTTGATTAGAAAGAGTGATGGTGCTGGTTTATATCTAACCTCTGATTTGGGTTTAGCTACTGTTAAGGCCAAAAAATTCCCCCAGGTAACCCAAAGTATTAATTTAACTGGATCAGAACAAAAGTTTTATTTTAAACAGTTATTCAAGATTTTAGAATTAAGTGGTTTTCATTATCAAATGTCCCATGTGGCTTGTGAAATGGTTACTTTGCCTGGAGGGGATAAAATGTCTTCACGAACTGGAAATGTTATTTTATATGAAGCAGTTAGAGACGAAGCGCAAGCTGCGGCTTTAGCAGAAACTAAACAACGCCATCCTGATTGGCCAGAAAAAAAATTACAAACT
>Ga0116178_10000877_pt1 | contig 25971 bp, 32 predicted proteins | sample AD_STIC12_MetaG_FD_89880 | JGI IMG/M metagenome (GOLD analysis project Ga0116178, IMG submission 89880) | Active sludge microbial communities of municipal wastewater-treating anaerobic digesters from USA - AD_STIC12_MetaG | ecosystem: Engineered > Bioreactor > Anaerobic > Digestate | place: USA... | reverse complement strand
TCGGCAACGGGACGATGGCGGGCAGGGCCGGACGGCGGCGGATGGCGGCGTCGACCGGCATGAAGGGCTGCTCGGTGGGGCTACGCACATCGTCGTACACCGGGGCGTCATCGGGAAGCTTGGCCATCTTGCGGGCCTTCTCCAGCGCCTCCTCGAAGCCGCCGATCCCGTCGATGAGCTTCGCGCCGAGCGCCGCCTCGCCCGTCATCACCCGTCCGTCCGCGACGGGCTCGATGTCCGAGATGGGCACATTGCGCCCGAGCGACACGTCCTTGAGGAAGCGCTTGTAGGTCGAATCGATCATCTGCTGAAGGAGCAGCCGCTCGTCCTCGCCGAGATCGCGGAACGACGAGAGCAGGTCCTTGTACCGGCCGCTCTTGATCACCGTCATGCGGATGCCCAGCTTTTCGAAGAGCCCCTTGAGGTTCGGCGAAACCGCGATCACCCCGATGGAGCCGGTGAGCGTTCCGGGATTGGCCATGATAAACCCACAGGCCGACGCCGCGTAATAGCCGCCCGACGCGGCGACGTCCCCCATCGAGGCGACGAGCACCATGTTGCCCTTGCGCGCCTTCATGAGCTTTTGGAAGATCTCCTGCGTCGCGGCGACGGTCCCACCCGGCGAGTTGATGCGGACGACGATCGCCTTGATGCGCGAATCCGCCATGAGCTCGTCGAGCCGCTTCAACACGCTCTCGGCGCCCTGCCGCGGCATGAAGGGATTGTCCGCCGGCCCGGCAAACTCGATGGGACCGGAAATGCGGACGACGCCGACGCCGGGCGCGATCGACGAGGAGGAAATCGAGCGCACGCGTCGCGACGGAGACTGCATGGTGAGCGATATGTCGATGATGGCCAGGACGACGGCGAGCACCAGCAGCGCAAGAATGGACAAGAGAATCTTTCTGTTTCGATCCATGGAAGCTCCGATTGTGCATTGAATACGGCTACTGAACAGATGCCGCGATTATTAGCAAGGTTTTTTTCCCGAGCGGCCGCACGGCGAGATCACGCACTCAACGCATGCTGCGTTCCTGGCGCGGCATCCGCCTAGCGCATCGTTGCCCGCACCCACTCCATCCGCTCGATATCGAAGGTGCCCGTCACGCGATACTGCTCGCTCCCGGGGAGTCGCTCGACCGCCGCGATGATTTCACGCGCGCCGGAGCGGACCGACTCGCCCAGCGCGGCATGGGGCGGATTCACGTAGTACAGCCGCGGGCAGGGCGCGGCATCGTCGAGCAGCACCCGATAGGAGAACGACAGCGCCATGCCCTCGCGAAGCGCGCCCTTGACGACCCGCCGCACGACGAGCTCCATGACGACGTCCTCCCAGCACGCACGCGGGCCCATCTCCCGGCGAAACGTGCGCACGGAACGCACGGCGGCCGTGACGATGCCATGCGCAGTGCGGACGATCGGCCCCTCGGGGGCGCGGCCCACGCGGGACGGCGCCGCTGCCGGGGGCGCGAGAACGCCCGTCGCGATCACTGACGCGGCAAGCGTTAGCATCAGCACATGCCGTGACATGGCCCGCGCCTACGGGAGCGCCGTGAGCTTTTCGTAGATATACCTCCCGCCCCTCCGGGTGAACTTGTAGAACCAGTCGGTCGTCTCGAAGATCGGCAGGCCCAGGTACAGATCTCGCTTTTCGTCCCTGATGTAAATATAATTGCCGTCGCGCGAGATCTCGCGGAAACTGTTGACTGCGCCGCCGTCCTTGCGCGCCTCCCAGAGCGCGCCCGCGGTGTTCACGAACACGCCGCCCCGATACTTGAACTCTCGATTCGGCTGCGCCGCCGCTCCCTCGTCGCGTGCGCCCGCATCGCCGGCGCCGTCCTTCGAGGCGCCGTCATCGCCGCCCTCTGCGGCGCCGCTTTTCACGATACCCATGATCCGATCCCGAAACGCGGCGATATGCAGCTCATGAAAGGCGCCGGAGAGGGAACGCATCTTCGAGTTTTCATACGGACGAAAGAGGCCGCGCTCGCAATACTTTGCGCCCTCGAAGACCCCGGCGTCCGCGAACTTCCGCCACTTGACGCTGTCGCGCGAGGCGATCGTTGTCACGTTCGGCTCTGCGGGCTCCACGGAAACATCTCCGCACGGATACCCCTGGGAGCTGTACTCGTCGGCAAGGCCCGCGAAGGAGTGCCCCAGCTCGTGAAGGATGATGTCGATCATCCCGGACGCGCGGGCCGAGACGGTCGCATAGTTCCCGCCGCCGCCGCCGTACCGTCCGTCGTTCACGAGAACGATCTTGATGTCCTGCGTGTCGGCCTGCAGGACGGAGTTGATGATGCGATCGGCGTGGGCCGTGTCCAGCCACAGCAATCGCGCGATATTGTTGCAATTGTAGTACGACCCGAAGGCGTTGTTCCGGCTGAAGGGCGTGCTCCAACCGGCGCCCGGCTCGGCGCTTGCGAGGTCCACGCGGTGGACGTTGAAGAACTTCTCGTGGCTTTTAAACGGCTCGTGCTTGAAGAGTTCGTTCGCGATGCGCTCGGCGTCGGCCTCCCAGAGCTTCATTTGCGACGCGGTGTAGCCGTCTCCCAGGAGGACGATGTCCACGCGCTCGGCGGGCGCGCCGGTGGAGCGGATCGTGGTCACGCGCGCCTCTCCCGCGCCGCGGACGGACTTAATGTTGATATCGCCCTGGTCCGCGGATTTCGCCGCTCCCTTCTTCGGCATCGCGCCGCTGGTGAGCAGCACGAGATCGAACTTCTTTCCGTTCCAGACCGGCTTGTGCACATGCACGGTCTCGATGGCGGGGTTGTCGGGAATGTTCGTGAGTATGGTGGAGTCGATCTCGATGATCTTGCCCGGGCCCGCGGGCCGCTTCTTCGCGCCGCCCTTCTCCAGGAAGTCGTCCACATGCAACTGGCGCGGATCGAGCATGGCGCGGCGATAGAGAACCTTCCCCCTGGCGTCCAGCGCCGTGACGACGATATGCCGCTCCGTGACGAACCCGTCGCCCTGCGACGCGCGCGCGGAGGGGACGTAGCTCTTACGCACCGTATTGGGCGCCTGGGAGGTCCGGATGCGCGGTTCCGCGCCGGCCGTTTTCTCGATGGGAAGCTCTATCTGCACCGAACGCGCGCGGGCGTCCGGCGAGAAAAAGAATGAGCCCAGGAGCGCTGCAAGCGCCATCGTACAAAGCGTTGTAATTCGTTTCATCATTGCGATCCTCCCCGTCGTGCGGCCTTGTATTCGCGCGGGACCGATTATCCCGCGCGCTTCATGTCAATTGATTCGAGCAGCGCCTCGATGCGCGTGAAGGCGCCCTCCTCGCTGTAGGCGCGCGCGTCGGCGTGGTCCACGTCGATCATCACGGCGGGCACGCCGCACTCCCGCGTCACGCGATCGAGAAGGTCCATCTGCATGATCGAATACACCTTGCAGCTGCGGTTGCTCGCGAACACCACCCCGTCCACGCCCATCGTCCCGATCGCCGCGCGCATCGCCTCGAAGCGGAGCGCGAGCCCCTGCGGGCACACCGAGAAGTTCTGGATACGCGCCAGATAGCGCAGCGGATCTGCGCCATCGTACGGGAAAAGCTGGACCGAACCCTCCAGGCTTCCGATGCAATACGTGTACGAGGCGGCGATGAGGTTCACGCCCAGCGCGGCGAGCCGGGACGACATGCCGCTGAGCTGGTGCCACGGGGCGATATTGTCCCAGAGCAGCCGGTAGCGCTCGTCGGGGACGGGATAGCGCCCGTCGGCGATGGCGCCCTCGGTCTCGTCGGCGAGCAGGCGGAAATGCTCCGCCAGGGCTGGCGTCCCGCGCGCGGTGAGGATGGGCGCCATCTGCACGAATGAATCGAAGACGGTGATGCCCGAGGGCCGGTGCGCGGCAGCGCGCAGAAATCGCTTCCATTCGCGCATGGCGTCGCAGGAATGCCGCACCGCCTCGCGGACGCGCTCGATGTCGAAGCGCTGCCCGCTCAAGCGCTCGATCTCCCGGATGAGATCGCGGTACTGCGCCGCGATGTAGTCGGTATCTCGATCGGACTGCGGGCCATAGCAGAAGGGAACGTCGACGATGAAATGCGGTACGCCCCATTCGCGTCGGTACACGTCGAACCACTTGACCAGGAGCGAGCAATTGTTGTTGTTCGACACCAGCAGGTGCGGCCGCGGGAGCCCGAAGGTGGGCGAGTCCTTCCCGCCGTCGAAGGCCGTTCCGATGTCGATGCGCGCATAGGAACACAGGTCGGCCGAATAGCCGCGCTCCTCGGCCTTCTGGCACTGCACGGTCCCCACGCCCTTCCCCGCCGAGAGCGCGGCGTGGCTCTCCGGGACCGCGTACGCCACGTTCTCGAAGCCCGCGAAGATCTCCGCGGGAACCACGATGGCGATCCATACGACGAATGCGCCCTCGTTCGCGCGCCGGTGCAGATCGAGGTACCCGTCGGCGATCATCCTGCTGAGCCGTCTGCCCGATTCGGTCTTCCGCCGCCCGCCCCCCGCCGCGCGTCCGTCCATCATCGCCCGCCCTTGAGAAGCTCGGCGAACGCCTCGATGCGCGTCGCGAAGGCGGCGCAGTTTTCGTAATCGTCGATCGCCATCTCGAGACGGAGCGACGAAACCCCGCGCTCGCGCAACAGCCCCTCGATGTGCGGAAACTCCAGGGACTCGTACTCGCAGAATTTCTCGCCAATGAAGACGAGCCCCCGCGCGCCCGATTCCTCGACGAGCGATAGAATCGTATCCACGCGCCGGTCCGCCGTCGGAAGCAGGGTCGTGCAGGGATGATGCCGCCGGTAGAAGTCCGCGTAATACCCGCCCGGATCGCCGTCCTCAGGCGGCTGATACCCGTAGGAGCGCCGTTGCGTGGCCACATCGTTCGCGACCACGCGCAGTCCGCAGCGCTCGATCAGGTCTATCATCGCGGGCGGCGGCGGGAGAATGCCGCTTACCACGATCGGAATGGTCGCGGAGGCATTGATCGATACGGCGGCGCAATCATCGACCGCCGTGCGCAGCCGCTTCACCTGCTCCTCCACGCCCACCAGATAGCCGAAGCGGTTGATCCGCGAAAAGGCGCGATACAACAGCCGCCCTTCGCCGACCAGCGCCTCGAGGCGGCGCAGCAACGCCCGCATCTCGCCGTAGCGGCGCTGGCTCTCCAGGAAGCGCTCGGACGAAAAGTGGACACCGAATGCCGCCTCGCACTCGGCGACGAGCGCATCCATGCGCCGTGCGAGGTATTCGGATGCCTCGGTACGTTCCGCGGGGATCGCGGGAATGTGCAGCTTTATGATGGGAAGCTCACGGCCCTGCGCTCCCAGCCCGCGCTCGATGATCTCCGGCAGGTTGCGCAGGGTGTCGCAGGCATTGTACATCAGCAGGCCGTCGAGGATCGCGCCGTAGTCGGAAAGGACGATCTCGACCAGGTGGCGCGCGACCGAGCAGGCGAACGGCTGGAGGTGCCGATCCGACAGCGGCGTCGATTTCACGATGCCCTTGAGCTCCCAGAGCACGACCGGCCGCAGGCCCATCGCATGCAGAAGCTCCAGCGGCGGATAGAGCGGGAAGCAACCGACGACCGGCGTGCCCTTCTCCCTGCAGGCGCGTATTGTTTCAATCACGGAATCCATCGATGGTAATATGATACCAGAATGCGGCGCGCCTGTCCACCGAAAAATCAAACCGCAGCGCTTCGATCCGGCGCGTTTAATGCTTGATTCGCCCGGCCAACCCATCGAAACTGCGCGCCATGCTCACGAGAAGAGAATTCCTGTCGACCCTGACCCGCGCGTCGGCCGCCGGCGTGCTTGCGGGACTCGGCGCCGGCGCGTGCGCGCACGCCGCTCGATCGCCCCATTACGCTCCGGTTGGGCGGCGCATCACCCATCGCCGCTTCACGCTCAGGATGAAGGGGACCTGGTCCATCGCGCGCGGTTCAATGGACTCGAAGGATATCGTGATCGTCGAGCTCGAGCGCGACGGATACATTGGCCGCGGCGAGGCGGCGCCGAGCTCGTTTTACGGCGAATCGGCCGAATCCTCGACGGCCTTCGTCCAAGCCGTAACGCCGCTCCTTGAGTCCGCCGACTGGCGGGACATCGACGCGTTCGAAAAAGCAATCGTGCGCCGCGGCGCTCCCGATCGCGGCGGACTGTGCGCCGTCACCACGGCCCTGCTCGATTGGAACGCTCGTCGGCGCGGCCTCCCCCTGCACCGGCACCTGGGCATCGACGCGCGCACCATGCCGCGATCGACGTTTTCCATCGGCATCTCCGCGCGCGGCGAGATGCTCCGCAAGGTGCGCGCCGCCTCGGCCTATCCGCTCATCAAGATCAAGGTTGGCTTCGACGGCGATATCGCCATCATCGAAGCGATACGCTCCATCAGCCGACAGACGATCCGCGTGGACGCGAACGGCGGCTGGAGGTCAAAAGAGGAGGCGCTGGAAAAGATCACGGCGCTCGCGCGGCTGGGCGTGGAGTTCGTGGAACAGCCGCTCCCCGTGGACCGCATCGACGATGCGCGCTGGCTTACCGCGCGTTCGCCCCTTCCCATAATCGCCGACGAGGGCGTCCGGACCGTGCGCGACATCGCGCCGCTCACCGGGGCGTGCCACGGCATCAACATAAAACTGATGAAGTGCGGCGGCATCCCCGAGGCGCTGCGGATGATCGCGCTCGCTCGGAGCCACGGCATGCGAGTGATGATGGGATGCATGATCGAAAGCTCGCTGGGCATCACCGCCGCGGCGCACATCGCGCCCTTGGTCGACTTCGCCGATCTCGACGGAAACCTCCTGGTGGCGAACGACCCGTTCGCCCGCGGCGTTCGAATCACAAACGGCCTCCTGGTCCTCCCCGGCGGGCCGGGCATTGGCGTGGAGCAGGCCCCTTTCACGGCCTGATACGCACTGCACCATGGGTGCAAGCGGCGCTGTCGCTTTTCGCACCTCCTTTTTTACGACACGTCCTTTCCGTGTTTGGATTAGCACCAGGAAAGTGCCTGATATTATGTAAATTCGGGGAGGCTGTGCCTTTTGGCATAAGCGGCCCCTTTGGTCGCACGCTGCGGATGGGCCTCCGCGCCCTCCACGAGGCGGCGAATGCGCGTACACGGCGCCCCGCGGATGGCTTGCCCGTCCTCGCGCGCATCCGAGCGCCCGCACCTCCTTGTGCGGGCGTCTGGTTGCGCCAGTACGGTAATCGTCAGCGGGAGAGCGTTTACAATGATCCGATCCCGCATTCTGATGGCTGCCATCCCTGAGAGCGTGTTGACAACTGCGCGCGCCGCCGGTACCATGTCCCCGGCAACAACGCCCCGACGGGAGGATCCATGCACTTCGACACCGATACGCGAACCGAAAGAACGTCACCGGGCGTCTACAGCGCCGCCATAAGCGACCGGTGGTCCATCAACAACAATCCCAACGGCGGCTATCTCATGGCCGTCATGTCACGGGCCCTGCTTACCCAAAGCGACTTCTCGTCCACGCCCATCGTCACGGCAAATTACTTGGCGCGCTGCGTCCCCGGGCCGGCAACCATCGAGGTCCGCGAGATATCGAGGACCAGGCAGTTCCATCGCTTCGAGGCGTCCATCATCCAGGACGGTGCGGAGCGGGTGCGTGCGCTCGCCACCTTCGCGTCCGGCGGCGGCGACTGCTCCATCAACCGCTACGAGGCATCGCCCCCGGAGCTCGCGCCGCGTGAAGATTGCGTCCTCATCCCCACTATCCCGACATACACATTGTTCGGCGAGCTCGACGTCATGCTGGACCCGTCCTGCGCCGGCTGGATGCAAAACAAACATGTGGAACGCTCCGAGAACAAGGGCTGGATGCGCTTCAAGAACGAGCGCCCCTACGATCTGCCCGCGGTGCTGCTCATTGCGGACTCCATGCCGCCTGCGGTGATGGCGAGCCAGGGGATGATGACGTGGGTGCCCACGATCGAGATCTCGGTGAACGTCCGCGCCATGCCGCAATCGACGTGGCTGCGGTGCAGCCTGCGTACGCGCTTCATTACCTGCGGCCTGCTGGAGGCCGACGGGGAGGTCTGGGACGAGGCGGGCAACCTGGTCGCCATCTCACGACAGATCGCCCAGGCGAAAAAGCTCTAGGACCCATCGGTGCGCGTCGTGTTGATCCTCGGAGTACTCCTATTGGCGCTTCTCCCGGCGCACGGACGGCTTGCGGCCGCACCGAACGAGCGCGCGCGCGTCATCGCCGACATTCCCGCGCCGCCGGGCCATGTCCGGATTCCGGCGAAGATGGACTCATTCGCTCACTGGCTGCGAAACCGTCCGCTCCTTCCCCCCGGCGCGCCGGTGTACTACTTCGACGGACGGCGCAAGCCGAATCAAGCCGTTCACTACGCGGTGCTGGACATGGACATCGGAAAGCGCAACCTGCAGCAGTGCGCCGACGCCATCATGCGCCTGCGCGCGGAATACCTGTACGGCAGGGGGCTGCATGAACGCATCGTGTTTTCCGTGACCTCGGGCCAGCCGCTTTCGTTTCGGGAATGGGCGGAAGGGTATCGCCCGCGGTTCGGTACGCGCTCCATGCGCATGGAAAAGCGGGCCGCGCGCGATTACTCAGAGGGCAATCTTCGCTCCTATCTTGTGACGCTCTACGCCTACGCGGGGACGGCGTCGCTCGTGCGGGACCTGACGCACGTGCGCTCCCTTCGCGACATGCGCATCGGCGACGTGTTCATCCAGGGCGGGCACCCGGGACATGCGGTGATCGTAGTGGACATGGCGCGGGACCCATCCGGCGGGCCGGGGATGTTCATGGTGGCGCAAAGCTACATGCCGGCGCAGAGCGTGCATGTGCTGCGCAATCCCGCGGACCCGGACGGCGGGCCGTGGTATCGGGACGATTTCGGCGCACAACTCGTCACGCCGGAATGGAACTTCAGCGCCGCCGATCTGCGGCGCTTTCGCGACTGATCCCTACCGGCCGAAGTACTTGTCGCGGATCTTGGTCAGCTCCTCCGCGATGCGGTCGTCGGGCCCCGTGCTCCCGCTGTCGATCATCTTGAGGAGCGTGATGGAGATATTGAGCGCCGCCTCAAGCGGGACGGAGAGGTCCTCGCCCTTTTTCTCCTTTGCGTCGCTCGCGAAGACCGATGTGCAGTACTTGTCGAGCAGGACAAACACGCTGTTGAGGTCCTCGAAACGGTCGCTCACCCGCGCCTCAACCGCGTCCAGGGTCTTTCCCAGTAGTTGATACGATGAAAACATGTCTCACCTCGGAATGTGCAATATAACGTCCCTCGTGCGCGCTTAGGGCGGGCATTGCGCGCAGATGGACCGGAAGACCTCGGTCGAAAGATACCGGTCGCCGCGGTCGGGCAAGATGACCACCACCGTCGATCCGCGCGGAAGGTCGCGCGCCGCCTGCATGGCCCCCCACAGCGCCGCGCCGCTCGATATCCCGCAGAACAGCCCCTCGATGAGCGAGAGATCGCGCACGGTCTCGAAGGCATTGTCGTCGGAGCACATGAGCTGGCGGTCGATGAGTTCCGGCTTGTAGATCCCCGGCACGATCGATTCGCTCATGTTCTTGAGCCCCTGGATGCGATGATTGAGCGTGGGCTCGACCCCCAGGACCGTGGTGCGGGGATGGTGATCGCGGAAATAGCGCGAGCACCCCATCAGCGTGCCCGTGGTGCCCATTCCGGCCGCCACGAGGTCCACCTCCCCCTTCGTATCGCGCACGATCTCCGGCGCGGTGGTCTCGTAATGCGCCTGCCAGTTCGCGTCATTGTCGAACTGGTTCGGCATGTAGTAGCGGTCGCCCTGCATCTCCATCACGTGATGCGCGCGGGTGATGGCGCCGTCGGTGCGATCGCATCCGGGCGTGAGCTCGAGCTCGGCGCCCAGCGCCATGAGGACGGAGCGCCGCTCCTCGCTCACGCAGGCGGGCATCATGAGCTTGATCTTGTAGCCCATGGCCGCGGCGATCATCGCCATGCCGATCCCGGTGTTCCCGGAGGTTGGCTCCAGGATGGTCCGGTCCTTCGTGAGATCGCCCCGCTCGATCGCCTTCCTGATCATGTAGTACGCCGGCCGGTCCTTGATGGAGCCGCCCGGGTTTGCGCCCTCGAGCTTCGCCATCATGCGCACGCCCGTCTTTCTCGCGTCCCAGATGTTCGAAAGCTCGACCAGCGGCGTATTGCCGATTGCGTTCACCAGGCTCATGGCCGAAGCCTCCCGTCGCGACCCGGGGCGATCATGCGCCGGTCGGCGTACCGTCGCCGGGCGCATCGACAATATACGATCGGTATTCGCGATCGACCTGAAGAATATGCGTTTTCCACCATGCCACCAGCTCCTTGTTTACGCGCAAGGCGAGATAGGAATCGGACCCGCCCCGCTCGTAGTCCTTTTTAAACGCGGCGAGCTGTTTTTCAAACTGCCGGTGCTGCGTCATATGGCGCACGACATCCGGATACCGGTGCCGGGACATCAGGTCCTCCTCAAGCGAAAAGTGTTGCGCCACGTATTCCTCCAACGAGTGAAGCACCTGGCCGACAACCTTCTTTCCATCGCCCCGATACAGCGACAGGCTGAGCGAGTCCATGAGCCGAAACAGTTCCCGATGCTGGCGATCGACATCTACGATGCCGATCTCATATTCGGAAGTCCAGATAAACGGTTCCATCGTATCACCCCGATCGGTTCCCGGTTCGCACCGGCGCTCTCGAGACACCGGCACATGCGCACATGCGGGACCCGGGAAGCGCAAAACACCATAGGCATGCACGCGTCACTGTCAAGGCAAAAAGGGTGATGATGCATCGCATGAGAGCGGGCCCCCCGACTCCTTCCGGAGCACATAGGCGTTCCAGCCCTGCGCCGATTCGTGGTCGATCACACGAAGGGCGTTGTGCGCGAAACACTCGCGCACCCCCGTGTCCGCGAGCGAGGATACGCCGCTTGCGAACATCACCCCGTCCGGCTTCATGAGCCGCACCAGCTGCGCGCAGTGTTCGATGATGATCGGCGAGACGATGTTCGCCAGCACGATGTCGTAGTCGCGCACGGGGTCGAGCCGCGCAAGGTCGTCCCGGCGCACCCGGATGCGCCCGCATTCGTTCATCCGGCAGTTCTCGACGGCGCTCTCGACGGCCGCCGGGCTGAGGTCGAATGCGTCGATATCGTCCACGCCCAGTTTCGCGGCGAGGATGGAGAGGATGCCCGTTCCCGTCCCCACGTCGATGAGGGACATGCCGCGCCGGATCGGCTCCGGGACCGAGGAGAGGTGCCGGTGCAAAAAGCGGTAACACAGCGCCGTCGTGGGGTGCCGCCCGTCCCCGAAGGCCAGAAAGGGGTTGATGTAGATGGCGCCCGAGACCGCGTCCGCCGCCGTCACGGATGGGAGCGGCATGAAACGACCGTCGAGACCGTTCGCCTCGCGTTCGGCATCGGCGAGCAGAGAGGCCCAGGCGGCGCTGGCGACATCGCGGTCACCGCCGTCATCGGCGGAATCACCATACCGGAAATCGCGATAGTGCGAATCCGGCGCATCATCGTGAATGCCGTCCTCCGCTTCCAATAAAACGACAACAAACGGCTCCTGCATGCGGCGAACTCCGTCAGAAGATTTTTTTGCGAAAGAAATCCCGACCGGGGACATCGAAAACGTCCGCACCTCCGCAATTCACAGTTATATACGCATGCGGGCGGTCAAGAAGAATGGCTCCGGCATCGGCGCAAACGGATGAAAAATCTTTTGATATCTTTCCGATGAGCGCTATGCTCATTCACATCGAAGTTGCATCGGAGACGCCATGCTAAAAAACGAGGCCGTTCGTTCTACGCTTTTCTTTCTCGCCATCATGTTCATCTGGCTGTTTGTCGCGGGCTGGGTGCTTCCAAAGTTCGGCATCCGCACCTGACTGGCCGGCATCTGTTCTCAGTTGTGAGAACCGAAAAACGATGCGGAACACTCATCCCCCGAGCGCCCGCTTCACCATACCGATAAACGAAGGAAAGTCCACGGGCTTCGAGATGTAATCGTTGAACCCGGCGTCGAGAAACCGCCGCGCGTCATCCTCCAAAGCATGCGCGGTGAGCGCAATCGCGTAAATGTCCCGCAGCGCCTCGTCGGCGCGAATGCGGCGGATCGCCTCCATCCCGTCCATCTCGGGCATCTGGATGTCCATGATGAGCAGGCGGTACGGGGCGCGCCGGAGCATCTCGATCGCCTGCGCGCCGTTCTCGGCGAAGGCATGGGACACGCCCAGGCGCGCCAGGATGCTGCCGATGAGATTGCGGACAAGATCATTGTCGTCGGCGACGAGCGCGATGCACGTCCCGGAGTCGAGCGCGGCCGACACACCAGTTCCGGCTCGCAGGTCCTGGAGCACGGGCGCTTCTCGGTCCGCGGTCACTTCCGGCGTTTCGAGGGGCGTGAGCGGAACCGAAACGGAAAAACGCGCCCCCCCCTCCGGCCCGTCGCCAACCTCGATGACGCCGCCCATCAACCCCACGAGCCGTCCGCAGATTGCTAGCCCCAGCCCGATCCCGCCATGGGCGCGGGTGTGCGACATGTCGACCTGCCGGAAGGGCTCGAAAATGGCCTGCCGTTCGTCCGCCCCGATCCCCGGACCGGTGTCCACCACCTCGATGAACGCCGCGCCCGAATCGTATATGCACGACACCGAGACGGAACCGCGTTCGGTGAACTTGATCGCATTCTCGACCAGATTGCTCACGACCTGGCGGAGGCGCACCCCGGCCCCACGCACCGTTGCGGGAACGTCCTCCGCGCAGCATACCGAAAAACCCAGGCGACGCTCCTCGGCCCTGAGCGCAAAGGTGCGCTCGATGTCCTCAAGCATGGCGCGCAGGGAAAAGTTCTCCGCGGATAGCTGCATCGTCCCGGATTCGATCTTGGCGAAATCCAGCATCTCGTTGATGAGCGCAAGGAGTTGCTCGCCTGACCGCTCGATGTATTCGAGCCGCGCCGTCGTATCGACATCGTGCGCATCCGCCCGCAGGAGCCGCGTGTATCCCAGAACCGCATTCAGGGGCGTACGCATCTCGTGGCTCATGGTGGCCAGAAACGTCGACTTCGCGCGGTTCGCCTGTTCGGCGACATCGCGCGCCTCCATCAGGCGCTCCTCGGCGGCCTTGATGTCCGTGAAATCGCGGATCACGCACACGTACCCCTGAACGCGGCCGCCCTCATCGCTCAGCGCCGTGGAGGACAGGAGCACCGGTATTTCCCGGCCGTCTAAGGAGAATATCGACGAACGCAAATTTGAGACAAAGCTCGTTTTGTACAGCGCCCGGACGATAGCGTCCCTCGCGTCCCGCGGAAAAAGGGTCAGGATGTCCCGACCGACACAATCCGCCGACGAACCCGCGCCCAACAGCGCGGTCGCCGCGGCATTGACGGTGACGATGGAGCCGGTCGGTCCCACAAGCAGAAGCGCCTCGGTCATCGTATCGAGGATCTCCTCTGCGGCGGCCGAGGGCGTAAACTCGAAGAGGCGATAACGGACCGTCGCGTAAAAAAGCCCGGCGGTCCAGGCAAGCACCGTCACGTCACCCAGCGGCGGGATCCAGTAGACATTGAACAGGCGCAACACCACGCTGGTGAGCGTCCCCGCGACCAGGCTAATCAGCACAGAAACGATCAGCGTCAGCGATTGTTTTTTTCTCTGGCGGTCGTCAGTTCGCGTCCGGAAATGCCAGATGATCGCCAGGCCGATCCCCGTCGCAGTCAGGTAATAAATCAGGTACAGCGCGGTCCAGATCGACTCGGTCCACATCCCCACCCATCCGTAAGGCTTGAGCAGCAAATACCCCAGGATCCTGTTGTCGAGTTGCAGGAGGGTGAATCCGAGCGGGAACAGGATGAGCGGAATGACCACGATCGGACGCCGAAGGATATTGCCCCGAGCGGCGAATTCGAGCGCGAAGGCGATAAAGACGCTGCTAAACGAGAGCCATCCAATCGAGGTGATATTGTTGATGATCCGCGCCGTCTCGAGCGGCAGCCAGCTGTTGCGAATAAACGTGATCCCGATGCTCCACACGGCGAAGCACATCAGGACCCCGGCGGCCAGACGGTTCAACAGCGCACGCGGATTTCGATAGAGCAGATAGAGCCCCGCATAGAGATTGGTCACGAAGGCGAAAAAATGTAGAAGGGCCCAACTGCTCATGGTTTCTGTATATGTTATCGCATCATGAATGCACGACCGCTCTGTTCGGAATTCAATTACGCCTGCTCAGCAGTATTGCGAGCAAATGGAAAAATATCAACATAAAATTAAAATCCGACACTATTTTGTATTGACAAAGACGACCGTTCCGATGCGTGTAACGAGTGCCGATGAGGCTCGCCAGCATAGCTCAGTCGGTAGAGCGGCTCACTCGTAATGAGCAGGTCACCAGTTCAACTCTGGTTGCTGGCTAAGAAAGCCCTGATGGTATCAGGACTTACGTAAGCTACCGGTCAACCGGCGCTTCGAAAAATCCCGAAATTGTAGCACAAGTGTAGCATGAATTTGTGCGGGGAGATTCGAAATGGCGCTCGGAAAACCGTTTTCCATCTACCGCCGTCAAAAAAAATACTACGTTCGCTTCAAACTGCCCGACGGCACCTGGTCCACCGCGAAGAGCACCGGGCAGACCTCGAAGGGCCGCGCCGAAGCCTGGTGCATCGAATATCTGCATCGCGGAAAGATCGTCGTCCGCGAAAACGTCACCCTCGCCGAGTTTGCACATAACTTCTTCGATTGGGATTCTCCCTGGGCGACGGACAAGCGCGCGCGTGGACTGCGCACCAGCGAGCGCCACTGCCGCGCCATGGACGAGCTCACGCGCCTGCATCTCGTCCCGCGGTTGGGCGGCGTGCGCCTCACCGCCATCGACCGGGGCACCATCAAGGACTTTCGCAATTCCCTTTTCAGCGCCGGGCTATCGGGCGCGACAATCAATAAGACGCTGTGCGCCCTGAAGGCGATCCTCGACGACGCGGAAGAGCGCTCGCTCATCCAGCGCACACCGCGCATCGAGAAGGCCGCCGTCAAGACGCGACACAAAGGCATCCTCACCATGGACGAGGTGAGCCGCCTGTTTTCCATCGTTTGGGAGGACTTCCGCGGCTACGTCGGGAACCGCATCGCCGCGACGACCGGCCTTCGCCTGGGCGAGATCCTCGCGCTCACCCGCGAGGACCTGCATCCGACCGAGCCGCGACTCACCGTCCGTCGCTCCTGGGACATCCGCCTTCGCCGCATGAACGAGACGACGAAGACCGGCCGGGCCCGCACGGTGATCCTTCCCAGCCTGGTGCACCAGGAAGTCTTACAGCTTGCCGAGGTGAATCCGCACCGCTCGCCCGACGCTTTCCTCTTTTTCGCCATCCAGACGCCCGAGCGCCCCGTCGGCGACGGCGTGCTCGTCAAGTCGTTATTCCGGGCGCTGGACAAGATCGGCATCACCGAGGAGGAGCGCAAAAGCCGAAACATCACCTTTCACTCACACCGGCACTTCGTCAATTCCATGCTCATCAACGCGAAAATTCCGCTTCAAAAGGTGCAATCTATCACCGGGCACATGACGGACGAAATGTCCCAACGCTACTAGCACCTGGACGACATGGCGGACGTTCGACAGTTACTGGAATCAATTTTTACGCCGACCGGCGAAGACGCCGGCGGTGAAACAATCATAAATTAACGGAGGCAGTACCATGAGCGAAAAGGGAAAAGGCACTTTGCAGGAAATGGTGGTTAAAAACGAAGAGCTGATTTGCGAAATCCGCGGATTGCTGAAAGTTTTCAACCACCTGTTTAACGGCTCGTTTTTCGATTTGTACTCCGACTCGCAAGACGAAACGGACCTGTTCTTTGCGGTCAAAGTATTACGCGATAAGTTCGAAAAGCTGGTCACGAAAATAGGGTACGGTGGCGAGAACATCATCGCAGCGGGTGAAAAGGCCGAGGATCCGCACGAGTTCATGGAGGTGTCGTCATGACATCACGAGAACAGGAGTTACTGCAGGCAATAATCGCGTCTTTACGGAAATTGCCATGTAAACCGACAAAGGAGGTGGCGTCATGAACGCGCTGGCGACCCAACCAAAAAGCCGAGCGATCCAATATCAATTCTATTCCTGCCGGAACCTCGCGCCGGCGTCCGTGCGGAACTACACGAACGCCGTCCGCGGTTATGTCCGCTTTCTCGAAGACAACCGCCTCGAGATGGGCTTCGAGAGCGTCCAGCGCTGGCTGGGGACCATCGAGAACGCCCGCACCCACAACGTCAATCTGCAGGGGGTGAAGGCGTACCTCTTGAAGCGCTTCGAAAGCGAGCCGGCCGAGAAGCTTCTCGAGCTCGAGCGGGGCTTTAAGAAGATCAAACGGAAAAAGCCGAAGGTGTACGTTGACGACTCGAAATTCATCACCCTCGCCGAGTTTGAGACGCTCACGTCCGTGGACACCCTGGAGAAGCTGCGCCCGTACATCCGCAAGCGGCACGAGCTTTCCGGCTACACCGACGTGAACATCATGCGGACGGTGCTCTTCATCAAGGCGCTTTTCTGGACCGGGTGCCGCATCTCCGAGCTCCTGGACATCAAGGTGAAGGACTGCGCGGTACTGGACGCGGTGAACATCCGCATCCGTAACGGGAAAGGCGGCAAGGAGCGCCTGGTCTTCCTGCCCCGGGACGTCTTCGCCCAGGTGCGGAAGGTGTTCCGCGGCGAGACGTACCTCTTCGAGACGCGGAAAGGGACGCGCTTCGACCGCCTGAACGTGACGAAGGAAATCCATCGCTTCGCAAAGAAGATCGTCCGGCGGAACCTTTCGGCTCACTCGATGCGGCACTCGAAGGCCATGTACTTAAAGGACGTGATGGGGCTCTCGCCGGACCAGGTGGCGAAGGCGCTGGGGCACTCGTCGGTAGTGACGACGCTCGCGCACTACTACCACGGGACGCCGGACGCGCGAGCGCAGGGCGTGGCGTGAAACCCACACAACCCGTCTTACGTACCACGGTGCGGGCGCTCCGGGGATCCGCGACGGTCCCCGGGATCGCCCGCCAGGCGCGCCCAGAGCCACACAGCGGGGCCGATAAGCGCCGCGAGTGTCAGAACACGCCGGAAACGAGGGAAAGACCATGAAGAAGACGAAATCACTATCAATGCAGGAGGTCTGTCATGATTGAAGCACAAGAAAGAATCAGCACCCCGGACGAGCTCGATGGTGGCTACACGCCAACGCTCCATGAAGCCGCACGCGTCATGGTTGATGAGGTGATGGATAACCTCAAGGACTTCACCGATAACGTCCTCAAGGACAACCCACTTCCCAGGTTTGAGCGCAAAGAAAAATTGTTAAACGAAGTGGTCATCTTGTTAAACCAAGAGCTGAAAAGGTTTTGAGCCGGTACATTAAGGCGAGAAGACGCGCTCCTCGCAGCGTGGAGCGATAGCGGTGGAGGTGCTGCCGAAGCTGGAAGAGGAAGCGCGGAAGCGACAGGGAGCACGGAACGACATTGGGCAAAAATTTGCACAAAGTGACGCTGGTCGTTCGCGCGAACAGGCCGGAAAGCTCCTTAACGTCAATCATCAATACGTCTCCGACGCCAAGCGCATAAAGGAGCAGGCTCCGGAGATATTCGAGGAAGCGCGGAAGCGGCAGGCAACGAGCACGGGAGGAAGGAAGCCCCAGCTTACGGAAAAAATTCCGGAAGCTGAAAAGGCCGAATCCCGTCAGCAAGCCGGTCATCTTCTCAACGTCAACGAGCGTTACGTCTCCGACGCCAAGCGAATCAAGGAGCAGGCGCCGGACGCGGACGCCGAAAAGTGAATTGACGTGCAGTTTCGAGGTGGTATCATGTTTCAAAATAACGGGATAGGCGGGGGAGTAGCTACCCGCGCCGACACGGCCGCACCTGAACGGCCTTCCCGCTTATTTACTATTCAGGAAACGCAATCAGGAGCGTTACACATGAAAATCGAATCCCTCGCATCAACCGTCATCCACTATTCAGTACTGGAGAACCCGGAACTGTTCAAATACATCAACGAGCACAAGGGCGAGATGGCGGCCCTCGGATCGCTTTTTTACAATTTCGACACGCTCGCGGTGGTGTATTCGGCAGCGATCGAGCCTTACGGTAAACCACGCGAATATTTTGAAAAGAGATTGCACGACTACCAGCATGCGTTTCAAGACGCGCTTGATGTGCAAACACACGATGGCGAGCGGTTTACATGCGACATCGAAGACGTATTGATATTCATCCGAAGATACATGCGATTGATTGAAGACCTCACGCCCGACGCAACCGGTATTGACCCCAGGCTTCTCACGGCCGAGGAAGAAATAAGACGATACGCGCGGCACATAAACGAGCTACAAAAAATCATGCAGTCCATACCGGAAGCCCCCGTGGGCGTTGACGAGTGCGCACAACCGCCCGCCGTGCTCCGATGGCTGAAAGGCGACGATGTATTCGCCCGCCACATCAATCAACTTTTCGAGAAGGGCGTCACCGACACCACATGCGCCGATGTGCGCAGCGGGAAGAAAATCAATTTCATATCCGCAAGTCCCTACGTCGATGCAATATGCCTCTATCACACATGGGAGAAAATGCGGCACATCTCGGGAATCAACCATCCATGGAGAAGAATTGCAGACACGGCCACGCAAAACCTTTCACCTTTCGATATTGACCAGCTACGAAAGATAGCAAGCGACATGAAGCGCGCCGGGAAATTCGGCGAAGACCCCGAAGACACGGAGCACGAGAGAATTAAATTTTTTCGTGAAATTCTGAAATAAATCACCAAACGTCTACCGACCGTCTACCGACCGTCTATTGACGGGTGCCGTATCATGGCGTAATTTTATTTCCGTTGAATACAAAATGACGGAGGTAAAACGACATGCAGAAAGCAACCATCCAAGGCGAACCAATCCCCAAGGTGAACAGCGCCGAGCTTCTCACCTATAAGGACCTTTCCAGGAGGTTGAAGCGCTCGCGCTTCTCGCTCACCCGAGACGTCCAGGCGAAGCGCATCCCTTTTATCCGCATCGGATCGCAGATCCGTTTCGACCCGCAGGAAATCGACATGTGGCTGGCCTCGAACTCTCACCGCCCGAAGAGGTGCGCGTGATGACGGACAACCCGCATATTGCATCGGCCGCCGCGTGGATGACGGCGCAGATGGACGCGATCGCTTACGGCGAGATATGCGTCCGGCTCGTCGTCCACGACGGGCGAATCAGGCGCGTCGAGCGCGAGCTCGTCGATAAGCTGGAAGCGAGAAATTAAAAAAGGGGTACATCATGGAAAGGGAACATTCACAACCAAGCAGAAAATACCTTGAGCTCGACCTCAGCCTCGCCGACCTGAGCATCGAAGAAGTGGAGGAATGGGAGGAAGAGAATAACCTGTGCGCCGTCGTGTATTCGAAGGAGCACGATTGCCACTACATTCACCCCTTAATGTGTATGGATATGGCTGCAGACACACAGACCATATTGGTGATCACGAAAGCACACCTCGACAGCCTCGAGCACCTCATGCGCTCAGTCGCAGACCGGGACCCGCACCTCACCCTGAGCGAATTTTTATCCAACCGAACCGACTACCAGGAGGAATACGACCGGGCGGCACGCGACTAGGCGTCATTCGACAAGCTCATGGAACGTATGAGGGAACTGGCGCAGTAACATGGAAACACGGTACAAGGGCAGCCGCAGTCGCGAGCACACAATAAAAACGGAGGTATTACAATGAGTACAGTGCGTAGTGAAGATATTATCGCTTATGCCGTTGGCAACGACCCGCTTAATATGGAGCATGCGTGCAAAGATTGTTTTGAAACCACCGTGGAGCTTAAAGTCAAGCTTACCCGTGGCATGGTGGTCACGCGTGGCGACCTCCGAGACGGAGACTTACTATTTTGCGATGTGTGCGGCCATGAGGTGTCAGAACGATATGGTTTCGCCAGGTCTTATTTACGGAGAGGCATCGCCGAACTTAATTCGCAACCAAGGAAGCAAGAGTAATTATGTGGTAGAAACGAAAACCCCGGTTGGCGGCCGGGGCATCAAGCGAAAAGGAATTGAACACGCATGGAACATACCAAGCAGCACGAAGAACGTCAAACGAAAAACGGGATACGACCCCAAAAAATTAACATCGGATTTCTCGAATGGACCGAGCTCGAAAACCAGAGCATACTTGTTAAAAAGGCATACGTCGACATCGCCGGTGGTTTTCTTGAAGACGGGATAATTCTTTCGCAAATCATCTACTGGCACACACCGTCCCAAAAAAACCAGTGCCGCCTTGTTGTCTATCGCGACGGCCGGTTTTGGCTCGTGAAAAAATACTCCGACTGGTGGCGTGAGTGCCGCGTCAAAGAACGCACCGCCCGGCGAGCTTTGGGCAACCTCAAAAGCCGTGGCCTTATAGAATTCAAGGCAATGAAGTACGGGAAAACGCCGCAGTGTCACATCGCCTTGAACGTGGAAAAGACCGAAGAACTACTCCGAGAGCACTTCGCCAAGACGTCACGTAAAGACGACGATACGCCGAAAACAAGGGCCCGACGTGGCCAAATTGGCCAGATCGAAGCCGCCGACGTGGCCAAATTGGCCACTTCTTTACATACAATCACTTGTTTTAAGGAAACAGAAATTTGTAATGCGGATGGCCAAATCCGTGACAAAGTCCCGGATTGTGGCACCTCTTCCTTCCTGGCGGTGAATCGTGAACGCATGGGAGCGGCAATTAAGGAATTGCAAACCAACCCGGAAACGAGCTCGTACGTCAAGAGCAAGCTGGACGAAGCCCCCGAGATAGTGGCTTACTTTTTCAAAAAGTATTTCAAGCGCTATTGCCACGCACACCCGGCCGTCAAGCGGGAGGATTGGAGCAGCATAATTGAAAACCTCGTCACCTACACGGAATCATGGAATTACGAGGACTGTATCCAGCTTTATTTCTCGGATTCGAATCTTCGCACGAACCATAGAATTAACCACTTCGCAACCATTGGGATTCTTATCCATCGAGCGTTGGACGCGAATAAAATTGATACCGGCAACGGCTCTTTGGCAGGGGGGTGCGCGTCATGATTGCTATGCTACAAATCGGCATGAGCGCCACACGCACGTTTGAGCTCGGCACGGACCTGACGGACTTCGACGCACAAAACAAGTACGTGTGCCGCTCGTGGCTCAAAAACCTGAATTTCCGCACGGGCGAGGAAATGACGGTAACGTTTTACGAGGGCAACGAGGTCATCGAGCGCCTGACGCTCCGTCGCTCGTCGAGCTCGGGGCGCACCGTCTACACGTCGAAAAACGACACCGGCGGCCTCTATTGCTGGGCGACGCTCACGGCCGGGCTGGGCTCGTCATGGGGCTTCACGGCCGGGCTGTACGCGCGCCGGAAGAAACGGCCTTTTGCGCGGGACGAGGCGCGCCGGCCGCGGGACATCCAGCCTTCGCTGTGGTGATACGCCGATGGTTTTCGAGATCGAGCGGAAGAAGGGGGAGTGGCTGGATGAGAATTTTCCGCATGGAGCGAAGGAAGGTGAAGGGTTTGGCCGCCATAAGTTACCTGATGGGAAACTTATGATGCCCGCCGCCCCGAAGGAGTCCTCCCGCGCCAGACTCATCATGGCTCAGTGGGCGATTGGCGACTGGCTGGTCGACGGGAAAAGCCATTATGGCGATGGGCTGTATGAGCGGGCGGCGGGGATACTGAATGTTGAAATAAGTTCGTTACGAACGATCAAAAGTGTCACCGAAAAATATGAAATGTTGTTACGTAACAACAATCTATCTTGGAATCACCACAAAGAATTATCAGCAATCAAGAAAGTCTCGAAATCGAAATCCGGGAAGATGTCGTGGGGCGAGGATCACGACATGGGAAAGGCGCAAGAGCTTCTCGCGCGCGCAGAAATTATGTCAGATGGAGCGTGTGGCAACATGGGACGAGGATTTTCTCAACTCCAAACGAACATGCTGGTTTATGCGTTCGAATTAAACCAGCATGGTTTTACGATATTCTCGCAAGCCGACGTATTGGTCGACATTATGGGCGTTCCGCGATCAAGATATTATTGTGGGCACCACGCCACAACATCTAAAAGCAAACGAAATTCACTGAGTAGGTCCTTGGTGCGGTTAATTAAGCGTGGTCTGATTGAGTACAAACGGGGAACATCGAAGAATACACGCAACGTGAGGGGCTACGGCCTGACGCATGACGGGATGATCGCGGCCCAACGGGTGGCTAATGGTTGGCAAGGTTCCCACAGTGGAACCTTGCCAACCGTTAAAACGGAAAGTGACCGGGATGGCTCTAACGCACCCGCGAGGGTCTGGTAGAAGTGGGACTGCTTCCAGGACATTCCCTCGGGAAGTTGACGCATTCCAGCGCGGGAAGCCGTCGGATCAGAAACGCCTTTCAGCAGCTCTCCGATCTTCGCCTCTGCGTCCAGCAGCGCTCCCGCGAGGTCCTGCAGCGGATCTCATCACCGAGCTGTATGTGGCGCGGGAAAAGCTGTCAACAAGAGCATGGAATAAACATAGCGATGGGACAAATGTCCCATCGCGTACCTGGGACAGTTATTGCACCGACATTGGCATAGAAAAGCGCACGGCCAACCGCTGGCTGGCACAGTATTTCGGCGGGACCGTGCTTGCCACGCCGAGCACAGGCACACGCGGACATAACATCGATTGTGAGATTGCAGCGCGTTTTTTCATGCGACATAATAAAAAAACTTGACAAATACACGCATGTTTAGCTTACTATTGATTAGTGACTACGTTTTCACGCCAACCATAATTGATTAACACCTTCTGACTCTGCGCGCGCCGCAACACGGGGAGCACCGGCACCCGGGGCACCACGAGCCGGCCGCCAGCGTCCGGGCATCACAACAAAGAGAGGTCAATCATGCTGAAAGACGACTTCGTAATGATACGCCTTCCCAAGGAAACGAAGCGGCAATTCCAAGACGTCATGGCGCAGCGCGGCGTCAACCCGGCGGACGCGCTGCGGAAATTCATCACCGACGTCATACGCAAAAACGGGGGCACGGCATGAGCGAAAAGGAAACCAGAATCGACGTGGAAAGCGGACACACCGCGCGCTTCATGGAGTTGTCCCGGCATTTTTCCGAGATCCACAAGCGCGCGGAAAAGCTCGAACAGGAGGGCTTCACGCTTCAAAACAAGCGGGACGCACTCCAAGTAAAGCTGAAGGCCGCCATCATCGACGACGCGATCAACAACACGAACAAATCAGAAGCGCTGACGATGGAGCTCTACAAGCTCGACGCAAAGATCAAGATCACCGGCGAGCAACACAAGTTACTCGCGCGCCGTCGCGACGACGCAGACTTTCAAGCGATGATGCGGTCCTCCGCGGGGGTTTCTGACATCGCGCGCTCAGTCATCAATGAAAACAAGGCGGCCATTGCTGAGCTTCGCGCACGGTACGAAACCGAAAAGGCCGAGCTAACCACGATGAAAATCGCCTATCTCGAAAAAGTCCATAATATCGGCCGGCTTGTCGATTACGGCGAAATGCTTGTTGAAGAATCGCGCGACGCGCTCCCGTATTCCGGGCTTGCCGTCCAGGTTGACGACTTCGTGGCAAGCGACATCGACCACCGCCACTGGCGAGGATCAATTTACGATGGAATTACCCCCGAAGTGATAACCGAAACATTCAAAGGTCCTGCCGCGAAATCGTTCAGAAAAACCGTGGGCCGCGACTTGCCGCTACTGCACCTGAGTTCAATTCAACAAGGAGAGTGACATCATGGAAGACCTTAAGGAATTAATTCGACAGCGCGACGCCATTAACGGCGCCATCGCCAAAAACATGCTCGAGGCCCAGGGCGGCACCGTTCCCGTGGACCATGACATGTTTCGCGACGAGGTGCGAAAAAATCTGTCCTTGAAGACGATGGCGTTTGTCGGCGAGGCGGCGAAGCTTAAAGAGCGCATCGCCACCATCGCCGCCATCCCGAAGGCCCAGCTCGACTATCCCACTATGGTGGAGCGTCACCGGGCCGAAAAGCGACTCGCCGAGATCGAGCGCGAGGCGACAGTTTGAACACGATCATCGAGACGGTCCGAGCGTATTTCGCCGACCTCGCCCTCGACCGTGACATCGCGCGGCTCGAGCGGCGCATCCGGCGGCTCGAGGATGAACTGCGCGCCCGCGGGAACCTTTAACAGCGGGGCGCTGCTAACACGGTAAAAAGCAGAGTGGCGAAATCTTCATCTTCCTGGAAAAAGGGACAAAGCGGAAACCCGAAAGGGCGACCGCGCACCGGCTTTTCGATGGCCGAGCTCCTTTACCGGCGACTGGACACCAAGCACGGCGGCCGAACGAAAAAGCAGGTCGTCGTCGACAACCTCATCGCGCTCGCAATCGAGAAGGACCTGCGCGCGATTCGGATTCTCTTCGAGGTCCTTCTCAGGACATACGAGTTTGACAAGCGGAACGAGATCGAGGAGCGCATCGAGGCCCTCGAGAAGACGATGGAGGGGCAATGTCAAAAAGGTTGAAGGACCGGCTCACGCGGCTCGAGAACCGGGCGGGTGTCGCCGTCGAGATGATCGAGTTTGTCATAAACAGGCACTTCATGCCGGACATCGGGCCCATGCCGCACCGGCGCGACCGCCAGGGGCGGTATCACATCATGTGTCCGCGGGTGCTTTCGCACCATGGCACAAAATAACAGTTGTGAGGTAATAACGACGTGACGAACACCATCACCCTCGCCGACCGAAAGACCCGGAAGGAATACCCGGTTGACATCTTCGTGCCGGCCACGCTGGCGGTCCTTCTTGCCGAACGGCTCGACATCCTGCGAAAGGCGCTGGCCGGCACCGTTGACGACTCCGTTCTCGAGCTGGTTTTCCAGGTCGAGGAAATGATTTTCAAGCCGCAGTATGACTTTATGACGGCCGCCTGGTGCGAGAAGAACGTGGACCTCGCCACAACGCTTTACCTGATATGGCGGATATCGAAGCCGCTTCTCGAATACCTGGACGCCGTCGGCGTTTTCCCGTTCAAGCCGGTAGAGGTGTAAAGCATGGGTGAAATAAACGTCGGCCAGGTGTATTATGACGTAACGGCGAGGCTAGACCAGCTCGAGAAGGGGCTCGCCCAGGCGCGCGACAAACTGACGGCCGTCGGCAAGAACGCCAAGGGCGCGTCGGAATCAATCACCGCCGGTTTCCTGAAAAGTCAAATCGTCATCGAGGCGGCCACGCGCGCGTTTCGTTTCCTCTCCGACACCATGCAGAAATCCGTGAAGGCGGCGTCGAACCTTCAAGAGACGCAACAGAAATTCGGCGTCGTCTTCCAGAATAACATCAAGCAGGCCGAGCAGTTCGCGAAGACGCTGCAGGAGGGCTACGGGCTTTCCGAGAACGCCGCGAAGGCCATGCTCTCGCACACCGGCGACATCCTGCAGGGCTTCGGTATGCAGGAGAAGGCGGCGCTCGACCTCTCGATGGAGGTCCAGAAACTCACCGTCGACCTGGTGAGCTTCACGAATTACCAGGGAACCGTAGAGGACGCGAGCCGGGCCATCACGAAGGCCATGCTGGGCGAGGCCGAGGCGCTGGAATCGCTCGGAAAGAAGATCCTCGACGACGACGTGAAGCGCCGGGCGCAGGCCGACGGGTACAAGCTCGTCAATGGTCAGATTGACAACCAGGCGCGGGCCGTAACGGTGCTGAAGCTCCTCACCGAGCAATCAAAGAACGCCATCGGAGACTTCCAGCGCAGCTCGGACTCGTTCGCGAACACCATGCGCGTGGTCGACGCGCGTCTCGAAGACATCTCGGCCGAGATCGGAAAGGAGCTTTTACCGTCCCTTTCCACCCTTTTCTCTCAGATTCTCGACGGCGACAAGGCGACCAATCCATTTATTCAAGGGCTGCTCGGTATCGCCCGGGCCGCGGCTACC